>Ga0302140_10003473_pt1 | contig 20239 bp, 25 predicted proteins | sample I_Bog_E1_1_FD_202095 | JGI IMG/M metagenome (GOLD analysis project Ga0302140, IMG submission 202095) | Peat permafrost microbial communities from Stordalen Mire near Abisko, Sweden - I_Bog_E1_1 | ecosystem: Environmental > Terrestrial > Soil > Wetlands > Peat | place: Sweden: Abisko, Stordalen... | reverse complement strand
CAGAACACTGAAGCCATTGCCCAAGACAGTCCCAATACAAAACCGGAGCCCCTCCCAGCGATCGATGAAGTTTCAGTAGTGCTCACCGTGGAACCGGATAACCCGCCGGAGCAGCCCAAGTCAGAAGCGGAGCAGGCGGCCCACCATGCTTGATGCCGGGGAAGCAATCGGCAAGGCGCGGGCAGCCGTAAGCGAGCGCGCGGAACTGCCGGGCATGAGCTTGATGGAGCACCTGGATGAGCTTAGGAAGCGCATCGTCCACTCCGCCATCTACCTGGCTGTCGGCTTCATTGCTGTCTGGTCCTTCCACAACCGGTTTGTGGATTTCATTCAGGCACCGCTCACGCGCATCGGCAAGTCGCTCGTCTTCACTCATCCCATGGACGCGCTGAATCTCGACTTGCAGGTTTCGCTGGTCGGCGGAGCAATTCTCGCGTCGCCCTTCATCCTGTTTCAGGTGTGGCTGTTCATTGCGCCCGGACTTTACCAAAAAGAACGCCGCTTCGTTGTACCCTTCATGTTGGCCACGGTGGGCCTGTTTCTTGGCGGCGCGGGATTCGGCTACTACTATGTACTCCCGGGCGCGCTCAAAATTCTTATCGTCGATTTCGGCCATAACTTCACGCCCATGGTCACGATTGAGGAATACAGCAGCTTTTTCCTCTCCATCATCCTCGGCCTGGGCATCAGCTTCGAAATGCCGATTCTGATTTTTTTCCTCGCTTTGTTCGGCATCGTCAGCCCGCAATTTCTCTGGAAAAACATCCGCTACGCCATCCTGGCCATCTTTTTGGTTGCGGCCATCATCACCCCCAGCCCCGACCCATGGACCATGTGCATCTACGCCATCCCTATGTTGTCGCTCTATCTGATCGGGATCGCCGTGGCATGGTGGGTACATCCTTCGCGGCGCAAGGCCAAGGAAGCCAAGGAGGCAGCGCTGTGATTTTATCTTCCATTTGGCCTTCATGGTCGAGAAAACTTGTGCTGGGCGCGGCGATATTGTGTGGCCTCCTGTCCCCGCTCTCCGCTCCAGCCCAGCAGCACTTCAATGGCGCTAAAGCTCTTGAGTACGCACGCCAGTTTGCCGCCATCGGTCCGCGCTGGCCAACCGGCCCGGGCCACCCAAAAGCCGAAGCCTTTCTCCGCGACCAGTTCAAGCACGATCAGGTTGAAGAAGACACATTCACCGCAAACACTCCTATCGGCCCGGTTGCCATGCGCAACTTCATCGTGCGTTTTCCCGGCAAGAAGGACGGCGTCATCGTCCTCTCCACGCATTACGAGACCAACTACCCGCTGCGTAACATCAACTTCGTCGGCGCCAACGACGGAGCCTCAACCACCGGCTTGTTGCTTGCCATCGCCGACCAACTCCGTGGCAAGACGCTCGACGGCTACTCCGTCTGGCTGGTCTTCTTTGACGGGGAGGAAGCCATTCAAAGCTGGTCTGCCTCCGACTCCACTTACGGCAGCCGCCACCTCGCCGCCAAGTGGGGACGCGACGGAACCTTGGGAAAGATAAAAGCCTTCATCCTTGCCGACATGATCGGCGACAAGGATCTCGACATTCAGCGCGAATCGAAGTCGACCGGCTGGCTGGTGGACCTGGTACGCCAGGCCGCTCACAAATTCGGCTATGACCGCTATTTCTTTCAGACCGAAGAAGCCGTCGAAGACGACCATTTGGCCTTCGTAGACCGCGGCGTGCCTTCTATTGATGTGATCGATCTCGACTATGGCCCCAACAACAGCTACCACCACACCGCCCAGGACACGATGGACAAAATCAGCGCCCGCAGCCTGACCATCGACGGAGACGTTTTTATGGAAACGATCCGGCTGATCGACCTAAGATGAGCCAGTCTTCCCCAACGCCATCCCTAAATTGATGCGATTCTGACTTTTGATGCGTAGCGGTGTCGATACGTCATTTCCCGATCATGCATCAGGCCGTCAATTGATGCATACTGTTTCCATGAGAACCACAGTTACGCTCGAGCAGGATGTATACGAGCTCGCCACACTCTACGCCAAGGGGCGCGGCGTCACTCTAGGCACTGCTCTCAGCGAACTGGCGCGCAAGGGAGCTGAAGCGCATCTCGCGGATAAGTCCCCGTCTCGAAACCTCGTCCGCGGCCCCAAAGGGATGCTTATGTTTCCGCCGCGGAGCGATGGAAGGGTCATTACAAGCGAGATGGTGAAGGCAGCGCTGGAGGAGTACGACGATTGAACGCTGCAAGACATTTGCTTGACGTAAACGTCCTCGTCGCAATCTTCGATCCGGTGCATATTCAGCACGGCTCAGTTGCGCAATGGTTTAGTGCTCCCGGCCTTCAATGGGGCGTCTGTGCCTTTACGGAAGCAGGTTTTCTTCGCGTCTCAACCAATCCGGTGGCGGGTAATCGGACGCTGGAGCAAGCTACCGAATTGTTGAAGAGCTTTACCAATGACCGCTGTTTTCTCCCTTGGCCCATCAACGCCGGCTGGGCCGAGCTTGTAGCTCCCTTTCGAGAACGCATCTGGGGCCACCAGCAAGTGACTGGCGCTTGGCTGCTCGGTCTCGCTGTGAAAGAAGGCGGAGTTCTTGTGACTCTGGACAAAGCGATGAAGCATATGGCCGGGCCGAAGTGCGGCAAACATGTGCTGGTGCTGGAATGAATGACTGAGCACACATGACCACGAAGCTTGTGCTGCTTCCCGGAATGGACGGCACCGGGCATCTGTTCGCCGATTTCGTGAGAGCGCTGCCTGACACTTTCGAGGTGAAGGTCGTCGGATACCCGGGTAATCTGTACCTTTCCTATGCTGACCTGTTGCCTGTCGTGCATGCGGCTGTTCCGCCTTCCGAACTGTTCGTGCTTCTGGCAGAATCATTCTCTACACCATTGGCGATTCAATATGCTGCTACAAAGCCGGCAAATCTCAAAGGCATTATCCTCTGCGCAGGATTCTCGACAAGCCCAGTACGCGGCTGGAAGCGACTCCTCGCCACCTTTCTAGCGCCGATCCTGTTTCGTTTGCCGCTTCCGGACTTTGCAAACCGACATTGGCTGGTTGGGCCGGGTGCAACTTCAGCGATCCTAGCCGCCGTTAGGGCAGCAATCTCGCGAGTTCAACCCAAGGTTTTGTCTGCGCGTCTCCGCGCGATTCTTGCGTGCGACGTGCGAACCGCGCTGTCTCAAGTCACCTTACCAATCCTGTATATCGAAGCCAGACAAGATCGTTTGGTTCCTGTGTCGTGTCTGGAGGAAATACTGCAAATCAACCCGCGCGCCGTAGTGGTCTCAATTGACGGGCCTCATCTGATCTTGCAGCGGGAACCTCAAAAAGCCGCAGACGTAGTGAATCTTTTCATTGGCCAATTCGAGTAAAAATTGGCCAAGGCCTTGTGGATTCTTTAAACTTTTCCTCCTCACCGGCTAATGGTTTCAAGTTGATTAAAGCCAGCACCGGGCGAGAGAGCCGTCTCGACCACACGGTTGGTTCCGGGATCGATCCACTGAGAACCGCCGGTGCCGAGCGGAACTTCGTATTCCTGGCCCGTCGTCGGATCGCGTTTGAGCGCGACTCCGTTAATGATGTCGTTGAAGTTGTCCTGCTCATGACCCATGTTCTGAATCACGCGCTGCTGGTCGGCATTCATTTGAGCGGTTCTGCGGATCGTGGCCATGGCTTGCACCATATTCTGCTGTGCCACCAGGTTCTCGAAGCCGCGCTGCATCTGCGACCACGCTGGATTCATGACCAAGGATTGACCGGCATGCGTCAGCAGTTGCACGGCCGCTATCGCCTGATCCGTGGGCGCGAAGACGCTACCCAGCGCTACTACGGACCAGTTGGCGATGGGTCCGCCATAACCCACGATAAAGGTCTCCGCATAGACATAGCCGGTAGTCGGCTGGCCGTTGACATTGCAACTGAAGACCGCTTCGCCCGCCGTGGTGCGCATGGCTCCTTGCCCTGCCGCGCCGAATTTGGGCTGCTTGACCTGGCTGCGCGTGAGTTGAAGACCCTGGCACATGTGGCCGAAGCGCATCTGCCCGTACTTCACGGCGAACTGGTCGCCGGTGACGTAAGGCGATTGCCTCAGTTGAATAGCGCGCACCTGGGCAAATCCGTTTTTGGGTGTCGAATAGGGCGGAACCGAGGCATCGCCAACGCGCACATTGATTTTGCCATCCGGCGAAGTCATGTCCACGAACGGCCGCGCATCGATCAGGCTGAAGCGAAATAAGCCGCCGTATGTTTTCCATCCACGGGGCACGTCGAGCGAGAACGCATGCTCGCGGTTGTCGCGCACTGTCTCCCAGCTCACTTGCTGGGCGGACGCCTGAGGAATGCTCGTACCAAGTGTGAAAAGCATCGCCAAAACAACACCTCCTTGAATCATCGTGAACCGCATCTTGACCTCCAGATAAAGAACATTGCGGATCGGGAAGAAAACTTGACAGGCCGAAATTCCGCTTCACCCTATACGGCGTAGAAGCTCGCATTTTGGCGTCAAGCATCGCAGTCGAAAACTGACAACTAGCGTCCGCCTTCTGTAGCATTCAAGGATGATTGCCGGCATCTCCTGGGTCTGGTGGGCGGGGTTTCACGCAGTGGTGCTGCTGCTGCTCGTGATCGATTCCCTGCTGCCCGGGCACAAGACCGAGGACAAAAACTCGCAGCTTTACGCGTGGCTCTGGACGGGCGTGCTGGTGATGGCGTCCGCTGCATTCGCCGCGTGGATTGCAGTAACCCAAGGGCGTCAAACTGCGCTTGAATTTGTGGGCGGGTATGCCATTGAAACCTCGCTCAGCGTCGATAATCTGTTTGTATTTCTCGTCATATTCCAAGGCTTCCGCATCAGCCGGCAGCGGCAGCATAACGCGCTGTTATGGGGCGTCGGCGGAGCAGTGGTTCTGCGCGGCGTATTCATCCTGGCTGGAATTACACTGCTCAAGCGCTTCGACTGGATCACCTGGATCTTCGGGCTATTCTTGCTCTATGCCGCATGGCGATTGGTGAGCGGCGGCTCGGCGAAAGCGGCAATTCCTGAATGGATTCGCAAGCTGCAGCCGGCCAAGGGCTCGCTGCTGCCGGTCATTCTGGCCATTGAAGTCACCGATGTGGTCTTCGCCACCGACTCCATTCCGGCGGTACTGGCCATCAGCCATAATCCGTTTGTGGTGTACACGTCGAACATCCTGGCAATTCTAGGTTTGCGGTCGCTCTATTTCGCTCTCGCCGCACTGCTGGACCGATTCCGCTATCTGCACTATGGTCTGGGAGCAATGCTGGCCTTTGTCGCATTCAAGATGCTGGCTGCGCGGTGGATCGACATACCGATAACGTTGTCGCTCGCAATCATGGGCGCGATTCTGGCGGTATGTGCGGTTGTTTCGTGGGTTGCGCAGAGCAGGGATCAGGTCCCGCCGGGATCGACGACATAGGGCCAGCAGGGTTCGCATACGAGTTGGTTCATTGTGATCAGACTGTCACAATGGCCGGGCCTAGAGTTGAAATCGTAAGGACACGTAGACTCGTCAACCCCCGACAGCGTGAGGGATTTTCTCAGAGCGAATTCGGAATCCTTATGGAGGCTGCCGCGGTTGGATGGTTCATCGCTGCCGCAGATCATCCCACGCACTTCAGGCAACCGCAGACACCTTAAGGGGGTCACACATGCGCGGACTCAAAGTATTACTCGGTACTACTGCACTGCTCGCGGGCCTGGCCATGGCGCCAACCGCTCAAGCTCAGGTCGTGGTTGGAGTCGGCATACAGCCGGTTTGCCCATACGGCTATTACGACTATGCGCCGTACGCCTGCTCCCCGAGTGGGTTCTACGGACCTGGATATTTTTACGGAGGGGTTTTTCTAGGTATGGGCCCATGGGCTGGATGGGGCTACGGCCACGGTTGGGGCGAACATAGGTTCACTGACGGCGGCGGAGGCAGTTACCGCGGCGGTGGTGGATACGCGGCTAACCATAGTAGTTTTGTCCGTGGCGGGGCGGCACATAATGGTGGTGCTGTTCGCCAAGGCAGCTATGCGCGGCCCAACTCAGGCCACGCAACAGAAGCTCGTACAAACACATCGCACCCCGGCGTGCAGCGCACAGCACCACATGCAGCCGCGCCGCGCGCATCAGCTCCGCGAGCGGCAGCGGAACCGCATGGTGGTGGCGGTGGCGGGCATCCCGCTGGTGGCGGACACCCCGGTGGACATGGCGGTGGAGAATCCGAACATAAGTAAACTTATGGCTGCTGAATAAGCCAGCGGCTTCAACAGCAAGCGGTGGAGCAAACCTGCTCCGCCGCTTTGCATTTTGGCGCAGCCCGCGCACACCATTCTTCGCAAAGGTTGTTTACTCAAGCGAACGGAGCGCGTCCGGCTCGACCAATCCAAAGCAACGGAAACGCTACCCAATGCCGTTCATGCTCTGCGGCAGTGCTGCCATTTAAGATTAAAGCAGCGTGCAAACGATACGAGTAGAAACACCTTCAGCAAAATACGAGGTAGTGGCGGGAAGCGGACTGCTTCAGACGTTGGCGCCACGGATTGAGCGGATTGCGGGAAGGCTGCCGCGACGGGTTTTTGTGCTGACGTCCGGGCCCATCTGGGCGCTTTGGTCTGGGCCTTTCCTGGCGTCGTTTCCAGAAGAGCCGGTCATGCTTTTCCTGGAACCGGGAGAGAAACATAAGTCGCTTGCCAGCGTCGAAAAACTACTGCGTCAAATGGCTCAGGCGGATGGCGATCGAGGCTCGCTGCTGATTGCCTTTGGCGGCGGTATTGTGGGCGATGTGGGCGGATTCCTGGCGGCAATTTACATGCGCGGCATCCACTACGTTCAGGTGCCGACGACGTTTCTGGCGCAAGTGGACAGCAGTGTTGGCGGCAAGACGGGTGTGAATCTGCCGGAAGGGAAAAACCTCGTCGGAAGCTTCAACCATCCGCTGGCGGTGTTTGCAGATATCAGCGTGCTTGCGACGCTGCCGGACCGGGAACTGCGCGCTGGCCTGATGGAGAGCGTGAAGGCTGGCATCATCCGGGATCGGACGCTGGTTCGGTTTATGGAAGAGCATGTTGAAGACGTGTTGGGCCGCGACGCAAAGGCACTGGAGAAAGTGATTGCCGCGTCGATAAGGATGAAAGCTGGAGTGGTGAACCGCGACGAGCGTGAGAACGGCCTGCGCATGATTTTGAACCTCGGGCATACAGTGGGTCACGCGCTGGAGCAAGTGACGGGCTACAAAACGCTGCTGCATGGTGAGGCGGTGGGCTGGGGAATGATTGCCGCTCTTTATCTGGCGCGGCAGCGGGGGACTATTACCGGCGGCCAATTTGAGCGGCTGGAGAGGCTGATCCATCTATATGGACCGCTGCCGCTATTGAAACTGCGAGCGAAAAAGGTCGTCTCTGCGACGGGCGGGGATAAGAAGAATGTGGGTGGAGTGAGGCGGTTTGTGCTGCCGATAGGGATTGGCGATGCGGGCGTGGTGGAGGATGTAACGCCGGCGGAGTTGGAGGCAGCGGCAGTGTATATGCTGGCGCAGGCAGGGGAGCGGTAGGAGTTTGGCGAAGTGGCAGGACACGCGGCTTCCGTAAAGCAGGTCCTTCGGCTCCGCTGAAGTTCTCTCCGCTCCTGATAAACGAGTTTGATTGAAATGTTAGGTTTCCCGCCCTTGCGCCAGAAAAAAGCTCAAGAACGGGGCACGGAGCTTTTGCACTGCGGCGTTCATCTCGTTCGCCGTAACTTGCCCCGCGAGTCAAGCTGCTCAGGATGACAGATTTCTTTTTGATGCGAGCTTTATTATTCTGCACTAGATAGCCGCATTTGGGATTGGGGAACGCGTGGGCGTAACAGGGGCCAAGCCGGCGGGAGTTGTAGATGAAGCAGGCGCCGCGCGCGCTGTGCAGCAGATGTTCGACTCGATTGCGCCGCGCTACGATCTGCTGAATCACGTGCTCTCTGCGAATGTGGACCGGCTCTGGTGGTGGCAGACAGCCCGTAGATTTAGGGCTATCCTTGCCGACCCAGATGCGGCGGTCCTGGACATCTGCTGCGGCACGGGGCACATGACCAGGGCGCTCCTCAAAAAGCGCCCACGTGGATCGCGGCCAATTCTTGCAGCGGACTTTGCGCGCGAGATGCTGAGTCGGGGAGCACGACAATTCAAAGCGCGCAAGGCGGGCGAAGCTGAAGCGATTGCGATGGAAGCCGATGCACTGCATCTTCCACTGCGATCAGGAACTCTGGATCTTGTTGTTACGGCGTTCGGGTTCAGGAATCTGGCTAACTACGAGGCAGGCCTTCGAGAATTTGGGCGCGTATTGAAGCCGGGAGGGCAGTTGGGAATTCTGGACTTCGCCGAACCAGGTGGATTTATCGGCAAGGTTTATGCGGTTTATTTTCGGCGCGTGCTGCCGGCGATTGGGCGGTTGATTTGCGGGAAAGACGGTCCGTACAGTTATCTTCCCGCTTCTGTGCAGAAGTTTCCGCCGCCTGCGGAGATGCTGGAATTGATGCGCGCATCGGGCTACACCGAGTGCGCTTGGAAGCCATACACGTTTGGCATAGCGGGGTTGTACACCGGCGTGCGCAGCAGGGAAGCCTGAGAGCTGAATGACGACAGTCGCTCCCAATCCGTTGCATCGAGACACGGCCGGATTTTCTGCCGCGAAGCGCCGCGTAGCGCTGCATTCAATGGTGGCCGCTGCGGTGATGACGGTTTTGAAACTCGCTGCGGGGTTGCTGTCAGGGTCGCTGGGCGTGATGTCGGACGCGGCTCACTCGGCGCTGGACCTGGTTGCCGTGATGCTCACTTTTTTCTCTGTGCGCGTAAGCGACAAGCCGGCGGACGACGACCACACCTACGGACACGGCAAGATCGAGAACCTTTCGGCATTCCTCGAAGCGGGGCTGATGGCCGTAAGCTGCGCGTGGATCATCTGGGAGGCGATGGAGAGGATGGTCCGCCACTCCGTTGTGCTGCATCATTCGGTTTGGCCGGTGCTGGTGCTGTTGACGTCGATCGCGGTGGATTGGTGGCGGTCGCGGCGGCTCAAGGCAGTCGCGGAGACTACGGGAAGTCCGGCGCTCGCGACCGATGCGTTTCATTTTGCTTCGGACATCTGGTCGACGCTGGCTGTGCTGTGCGGACTGAGCGCGAGTTGGATCGGGATGCGGCTGGGCATTGCGTGGCTGGGCTATGCGGACCCGTTTGCAGCGGTCGTAGTTTCGCTTATGATCCTGCGCATGACGCTCTACCTGGGCCGGGAAACGGTGGCCGTGCTGATGGACGAGGTTCCCGCGGAGACCCGGCAGCGGCTGGTGGATGAGGTCTCTAAAGTGGAAGGCGTTCTGGAAGTGGAGCAGGCGCGTGTGCGGCGGGCAGGGTCAATTTATTTTGCCGACCTGACACTGGCGTTACCGCGGCAATACACGTTTGAGCACACAGGCGAGTTGGTGCGAGCGGCTACCGAAGCTGCGCACCGTGCCCTTCCCCAGGCCGATGTGGTCATCCATACGGTTCCGCGCGAAGCCCGGGCAGAGAGCATCTTCGATCGCGTGCGGGCGGTGGCAGCGCGCAACAATGTGAATGTGCATGAGCTGAGCGTTCAGTCGCACCGTGGAAGATTGCGGGTGGAGCAACATGTGGAGTTGGACGAGGACATGACTCTGCTGGCCGCGCATGGATTTGTGAGCGCGATGGAGGCCGAGATTCTACGCGAGGCGCCGGAAGTTGATTCCGTGCTGACGCATATTGAGAGCGAGCCGGCCACCATTGAGCAGCCGGAAGAGATTGTTGAATTGGATCGAAAAATTGAATACGCCCTGCGGAAGACGGCGCGGATGTTTGCGGAAATCAAGGATGTGCATGAGATCATTGTGGGCCGCACGGTCGATCACATTTTGTTGACCTGCCATTGCACGCTGCCGGATGAGCTGCCCATGCTGAAAGTGCATGAAGTAATCACGGCGCTCGAAGACCGGTTCAAGCTGGAGTGCCCGGAGGTATATCGAGTGACAATTCATCCGGAGCCGGTGACGGATAATTTGCGATAAAGAGGTTGGAGGGGGAAGAACCAATGATTGCGCGTAGCGATTGGAAACACGACGATGTTTATGAAGGTACTGCAGAAAATGGGAACACCATTCTGTTTGACGCGGAAGCCTCACATACGCACGGACCAAGCCCGATGGAAGCTGTGCTGATGGCCCTCTGCGGCTGCACCAGCGTGGACGTGGTCTCGATTCTGAAAAAGAAGCGGCAGCCGCTGACGGCACTCCGCGTTTCGGCAAAAGCTGAGCAGGCGCCGACTCCTCCGCGTGTGTTCACCAGGATCAAACTGACCTATGCTGTAAGCGGGAAGCTGAGCCGCAAAGCCGTTGAGGATGCGGTGTCGCTGTCCAAGGAGAAGTACTGTTCGGTGTCCTTGATGCTGGAGAAGGCTGCAGAGGTCGACTACGAGATTGTGTTTGTAGATGGTGAGCCGGAGCGATGAAGACGCGCGTGTTGAACTTCTTTCAGGTGGCATCGCTGGTGATGCTGCTGGTTGCGGTGGCGCTGCTGTCGGCCATCGCCACCATGCACTTTGCCATTCACGGGGCAGAGGTGCAGGTGCCCGCGCTGCAAGGCATGACGGTGGCCGATGCACGCAGCCAGACCGCCGGGCTTGGCCTTAATCTCGACGTTGATAATCGCTACTATTCGGGAGACGTGGCGGCGGGGCACATTCTTACGCAGTCGCCAACGGCGGGAACTGTTGTGCGGCGAGAGTGGCGTGTGCGCGTGGCCGAGAGCCTGGGCCCGCAAAAAGTGGACGTGCCGGAGACGGTGGGCAAAGACGAACGCGTAGCGGCGTTGACTCTGCGGCGCGTGGGTCTCGAAGTCGGCTCAACTGCCAAACTGCCCTGGAGCAAAGCCGCGCCCGGCACCGTGCTGGCGCAGGATCCTCCGGCTCATGCGCAGGGGATTTCAAGGCCCAGCGTGAACCTGCTTGTGGCAGCGCCGGACGACGAGGCCGCCGACGGATTTGTGATGCCGGATCTGGTTGGCCAATCAGTAGTCGCCGCGCAAGCGCAACTGGCAAAGGTCGGAATCCAGACCGAGGTGCCGAAATATGTGCCGGTGGCTATCGGGCCAGTCGGAAGCGGGGATGCGGCGCCGAAGCTGCCTGTAAAGCCGGGCTCGGTGATTGCGCAGACTCCGAATGCCGGGTCGCGCGTGTATCAAAACGCGCAGGTCACTCTGACGGTAGCCGAGTGAGGGAACAAGTGATTAGTGATTAGGGGTTAGTGATTAGTGATTAGGGGTTAGTGATTAGGGGCTTGTGGATGGGACTGAGTGAAGATCTGGAACGTGTGACGTTGCAAGAGTTTGAATTGCGGTTGCCGCGGCTGGATGCGCAGATAGCCTGGGAGCTTGGACTTTTTCTGAGGACGATGGCGGAGGAACGCGGGTTGGCCGTTGTCGTAGATGTTCGACGGTTCGGACAACCTTTGTTTTATGCGGCGCTTGAGGGCACAACGCCGGACAATGCGGAGTGGGTGCGCCGCAAGAGCAACGTGGTGGCACGCTTTCATCGCAGTTCCTATGCAATTGGATTGAAACTGAACGCGAAGAATGAGACGCTCACCGAGCAACAGGGTCTGCCGCTTGCAGACTATGCCACGCATGGCGGATCATTTCCGTTGGCCACTGCAGAGTCGGGTGTTATTGGCAGCGTGACTGTATCTGGATTGCCGCAACGCGCCGATCACGAGCTTGTCGTTGAGGCACTCTGCGGCTTGCTGGGGCGCGATTACGCTGAGTTGCGACTCGCTGCGGAGTAAGGTATCAGCTTGAACCAGTTTGCCTGGGACGCGAAGGTTCAATCGCAGACTGCTCATCGAATCTCTCAATCAACGCGATGAAGAAGCCGTCGGTATGAAACGTGCCGGGGAGCAGGCGGAGCGCGCCTTCGGGTGTGAGTGCGGCTTGAAGACGTGACGCAGCCGTTTTAACGAGGATAGATTCGCGCGACAGCGAATCGATAGCGGCATGAAGCGGAATCTGTCGAGCATGAGGAGTTGCGGCCAGGACCGCAGCAACGACGTGCTCATTTTCTTCCGGTTCAAGGGAACAGGTCGAATATACGACGTGACCACCGGGACGCACGGCGCGCAAAGCAGCAGCGAGTAGGTCCCGTTGGCGCTCGGCCTGGCGGGGCAAATCCGCAGCGCTGAGGCGATGGCGGATTTCAGGATTGCGGCCCAGCGTGCCTGTGCCGCTGCATGGAACGTCTGCTAAAACCAGATCGAAGACTCCGTCTTCCGAGAGCTGCGTGGCGTCCGCGAGCCGGCACTCGATGCGGTCAGAGTAAGCTGCCAGCCTATTGCGCAACTGCTCGAGGCGTTGCGGGCTGGATTCGCACGCGAGGATGCGGGCATTTGGAATGCGCTCGGCGAGGATGAGTGTCTTGCCTCCGGGCGCTGCACAGGCATCCAAGATATCCTGCTTTCTCAGATTCAGACTTGCAGCCGCAAGCTCCGCCACCAGTTGCGAGCCTTCGTCCTGCATGCGGACGCGCCCTTCGTGAAGGGCCGCGGTTGCAGCAACGTCGCCAGTAATTACAGTGTGGGCCGATGTGAGTAGTTGGCCGGGTTCGAGAAGGATGCCAGCCTTGGTGAGCTCGGACTCAACCTCATTGGCTGCAAGGCGGACCACCAGCGAAGGCTGTGTCTGTCCATGGCGGCAGATGGCGCGGGCAGCGTCGAGGCCATGGAAATCGGTCCATCGCTCGACCATCCAAACCGGGTGTGATTCGGCAAGCGCCAATTCCGATGCGCTCTCCTCGGGATAGCTAATGCGCGGCGCGCCGGCAAGTTTTCGCAGCACAGCGTTGACCATGGCGGAGGCAAAGCGGTGTCCGGCCTGCTTGGCGAGTTCAACACTTTCGTCAATCGCGGCGCGAGCAGGAATGCGATCCATGTGCAGTATCTGAAAAGCGCCCAAACGCAAAGCGATGAGGATCTCTGTGTCGAGCTTGGCGTTGGGGTGCTTGAAAAGGGATTGAAGCTGGTGGTCGAGGCGGATTTGCCAGCGAATTACGCCGAGAACCAGGGCGGTGGCGAGGTTGCGGTCTGGAATCGAAAGCGCATCGACGGCTTTACTGCGAAGCAGATCGTCGGAGTGGGAGTGGCCTCGCTCGACGGCCAGCAAGACATGGAAGGCTGCCTTGCGAGCCGCAGAAATTTCAGCAGTGCGATTTTTCGGCGCTGTCTTGCCTGGCGCGATTTTGAGAGGCACGGTCTGCTGATTCTTCGTCATGGGGTCGGGGCGCCAAGGCGGGTAGCGGAGACGAGTTGGTTTCCACGCAGGAATTCGGCAGCGGCGAGACGCTTTTTGCCCTCTAGTTGCAACTCAATGAATTCGAGCCAAGTACCTTCAGCGCATTTGGCAAAGAAACGCTGATTTTCAATGCAAATCTGGCCGGGGTCAGCGAGGCTTTGCGTGCCAGCGTTGCTTGGAGCGGCAACTGCCAGGCGATGAACAATGAGCTTTTTTTCATCGAGCGTAGTGAAGGCTCCGGGCCAGGGCTGGAAACCGCGCCAACGGTTATAGAGCTCATGAGCGGTGCGCGCAGCGAAATCCATGCGGCCATCTTCGCGATCGAGCAAGGGGGCGAAAGTCGCTCCGTCATGATTCTGCGGCTGTGGCTTGATGGTCGAGTCGGCAAGGCCAGTGAGTGTCTCAACCATGAGCGGGGCACCAGAGCGCGCGAGCAGTTTGAATAAATCTACCGACGTTTGGTCGAGACCGATCTCGATGGTTTGCTGCAGCAGAATTGGGCCGGTGTCGAGGCCTTCTTCGAGCAACATGGTGGTGTTGCCCGTAACTGCGTCGCCCATGGCAACGGCCCACTGGATAGGCGCGGCGCCGCGGTATTTTGGCAACAGAGAACCGTGCAGGTTGATGCAGCCTAAGCGCGGGAGGAGCAGCATCCACGGCGGAATGATGCGGCCATACGCTACAACAACAATTGCGTCGGGCGCGATTGCTTCAAGCTGGTCGCGGAAATCAGCGTTGTTGCGAATTTTTTCCGGTTGGGTGACGCACATTCCGGCAGCAAGAGCAGCCTGCTTCACCGGTGGCGCGGTGAGTTGTTGAGTACGACCGACAGGCCGGTCCGGTTGAGAAACGACCAATGTAATTTCATGACCGGCAGCGAGAAGCGCTTCCAGGGTGGGTACGGCGAAGCTCGGTGTGCCGCAGAAGACCAGTTTCATTGGGCGCCTCGCGCTTCTACCACTTGCCTTCGCGTTGCATCTTGCGGATCTTGCGCAGGTTCAAGTCGCGCTTGAGTGCGCTCATTCGAAAGATGAACAACATGCCGTCGAGGTGGTCGATTTCGTGCTGCATGCAGCGGGACAGCAGGTCGTCACCATCCATCTCAAACCATTTGCCATTGAGGTCTTGCGCGCGGATGCGTACTTTGGCAGCGCGCACGATCTTCTCCTTGATGTCAGGAAAACTGAGGCAGCCCTCTTCTTCGTAGAGCTTGCCCTCGCTAAAGATGATTTCAGGATTGACCAGGACCAGCTTATCCTTGGGGTCCTTGCCCATGCTCAGGTCGATGACGGTCAGACGCTTCGAAACACCGACTTGCGGTGCGGCCAGGCCGATGCCCTGGGAAGCGTAGGTCGTCTCAAACATGTCGGCTGCCAGCTTGCGCAACTCAGCGTTGAATTCGGTAACAGGTTCGCCGGGTTGTGAGAGAACCGGCTCGGGATATTTGACGATCTTGAGAATCATTTGAGTCGATGAAAAACAATGTACCTTTCTATACGGTGTTTGCTATTTGTTCCAAAGCTGCCAAAACATCAGAGACGCGAGGAAAACCGAAGCATTGCCGGATCTCTTTTCCTGGCTCCAGTCAGTAAATATATCCTCCGCAGTTTTCACAAGTGCGAGAACTTCGATTCGGTCAAAAGACCGGCTGACATCGTAATCGGCTGTATGCCGCTCGTCTTGGAGCAATTCGAAGCCCTTGGCAATTGAAATCAAAGCCGCGTATATCGGCCCTGCCAGGTCGATATCCATCGGCAAATTCCGCGGTCGAGTTCCAGGTTGAGAAAATGACTCGGCCGCCCTATACATCGAGTTGTGGTTCATCGCACGTTGGGTTCTCTTCCGCAGCCCCGAGGGGCCCGAGGAAATAAACTGAGCCGCGACCTCAGCGGAAAACAAATGGAAGACGCCGTAATACGCGGACGAAACCGCCCTTCTTAGATTTGCTTGAACCGGATTATGCGGATCGAGACTCGCAAGAAACCGTGCTTGCACAAGCAATTCCTCAGCTAGCGACATTGAGCAAGCTCTGCTTTTCCGACACCTGAACATAGGGCCAGCGGTCAAGGCCGAGGCTCAGCAACAAGGTCGAAACGGAATCGAGGAAGCGATTCAATTCCTTAATCTTTTCAGCAGACGGCTGATCGTCGGGCTCAACAAAGAAACGCACGTAGAAAGATGGATTGCCCTGATGATCGTCTCTTGCTTCCACCTGATAATCGAGAACGTAATCGGGAAATGGAACGACCGGATTCTCCTTGAGCCATTCGATTGCGTGCCAAACGGGGCCTGTTTCATCCACATAATCCAGCCAAGCCCAAGGCACGCTCTGCACAAAAGAATCGCTGGCCACACCCCTCAAATCTACGGTGCGTCCACCTTCCGCGCCCATGTCGTTAGGCTTCCAGCCCTCAGGTACCGCGGTTAAATTGGGAGATCGAACTGAAACAATCTTATACACACCCCTATAGCCACGAGCGAGAACCTGCTGACCGACAAACGGATCAAAATTCAAACCGTGCATGCTTTTCACCCCGCATGAGTCATTCTACCGCCGAAACAAAAAACGAGAAGCTACCAATCGAGCCCTCCGCACTAAAACTTCCCGATTTGTTGGATGTAACCATCAAAATTTCGCTTCATTTCAAGCACCGAGTCGCCACCAAACTTTTGTTGAGCGAGACCTGCGACGGTTAAGGCGACCATGGCTTCGGCGGCTACTCCGGCGGCGGGGACGACGCAGATATCTGACCGCTCATAACTTGCGCTGGTAGCTTCGCGCGTGTCGAAACGGACTGACTCCAGTGGCCTGCGGAGAGTGGAGATTGGTTTCAGGTAGCCGCGGACCACGATGTCTTCACCATTGGAGACACCGCCCTCGATACCACCGGCATTGTTGTGTGGGCGCGTAAATCGCGTCGGACTTCCTGTGTCCTCGCTGGAGTAGTGGATCGGGTCGTGAACCTTGGAGCCGAAAGACTCTGCGGCAGTGACACCTCGACCTATTTCGACGGCCTTCACGGCTTGCAGACTCATGACGGACCAGGCTAGCAGGCCGTCAAGGCGCTCGTCCCAATTGGCGTAGGTGCCGAGGCCTGCCGGTGCGCCATGGACAACGACTTCAAAGACGCCGCCAACGGTATCGCCCGTGCGAGACACTTCCTCGACCTCTCTCTTCATCCGGGCTTCGGTGGCGGGGTCAACACAACTGAGCATGACGTCGTCCTTGGCTGCGACGGCAACGATTTCGTCCCATGTGGCTGGCCGATCGAGTTCGGCGCGGCCCACACGGATGACGTGGCTCAAAACTTCAATCCCCAGTGTTCGCAGGAAGAGCTTGGCCAACGCACCGGCGGCAACGCGGCTTGTTGACTCGCGAGCCGAGGCGCGCTCGAGAACATACCGGGCGTCAGGGAAGTTGTATTTGAGCGCGCCGGCGAGGTCGGCATGGCCGGGACGCGGCGATACTACAGCCCGATGTTTGGCGGGGTCGCCGGTTTCGACAGGGAGCTTTTCTTCCCAGTTCTTCCAGTCGCGGTTGACGATCTCAATCGCGATTGGAGAGCCAATGGTCTTACCGTGTCGTACGCCGGAAAGGATGTGAGCCTTGTCGGTTTCAATCTTCATACGGCCGCCGCGTCCGTAGCCTTGCTGGCGACGCCACAGCTCGCGATTGATAAATTCGAGATCGACGGGAACGCCGGCCGGGAGCCCGGAGACGAGTGCGGTAAGGGCTTCCCCATGGGATTCGCCGGCGGTTGAGAAACGGATCATATTGATTCGATTGTAATGGAGCGCCGGTGCGCGTGAGACGGTCAGTCGCGAGGAACTTCCGGAATCACGGCGTCTTATCTTTGGCTAGCCTGCGCTCCAAGAGTAGCGGCGAGATGGGCGCGGCTTTCTGCCACACCAGCATCCACCTCGACCGCGCGATAGAGCTCACTGGCCTCCTGCCACAATGGCAGAGCGTCGGTGTCGCTTTGGACCTGTTCCTTTAGCAGCGCGGCCACACGCAAGGCGTTGGCAAGGTGCAGTTCCGGCAGCGGCTGCTGAACTCGGTAGATCGCGATGGCTTCCAGGATGAATGGCTCGGCTTCTTCAGTGCGGCCCATCCCACGGAGAATATCCGCGACGTGACGGATGGCATGAGCAAGGTTTATCCGGTCGTCGAGGCCGCGGTAGAGTTCCGCCGCTGTTCGGTAGTGGCTGGTGGCGGATTCGTTGTCGCCCAGGTCGCGCGCTACTCTGCCAATTTCGATATGAATGGCAGCGCGCAGTGGCTGGCGATCGTCAGGGCCGCAGGCTTTGAGGGCGTTGCGGAACAACTGACGGGCGTACTTGAGCCGCTTCTCGCGTAGTGCGGCGCGGCCACGTTCAAAAAGCAATGCGGCGGTCCGATGCTCCATTCCGTGAGGCTAGCACGATCCAGCATCTGTGGATAGGAAAGGCTTCCATGCGGAAAGCCGCTCGGGTAAACTTCTCGATATGGCGTACTTCCTCTTCAAGACTGAGCCCGATGTTTACTCCTTCGACGATTTCCTACGCGACAAGGAGACGATCTGGGATGGCGTGACCAACCCGACTGCCGTGAAGTATCTGCGCGAAATGAAGGCGGGGACAAAGTGGATTTTCTATCATACCGGCGACGAGCGCACCGGGGTCGGTACCGGCACTGTGGTGAGCGTCGACCCGAGCGATCCCAAAGTTCCCATTGTCAAGGTCAAGGTGGGAAAGCGGCTCAAGAAGCCGAAAACTCTGGCGGTGATTAAAGTGGAAAAGCTGTTTGCCAAGTCGCCGCTGGTAGTTATTGGACGGCTTTCTGTGGTGCCGCTCACTGAAGAACAGTGGGATTGGTTTTTGGCGTAGATTTGCGGTTTCCCAGGTCTCAAAATCGAGACCCGGGGCGCCCAGTTTTCTAAACAGAGTTTACCCGTGGTGTTCGCCTGAGCAACATGAGCCTGCGATGTTTACCAGTTCGACCTTTGCAGGTTCGACATAGCCTTGCGTTGGATCGACGGAGTAACCCTGGCCGTACTTGTCGTGATGGCGAACCCAGGCCATGCTGTGCACAAGTCCATCTTCATCACGGCCCTTTGGCGCCATGTCGAGGAAGTTATAAGTCCCTACAAGAATATCGAGCCCACGAGCATAACTCGAGTAAGTGTGGAAGATATCGCCACTCTCATCCTTGAAGAACACACTTAGTCCTGGACCTTCTTCGCTGGGAAACTCCATCAGGTCGTAGTTATACTCAACTTTGCCTTTCGCCCGTTCTTCCGGCGTGAACGACACGTGATAGTCGTAGTTGAAATCGGTTCCGAAGGACGACACCCAGTGAAACCGCCAGCCCATGCGCTTCTTGAATGCTTCAATCTCCGCGATTGGCGCGCGTGAAACTACTGCCAGGGTAACGTCTCGATTTGCCAGGTGGATGGTAGCCCCGTCGTAATGATCGGCGAGATAGGAGCAGCTCGGGCAACCCTCCTTCCAACCAGGACCAAACATGAAGTGGTAGATCATGAGCTGGCTGCGCCCTTCAAAAAGGTCTGCCAGCGTTCTCTTGCCGTTGGGTCCGTCGAAGGTGTAGTGCTTATCGACCTTCTCCCAGGGCAACTTGCGGCGTTGCCGGCTTAACTCGTCACGCAGGCGGGTGAATTCTTTCTCCCTGGCCAGAAACGCTTTGCGTGCTTCTAGCCACTCAGGGTGCGAGGCCACTTTCGGATTCTCAATTTCTGTAAGGGTGCTAGCCATGGTGATCCTCCTCATTCGTTGGGATGTTATTCGCGGCCTTGGTGGTTGCTGCTCTCTTGAGTAGGAGCGCAGTCATGCCGCCGGTTGAAACTGTTGCAACTGCGATCCACGCCGCTGTTGCCAAACACACTGGGCACACAGGGATCTCCCTTCTATGCGAGATGGAAAGATGCATCTGCTCTAACGACTCTCCGCGGTCTTGCGAACACGCTCAAGAATCGATGCCCAACCCTGGTTCACACCCTTCCTGTGATCTTCCTGAATGAATCCCAGCGCCGTATGTCGGAATGCGATGGTGGTGGCGCCGTTGGCTTCGGTAAGCCGGTACTGCACATTCGATACGAAAGGGTACGACGCAAATAACGGACCTGAGAATTCAAGGAGTGAGGGCCGTTTGATGGCTTGCACGTGAGCCCACAAATGGCCATTGTTGTTTCCAAGGTCGCGATACCAGCGGCCGCCGGGCCAGGGTTCCAGTTTCATTGGCATGGGATCGCCTTCACCCCTCATGTTGAGCGGCCCGAGTTGTTCGAGCAGCGCTTCGAAAGTTACTTCGATGGAAGCGTTGATATGGATCTCCTGGGCGATGGTCAAAGTGAGATCCGCTATGGTTTCGGCTGTCGCGATCATGGTTTCTCCTTTGGGATGACGTTGGGGTTGAGTTTGCTCATCTGCTCTTCGGCGCGTTTTTTGACGCTGAGCAACTGGTGCTGCCAGTAGCGTTCAAAGGTCCCTGCCCACTCGTACAAGGGACGAATGGCTTCGGCGTTGGTCCGGTAATATTTGTTGCGGCCATGGCAACGCATGTGGACCAACCCAACGCTGCGCAGCACACGAAGGTGCTTTGACACAGAAGGCTGGTCGAGCCTGAGGTTTTCAACGATGTCGCCGACCGGGCGCTCACCTAGCGCCAGATAGCTTAGAATTTGCCGCCTGCGAGGTTCAGCTACTGCGTTAAACGCATCGGAAGTGGTTGAAGCCCGCGCCATGGTTTGAAAAATACATTCTCATATAGGAATATGTCAAGCGAGTAATTGATTTTTTCGAACCTCAGCTGCATGCCTAAATTTTCGGAATCCTTAGGGAGACTCTGTTTGTTGCTTCTGTTGCCGGGAGGAATTCGTGGAAGCGTAGTCTCTTTTAAATAGTTGACACGAGGAAGG
>Ga0302140_10003471_pt1 | contig 20246 bp, 21 predicted proteins | sample I_Bog_E1_1_FD_202095 | JGI IMG/M metagenome (GOLD analysis project Ga0302140, IMG submission 202095) | Peat permafrost microbial communities from Stordalen Mire near Abisko, Sweden - I_Bog_E1_1 | ecosystem: Environmental > Terrestrial > Soil > Wetlands > Peat | place: Sweden: Abisko, Stordalen... | reverse complement strand
GGAGCTCTCGCGGGTGGGGTACTGGCCGGGCGGATCGGAATACCCGGAACGCTTTGGGTTGGCGCGGCGGGCGTGCTCGTCTCGTGCGTGTTTCTCTTACCGATAAGGCGCAACAGGGATGCGTTTAGAATCAATTATGGCATCGGAAGCGGCCAACCCCTCGGTCGCGAAACTCAATCAGGTCAGGAATGAAATAGGTAAGGTCATCGTGGGCCAGCAGAGCGTCGTGGACGGCGTTCTGATCTGTCTGCTCGCCTCGGGCCATGTGCTGCTGGAAGGGGTTCCCGGTCTCGGCAAGACCACTTTGCTGCGCACTCTTTCGCGCGCACTCAGCCTGCGCTACTCGCGTATCCAGTTCACACCCGACCTTATGCCGGCCGATATCGTCGGCAGCATGATTATGGAAACCGACGATCATGGCCACAAAGTGCTGCGCTTCCAGGCCGGCCCGATCTTCGCCCATCTCGTGCTGGCCGATGAGATTAACCGCGCCACGCCGAAGACGCAGTCCGCGCTGCTCGAAGCCATGCAGGAGCGCACCGTCACCAGCGGCACCACCACGCACGAACTGGAATCCCCGTTCCTCGTGATGGCTACCCAGAACCCCATCGAAATGGAAGGCACGTATCCGCTGCCGGAAGCTCAACTCGACCGCTTCCTGATGAAGATTCTGGTGACTTATCCGACGCGCTCCGAGCTGGCTCGCATCGTGGAGCGCACGCTCGCGCGCGAAGAAATCACCGTCCACTGCGTGCTGGGCCGCGACGAGGTTCTCGAACTGCGCGCCGCCTGCCGCCAGGTGATGGTCGCGCCGCATGTGCAGGACTACGCGGTCTCACTCGTAATGGCGACGCAGCCCGATCAGCAGGAAGCACATGAAGACGCCAAACGCTACATCCGCTACGGAAGTTCGCCCCGCGGCGCTCAGGCGATGGTCGAATGCGGGCGCGTGCTGGCGCTCATGCGCGGCCGTTTTCACCTCAGCACCGACGATATTAAGGAGATCGCCACGTCTGTGCTGCGCCACCGCGTCATTCTGAACTTCGACGCGCACGCCGACGGCAAGACGCCGGACGCCATCATTGCCTCGATCATCTCCGGTATCAAGGTGCAGGCTTCCGCAGCATAGAATCCGAGACCCGACTTGGCCAAAGAAACCCTTCTCGACCGCCAGTTTCTGGAACGCCTGGAGCGCCTCTCGATCCACTGGCAGCGCTCGTTCGCCGGGCTGGTGGGCGGACATAACCGTTCGCACTTCGCGGGGGGCGGCCAGGAGTTTCTGGACCACCGGCATTTCCATCAGGGCGACGATCTGCGCGCCGTGAACTGGCGCGCCTTCATGCGGCTCGACAAGATGTTCCTGAAGATGTTCCAGATCGAGCCGCGCGTGCCGGTCCGGCTGTTGCTGGATACGTCGGTTTCCATGGCGGCGGGCAGCCGTGAAAAGTTCGATTACGCGGTGCGGCTGGCGGCGTCGCTCTGCTATGTGGGTCTGGTGCGGCTGGATACCATCGAGGTCTTGCCCTTCGCGGGCGAACTGCATGAGGGCAAGACATGCGGCGGTGGGCGGCACCGGTTCAGTCCGCTTTCGCAGTATCTGGAGACGCTGAAACCCGCCGGCAACACCAGCTTTCTCCAGGTTGCGCGCCAGTTCCTGAATGAGTATCCGCAGCGCGGCCTTGTGATCGTGATGTCGGATTTTCTGGACGAGGGAGGCTGCGATAAGGCCCTGCAGTATCTGGCCGATTACGGCAACGAACTGATGCTCATCCAGCTTTGGACGGATGAGGACCGCACGCCGACTTGTTCCGGCGAATACGATTTTGTGGATGCGGAGACGTCTGCGCGGTTGCGGATTCACGTGGATGCCGATACGCGCCGGAAATACACCGAGGCGTTCGACGACTTCGCCGGTTCGCTGAAGACGCTGGCGTTGCGGAATAACGGGAAGTACTGCGGAATCCCGACATCGCTGCCGCTCGAAGAAGCGATTTTCGGAAATCTGCTGCGCTCGCGCAGCATCGCATGAAATCAAGGTAGGACAGGCCGTTTGGCCTGTCTTTTTACCAATACAAAACGAACTTCCTGCCCCCTCCGCTTGCCATTTTTTGATACGCCTCCACCGCGTTTTCAAACGGCACCGCTTCGATCTTCGGCGCGGTCAGAGCCCCGCTTTCGAATCCGGGGCACAACTGCCTCGCGATCTCGCCCAGATCCGCCGCTGTCAGCCGGTTGCTGTCCACCCCGATCAGCCGCGATTCGTTGTGATAGAAATCCACCAGATTGAAGCTGACCCTCGGGTCTCCGGCGCTCGTGATCGCGACGTGACGGCCCCCATGGCGTAACGATCGCAGGGCCGGTTCGAAAATCGGCCCGCCTACTGTGTCGAACACCGCGTCCGCACCTTGACCGCCCGTTAGCGCGAAAACCCGCTCGCGGAGGTCTTCCGACGTGGTGTCGATGACGGCGTCCACACCCGAAATCGGTCGGGAATCGCGGCTCGCGCCCAACACTCGCGCGCCTTTCCAGACCGCGATCTGCGTGGCGGCGTGGCCCACCGCCCCCGCCGCTCCCACAATCAGAATTGTTTCTCCTGACCGCAGTTCCGCCGCCCGCATCACCGCCGCCCAAGCCGTTACAAAAGGAACTCCGATCGCCGCCGCCTGCTGCAAGGTCAGCGCGGAGGGCTTTCGGGCAATGGCTTCTGCCGGAACAGCCGCGAATTCCGCCTGAACGCCGTCGCGGGAAATGCCGAAACCCGGCGCACTGCCCCAGACCTGCTCGTTTACAAAACGAACTCCCGCCACCACAACGCCGGAGAAATCGCGCCCCGGCGTGCGCGGCAGCGTGGTGCCGTGAAAGTGGCCGGCCACATTCTTGATGTCTGCGGGATTGATTCCGGCAGCCTTTATCCGGACCAGGACCTCGCCCGGTCCGGGCTCCGGCTTAGGAACGTCTTCAATCGACAGCACACTCGGCGGGCCAAACGTGTGGAAGCGCAGCGCTTTCAATTTCTCTCCTTATTTATGCCAGGTCGAACAGCATAACTTCGGTAACTTCCGTTCCCGCCGCCGCAAGCAGCAGAGTTCGTTCTGCGCTTACCGCTACGGCATCGCCCGTTTCGAGGCGTGTTCCGTTGACCTTGGCGCTACCCTTTATTATTTGCAGCCAGCCGTGCCGCCCGGGTTCGAAATCGTAGGCAAGCTCCTCTCCGGACGTGAGTTCCGTGACAAATACTTTCGCGTCCTGATTGATCCGCGGCCCCGCCAACAGCATCCACTTGCCTTTTTTCTCGGAAGGGTCGAACCGGACCTGCTCGTAATCGGGGCGCGTACCCGTGGAAGCCGGCTCGATCCAGATCTGAAAGAAATGGACCGGTTCCGTCCGCGACGGGTTGAACTCGCTGTGCATAATGCCGCTTCCCGCCGACATGCGCTGAATTTCGTTCGGCCCGAGCATATGCTCGTTTCCCATGTTGTCCTTGTGCGCCAGCGCGCCCGAGATCACATAGCTGAGGATCTCCATGTCGCGGTGGCCATGCATCGGAAAACCGTGTCCCGGCGCTACCCGATCCTCGTTGATGACCCGCAGACTGCGGAAACCCATGTGCTTCGGGTCGTAGTAATCGGCAAACGAGAACGAGTGGTGCGAATCGAGCCAGCCATGCTGCGCGTGGCCGCGCTCGCCACTTTTGCGTACTTGAATCATACGCTTATAGATGAATATATCTACGTAAAGATTCTTTCCGCAAATACAAGCGAGGCGGGCGGCCCGTCCTTGCGAAGGTTAAGGCCTGGTCAGCGCGGCGTCTTAGCGGCCCGGGATTTCGCCCGGGTAATCGTGGGGGGCGGTGTCTTGTCGGCCGGGAAATACAGCCGCCCTTCCGACGACCATACCGTAGTGCCGTGGTAGGCAACCCGGGTCTGTGCCGGATCCGGCTTCCTGGCAGAATGTCCCCTGATCCAGGGGAACTGGCGAACCGCCGCCACGGCGAAACCGCCCGAGGCGATAAACAACAAACCCGCAGAGAGCAGACTTCTCATATCTCTTGTTGGCCTATATCTAAATGTATGACGCAATGCGATCCCAAACGCAAGGGGTATCGGGCTAAGGCTATTACGGAAATGCCCGGTACGAACTGGCTGCGCGGATTCCACGGCGCTAAACTGATGGCTTGCCCTCCCGTCAGGCCAGTTGGCCCCTACTGTATCTCGCGGTTGCCCTCACCACCTCGGCGACGCTCCTGCTCGAGTTGTCGCTCACACGCATTTTTTCGGTGGTGTTCTACTACCATTTCGCGTTCCTGGCGATCTCGATTGCATTGTTCGGGCTGGGTGTGGGCGGCGTCTTGTCATACGTGGTGGCGGGGTGGCGCGGACCGCTGTACCGCAAGCTCGGCATCCTGAGCCTGGTCGATGCGGGTTTGGTGCTCCTCAGCATCCTGATCGTGCTGAGCCGTGGTGCGTCGCTGACGATTTTCGATTTCGCACTGATCTACTTCACAGATTCGCTGCCGTTTCTGGGCGCGGGAATCATCGTTTCACTGGCGATTTCGTCGTCCATCGAACGCGTCGATAAGGTCTACTTCTTCGATCTTCTGGGCGCGGCAGCGGGCTGCCTGGCGCTGGTGTGGCTGCTCGAAACCATCGGCGGCCCGAACACCGTAGTTGCGGTTTCGGTGCTCTTCGCGGCAGCCGGAGCGGTTTGGTTCAGCATGGCCGATATGCGTTTCGGTCGCGTGGCGAGTGTGGCGGTGGGGCTGATGTTCACCCTGACCATCATCACCAACATGAAGTATCACTTCCTCGAGGTGACTTACGCGAAGGGCCAGAAGCTGCGCACCGAACAGTTCACGAAGTGGAATCCGATTTCGCGCATCGGCCTCGCCAAAGATAAAGATGCGGGCGAGATGATTTTCATCGACGCCGACGCATCCACGGCGATTGCCCGGTTCGACTTCAATCATCTTTCCGCCGACAGCCTGCGTGACCTGTTGCATCAGGGTCCGGGTTTGCCTTACAACATCCGGCCGGGCGCGAAGACGCTCGTGATCGGGCCGGGCGGCGGGTGGGACGTTTCGCGCGCGCTGGCGTCGGGAAGCCATGATGTGACGGGCGTTGAGATCAATCCGATCATCGCGACCACGATCATGCGCGAGAAGTTTCCCCAGTTCAGCAACGGTCTGTATCTGCGGCCGGACGTGCATATCCATGTGGAGGACGGGCGAAGCTTCGTGCGCCGCAGTCCGGAGAAATATCAAGTCATCCAGGCCACGCTGGTGGACACGTGGGCGTCCACCGCGGCGGGCGCGTTCGCGCTCTCTGAGAACAACCTGTACACGACGGACGCGTTTCGCGACTACTTCTCGCATCTGACGGACGACGGGCTGCTGACGTTCACGCGCTGGGGCTTCGATCCGCCGCGCGAGTCGCTGCGGCTGCTCTCGCTGGCGCGGGCGGCGCTGCACGATCTGGGCGAAGACGACGCGGCGCGGCACGTCATTGTGGCTCGGGCCGACGCGAACAGGATCGCGGGCTGGGGCGCTACCGACACAGTAGTGTTTTCGCGCAAGGCTTTGAGCGATGCCGATATCGCGAAGGCCCGGACGGCGATTGCGGAAGCCGGCATGGCCGCGATCTATCTGCCGGGCGACGCGGCAAAGAATCCGTTTGGAGAGTTGCTGCTGACCAGCGATCCGGCGGCCTACGAGCGCAATTATCAATACAACATCGAGCCCGTGAGCGACAACCGGCCGTTCTTCTTCTACACGGTTCAGCCGCGCGATGTGAAGGATTTCCTGCTGCGCACCGGCGGCCAGTCGGCGGATAAGAAGGTCAATGTGGCGGTGCAGAATCTGTTCTACGCGATGATCGTGAGCGTCGTTGCGGTGCTGGTGATTCTGCTGCTGCCGCCGCTCGTGCTCGGAACCAGGCTGCCGCAGGATCGTGCGGTGCGCGGGTTTCTGGTGTACTTTCTGGCGATCGGGACCGGGTACATTCTGATCGAGGTGGCGCTGATTCAGAAGTTCGTTTTGTTCCTGGGCCATCCCACGTACGCACTGACGGTGGTGATCTTTTCGATGCTGATTTCGAGCGGCGCGGGGAGCTTTGCAAGCCGCACGTTGATCGGCGACAGCACCGACCGGTTGCTGGGCGCGCTGGCGCTCGCGGCGGTTCTGGTCGGAGTGCTGGCGGCGACCGTGCAGCCCATTCTGTCGGCTGGCGTGGGGCTGCCTTTCGCTGTGAAGGTGATAGCGACGGTGGCGATGGTTGCGCCTCCTGGCTTCCTGATGGGCTTGCCGTTTCCAACAGGGCTGCGGATGCTGGAGCGTCGGCACGCGGCATCGGTCAGATGGGCCTGGTCGCTGAACGCGGCCGCGAGTGTGCTGGGCTCGGTGGGCGCGCTGGTGCTCGCGCTTTATGTGGGACTGGTAGGCACGCTCCTGGTGGGAGGTGCCCTGTATCTTGTGGCGCTCGTGACTTACTGGGCTACGGGTTCGCGGACCGGCACCGGAGTGAGCCAGGAAAAGACGTCCGGCTTCGTGCCGTTGACGATGGCGAAGAACTCACGCTGAATCTGCTCGGTGACCGGACCGCGGATACCTTTGCCGATCGTGATGCGGTCGATGGAACGGACGGGCGTAATCTCGACGGCCGTGCCTGAGAAGAAGACCTCATCGGCGATGTAAAGGAGTTCGCGGGGCACGGTCTGTTCAACGACCGGGATGCCCAGTTTGCCGGCGAGTGTGATCACGGAATCGCGCGTGATGCCGGGCAGCACCGACGTTCCGAGCGGCGGAGTTACGATCTTACCGTCGCGCACGAGGAAGATGTTCTCGCCCGAGCCTTCGCTCACATAGCCGGACTTATCGAGCGCAATGCCTTCGGCGTAACCGTTGGCCACGGCTTCCATCTTCATGAGCTGCGAGTTCATGTAGTTGGCGCCGGCCTTGGAGAGCGCGGGCAGGGTATTGGGAGCGATGCGGTTCCAGCTGGAGACGCAGACGTCCACGCCATCGGCCAGAGCGGAATCGCCAAGGTACTTGCCCCATTCCCAGCAGGCCAGGTAAATATCGACGGGATTCTTGGTGCCGTTGACACCCATTTCGCCGAAGCCTCTGAGAACTATCGGGCGAATGTAGCAGGATTTCAGGTGATTGACGGCTACGAGTTCCAGGATGGCGTCTTCAAGCTGTTCGCGCGTGTACTGGAAAGTGTCCATCCGGTAAATCTTCGCGGAATCCACCATGCGGCGGACATGCTCGCGAAGCCGGAAGACTGCGGGGCCGCTGGCGGTTTCGTAGCAACGTATGCCTTCGAAAACCGAGCTGCCATAACTGACGACATGCGAGAGGACGTGAATCTTTGCATCGTCCCACGCGATAAATTCTCCGTTGCGCCAGATCTTCTCGGTGGCCTTCATTTCACCAGTATAAACAGGGGCCTTTGGCCGATCGCTTATTCCGGCTTGTCGAGCGCTCCGCGGACCTTTTGACGGGCTGTGTGGAGGTCTTTATCGAGTTCCTTGCTGGCGTGTTCGGCTTCGGTCTTGACATCGTGCGCGACCACTTTGGCGTCGTGCCGAGCCTGCTCGGCGGTCTGGCGGGCCTGTTCGCGGGCATGCTGATCCTCAGACGGAGAGCAGGCCCCAAGGGCAATGGCAAAGGCAATAACAGCGGCTAGTTTCACACTCCGGAAGGAGCAATTCACTGGCCAATCAATTCACGAGGGGCCAATCAGGCCGGGCCAAGCAAAGCTGCAACGGCGGCTCCGGAGCCGGCCGTGAAGGCATCCTCGAGAAGAGCCCCAACGAGGGGATGCACGTGAACGCGCTTGCGGAATTCCAGTCCGGCGTATGCGGCGGCCACAGCGGCGGTTCCGGCGACGACCGCGGACATCCATTTCTCGCCTTTGGTGCGGCGCTTGTGACTGGCCATCGCATAGCCGCAGGCCGCTCCGGAGATGGCCCGGAAGACAAGGGAGCCGGGCTTCGTGCGGTCGGGCATGAACGGAAGCTTGTCGGCAATCAGTTCGGTGACCGCGAGCGCGTCCGCAATGCGGGCGACGCCGGGCGAGCCAAGACGGTTGGCGACAACGGCCGGACCCGAAAAGGATCGAAGGCCGGTGATCGCTCCAAGGGCCGCTGCGCTGGAATAGTTCATACCTCGATTGTGGCTCACGTAATCGAGAGGGGTCCATCGGCCCGTGAGAGTTCCATCACGATGGCTTCGCGACGGGCGTTGGCAGTGTTCACGGCGGAATCGAGCCCTACGTAATAGAAGACGGCCCCGATGGCGGCGGCTATGGCTACGATGCCGGCGAAGACAATTTCGCTTTCGAAGAACCAGCGCGACCAATAGGCGAGCGCGAGCGGAAGCAAAAGCAGCGGGGCGACCCAGATGGTGAGCGCCTGCATCTTGTTCGACATCTGATTCATTTTGTCGGGATCGAGAGGGCGCGGCATGCGCACCGAGAAGATGTTGCCCATTGCCAGCCAGTAGAGAGCCGAGACGGTCATGACCACGATCGTCTCCAGTATCTTGGCGGGGCCGGCGGGCAGGTGGAAGGCACGGCCGAGCAGCGAGATCACGAGGATCTGAGGGATCAGCAGAGAGATGACGGTAAGGTTCTTGGCGATGAGCACGTCGCGGAAGCGAATCGGCCAGGTGTAATAGCCCTGGACGGCGGAGCGGTCGAAGCCGAAGGCGTTCCAGTAGGTGATCTGGCCCAGCATGAGTAGGCCGTAGAGCGCCATGAGGGGCAGAGCGTTCTCGATAAAGAAGGAGGGGTGCGCGGCGGGGCGCATGGTGAAGTTGGTCCGCATTCGCGGCAGGAAAAGCACGATGCCGAAGAAGCAGGACATGGCGTAGACGAGGCGGAAGCGGGGGATGCGGGCCAGGGTTCGCAGTTCTTTCTCGGTCAGGATAGCGAGAGGGTCGGGAAGGAAACGCGAGGGCAGGCGGAAGAGACGGTCCATCAAGCCGTCGGTGTTGTCGGCGCGCTCCGCCCGGCGGACGGAGGCGGCATCGAAGGTGAGGCTGCGCTCGAATTGGCGGCGGCTGAAGACGAAAGCGACGGCGAGCCAGATCAGACCAGTCAGCGCGCTGGCACCGATGGGATCGTGAAGCATGAGGCGTCCTGCCGCCGCCCACGGCCAGACGACCTGAGAGGGCGCGAAACGCATGAGCGCGGCCTTCTTCACGTTGAAGTAGACGAGAAGCTGGGGTGCGAGCCCGGCGATGACGAGCACGAAGATCATCACCTCTTTAAGGCGGGTGCGCGCGAAGAAGCGCTCGATCCAGCCGCGTATGCCGGCGGAGAGCAGGATGTTGGTGGCAGCGAAGAGGAACGCGCCGCACACCGTATAGAGCGCGACATGCGGTCCGTAGAGCGGGTTGCGCAGGAGGCCGATGACCGCGCCCCCGAGGATTACGACCATCTCTGCGCAGGTGGTGGCGCGCAGCAGGATTTCGATGAGAAAGAGCTTACTGTGCGGGATGGGGTAGGCGAGCAGTTTGCGGAGGTCGAGCGAGGCCCCGAAGCTGGCGGAGATGATGGGCGCGATCTGCCAGTAGAGCATCACGAAGGCAAGGCCGCTGGTCATGACGGGGACGAAGTAGGGTGCCTGATCGGGCGACGAGAAGAAGAGCATCGCGCCCCAGCCGAGGAAGGCCCAGAAGCCGTAGAAGATGCCGCCGGTAAAGAGCGAGAAGGCGATGCCGCCGCGGCGTCCGGAGCGGACGCGCATGCTGAGCAGTTGCGCTCGGAGGATGGCGGCGATCATTTGGCCACCGCGTGGGGTTTGATGATTTCACCCAGGATGTCGGGCTTTGAGGTATCGCGCTCGAGGTGCGGGTATTTTTCGCCGTCGTGGTAGTCGAGGGAGAGGGTTTTGTAATAGTCGCCGTCTTTGACGATCAGGGTAATGGATGTGGTGGTTTTGGCAGCGTCTTCGACGGCCTGGCGGAGCAGGCTGCCGTCGAATTCACGGCCGTTCACGGCAATGATTTTGACGGCGGGCGCGAGTCCCGCTTTGAAGGCGGGATAGCCGACGTGCACATCGACGACCTCGCCATTGGCGCGGGTGATGAGGCCGATCGAATACCAGAGGCTGACCGATTTACGGACGGCCTCGTAATTCTTCTGATAGTCGGACCGCCGGTCGGTGTAGACAAGCTTATAGCCGCCGTTTTCGATGCCGTTGAGGGGAGCGTGCGGGGCGGTGGATTGCAGGCGGTCGTTCAGGAACTTCGCCCAGTCGTAGGGCTGGACGGCGTTGAGGGTCTTGACTACGTCGTCAAAGGTATAAGGCTTGACTTCTGGCTGAGTGGCCGGCGCGCCGGCCCAGAGTTTGCAGAAATCGTCGAGGGATTTCGCGCCCCTACTTAAAGTGCGGATGGTGACGTCGGCGTCGAGCCAGATGAGGGTGCCTTCTTCGTAATAATCGACGGAGCGGCGGAGGTCGTTGTAGTCGCTGCGCGCGCCGTAGAGGACTTGAGCGGCGACGGCGGTATCGGCGAGGGGACGCCAGGTGCGGCCCTCCTCTTTATCGAGCGCGGCGGCTTCGATGGCGAGGGAATCGAAGAAGTCCTGCGGCGTGGAGAGCGCGCTGCGCGGGGTTAGAATTTCGCCGAGATATTCGGTGAGACCTTCGTAGACCCAGAGGAGGTCGCCCTTCATGGGGCGGTCGTAGTCGCCGGTGGCAAGGCCCGCGGGGCGGCGGAATTTGCCGTTCCATGAGTGTACGAATTCGTGGGGCAGGAGGCCGGAGGACACGCGGCGATGGTCTTCGTCGACCAGGGCTTCCTCGTCGGTGCGGTCGTCGGAGGATTCGTGGTGTTCGAGGCCGAAGTGGGCGACGTGATCGCTGAGAGTGTAGAGGAAATGATAGTCGCGATAGTGGGATGCGCCAAAGAGAGTGGTGGTTTCCTGCACGAGGTTGCGGTAGTGGAGGACTTCGATATCGGGGATACGGGTGGCGCGCTCGCTGTCGGCGGCGATGTGGAGGAAGGTGGGAGTCGCACCGTTGGGGACGAGGTCGACGGTGCGGTAGTTGGCTCCGGTCTGGACGGGGGAGTCCACGAGCGTGGTGAGCGACGACGGTTTGAAAACGATCTGATTGCCGGATTCGGATTCGATGGGCAGGGCGGTGCCGTAGCGCCAGCCGTTGGGGACTTTGAGGGTAGCCTGGTAATTGAGCTGGTCGCTGGGAGTGTCTTTGGGGTAGAGGATGAGTTGATTCCAGCTGAGGACCGCGAGTTGAGAGGTGATGGAGCCGCCGGAGGAGAAGCCGGCGGATTCGGGCGGGGAAATAAATTCGGCATCGACGTCGATAAGTGAGGTATTTTGCGGGATATCGATGTGAAATTCATAGATATTTACGTTGTCGCGGGACCAGGGAATGGTCTGACCGTTTGCTGTCACCTTGATGCCGACGAGGTCTTCGATGGGGCCGGTGGGGCCGTGTTCGCCGGGAATCCATTTGGGGTAGAGGAGGGAAAAGGGGCCTCGCTTGACAGGGAACTGCATGTGGGTGCGGAGGAGGCGGGTGGGGGCCTGGCTGGCGTCCACGGCGAGTTTTATGGGGGTGGTTTGGGCGTGGAGGAGGAGCGCAAAAGCCAGGAACGGGCAGGCGCGAGCGCCTACCCCACAATTTATGCGAGCCATTCTAACCTTTCATATTCGCGGTCTGCGCCGACGGTTTTGACGAAGACTTCTTCGAGTGTTTGGGAGCCGGCGCGAAGGTCGTCCATGCTGCCCTCGGCGACGATTTTACCGGCGTTGATGATGGCGGCGTGATCGCAGAGGCGCTCTACGACCTCCAGCACGTGCGAGGTGAGGAAGATGGTGGCTCCGTGGTGGACGAGGTCGAGCAGGATGTCCTTCATGAGGCGCGCTCCGACAGCGTCAACGCCCTCGAAAGGTTCGTCCATGAGGAAAAGCTCGGGCTTGTGAATGAGAGATGCGGCCATGGCGATGCGTTTACGCATGCCTTTGGAATATTCGGCGATGAGTTTGCGGCGTTCGTTCGAGAGTTCGAAGAGATCGAGGAGTTCGGCGGCGCGGCTGCGGGCCAGAGTGCGGTCGAGGCTGTACATGCGGCCGACGAATTCGAGGAATTCGAGGCCGGTGAGGCGGTCGAAGAGAAGCGAGTCGTCGGGGACGAGGCCGATGCGTTGTTTGATGGCGAGTTCGTCGGCAGGCATGGAGAGGCCGAGCAGTTCGACGGTACCGGAACTGGGCGGAATGAGGCCGGTGAGCATGCGGATGGTGGTGGATTTACCGGCTCCGTTGGGCCCGAGGAAACCGAAGAAGGAGCCGCGGGGGACGGTGAGGGTGAGGCCGTCGACGGCGGGCTTGCCGTCGTAGAGTTTGCGCAGATCGCGGACGGCGATAGCGGGGGTGGCGTCGGGCATGGGATTAGGTTCATGGTAACCGGTTCGTTCCCGCATTTTTTGGCCGCAGGTAATTCGGTTCGTTCCTGCATTTGACCAGGGCCGCATGCGCTTTGTGTTCCTGACGGCAGCAGCGGCTGAAGAGGCGGTGGAGGAGGGGCATAGCGTGGATGCCGGGATGTCCGGGGCTGCCGGGTTTGAAGGTGCCGCCGGGGACGGAAAGGGCGTCCATGGCGCGGATAAAAAGGGCGTCGCTGGTGCGAAGTGCCCAGGACTGGCGGGCCTGGGAGAGCGCGACGGTGTCGGCAAGGGTTTGGGTTTCGGGGGTAGTTGCCTGATATTCATCGACGATGCAGGCGAGAAGGCGCTGGTAATCGGCTTCGCATTCGGCGTCGTGGTGAATGGATTTTCCGTAAAAGCCGTGTTTGTGGCTGTTGGCGGAGGATTTGCGTTTGCCTTCGGCAGTTTTGGGACCCTGGGAATTGCGACCGTTGGTTTGGGCGGCGAGGGTGAGTGCGGGCGATGCCATGATTTTCCTGGGACGATGATGGCGCGGGGTTTCGCAGGTGGGGATGTAAGTGCTTTGTTTTCAGGTGAAAATAGTTGTGAACGGGGTCAGGCGCAGATTGAGCTTTGGTGCGGATTCGGGTGGTTGCCGCTGACAAACGATGACGAACCCGTTCAGGTGCTTCACCTGTGCCCGTAATCGGTGAAAACGTAGTGTCTTGACTTCACGGTTGTGTGGCACGCGAACCCGCACTTCGCGTCGTTTCCCTGCGGCGGCTTGCCGGCCGTGGTGCCGGCCGTAAACGTATCGGATGCGGCATCGTAATCGAACACGCCGTATCCCCAGCCGCCGCTGTCGGCGAACCGCTTGCTGTCCTTCATCATGAAGTCGACGTCACGCTGGGTACCGGGCACCGTCCCCGCGGGGAACGTATCCGTCTTTATTAGGGGTCCAATGGATACGGGCCAGCTTTGAGCCGTCGGGGAAAGGCTTGCCGTTGCCGCGAACGCCGGACTGGCAGGCTTTGATCATCGCAGGATTCGCGACGGTCGCGGAGATAAGGCTTCCGTCCTGGCCGATGGAGACAAGCTGCCAGGATTCGTATCCCCGGAACTCGGAGAAGGGGAGTATGGTCGCGCTGCCCATGACCGCGCAGGATAAGTATACCGAGAGAGTGCCGAATGGACTTTCGATGGCGATTTGACGCTTCCCTGGCGGGCGGGCATGCAGGCAATACCTCCGACAGAAATCTGACAATGCACAACGGATCGTTATGCCATAGTCGGAGTGTGATCGGGAATCCGGTAATCATTCAGGGTGGGATGGGAGTGGGAGTTTCGGGATGGCGGCTGGCACGCGCTGTCTCTCAACTGGGTGAACTGGGGGTTGTATCCGGGACGGCGCTCGATCAGGTCCTCGTCCGGAGGTTGCAGGATGGCGATCCGGGCGGCCATATGCGGCGCGGCCTTGATGCATTCCCCTTTCCTGAGATGGCTGAGCGCATCTGGCACGGGTTCTTCGTTGACGGCGGCAAGCAAGAACTTCAGCCGTATGTCCGGCTTCCGCTGCACGCCACGCAGGAGAGCCGCGATCTACAGGAACTGCTGATGGTCGCTAACTTTGTCGAGGTCTTCCTGGCCCGGCAAGGTCATGGCAATCCGGTGGGAATTAATTACCTCGAAAAAATCCGGATTCCGCACCTGCCCTCGATTTACGGAGCGACGCTGGCGGGTGTCGATTATATCCTCATGGGCGCCGGGATTCCTCTGAAAATTCCGGGCGTGCTCGACCGGCTTGCGCATCATGAGCCGGCTTCCTATCCCCTGTAGATTCCCGGTGCGCGCGAGGGTGAGGACGAGGTTCTCACGTTCGATCCCGGCGACTTTGGCGGACGTGGCATTCCCCACCTCGTTCGGCCGCGATTTTTGGCAATTGTCGCTTCGAACGTTCTGGCCACGACACTGCTGAAGAAGGCCAATGGAAAGGTGGATGGCTTCATCGTGGAAGGTCCGGTCGCGGGCGGACATAATGCACAGCCTCGCGGAAAGCTCCAGCTCGACGATCTGGGTCAGCCGGTGTATGGGGAGCGGGACCGGGTGGATACGGACAAGATGCGCGAACTTGGCGTACCGTTCTGGCTGGCGGGTGGCTACGGAACTGCGGTCGGACTGCGCGATGCGCTCGCGGCGGGCGCTGCGGGTGTTCAGCTGGGTACGGCCTTCGCTTTGTGTGAAGAATCCGGGCTGCGCGCCGACTACAAGCGCGCTTTGCTCGACGATGTTGCAGCGGGCCGTGCGGCCGTATTCACAGATCCGCTCGCCTCTCCGACGGGCTTTCCGTTCAAAGTGGCGCGTGTGGAGGGCACCGCGTCGGAGCCAGGCGTGTATCGGGCTCGTCCGCGCATCTGCGATCTGGGCTATTTGCGAGAGGCGTATCGCGCGCCGGATGGGTCCATCGGCTATCGCTGTCCGGGCGAGCCCCTGACGCTCTTTATGGCCAAGGGCGGAAAAGAAGAAGACGCTGAAGGCAGGAAATGCCTCTGCAATGCGTTGCTGGCCAACATCGGACACGCGCAGGTTCGGGCCGGAAAGCACGTGGAACCGGGGCTGGTTACGGCCGGGGACGACCTCGCGGGAACAGCCCGCTTCATCCCGCGGAACCGGAATTCGTATTGCGCCGCGGATGTTGTAGGATTGCTGAGGACGGCCCTTGCGACGGCATCGTAATTCGATGTAGTGATGCCCGCGCGCGGCCTGCCATTTTTCCTGGACATGCGGAGGTTTCCCTGTTATTCATCCGTTCTTTCGTACTTTTTCTGTGTTCGGCAATAATAATGGCCGCGGCGACGCCCGTGCTGACCTATTCGACGTATCTGCGGGATGCCTTCAGTCCGAAAGCGATTGCCGTCGATCCGTCGGGTAACGTTTACCTTGCCGGGAGTGCCGTCATCGATCCGGCGGGTTCCACGACGGCCGCGATGGTGGTGAAGCTGAATGCGCAGGCCGGCCAGTACGCCTACGTCAGCTTCCTCAACGGGCAGACGAACCAGGTGGTGAACGCCATCGCGGTCGATGCGGCGGGCAATGCTTATGCCGCGGGATCGTACCTGAACGCGCAGGGCGCGTCGCAGGCCTTTGTGGCGAAGCTGGATGCGAATGGCGACCTGGTATTTTCGACGCCTCTCGGCGGAATGGCGGCGGGGACGGCCCAGGCTGTCGCTGTTAATGGGGCTGGTCAGATAGTGATAAGCGGCACGAGCTTCACGTCGGGGTTTCCATCCACAGCGGGGGCTTATTCGGTGGCGAACAGCGCGAACCATCCGTGGCTGGTGGAACTCAATGGCGCCGGAACGCAGACGGTGTTTTCGGCGACGGGCATCGGCGGCAGCGCGATGGCGCTCGATTCCGCCGGCAACATATACGTGGCAGGGACCACGATGCAACTCGATTATCCGACCACTTCCGGCGTATATCAGCCGGTTTTTCCCGCTTTTACGGTCTGCACGTCCTTTTTGTGCCAGATCGGCGCGCAGGGCGCGAACCAATACGTGAGCAAGATCGATCCCACCGGCTCGAAGCTCATGTTTTCGACGGCGCTGACGGGCAACCAGACGGGCACGACGAACGGAGGTCTGGCGGTGGATGCTCAGGGGAACGTTTATCTGACGGGTTTCGCGGGAGCCGGGTATCCCTATACTGTGACTGTGCCGGCAATTCCGGGGTTGCCGGGCGGATCGACGGCCACGTTTTCTGCATTGCCCTACGTCTCAAAGCTCGACCCGATGGGGCGGCAGCTCTTGTTTTCCGTTCCGGCCGGGGGCGCGGGAGTGCAGGTGGATTCCTCCGGGATGGTCTACGTCGGCGGGTCTGTAGGATCTTCGATCGCGGGCAACTATGCCGTGACCGCCAGCCTTCCGGCGCTGGCCGCGGTTCCCGCCGCCTGCCTGCCGAACGGTCTGACGGGACTGAATGCGTCATATGTTTCGCAGATCGACGGCTCGTCGGGAAGCGTGGTGGGGACGCAGTATCTGGGTGGATCGACTCTGACCATCAGCGGGGCGGCGTTTTCCGGTACAAGCCTGTGGATCACGGGACCGACGGCCGATACGAAGGTTCCTTTCACGCCCAACGTGTTGACCCTGCCGTATTTCGAAGTCAACCTGCAGGCCGGGGCGTATCTGGGAGCGGTGGATTTTTCGCAAACGCCGCCTGCCGGAACGCCGCAGATCGGGTGCGTGGTGGATTCGTCGAATTTCGCACCTTCGGGGCAGGCGGCGCGCTACCAGCTTCTGACGGTCCTGGGCAGCGGACTCGGCCCCGCGGCGGGCGTGACCGCAGCCGACTCCGCGACGACCACGCTCGGCGGAGTTCAGGTGACGTTCGGAGGGGTGGCAGCTCCGCTGTTATACGCGTCGTCGACACAGATTAATCTGGCGGTGCCTCTGCTGCCTTTCAGCCGGCAGTTCTCGCCGATGCAGGTTTCGGTGGGCGGCTCGGGCGCTGCGCCGCGGGCGTTTCCGCTGACGGACTTCAATCCGAACCTGTTCCTGAATGTCCCGATGAGTATCCCGGTGACGAATAATTCGCCGGGATATGTGGCGCTGGCTCTGAATGCGGACGGCTCTTTGAACGGGCCGGCCAATCCGGCGGAGCTGGGCTCGGCGATGTCGGTATTTGTGAACGGCATGGTGCCCGATCCCGATGTGATTAGCGGCGCGCTGCAGTTGTTGGCGGAGGGATGGACGGTGACGGGTTTGAATCAGTTGACTCCGTTCGTGCAGGAGGTCGGTCTGCAGGTGCCTTCAGCGCTTGGGTCGGCCAATTACTTCTCGTGCCCTCCGGCACAGGCTCCGGTGTGTACGCTGGGCTTCAGCCTTTATTACGGCGTGGGAACTCTCAACCTGGCGCCGGTCGGATCGGGTCAGGCTGGGTCGGCTGTTGTGTATGTGAGCCGGTGATTCGTCGGCGAGCCGGTTTTCAACAATCGATTGCATTACGGGCGGCGCTTTCGATAAGCTCTCGTGAGTCCATTGACCTTCGGGGCGACGAACAAAGCGCGCAAAAAGAGTTCTAATATGTGATCCATTTAGACCCTGGGCTTCCCCGTATAGGAATCAGCAGCGATTCGGACTCCTTTCGGATAGGGGGTTCCCGCGAAGCCGAATTCATTCGCGAACTTTGTCGAGTCGAACAGGTAGGGAGAATCGCTCTGATACAGCATCTCGTACGATTCGCGCACCTGCGCGTTGAACCATCCGGCCAGCCGAAGCACCGGCCTGCTCAACACGCGATATTTGGGTGCCACCCCGAATTCATTTGCAGCCATAGAGATGAACTCTCCGCCGGTTGGTGGATTGGGCGCCGTCGGCAAATGCCACGTCTGGTTCCACGCCGACTCCTGCTCCGCCAGCATTGCCACGCCGCGCGCTGCATCAGGGATGAAGGTCAGCGAGTGAGGCACTGCTGCGTTGACCAACCACGATGCCTTTGCTCCTTTCGCGAAGGGCGCAAAGACCAGAACATTCGGAACACCGTTTTGGGTATCGGGTCCGTAGAAATCTGCTGAGCGCGCGATCATTGCGTTCAGACGCCCAGCCTGCACCTCGCTCATCAGGGCTGTTGCGATCTTTGCGCGAATCTCTCCCTTCTTCGAACAGGGCGCGTACGGAGTTGTTTCCGTCATCGGGCCCGCGACCTTCCCATACATGTAGACGTTATCGAAGAAGATCAGCTTCGCCTCCGCCCGTTTGCAGGCTTCGATGGTGTTAGCCATGATCCGCGGCCAGAGTTCCTGCCAAATGCCAAGGTTATATTTGAGACCGGCCAACAGATACACCACGGTCGAGCCGGCGACGGCCCGGATGGTTTGCTCCCTGTCGGCAAGGTCTGCCGGGAACAATGCCCCTCCGGCAACTGGTCTCGGATTGCGGCCTACCAGGCGGAAGGGTCTGTTCCGGGTTGCCAGGATACTGGCGAGTTCATTTCCGATCGGGCCGCCGGCACCAAGAATTGTAGTCATTTTCGTCACCAGACCTCCAGACTTTGCCGCTGTCCGTTAGAGTTATTGCGAACCCATTAAGGTCCCCATGAAGCCGCCACGCAAGGTTACAAACGCTCCACTTCGTGTCCGTAAATGAGTTTCACGCTCGGATAGGCGCTTGCAAAGGCACGCAGTCGTTCCAGGCTTACGCGGCCGCGAGCGGTTCCGGCGTCATTCCAGCCCCTTGGGCCGACACCGGTCCTGAAAGCCCAGGCGAAGTGGCTCGCATCGCCTGTCAAAAGAGTCGGCGATGCGCTGTTGATCAGAAACGCCATGTCGTCATCGGTATGACCGGGAACGGAGATGGCCCAAAAGGATCCATCGCCAAGCAGATCTACACACGGCCCGAGCGGAGGCATTGAAGGCGCGCCCGGAAAATCGATGCTGAAAAACTTCGCGTTGGCTGGAAAGTGGTTCGCGACTGCGGCGCGCGCCAAAAAGCTGGCTTCGGCCTTGCCGAAAACAAACTTGGTCTGGGGCCCGAGTGCGGAAACGCCCCCGGTGTGATCGGGGTGGAGATGTGAGAAGAAGACCGCCCTCGGGTGAACGTTCCGACGCGCGAGCTGTGCCCCCAGGTCCATGCCCGGCTCCTGCCGGTTGGTCACGCCGTTGGCCCAATTGAAGAACTTCATCGCCTCGGTGTAGCTGCCATAGGGCGGACGTTTCGCGAAGGAGTCGTCGAAGCCCGTGTCGATCAGGAAGTCGCCGAAGCGGGGATGGTGTACCCAGTGAACCAGCACGGCGAGATCGCGCGGCACATGGTCGCAGTCGGCTTGCCTGGGGCTCGCAGGGTCGAGATTCAGGCATGCGTCCATATGCACAACGCCCGTCTGGAACGTCGTCAGGGAAATGTCACGCGGATGCGCCAGCACATCGTTCCAGTTCGTGAAAGCAGCGGGAGAAACCGGATACGGCGTGATCTCGAATCGGCGAAATCCTCCGCGCACCAGGTAGACAGCCACGGCGGCAACGGCCACAATCAGAACTGCCGCCGCGAGTAGGAATCGCTTGAGTATCCGCATGCCGGTAGTAAATCTATCCTCTCAGCCGTGACTCGGCCGGCGACGTGCCCCTCATGTGGTCGCCGCCGCTATCAGCCACATATAACTGATACAGAAACAGACGAGTGCGCCGAATCCAAGTGACTGATTCCGCGTGTACTGGAATCGGGTATAAGAACGCGGATCGTTAGGATGGTGTAAATGATACTCGTAGTTCAAGGCGAGCAAGATCATGAAAAGCACTCCGTAAATGATGCTCATCGCCACCAGAAACAAAGGCGACGCGAAGGGCTTTAGAGAGCGGCCGTTGGCCTGGGTGAAATTCAGCGAGCCTACCAGCAGCACGATCGACCCGGCCGCCAAACCCAGGACGAATTTCGTGATGTCCAGGTACATGGGAAGCAGCCTCTTGCCGAACTCGCCATGTTTTCCTCCCGGGTCGAAGACCACCGGCATCCGTCTGCTCTTTACGTAGATGAGGAGCCATATCAGTGCGAAAAGCCCCACCGCCGTTGCGATTCCGGGAAAGCCTGGAAACAACATTCATTGAGCATACAGGAGACTTGATCCCTGGCCTTAATCGCCAATCTGCGAGAAGACGGGCGGAAAACGTGGTTGAAGGTCGCGTGGCGCTGTCGCGCTTGTAGCCCGAACTGCTTACCAAGCGATCGCAGAATGGTTCTGGGTCGGTAGCGGTCTTGTACTCCTGGGATTCGCCTACCAGCGCCGAGGCCGGGTCCCACGGGAGTTCGCTATACCGTTCCCGACCGGCGGCAAGTGTTTTGCGAGGACCCGCGCCTCATCC
>Ga0302140_10003467_pt1 | contig 20282 bp, 20 predicted proteins | sample I_Bog_E1_1_FD_202095 | JGI IMG/M metagenome (GOLD analysis project Ga0302140, IMG submission 202095) | Peat permafrost microbial communities from Stordalen Mire near Abisko, Sweden - I_Bog_E1_1 | ecosystem: Environmental > Terrestrial > Soil > Wetlands > Peat | place: Sweden: Abisko, Stordalen... | reverse complement strand
CAGGCAGCGCTGGCACAGACTTTGAATCTGACTGTGGGGTATCTTTCGCAGCTTGAGCGGGGGGTGAAGGAGCCGAAGGGGGCGTCGCTGGCGCTGCTGAATGTTGTGCGGCACAAGGGGATTGAGGCGATCCTGTGATGGGATTGAATCCTCCGGCGATGCGGACTGCGATTGAGTGGTTTCGGGCGAATGGGTATGCGCCGTGACCCGGACCGCGATTATTGCAGCGATGGCGGGGGAACTGAAGCCGCTGGTTCGCGGGTGGAAGCACGAGCGAGTGGACGGGGTGGAGGTGTGGAAGCATCGCGACGACAACCTGTACGTTGCGGCATGCGCTGGAGCAGGGCAAGCGGCGGCGACACGAGCTTTTGCGGCTGTGGAGCGGGATGCGCCGGTGGATCTGGTGTTCTCTTATGGCTGGGTGGGGGCGTTGCGGGAGGACTTGACGGTAGGCGGGGCGTATAACACGGCCGGGGTGATCGACGCGCGGACGGGGGAGCGATTCAACTGCGATGCCGGGGCTGGGGCGGAGTGGCTTGTGACGAGCCCGGTGGTGGCGGATGAGCGAGAAAAGCTGCGACTGGCGGGGGCTTATGGGGCGGGGCTGGTGGATATGGAGGCTGCAGCGATTGCGCGGCTGGCCCAGATGCGACAGATTCCGTTCTATTGCATCAAGGGAGTGAGCGACGGGCTGGGGGCGCGACTGCCTGATTTCAATCGGTTTATCGGGGCTGATGGACGATTTGAGCTGGCGCGGTTTGTTCTTTTTGTGCTGGTGCGGCCGAAGTACTGGCCCGAACTGATTCGGATGGGCGAGAATAGCAGGAAGGCTTCAGAAGCGATGGCGAAGGCTTTGAGTGAATTTCTGGAAGGACGCGAAGGTACTGAGTCAGAAGTTCGCTGAAGAGTTTCCGAAGTGCAACCGCAGATCCTTCGACTTCGTTGGGCGCAAAAAACGCACCCAACTGCGCTCAGGATGAGAGATCTTTGTGATGCGAGCTTTAGATTCAGGAGACCAGACTTCATTCCCCAGGAGATTATCGGAACGAGATGGCGACACAGATTTCAAACCCTGAGACGAGTGTGCGGAGCGTAATTCCCACTACCATGACGGCGGTAGTTTACCGCGGCGTGAACGACATGCGCGTGGAGACGGTTCCGGTGCCGAAGATCGGGCCTGGGGAGTTGCTGGTAAAGGTAGCTACGTGTGGTGTTTGCGGCACAGACTTAAAGAAGATTCACACTGGCTCGCACTCTGCGCCTCGAATCTTCGGCCACGAGATGGCGGGGACGGTGGTTGCGGTTGGCGAGGGCGTGACGCGGTTCGAGGTCGGCGACCGGGTAATGACCTTCCACCATGTGCCGTGCGGGAAGTGCTACTACTGCGGGAAGCAGACGCCGACGCAATGCGAACTGTACAAGAAGGTGGGAGTTACGGCGGGGTTTGAGCCGTCGGGGGGCGGGTTTGCCGAGTACATACGGATCATGGACTGGATCGTGTCAGGGCGCGGAGTGGTGCGTGTGCCGGACGGGGTGCCTTTTGAGCAGGCCGCTTTTGTGGAGCCGGTGAACACGGTTTTGAAAGGCGTGAAGCAGCTCAATCTGCAGGGGGACGACACGGTGCTGGTGATTGGGCAGGGGCCTATCGGGCTGATGCATGCAGTGCTGGCGCAGCGGACAGGGGCGAAGGTGCTTACGAGCGACCTGTATCCTGAGCGGCATGCAATTGCAGCCAAGTATGGGCTGAAGCATCCGATTCACGCGGGCAGTGAAAACGTGGTGGAGCGGGTGTTTGCGGCGACGGAAGGGCGCGGGGCTGATGCGGTGATCCTGGCCGTGGGGGGAAACGCGCTAATCAAGACGGCGATTGACGGTGTGCGCATGGGGGGGAAGGTTTTGCTGTTTGCGCAGACGCAGCACGGCGAGGCGACGTTTGATCCGGGCGCGGTTTGCATGGATGAGAAGACGCTGATGGGGTCGTACTCTTCATCGTTCGAGATTCTGGATGAAGTGACGGATGTTGTATTCAATGGCTACCGGAACGGATTCGATTTGACACAGTTGATTTCGCATCGCTACACGCTGAGTGAAGCGGTGGAAGCGATTGAAGTGGCATCGCACCCGAAGGGGGACTCAATGAAGATTATGATTGAGCCGGTAACCGGATCTGGGGCACTTTAGGAGAGATCGATGCCAAAGACGGTCAAGAATGCGCTCCTCCGCGGCCGCAAAACCGTCGAAGAAGTCATACACCAAGGGCTGGACACGGTAGAGGATGTTGTGCAGGTGGGTCGCACCAAGGTGGAAGGAGTGATCCACCAGGGCTTTGATACGGTTGAAGACGTCTTGCAACATGGCCGTGGGAAGGTCGAGTCCGTACTGAAGATTCGCCGCGAGACGATGCGGGCGGCGGTACTCCATGGTCGAGAGGATGTGCGCATTGAGAACGTCCCGGTACCGGAGGCTGGCCCCGGCGAGATCATTGTTCGGGTGGGAGCGGCGCTGACCTGCGGAACAGACTTGAAGGTTTTCCGTCGTGGTTATCATGCGCGAATGATTGTGCCGCCGGCGCTGTTTGGGCATGAACTGGCGGGTACGGTGGTGCAGGCCGGCGAAGGTGTGGAGGATTTTGCGCCGGGCAATCGGGTTGTGGCGCTTAATTCCGCTCCATGCGGGGAGTGTTATTTTTGCAAGCGCGGACAGGAGAACCTTTGCGACGATTTGTTGTTCAACAACGGCGCGTATGCGGAGTTCATAAGGATTCCGGCGCGGATAGTGGCGAAGAATACGCTGCATGTGCCGGACCATGTGCCGCTGGAGCATGCAGCACTGACCGAGCCGTTGGCATGCGCTGTACATGGATTTGAGGACTCGCGACCTCGGCCGGGCGATACGGTGGCGGTTATTGGCGGCGGTCCGCTGGGATTGATGATTTTGCATGTGGCTTCGCTGATGGGCTGCGAGACGATCGCGATTGTGAAGCACGACGGGCAGGTAGAGGCTGCGCGGCAGTTGGGCGCGAGCCACGTGGTGCAGACGACCAGCATTCGCGAAGCGATCAAGGAGACACGGGCACTGACGGAGAAAAATCGCGGAGTGGATATTGCGATTGAAGCGGTGGGCGTGCCCGATGCGTGGGAAGAGGCGGTGGAACTGGTGCGCAAGGGCGGGACAGTGAACTTCTTTGGCGGTTGCGCGGTTGGAACGCACGTCACTCTGGACACGAATCGGATTCACTACAGCGACATCACGTTGCGGGCAACGTTTCACCACACTCCTGCCATCTGCCGGAAAGCGCTGGATTTGATAGCCGGGGGACGATTCCTGGCTCCACTCTTCATCACGGGCCATGCACATCTATACGAATTGAACCGGGTCTTTGAAAAGCTGATGAAGCGGAGCAGCGAGATCAAGACCGCCATCGTTCCGTGAGGGAAAGCGATGAAGACGACAGAGATGGATGGCGACCAAGGCGGCGAGTGGAAAGTGCTCGCGGAGTTACTTGGCATTGATGGCCCGGGCGGTACCGCGGCACCGCAGCAGGCGGAGACTCCCGCGGCAAAGCTGGGCCCGGTGCTGGTGAAGTCATCAAGGGCTGCGGAAGGGAACGCTTCGTGGCTCGACGCTGTGAGCGACGAGTCGGCACTCGGCGAAAGATCGCAGGATGAGATTGCTCGCGACGAGACGGCAGCCGCAACTGCGCAGGCTCTGGACAGGCAAGCGCTGCTGGAGCGCGGATGGGGGGCTTTGCCGGAGAGCTATCGGATGCCGGGGACGGCACCGACACTCGAAGAGGCGCAGGCGTGGTGCAGGAATCTGGCCGAGACGCATTACGAGAATTTCCATGTAGCGAGCTGGTTTCTGCCAAAGGCGCTGCGGCCGCACTTTCACGCGATCTATTCATACTGCCGTGTTTCGGATGACCTTGGGGATGAAGTAGGCGACCCGCAGGTGGCGCTGGCGATGCTGGATATGTGGGGCGAAGAGCTGGATGCCTGTTATGCGGGAGATACGCGGCATCCGGTGTTTGTGGCGCTGGCAGAGACGATCAAGGCTTGTGCTATTCCGAAAATTCCGTTTGCCGATCTGCTGACGGCGTTTCGGCGGGACCAAATTCTGACGCGGTACTCGACGATGGAAGACGTACTGGAGTACTGCAAGTACTCAGCGAACCCAGTAGGGCGGCTGGTGCTTTATGCGACGGGCGAAGCGGAGATAGACCAGGAGGAGAGGTTCCGGCTTTCGGACGCGACCTGCACGGCGCTGCAACTGGCGAACTTTTGGCAGGATGTGCGCGAGGATTGGGGGCGCGGGCGCGTGTATATTCCGCTGAAGGATATGGAAGTGTTCCATGTGACCGAGGCGACGCTCGCCGAGGGGATTGCGACCGATCAATTCCGTGGGCTGTTGAGGACCGAGGTGGAGTATGCTCGCGAGTTAATTGAAGAAGGCCTACCGCTGATCGGGATGGTGGATCGCGGTTTGGCGATCGATCTGGATCTTTTCAGCCGAGGAGGTTTGGAGATTCTGCGCGCGATTGAAGAACGGGATTACGACGTGCTGAGCAAGCGGCCAGCCATTGCGAAAAACAGGAAGGCGGGGCTGGTGTTGCGCGCTGTTGGGGCGAAGCTGCTGCCGTTTATGAGGCTTGGGTTGAAAGCGAAAGCAGAGTAGGAGTGGCCTGTTGAGATCCATGCAGGGTCGCCGCTCCCTGGGGTCGCGCGGACTTGACGGTTGCGGTTTCGGGATAGAGCGACTCTGGTTTCGCTGGAGGCGTCGCCGCGAGACGGCGGATTGACGACGGAAGCTATGGAAAAGGAAAGCGCGGGCACGATGAGCCTGGCCTCGGCTTACTCGGAATGCAGAGTGATTGCGCGGCGTGAGGCGAAGAATTTCTATTACGCATTTGTAGCGTTGCCCGAGTCGCGGCGTAACGCTATCTGTGCGATCTATGCATTCATGAGGCAGGCGGACGACCTGGCCGATGATGAATCGCTATCGCGAGCGGACCGGCGAGTGCAATTGGACACATGGCTGTGCGCGTGGCATGCAGCGAGCAAGGGCGAAGAGACAATCGATCCGGTGTTTTTGGCGGTGAAGGATGCGATGGAGCGGTTCGGAATCCCAGGGGCGCTGTTGGATGAGCTGGTGGCCGGCGTAACGATGGATCTTGAGGCAGGAGAGAGCGCGGAGCCGGTTACGTACGCGACCTTTGACGAGCTTTATCGCTATTGCTATCTGGTTGCATCGGTAGTGGGGCTGGTGTGCATACGTATCTTTGGCTACTCGGACAAGCGAGCGGAAAAGCTGGCGGAGGAGACGGGGATTGCGTTCCAGTTGACGAACATCTTGCGCGATGTGGCGGAGGATGCGGAGCGGAAGCGCGTGTATCTGCCGCTGGATATGATGGCGCGGCATGACGTGACGGTGGATGGCCTGCTGGGGCGGACGGCAGGCGCGGCGCCGAGTGAGAAGGAACGGGCGCTGCTGAGCGAGATTGGGAATCGAGCGCAGGAGTATTACCGGTCGGCGCAGGAGCTTTTGCCGCTGATCGATCGGGAGAGCAGGCCGGCGCTGTGGGTGCTGGTGCGGATTTATCACGGGCTGCTGAAGCGGATTGAAGCCGCGGACTACGATGTGTTTTCGCGGCGCGCGAGCGTGCCGACGGCGGAAAAGCTGGCGATTCTTGCAGGGGGAATGGCGAGGATTGGATGGGCGAGGATGTTTGGATGATTGCGGGAGCGGTCAAGGAGCGTGGCTGGCCTGGACCGGGAAGTTTGGGGGCGTTGCGCGGATGAAGCTGAGATACAGGACGGCACGGTGGTTGGGGCATCAGTGGTGGCTGCGGGGGCGAGGACGGCTGATTCTGGCGCTGTGTCCGTCTTCATGCGGCCGATCAGACCAATCTTTAGAAATCGATCAGCCTGATGATATGATCTCGTTTTCCCCGCCCGTGCAACCCATTATGCGGCCCATCGCGTAGAAAGAGTCATTCGATTTGGAAGCGTCCGGTCGTCAAACAGGTATTCGGTCCCTTCAAGGGTGGCCGTGCCGCTGGTTTTGCGAACTGCGACGGGGGCGGTACAATCGATCAAATTCCGTGCGAAAATCGGAAAACTCTGGCTTCATGGCAAGGGGCACTTCTCAATGGAATCTACGAAGTTCATTCCGAGAGCCAGGTTGGTTGACCGTGATCAGTTCCTAATGGATTGCGCTCGAGGTAAATCGGTCCTCCATATCGGGATGGGCGGCTGCATCGACGACGACGCAGTGACAACCGCGTACGTATCTGGCGATCTGAAAAGGTCATTTCATGGCAAGCTGTCCAGGGTTGCCCGCAGCCTGGATGGAGTCGACATTAATCCAAAGTCCATTGAGGCGATGAGGCGGGCGGTCCCCGGCAACTATGCGGTTTGCGATGTGACCTCTCCGGATCTTGCTTCAGAATTCGGTGACAAAAGGTTTCAAGTCGTGGTGTTCGGCGATGTTATTGAGCATCTGGATAACTTCAGGACAGCGCTTCAAAATCTTTGTAGTGTCCTGGAAGAGGACGGGATTCTCATTGTCAGTACAGTGAACGCGTACTCCCTAGATGCCATTCTCAAGATGTTGGTTCGTTACGAGTCGGTGAATCCCGAACATACTGTTTATTTCAGCTATGCGACGCTGCGCCGCCTGTTTGAGATGAATCATCTTGAGATTGTTGACTTCAAGTTCTACACGACTAAGCACATTGAGAGATTTGGCAGCTTGACCTTTTGGCTCAGCTACAGGTTGTCGTCCCTGCTTGTGAGTGTATTTCCTCAGTACGCGATGGGCTTGGTAGCCGTCGTGAGGCCATCTGCGGGGAGCGGCTAGGCGGACCTCGGTGCAAGGGATCGCAATGACGGGTCCAACTTCATTGCTTGCTGCTTTGGGCATGAATGCGAAACGTCTGCCTCGCTGGGCCATTTACTGCGGGCGCATCTCCTTCGGCCTTTATGTCTATCACGACTTCGGTCTTGATTTGACAGGGAAACTGATACCGCACGTTGCGTCGCTCGAAAGCCTGCTGAATCTTATAAAGGGTGTCATCAGCCTGGTCATCACTTTTGTTCTTGCAGCGATCTCCTATCATTTTTTTGAGACGCCATTTCTCAAGATAAAGAAACGTTTCGCGGCGATTGAGAGCCAGCCGATCGCTTGATCCATTGGGGTGGACCCGGGAGGGCAGCGAGCTGGCGGTGCTCGAAGGGATGCGGGAGATGCTTCGCAGGCTAAGACCGGCAGTGGTGATGGAAGTCACGACATATACCCGAGAGCGGGCCGGTGAGGTGGCAAAGGAGCGCGGACTAGAGAGCGGGCTGTGATTGCGCTCACTCGGGAAGCGGATGAGATCTTTATTGGAGGCTCTACGCGCATGAACTGGGCGAGGATTGCAGGGTGAGCACGGAAGAAGATCAATCTCAGAGGACCGTCACTGTTGTGGGCGGGGGCGTGGCGGGGATGAGCGCTGCGTGCGCGCTCGCGGAGGCGGGGTTTGCTGTGCGGCTGGTGGAGCGGCGCGGTTATCTCGGCGGGCGGGCGAGTTCGTATCGGCATCCGGGCGTGGATGAGGTGATCGACAACTGCCAGCATGTGGTGTTTGGCTGCTGCACCAACGTGATGGGCTTCTATCAAAGGATTGGGGTTGCGGAGAAGGTCCATTTTACAAGCGAGATGACGATGATTGAACCGGGTGGTCGGCGGTCGACGCTTGGGTCTTCTCGGTTGGGTCCATTCACGCTGCCGGCGCCACTGCATGGGCTGCCGCGGCTGATGGCCGCGAAGGCGTTTACGTGGGCCGACAAGATGGCGCTGGCGCGGGCATTTGGCGCGGTGATGCGCGGGGATGCGAGGGATGAGAACGAGAACCTGGCTGACTGGCTGAAGCGCCACAAGCAAACGAAGGGCGCGGTGGAACGGTTCTGGCGGCTGGTGATTGCGAGCGCGCTGAATGCGGAGATTGAGACGATCTCAGTGCCGTATGCGGCGATGGTGATTCGCGGGCTGTTCATGGACTCGGTGTTTGGCGGAGCGATGGGGATGAGCCGCGTGCCGCTGAGCGAGTTGTATGGAGGCGTGGCGGAGTTTTTGAAGTCGCGCGGCGGTGAGGTGGTGCTGAACACATCGATCGAGGGCGGAGAGCAGGACGAGGAGACGTCGCAGTGGATTCTGCGGACGCGATCGAGTGCGGCTGGGGCGGGCGAGATGCGCAGCGATTTTGTTGTGGTGGCGTTGCCGTTTGAAGGGATGATGAAGCTGTTGCCGGGGCTTCCGGCGAATGAAGATGCTGAGGCTCTGGCAGGGCAGATTGAGCGGCATGAGCACTGGCCGCTTTGCAGTGTGCATCTGTGGTTCGATCGGGAGATTACGGAGCTTGACCACGCGGTGCTGCTGGACAGGGAGATTCACTGGCTCTACAACCAGACCAAAATACAGGGGCGGGGACTGCAAGGGCGGGCAACCGATGAGGGCCACTATATTGAGTTGGTGATCAGCGCGACGCGGGCGTTTGCGGCGCTGACGCGGGAGGCCGCGATTGAGCAAGCGTTGCGGGAACTGGCGGAGTTTTTCCCGGCGGTGAAGGAAGCAAAGTTGATCAAGGCAGCGCTCGTGAAGGAAATGCGAGCGACGTTTGGTGTGCCGCCGGGGATCGACGCGGCGCGGCCGGGAGCGATTTCTCCGTGGCCTGGGTTGTTTTTGGCCGGGGACTGGGTGAGGACGGGCTGGCCCTCGACGATGGAGAGCGCGGCGCGGAGCGGACACCTGGCGGCTGAGGCTGTGTGTGCGGCGGCGGGGCGGAAGGAGAGGTTTCTAGTGGCGGATTTGAAGGCGCAGGGGTTGATGCGGCTTATCCGGTAGCAAGTCTGCAAGTCAGCGAGTCAGCAAGTCAGCAAGGCAGCGAGGAATTCCGTGCTCAGAAGCCGAAGGTGGCGCGGAGGGCTTTGGCACGGGCGTCGGCTTCGGATTTGAGACGCTGCCATTCGGCGGAATTGTGAACGTAGGAGGCGGGCGTGATGGAGCCGGGGCAGGTGAACTTGAGGCTGGAGCGGATGCGGTTGAGCTTTGCGTCGGCTTCGTCGGAGGGGATGTAGATTTCGGCGATGGTCTCGCGATCGGTGGCGCAAAGAGCCTGGAGAAGGATGCCGAAGCCAGTCTTCAGGCCGGCGGCGTAGTGGTTTTCGGCTTCAGTGAGAGCATCAAGGGAACTGACAGCGTGGACAAGGTAGATGCCGTTTTCGGCCTGAAGGATTTGGGTTGGTGTGATCCAGCGGATTTGGGTGGGATAGGCGTTGGTGGCGAGGTATTCGGCGAAGAGCTGAGCAGCTTCGGAGAGGGTTGAGGGCGGGGCGGATTCGAGGTCGGGCATAGGTTAGATTTTCTGGGGCTGGGAGGGGAAATGCAACAGCGAGTCAGCGGGTCAGCAAGTCAGCGAGTCAGCGGGTCAGCGGGTTGGTAAGTCAGCGGGTCAGCAAGTCAGCGAGTCAGCCAGGGAGTGGCTGATTAGTGCGCGAGGAGGTAGACGCCGATGCAGATGAGGGCGGCGGCGGTCCAGCGGCGGTGGTCGACGTTTTCTTTGAGGAAGATTTTGGCGGCGACGGAGTTGGTGATGACGGTGAGGGATGCGGCGGCGGGGCCGACGAGCGAAAGGCTGAGGTGGTTGAGGGCGAAGAGCAGCGAGAAGAAGGAGAGAGCGAGGAAGAAGACTCCGGCGAAGAAGAGCGGGCAGGTGAGGACGGCGCGGATGGCGCCGGGAAGGCCGGATTGGGCACGGATGTCGTCGAGGTCGCCGATGGACTTCATGGCAGCGGCGGTAAGGACTTCGCCTGCGGTTGAGGTGAGGACGACCGAAGCGATCATGGATGCGGCAGCGAGGGGGCCGGTCATGATGGCTCCGATGCGGGCGGAGTAGGTGCGGGGTGCTGGGCGGCATTGGGGTCCGGATGGGTGGTGAGGGATGGGCCCTGCGCGACAAAGCCGACGGCGGCGGTGATGAGGAAGACGCCGAGCCAGCGCTGCCATGAGACGTGTTCATGAAGCCAAATGGCGGAGACAAAGACCATGACAACGTTGCCGAATGCGGTGGCGGGAAGGACAAAGGTGAGGTCGGCCCAGGAGAGCGCGGTAAGGTAGCTGGCGAAGAAGCATATGAGCAGCGCTATGCCGACGGCGATCCATGGAGTGAAGACGGCGGCGATGAGAGCGCCGGGATGGGCCAGGGAGATGGGTGGCAGGAGGGTCATGCCGCGCTTGAGGCAGGAATCACCGAGGGACGCGCTGAACATAACTGCGAGGAGGACGAGGTATTGGCCGGGTTTGAGGCGGTGGCTCATGCTGTCAGAGGGTTCAGGGGTCAGGGGTCAGGGTTCAGGGGTCAGGGGTCAGGGTTCAGGGTTTAGGGGTCAGGGGTCAGGGGTCAGGGGTCAGGGTTTAGGGAACAGGGAACAGGTGTTGGATGCAAGATCGAATGGAAACTGGCAGACAGTTGGCTAATGCTGCCTTTGTCTTCAGTTTACGGGGTGGACGTGAGGATTGAATATGGGAGCGAAAAAGCAGGGGGCGGACACCTGAGCATCTGCCGTGGAGAGAATCGCAAGGCGGCTAGACGACGAACTTGATGGATATCCGTTTCGGCTATGTGGCTGCGTGTTTCCATCGGCATTCTGTTGAGATGCGCGTAAAGCTCGATGAAGTTTAACGAGCTATCCGCACTAAGTTCGGCCCTGGAGCTTCTGAGCGATGACCAATCCGCGAGGCGTGGATAAGAGCACGACGGAGAGGAGGCCTTCTTCTTTCCACGCAAGGCGGCGTCGCGGACAACCTGGAACGAGGAACTTGCGTCATGGATGAGGACCAGGCCGCGTGGCCTGATCTGGGGAAGAAACCGTCGTACTTCGCTTTCACGGATCTTCACATCACTGTCGCTGAATAGAATGTCGATGGTTTCTTCGACCGGCGTTTCCAGACTCGAAGCATTGCGATACTCGATCCAATTGCCCAATCCGGAGGAGTCGATGTTCTGCTTTGCTTTAGCGAAAATGATGGGGTCATACTCGACGGTGATGATTTTACCGAAGCCGTTGGCCTTCATTCCCTCTGCCATTTTCATTGCGCTGTGACCGATAAATGTGCCGGTCTCCAAGACAACTTGCGGCTTAACGGTTTCAACAAGAGACTTGAGAAAATCAAGCACTTCGGCTTCGGCGCTTTGGGCGTCCAGCATGTGCCACATTTCTGGAATCGGGCATTCGGGTGTCGGGGCGACATATTCTGACTGAGTGGCTTCGCCGACCAATTCGATACTGTCGAGAATGCGATGGTGCTCATGACGCTTCAGAAAGGGTGGCAGGATGGATCCCAATACGGCTGTCCCGGCGACGACAGGGAGAATGATGGTTGCCCAGAGCGTGACGCCAAGAGGGCTGTGAAAGGCGATCGCTGCGACGATCTGATAGATACCGAGCAAGATCGCCCCCTCGCCAAATACGATCCCGGCAGGCCGTTGAAGTTGTATTTGATGTCTTCCTTCCGACCAAAGGAAGAGCAAGAAGGCGACGCAGGCCAATGCGCCAAGCGTTGCTGGAGTAAAGAGGGCCTCGGAGGGGTATAAGTGAGGCGAAACGATGACAAGTATCGTCGCGGCTCCGACATAGAAGGACACACAGGCCACGTCGAGAAGAGACAGGAGGTACTTAACTGAGAAACTGAGCCTTCGCCGTCGTGCATCGATGCGCCAAGCGTAACCAGCAGCAACAAGGCCAAGAATTGCTGTCATGAGAAAACTGAATGTGGTTGTCATTCCTCAGCAATCTTCTCATGTCTCGCAGATGTTTGATTTGGCGTCTGGATTTTATATGCGGAACATCCCGTCGGGCCGCGGTTTCAACCAGAGCCGCGATTCAAAAGAGGGCGTACTACCGCTCCATGCTGGAAGAAGATGGCCAATCGGACAGCGAACAAGCGGGCAGGACGTGGTGAGTGTTCTGCCCGGATGAGTTGTCAGCGATAAGCCTAGACGCCGGCTTTGACGGGGGTTTGGGGATCGGCCTTGTGGCTGCGGGTTTCCTTCACCTGGCGGTTGCGCTGGGCGCGCAGCTTGAGGAAAGCCTTGGCTTCGACGTAGAGGCGGGGCACATCGCGGTTGACGACGGCCTTCCAGACCACGCGGAACGCAGCCCTGGGGCGGAAGTAGTATTCGTCGTAAAACTTGTGGACCATCTCCATGACGTAGTCGGTGGGCAGGCCGGGATACTCGATGTGAGCCATCTGATGGCCGCCGCCGTCTTCCATGCGCTCGTTGGTGATAAAGCCGTTGGCTTTGGCGTAGTCGTAGAACTCGGTGCCCGGGTAGGCGTGGGCAACCGAGACCTGGATGGTTTCGCAGTCGAGGCTCTTGGCGAAGTTGATGGTGTTGCGGATGGACTCTTTGGTTTCACCGGGGAGGCCGAGGATGAAGTCGGCGTGGACGGTGAGACCGAGAGTATTGCAGTCGCGGGCGAAGTCGCGCGCGCGTTCGACGGTGGCGCCCTTCTTGATGTTCTTAAGGATTTGCGGGTCGCCAGACTCGAAGCCGACGATGAGAAGGCGGCAACCGGCCTCCTTCATGGCTTTGAGCGTGTCGTAGTCAGTGGTGACGCGGGAGGTGCAGCTCCAGGTGATGCCGAGAGGCTTGAGCTTGGAGCACAGCTCGATGGTGCGGGCCTTCTGGATGTTGAAGGTGTCGTCGTCGAAGAAGAACTCTTTGACTTCGGGGAAGTTCTCATGTGCCCACTTTAGCTCGGCGGCGACATCGTCGGTGGAGCGCTTGCGCCAGGCGTGCCCGCTGAGGGTCTGGGGCCAGAGACAGAAGGTGCACTGGGCAGGACAGCCGCGCGTGGAGTAAAGCGCAATGTAGGGGTGAAGCAGGAAGGGGACGTTGTAACGCGTGACGTCCATGTCGCGCTTGTAGATCTTGGTGGCCCAAGGCATGGCGTCTAGATCTTCGACCTGGGGACGGTCTGGGTTGTGGATGATTTTGCCGTCTTGTTTGTAGCTGATGCCGAGGATCTCGTTGAGGGGCTTGCCCTGTGCGTATTCAACGACGGAGAAGTCGAACTCGCGGCGGCAGATGAAGTCGAGGACGGAGCACTCGTTGAGGGCGCGATCGGGGTCCGTGGTGACCGGGGGGCCGACGAAGGCGATGTGGATGGATGGGTTGGCAGCCTTGATGGCCTCGGCGAGGCGCTGGTCGCCCTCCCAGCCGACGGTGGAGGTGAAGAGGACGAGGAACTCGAAGTCCTTGCAAATCTTGATGGTTTCGTCGGCTTTGACGTGATGGGGCGGGGCATCGAGGACGCGGGAGCCCTCGAGCATGCCGGCGGGGTAGGTGAGCCAGACAGGGTACCAGTAGGACTCAATCTCGCGGGTAGCGGGCCAGCGCGAGCTCGCGCCACCGTCGAAGTTCTCGAAGGAAGGCGGATTCAGGAAGATTGTTTTCAGGGGCATTGGCATCTCTTCAATTCTAACATTTGGACGATTTTCAGGGGTATTTCGGTTCAATTTCAGGGTTGGCAAGGTAGGAACAGGGCGCGCCAAGCTGCAAGTGCTTTGTTTATGGGCCTGAAGAATTGATACGGATGGAAACGTGCGGAAGGCTATTTACCGTGGAGCTCGTTGAGCCAGTCTTGCATGTGGCCGAGGGCTCGGAGTAGGCTCAGGCGGGCCTTGGCGAGGTCGAGCGATGCGTCGAGAGCATCTTCATACTTTTGGCGTTCGTCGATGCGGGCGAGTTGCTCGGCTTTGGGAGTGATCTGGGGCTGGGCATTGGGGCCGGAGGAGGCTCCGTTGCCGAGGTCGAGCTGAGTGAGGACGGCTTTTAGCTGTTCAGCGGCGATTTGTTGCTTCAGGCTTGCGACTTCGGCCTGGGCGTCGAGTTCGTGAATGTTGCCGGTGAGCGTGGCGATCTGCACGTCATTCTGATCGCGGGCTTGTTCGGCTTCAACTTTGGCGCGAAGAGCGTCGGCGGCGGATTGCTTCGCCACGGAGTGGCGGGCCAGGTCGAAAAGGGGAAATTGGAACTGGAGGCCGAAGCTGACGTTGTTTGGTGTGAAGTTTCTGTAGTAGGTGGAATAGCTGTTGAGTTCGTTTGAGTCGTAGTTGTAGATGGCGCCAAAGCCGATCTGCAGGTGGTTGGTGGCGAGTTGGTCTCCGCGCGCCTTGAACTGGCGGGATTGGGCTATGGCTGAAGCTGAGTCGAGACCAGGAGTCGATTTAGCAGGGGTGTCGGCGGTTATCTCGGGAATCTCGGGGATGCTCGAATGGTCGGGGATAATGGAGCCGACCGGCAAGCCGGCGAGTACAGCAATTTGTTCGGCCAGTGTTGCCGCACGGGCCTCAAGATGTAGACGCTTTAGCCGAAGCTGTGCCGCTGTGAGGCGGGCCTGGAGCAGATCGAGGCTGGAGTCGACGCCGGCTTCGCTGCGATCGGTTTCGATGTGAACAAGACTTGTTGCGAAGTCTTCCTGCCGGCGGGCGGCAGCGAGTTCGGTATTGACTGTGTCCATTTCGATATAGGCGGTTGAAGCATCGAGAGCCACCTGTTCGCGAGCATCTTTGAGGGCAAGGTTGGTGGCATCCAGGCCGGCGCGAGCAGCCTTGGCGTATTGGCGCTGCGAAGAGCTGTAGACCAGCGACTGCATGCTGGCGCTGGCGACTGATGGCTGTCCGGTAGGGAAGCCATGAGAGTATCCGACCTGAGAGCCGATGGTCAGGGTGGGAATGTACTCATTGGAGACCTGCCTGAGGGAGGCGGCAGCCTTGTCGACGTCGCTTTGGGCGAGGCGGACAGCCGTGGAGTTGCGCTGGGCGAGATCGACGACGGTGGCGAGGGAGACTTGCGCATGGGCGAGGATGGGCGCGGCCAGGAGGATGATGAGACTGAGGAGAGCCTGGAGCCGTGAGCTGCGCGAGTTGTGCAAGGCGGTCGGGGTCATTATGCGGTTTGTTTGCTTATTCCTTTGACGGCTTGTAGTCGTGCGCGAGGGCGAGGGCGGCATTGCGTTCGCGTGCGGCGGCGGAGGAATCGCCCAGTTGAGATTCGAGGTGAGCCAGGCGGAGATGAGCAACGAAGGCTGGTGCGTCCTCGGTTTTGTCGGGGCTGGCGAGGTAGTCGTTGAGCATTTTTGCAGCTAGTGCTGGGTTACGATTGGCTGCGGTGAGTATGCCTGCACCGTCGAACAGAGCCACAGCGGCGTGGTGGTCGTGTGCCGCGGCAGACTGGGCGGAGTGGACCGCGGACTCCATCTCGTCGAAACGCTTTTGGCGGCGGTAGAAGCCGGCCAGGCTGGTCCACTCGAGGGCGGGATGTGGGCTTGAGGAGATGGCCTGCTTGAATTCGCGCTCCGCGGTGGCGGGATCCTTTTGACCTTCGGCGATGGTTGCACGCAAATGATGAGCTCGGGAGGGGTCAACCTTGTCGAGTTGGTTGGCGGTTGCTTGAGCCTTGTCGATGCCTCCGCCAATGACGCTGGGGGCCTGGCGATAGAACTCGCCCAGGTCGGCGAGGGCATCGGCGTTGCGGGGGTTGAGGCGGACGGACTCTTCAAACTCCGCACGTGCGCGGCGGGCGAGACTGAAGGCACTCATGAAGTTGGCGTGGCCGGCCTTCTGGCCAACGGCACGAGCGAGCCAGAGGTGAAAGTCAGAGTTGTTGGGGGCAAGCCGAACGGCCTGATCGCACTCGTTGACGGCGGCGTCCCATTGCTCGAGCGTGATACGAACGCGACAGGCTAGATTGTGGGCCAGGGCCTGGTCGATGCCAGAATCAGGCAGGGAACTGAGCAGGGCGAGGGCTTTGTCGGCTTCACCAGCCTGGAGAGAACGGTTCGCCTCGGCGAGGGGATCGTGTGCGCCTGAAGGCGTTGATGTGGTGCTGGAAGCGAGAAGGGGCGTGGACGTCGCAGATGCCATGAGAATGGCAGTCGCCAGCGCAGCGAAGGTCACCCGCCGACATGCAGATGGCAGCCCGATCACCGCACAACCTTGATGGGCACGCCCTCCTGCAAGGGGAGTCCGTTTGTGGTGCCGGTGGCCACGTAGTCGCCCTCCTGGAGGCCGGTGAGGATCGGGGCGAGGTTCAGGTTCGGGGTGCCGATGGTGACGGCCGTGCGGACGAGTTTGTCATCTACGACCTTGAAGACGTAGGGCTTGCCGTTCTCAGAGTGGAGCGCTTCGCGGGGGACGGCGAGGGTGTTGGGCTCGCTTGAGGTGGTCACGGTGACAGTGACGTTGGTGTCGGGGAGAAGGTCGGTGGCTGGGCTGTCAATGGCGACGAGGACTTCGCCAACGTTTCGCGTGCCATAGGTGATGATGGTGGTCGGGACCTGGACGATGTGGCCATCCCACGAATGGCCTGGCTTGGCGTCCCATTTGATGAGGATCTTTTGGCCGACGGCGAGCTGGCCGATGGAAGGCTCGTCGAAGTAGGCACGCACACGCTCGTGGCTAAGGTCTGCAATCTCCATCAGGGGCTTGCCTTCTTCGGCAAATTCGGAGCGACTTGTGGAGAGGCTATAGACGGTGCCGGCGATAGGCGACCGGGGCGCAGTCTGGGCAAGAACCTCATCGGCAGCGGCCAATGCGGACTCAGCGTCGGCAAGCTGGGCGCGGGCACGATCGATTTCAGCGGAGGAGTAGCGGGTTTGAGCGCCTTGCTCGGCTGCATGGAGAGCGGCCTGGGCGGAATCTAGTCTTTGCTGGGCCGCGGATACTTCCGATTCGGAGGCGGCGCCGGTCGACTTGAGTTTGGTGAGGGCGTCGAGATCGTGCTGGGCCTGATCACGGTCGATGCGGGCGCGGGTGATATCGGAGGCCGAGGCTTGCCGCTCCTGCGGAGTGCCGTTATGCAAAGCCGCATCCAGGGCTGCTTGTGCCGATTTGACTCCGCTTTCCGCCGAGGCAACCCGCGCTCGGGCTTGGATGTCGTCGAGTTGAAGGAGGAGCTTGCCTGCCGGAATCTGCTCACCGGCTGTGACATAGACAGCCTTTACTGTAGCGGACACGGGGGAGTGAATCTCGTAGTTGGCGAGTGGCTCAACGCGGCCGTTTGTGCTGACGGTATTCAGCACTTCCTGGTGGCTCACCCTCACTTCGCGGACCGGCAATTGGTCGCGCAAGAAGTATCGAGCCACAAAGAAGACTATGACCAGCAGTAATGCGGAGGTTCTCCAGAACCAGAGCCGGAGGTTTTGCTTTTTCTCTTCAGCCATTCATCTCGTACCAAGGTCAGTATATAGGACTCAAAAGTCGGCTTAAGGGAGCGAAAAAAATGAAGAAAGGGAGTGAGTAATCTTGTTCGCAGAGAAGATTGGCGCCGGTGTATTGGGCTCGCGTTGAAAATCGGCCGACGGGTACAATTCAGGGATGGCACTTGAACCGCGTTACACCGATGAACATGCGAAGGCAGGGCTGGACTTCAAATTCCCGCCGATTGAGACCTGGGAGAATCAGTTTCCCGGCTACGAGATTCTGATTGACGACCCGGAATTGACTTCAGTTTGCCCGAAGACGGGGCTGCCGGATTTTGGGCTGCTCACGATCCGATACATGCCGCGCGAGCGCTGCCTGGAACTGAAATCGCTGAAGGAGTATCTGTTTTGCTACAGGAATCTGGGGATATTCCAGGAGAACATCGTGAACCAGGTGCTGGAAGACGTGGTGAAGGCTTGCGACCCGGTGTGGGCTGAGGTGAAGGGGGTTTTCAGGCCGCGGGGGGGGGATTGGGACGACGGTAGAGGCGAAGTGGCCTAGGCCGTGAATGAAGGGAGCAGGGAGCAGGGAATAGGGAATAGGGATCGATGAGTCTAGTTTCGGAGAGAAATAGGTTGACAGCTTAAATCTATATATGTAGATTTATGGCCATGGACAGGAAACCACGCAGTTCAAGGCAGACGAAGCAGCTTTTGGCGGTGCTGGCGACGGACGCAGTGCGCTGGCGGCACGGCTATGAGATTTCGCAGCAAACGGGGTTGAAGTCGGGGACGCTCTATCCGCAGCTGATACGGCTAAGCGACCAGGGATACCTGGAGGCGCGTTGGGCGGAGCCAGAGCGCGAGGGTAGGCCAGCGCGGCATGAGTACCGGTTGACCGACGCCGGCGCGGCGCTGGCCCGGGAGCAGGCGTATACAGAGATCGAACAACCAGAGAAGGCCATGAAGGGAGTGGTACTGGCATGAGTTTTGCGCGCGAGATTTCGCGGGCGCTGGCGAGCCACGCCCGGATGATGCTGCCAGAGAGCCGGGAATTCTGGGCAGCGGGTATGGCGAATGAATTGGCGCATATTGATGACGATGGTGCGGCCCTTCGGTGGGCCATGGGAGGCGTTATGACGGCATATCTCGAACGGGCGTCGGCGGTTTTTGGATCGGCAGCGGTGCGGGGGCTTTTGATTTTGCCGCTGCTGTTTGAAACGATGCAGTCGGTGTTTGCGCAGACGATGACGGTGGCGTGGCGGGTGGGGGCAACGGGTGTGCTGGGGGTGATGGGCGCGCAGACGCCGGGCGATGACTACCATCGGTTTATCCCGCTGCTGCAAATGGTTCCGAACTGGTATGTGGCGGCGGGATTTGCGGCGGGAGGGCTGGTGTTGGCGTCGGCGGTGCAACTGATGCGGCGGCGGTCTTCCGCGGTGATTCTGTTTGTCGCGGGCATTGTTGTCGGGCTGGTGGCGGAGACGCTGGTGCACAGGGTTCCGGGTTATAGCGATGCTGCGCGGCAGGTGTTCCAGTTCAAGGAAATGCGGACGATGCGGGACCTGGTGATTCCCATTACAGCGATGCTGATGCCTGTTTTCATTGCGTGTGGGCTTTGGCTGGCGACGCGGGGGACGAGGCCGCGAGCGGGGGCGGCGAGCTAGCGCAGGCGGGCATAGTGAATGCGCCGCGAATGCTTCGGGTCGGGTGTGATATTCATGAGGCTCTCAGGAAGAGCGAGGGCCCACCAGATTGCAGGATGCGAAGAGATCGACGAAGCCATGGGTCAGCCCGGCGGTAGTAACGCTGGTACTGCTGATTGGGCTGAACCTGCTGAACTATATCGATCGGTACATTCTGCCGGGGGAAGTGTCGCTCATCAAGAGCGAGTTCCATGCGACGGACCAACAGATGGGAGCGCTGACGACCGCGCTCTTTGTTGTGTACATGCTGGCTGCGCCGCTGACCGGTTGGCTTGGTGACCGCTTCCGACGCAAGCCGTTGATCATTGCAGGCGCCGTACTGTGGAGCGTGGCGACGCTGACGACGGTGTGGGTGCACAACTATTGGACGCTCTATATCCGGCACGCACTGGTGGGCGTTGGCGAGGCGAGCTTTGGGATTTTCGCGCCGGCAGTGCTGGCGGATTTCTATCCGGAGCGCGAGCGCAACCGAATCTTCTCGATCTTCTATTTGGCGATCCCGGTGGGCGCGGCGCTGGGCTACATGGCAGGTGGGAAGATGGGTTCGGTGTGGGGCTGGAGAGCGCCATTTTTTGTGTGCGCCATTCCTGGCTTGCTGATTGCAGTGCTCTACTGGGTGTTTGGGCGCGAACCGGAGCGCGGAGCCAGCGACCATGTGAAGTCCACCGCCGATCGCAGCACGGCGCTGGGGCTGTTTCGAAATCCAGCGTTTTTGACGGGGACCTTCGGGCTGGCGATGCTGACGTTTGCGATGGGCGGAATTTCGAACTGGATACCGGAGTATCTGCGGCGCTCAGTGGGGATGACGGTTTCGCACGCGAGCTTTGTGGTTGGGCTGGTGACGGTGGTTGATGGGATTGCCGGGACCGCGGTGGGCGGATGGCTGGCGCAGCGGTGGCTGAGGACGAATTACCGGGCGCTGTATCTGCTCTCGTTCTGGAGCGTGGCGCTGACGCTGCCGTGCGGCGCATTGTTGTTCTTTGGGCCGCGCGCGTGGTCGGTGCCGATGCTGTTTGTGACGGAGTTCTTTCTCTTCCTCAATACCGGTCCGCTGAATGCGGCGATTGCGAACTCGGTTTCATCGCCGGTGAGAGCGACGGCGATTTCGCTGAACCTGTTTATCATTCATGCGTTTGGGGACACGTTTTCGCCTCAGATTATCGGGGCAATCTCTGACAAGACGAATCTGCGCTTTGCGCTGGGAACTACGCTCATATTTTTGGTGATCTCGGGAGTGATTCTGCGGGTGGGCGCGCGGTTTGCGCCGCGGCTGGATGATGGGGTGGGGGCAAGGGTCTAGGGTTTGGGGTTTCGGGTGTGGGGTAACGGT
>Ga0302140_10003465_pt1 | contig 20289 bp, 18 predicted proteins | sample I_Bog_E1_1_FD_202095 | JGI IMG/M metagenome (GOLD analysis project Ga0302140, IMG submission 202095) | Peat permafrost microbial communities from Stordalen Mire near Abisko, Sweden - I_Bog_E1_1 | ecosystem: Environmental > Terrestrial > Soil > Wetlands > Peat | place: Sweden: Abisko, Stordalen... | reverse complement strand
GGCTTCGCGGTGCTGTGGGCGATGGTGCTCAGCCGGAGAGCGCGCTGGCTGAGGGAATTGCAGCCGGCGACGTGAAGTCAGTTCAATCCGAGTTTCTTGGCCTGGCGGGGGGTGATTGCCACGGGGTATATCGAGCCTGCGCCGCTACGGCGTACTTCATCGAAAACTTCATCAATAGGATTCGGCCTTAGTCTCAATCCGTCGCTCAGGAACTCCCTTAGGTCGTCCGGATTTGAAAACCGGCGCGCGGGTATGGAACCGCCCGATCCCTCAGTGTGGGGCGCAAGAATTAGGGAATACTCGGAACCGTGACGGAGTATGTAAAGTCGGCGAGCCTCCCCATGACCTGCGCTCCTGCGTCTCGATCTGCTTTTACCAGCGAAGTTTGATCCATTCCAATATCCCGTCCACGGAATTCACTGCGACGACCATGTCCTTGCCCTTCAGCCCCGAAGTTTCATACCTGCTACCCGCATTCCATCCCCTGACCACACCCCAATTTTTCGCGAGTTCCGGTTTGGCTTTCAGATCTTTGCCGAGAGGTGAATCTAACCGGGCGAGTTTTAGGAGATCCTCGAGATCGTGCGTGAAGACTTGATTTGCGTGTCGTTTGTCAGGGAAGTCATGTCGTCTCGTTTGCTTGGCGACACAGGCCTTAAGCGCGCATTCGATCGCGAAACCACCGAGGTAGTACGCACCTTGCTGCTTTCCAGCTTTTGCGAGCGCCGCCGATTCCCCTGCTCGCAGATCAGCCAGGCGCTGGAAATCCCGTCGGGTTTTCGTCGCCTGGGTTTGCGCTGAACCTGAGGCTTTAGGCATGTCTGCAGAACTTTGTTCCCCGACCCTTCCATCTCAATAGTACTCGCTTGACTGAAAACTGTAACCGCCGATGGAGTAAGGGACGATTCTGTTGTCTGCCCGATGCTCGCGCATGATAGGAAGGGTGACGCGTGTAGTGCTGAAAACGGTGGTTGCTTGCGGGGCTACATCTCCAGAACCTGGAAATGAAACCGGTTCGGCGGAAAATGCCCGAACGTATCCACATTCATTTGCGCCCACGTCTTGTAAGCCGAATCCGCAAGCGAAGACTTCAAATAGAACAGGAACTGGTTGGAGCAGCAGTGAATGGGCGGCGGCTGCCGGAACGTCAACCGCGTGCCCACCGCCTTCTCCAGTGCGACGCCGTGCGTTTCCACCTGCTTGCGAACCAGCAGATCGACGAAGCTGCAGCGGCCAGCGTGCGGCCACACTTGGGGATGCAGCAGAGGCCGCAACGTGTCGCTGGCGCCGAAGGTGATCTCGCATTGCCGGATCCACTCCACCACCGAATCGCCCCATTGCCAGTGCAACAGAAGACCAATATATTGATCCGCCAGATGCAGAGCCAGGTCGAGCGCGCCATCGGCGTGCGCATCCGGCAGAAGATCTTCGGACTCCACGATCTCCGCGGCGGCGCTCACCAACTCTTCCCGGGACTGTGTGTCGTCGGGGACGCCGCGTACCAGCAGCGGGGGGAGTTCCAGGGTGAGATCCCCTGGAATATCGACGTATCGGACTTCTTCCATGGCAACTCCTGCCTAACAAAGAAGACGTATGCGAACTGACTACTGTTCCATTCGTAGCACGAATGGGGCCAGCGCGTCACTTTTTTCTCCTATACCACTCATATCGGATTTCTATCGTACTCTTATAGCCGCCTGATATGATGCGCATTCATGTCTGAATACTCAATTGGCCTGGACCTCGGGGGCACCAACTTGCGCGCCGCCGCAGTGGACGCCAAAGGAAAAATGCTCCAGAAAATTTGGGCGACAACCGATTTAAGCCGTGGCCCGGAAGCGGTAATGGAGGATATGGCGAAAGCCATCGACGCGCTGCGCCACTCCCTTGGCTCGCAAAGCCTGCACGGAATCGGCGTAGCCGTGCCCGGATTTATCCGCCTCAAGGAAGGCGTCATCATGGGATCCAACAACCTGGCGGTCCTGGAGGGTTTCCCCATGCGGGATGCTCTGCAAACCCGCCTCGACGCGCCCGTGATTCTGGAGAACGACGCGAACGCCGCCGCCATGGGCGAGAAGTGGATCGGCGCCGGCCGCGATGTCGATGATCTCGTTCTGGTCACACTCGGGACAGGAATCGGCGGCGGCATCATTTCCGGCGGCCGCATCCTGCATGGTTTTTTGGGCATGGCCGGCGAGATTGGTCACATCACCGTGGTGCCGAACGGGAATCCCTGCGGATGCGGGAATCATGGATGCCTGGAGAAGCACGCATCAGCCACCGCCATCGCCGGGCTCGGACGCATGATCGGGCTGGGCGATGTCACTTCCGAGGAAGTATACGAATTGGCGAAGAAAGGCGATACGCGCGCCCTGGCAGTGTTTGAACATATGGGCCGCGCGCTCGGGATGGCTCTCGCGGTGCTCGTAAACATCTTTAACTTCCCGCTCTATCTGATCAGCGGCGGACCCATCCCCGCATGGGATGTATTTTCGATTCCCATGATGGCGGAGTTGAAGCAGCGTTCGTTCACCTACCGCGCTTCAAAAACGGTGGTGGCCAAAGCCGAACTCGGCAACGAAGCCGGACTTTACGGCGCGGCCTACCTGCCGTGGTCCACTGAGACAAACTATGTGGCTCGGGGTTGATATTGGGACCGGCGGCAGCCGGGCGCTGGTGGTGAGCGCGGAGGGCCGCATCGTTGCCGGAGTTACGGTGGCGCACGATGAGATTCTGATGCAACAGCCTATGTGGGCCGAGCAGCAGCCGGAGAACTGGTGGAGCGCGGCGTCGCTCGCCATTCAGGGCGCGCTGAAGCAGGCTGGCGTTAGCGGTTCGGACATCAAAGGCGTTGGCCTTTCCGGCCAGATGCACGGACTCACCATGCTCGATAAAGACGATCAAGTGATCCGCCCGGCGCTGATCTGGTGCGACCAGCGCAGCCAGAACCAAGTGGACTGGATCAACGACACCGTCGGTCGCGAACGTGTGGTCGAATGTACGGCGAACCCGGTGCTCACCGGGTTCACGCTGCCGAAACTGCTGTGGGTTCGCGACAATGAGCCCGCGCAATTCGATCGTTTGCGGAAGATGCTGTTGCCGAAGGATTACGTCCGCTTCCGCTTGACCGGCGATTATGCGACCGAAGTGTCCGATGCATCGGGCACCTCGTTGTTCAACGTGGTGGAGCGGCGCTGGTCCATCGAACTCGCGAGCGCGCTCGGGCTCGATGCTTCGATTCTGCCGAAAGTATACGAATCGCCGGATGTGACGGGTCACATTTCGGAGTTGGCGGCTCATGCCACGGGGTTGCAGGCGGGCACGCCAGTGGTGGGTGGCGGCGGCGACCAGGCGGCCAGCGCGGTGGGAAACGGAGTGGTGGAGCCCGGATTTGTTTCCTGCACGCTGGGCACGTCCGGCGTGGTCTTTGCGCACATGGAAAAGGTGGCATACGACCCTTCGGGGCGCGTTCATACTTTCTGTCATGCCGTGCCGGGCAAGTGGCACGTGATGGGAGTCACGCAGGGCGCCGGACTCAGCTTGCAATGGTTCCGCAGAGAACTGGCGCCGGGTGTGGAGTACGATGCGCTCATGGCCGAGGCTGCCGAATCCCCGGCGGGTGCGCAAGGGTTGTACTGGCTGCCCTATCTGATGGGCGAAAGAACGCCGCATCTGGATGCCGCCGCCCGCGGGGGCTGGATGGGCTTGACGGCGCGGCACCAGCGGGCCGATTTAATCCGCTCCCTGGTCGAAGGTGTCTGTTACAGCCAGCGCGATTGTCTGGACATTATTGAGGAGTTGGGCGTTCCGGTAAAATCCGTGCGTGCTTCAGGTGGCGGAGCGAAAAGTCCCTTCTGGCGTCAGTTGCTGGCGGACGTTCTTGGGAAGCGCGTGGTGACGCTCGAAACGCAGGAAGGCTCGGCGTTCGGAGCGGCACTGCTGGCCATGACCGGAACGGGCGCGTTTGCATCCGTGCCGGAGGCGTGTCGAGCGGTGGTGCGGGAAGTGAGTGCCGTTGAGCCGGAGGAGACGGGAGTTTACAAGAACGGCCATGCCGTCTATCAGGCGTTGTATCCGGCGTTGAAGAATGCGCTGAGGTTTGGATCGGTAGAATAAACGTGGATTTCTACCATCGCCCTGAACGAACTCGCGCACGAAACCAAGATGGAGGCGATCCGGCGCGCGCTCGAAGAAGGCAGGGCGCGCCTGCGGGCTCGCTCTTAGAAAGGGGCCGCAAGAGTTTGCAGGCGTACCTGGAACAGAACGTGTGGCCCTTGATCCCGCCCGAGGAACTGGGCCGCGCGATGGGACGCGAGGAAGAGGACAAGATCCTCGGCTACGGGCCCGAAGGCTTCTAGCGCATGGTGCTCCACTCGTGGTGGGCGTACCCAGCTTACTTGAGACTGTGATGGTCTTGACCACCCGCTTAAGACAAGACGCTCGTCCGCTGATCTTCGCTTTTTCTGCGACGGATTGAAGCGGTCGTGATTCCGTTTCGCGAGGAGCATCTTGATGCGGCGGCGACTGCCTTCCTCCGGTTCGGACGCGGCAGGCATCCGGCCGCTCTGAATTTCGGCGACTGCATGTGCCGGATCCTCGTGACGACGAAGCCTTCATCTAGCGATTGAACCCTCCCGCTTCATCAACTGCCCCGAGCGGGCGGAGATGGGGCATTTTCGGAGATGAGCACCAGGTGTAATTCACAACGAGGCGCCAAATCCAACATTCCGATTGGCGGCTTTCTCGTTCACCTGGCAGCCAGACAAACGGCGCTATCATTTGACGGCCTGGGGACGGAGCGAATCACCGAGGCCGATCTCGCCCGCGATGCACACGCGGTTCTTGAAAAAGTCGGGCTGGGAACCGAGGTGATTATCGAAAATGGCGATCATCAGGCGGTCGCGGTGATTCGGTCGCCGCGCCGTTGCGGAAGGCCCATTACTGAAATCCTGCGCGATGCGAAGGAGCGCGGCTCCACTGTCACGCTTGATGAAAACTTCGGTCGAGATCTCGAAGAGATCATCGTCAGTCACCAACAGCCATGGAATCCGCCCTCCTGGGATTAGTGCTCGACGCCAGCGCCATCATTAGCGCGGAGCGCAAGAAACAGCCCGTTTCGGTTTTTATCGAGGCTATTCTCATTCTGCATGGGCCGCTCGATTTGTCACTTTCTCCTGTCACGGTAGCAGAGTTGGTGCATGGCATCTATCGCGCCAGAACATCCGAGGAAAGCCAGCGGCGCAGGAACTATATCGAAGAGCTCGTGTCTCTCGTCCCGGCCTATCCCATGACTAATCAGACTGCTTGGTTGGTAGGGCGGATTGAAGGGCAGGAAGCTGCGAAAGGGGATGTAATTCCATTCAACGACCTCATGATCGCAGCCACGGCCATCGAGCAAGACTACGCGGTGCTCACCGGTAATCTCCGCCACTTTCGCATGATACCGGGGCTCAGCGTGATCCCTGCCTGAAGCAAGTCGGATCGACGCGCGCGCAATTCGGGTCCGTTGAGTTGCCTGTACTCGCGGCGCTAAGTCTCAGTACAGCGCCGGAAGTCCGTTTTTCTTACTGGCGCTCCGATGTTGTTTCCCAACTGACCTTTGTACCCTCTGGGCCAATTACATCCCAGTGTCCCGGCAACGTGTCAAGCTCACCCTTCCGCATCTTGCCGTGAAACGAGCCATCCTCCTCTGGGCGACGAATCTGAGCGAGTCGGACAACATACTCCCGGTGACCGGGCACCAGCTCCCATCCATCTGAATGACGGCGGTAACCGTTCTCGGGTGTCCGTTCGACCAGACTGACTCAGCGGTGTAAGGGATCGCGTCCTCTTCGTCGTGTGTGAAGGTAGTGATTCCCGATCCGGGATGAGGAATGCAAGGCGCCGTTACCGAAGTGAGATGTTTTGTGTTTCGATGGTGCGGGCGGTGGCGCGGTCGAAATCCGCCGCCGCGATGCCAAGATCGGCTTCCGCGCGGGCTTCGCGGGAGCGGGCGTTGATCAGATCCGTCTGGCGTTGCAGGACGAGAAAAACGGAAGATGTGCCGGCCTGGAATTGGCGTTGTTCACTGGCATATTGATCTTCGGCGGACTTGCGGGCCAGCACCGCGGCCCCGAGGCGGGCTCGCGAGGATTCGAGAGCTTGCAGGGAGTTCCGCACATCGGATTCAATCGACATGGCGAGTTGATCGCGCAGGGTCTGGAGGCGCTTGCCTTCCAGAATGGAAACGGCGGCGTTGGCTTCCGCGGTCCGGTTGCGGATCGGGAAGTTCATCTGGACGCCCACTTGCGCGGTGGGGAATGTCCCGCTTTTCAAAGCTTCAAGCGACCGGCCGTAGCCCCCGACAAAGATCGGCGGAACCGAGGTGCTCCCAAAGCTGATGGGAGGAGGCGGCGGCAATCCCGCCAGCGCGGAGAGTTCGTCGAGCTGTGTGATCAGCGGGATAAAGGCCGCGCTGAACGGATTGGATGTAGCGACGACCGGACGGCCCGCCAGGCCCTGTGCGCCGAGCGTGGCCTGGGCGTCGATCTGCGGTTTGGCCTGTTCGTGGCTCAGCTTCGCATCCAGCTTGTTGATCTCGATATTGATGGCGCTCTCGGCCAGCTCGGGGCGCATCGAAAGAGCTAGCTGGATGGCCTCATTGAGTGGCGGGGCCAGCGGCCGGGTATCGGGCAGTGTTTCGGGAAGGAGCGCCGCGCCCCAAAGCAAGTCCTCACGAGTCGCCAGGATCAGGGCTTTGAGCGAGTTCTCCGCGCGGGTGAGCGCATCCTGCGCGGTGAAGACGTTTTGCTGGTAAGTGGCAATCTGGGTTTGCGTCTGGATCACGTCCGCCGGGGCGAGCAGACCTTGATCCACCTGACGCCGGTTGCTTGCATCCTGCTGCTCGGCGAGGCGCACCGCTTCGATCTGAACCGCTAAGTTGCGGTAGGCGAAAGAAAGCTCCCAGTACGCTTGAATGGCCTGGGTGGTGATTTCGATGACCCGCTGGCGGAACTGTTCATCGGTGAGTTTCTGATTCTTGCGAGCGACTTGAACGCGGTAACGGTTGGCGTCGAACCGCATGCCGCGCCACAGGGGTTGAGTGAGATTCAGATTCAGCGATGTGGGGAACTGCGGGTTGAGAGTGGCGAATTCGTTGTCGGTGTATTGACGCGCGGAGGAGAAATCGAGCTTGTACGTGCCGCCGAGGAATGGCGAGAGGCCGTTGATCTCGGGGTCGGCATACAGTTCCTTTTGCGTGAGTTTTCCATCGGCCGAGCCGGCGAGCACGGAACTGGCCGGCGATACGGTCTTGGAGCGGTAGGCGTTCATGCCCAGATTGGGGTCGTAGTAGCCTTTGGCGCCTTTGATGTTGAGCGCGGCTTCCTTGCGGAGGATCTGGGAGACGGCGAGGTCGCGATTATTGGCCAGCGCGCGCTGGATGACTTCGGCAAGGCTGATGGATGTTTGGCCAAGGACGCCGACGCGAGCGGGAACTTCGAGCGGTTTGCGAGGTGGAAGGGCGGGGGACGCGGGTTCCTGAGCGTTTATGAGCGCACAAGCTAAAGCGTGTGCTACCAGCAAACGGCGCATCTAAGCGGCTTCCTTTATGTCGATTTCGGATTTGTTTGGTTTGAAGAAGCGGTCTTGCAGGTCTTCGAAGAGAGAGTAGAAGACGGGTACGGCGAGCAGCGTAAGCAAGAGGCAAAGCGACTGGCCGCCGACGACAAGAACGCCGATGGAGCGGTTAGTCGCCGCGCCCGTCCCATGCGAAATCACCAGCGGCAGCATGCCGGCGACCAGAGCGACCGTGGTCATCAGAATGGGGCGCAGCCGGTCTCGATTGGCCTGGATAATGGCGTCGTAGCGAGCGAGGCCCGCTTTGCGCAAACCATTGGTGTGATCGATCTGCAAAATGGCGTTCTTTTTGACGATGCCGAACAGCAGTAGTAATCCGAGCCCGGAGAAGATGTTCACCGTCTGGTTGGCGATCAGCAGCGAAACGATGCCGAAGGGAACGGCGAGCGGCAGGGTCAGCAGAATTGTGATGGGGTGGACGAAGGATTCAAACTGTGCCGCGAGCACGATGTACATAAAGACGAAAGTGAGCGAGAAGGCGAGGATGAAGTAGTACCCGGTGCGGCCGAGCTCTTTTGAGGGACCGGTGAGGCCGGCGCGGTAATCGGGATCGAGATGCATCTGCTTCACGGCGCCGCCAAGGGCGCTCAGAATTGCCGCCTGCGATCCGCCGGGCAGCACGTTGCAAGTCACAGTAACCTGGCGCTGGCGATTGATGCGGTTTACCGAAGAGGGGCCCGCGCCGCTCGAGATGCGGACCACTTCATCGAGGCCGACGGAGCCGCGCTTGGTCGAGGGGACGGTCATCTTGGCCAGGCCTTCGATGCTGCCCCGGAACGCTTCCTGCGCACGCACCCGAACGTCGTATTGCTCGTCGCCTGCGTTGAAAGTGGAAGCAACCTGGCCAGCAACCAAGGTGTTGATGGCTTGTTCGATGTCCAGTACGGAGACGCCGAGGTCAGCGGCGGCGGGGCGATCGATATCGACCTTGAGTTCGGGCTTGCCGCTGCGGAGGGTGGTGTCGGGATCGGCGACGCCGGGTATCTTTTTCATGCGCGCCAGCAGCTCGTCGGAGTATTGCGACAGCTTCTTCAGATCCGGCCCTTCAATGTAGTACTGGACATCGGCGTTGCTCTGGTTGCCGCCGATGCTGCTGACCAGTTCCACGCCCGTATGGATTTCAGCGGGGTATTGCTTTAGCAGGGCTCGCGCGCGCTGCATCAGGTCCTGCTGCGAGATTTTGCGCTGGTCAATGTCGGTGAGCTTGACGTAAATTTGCGCGTTGTTGACGGACGCGTCCGCGCCGCCGCCCGCGGTGGTGAGCGTGTTGGCGACGCCGGGCATATTGCGAATCTCCTGCGCGATGCGTTCGGTGACGGAGGTGGTGGCCGCCAGCGAGGTGCCTTCCGGGGTGCGCACCAGAACGTTGAACTGCGATTGGTCGTCCGCGGGGAGGAAGTTCTTACCCACGAACATAAACAGCGGCACGATGCTCATGATGGTGAAGATGCTGAGCGCGATGACGGCTCCGCGGTGGGCCATGGACCACTTGAGCATGCGCGTGTAGTAATCGTCGATCCAGTGGAAGACGCGCTGGTCTTTTGAGGCATGGCCGCCGGCGGCGCTGGGCTTCGGCGCGCGCACGAAGCGCGAGCACAGCATGGGGGTGAGTGTGAACGAAACCAGCAGCGATACGGCGATGGCGAAAGCCGACGTGAATCCGAACGAACTCATGAAGCGGCCCACGATGCCGCCCATGAAACCGACCGGGAGGAAGACGGCCAGCAGCGAAAGAGTGGTGGCCATGACGGCGAGGCCAATCTCGCGGGTGCCTTCGATGGCCGCCTGGTAAGGAGGCATCCTCTTCTCTTCAATGAAGCGGTAGATGTTCTCCAGCACAATGATGGCGTCGTCAATGACAATGCCGACCATCAGGGTGAGCGCCAGCATGGTGATCTGGTTCAGCGTGAAGCCCATGGCGGCCATGAGGCCGAACGCCGAGATGATGGAGGTGGGGATGGCGATGGCCGCAATCAGCGTGGTGCGGATGTTGGCGAGGAAGAGAAAAATGATGATGGAGGCGAAGAAGCTGCCTTCCACCAAATGCTGCTTGATGTTGGAAACGGCAGCCTTGATGAACACCGATTGGTCTCCCACGATTTCGGTGCGGATGTCTCTGGGCAGTCCGGTCTGGATTTCTTTGAGGCGCTGGGCCACTTCGCCGGCGGTGGCGACGGTGTTCTCCCCGGATTGTTTCGAGACGACGAGAGTGACGGCTGGAATCGCGTCGAGGCGTGCGGTGGAGCGGGGCTCTTCGTAGCTGTCTTCCGCGTAGCCGATATCGGAGACTTTCACGGTGTAGTCGCCGCGATTGGTCACGGCGATCTGGTTGAAATGCTCGATATCAGGGACTTTTCCGGTGGTGCGGATGGTGAACTCGCTCGGCCCGGCGTTCAGGTTGCCGCCGGGCAGTTCCAGGTTCTGGATGCGCAGGGCATTGAACGCATCGGTGACGGTGAGATTATAGGCGTGCAGCTTGTCGGGGTCGAGCAGGATGTGAATTTCGCGCCGCGCTCCGCCGACGATCTCGATATCGCCGACTCCTTTGACGTTCTCCAGCTTCTGTTTGATCTGCTTATCGGCAATCATGGTGACGTCGCGCAGCGAGCGCGGCGCGGAAACCACGACGCGGAGGATAGGCGTCGCGTCGGGATCGAACTTCTGCACGACCGGAGTCTTGGCGGTCTGCGGCAGGTCGTTGACGATCAGGTTGACTTTGTTCTGCACTTCCTGGGCAGCCACATCGCCATTCTTGGCGAGTTCGAAAGAGATAATTACGAGCGACTGGCCTTCGGAAGAAGTAGACCGCACCTCATCAATCTGGCTGATGGTGTTGACGGCGTCCTCCACCTTCTTGGTGATCTCTGTTTCCACTTCCTCCGGAGACGCGCCGGGGTCTTCCACGCGAATGGCCACGGAAGGGATATCGACCTTGGGAAACAGATCGACGCCCAGGCTGAAGTAAGAGAATGTCCCGACCACGACCAGCGCGAGAATCAGCATGGTGGCGAACACAGGACGGCGAATGCAAAGCTGCGCGAGACTGTGCATTTATGACCGCGCCTTCGCTTTGCCGGTAACAGCGTCGACGGGGGCTCCATCGTAAAGAGAGCCCTCGCTTGAGCCTTGGTTGGACCCTTGGGTCGCGATAGCCACCACATCTCCCGCGGCGAGACCCGAGAGAATACGAATCTGATCGCCATCCGATTCTCCCGTGAGCACCACGCGGAGGTGCGCCTTGCCGCCCTGAACCACGTAGACCTGATTTGAATCCGTTGTCTTATCGCGGATCACGGCGTGCCGGGGGACAAAAACGGCATCTTCACCGGCCGGCAGCAGCACGCGCGCGGTGGAAAACATGCCGGGGCGCAAAGCACCGTCAGGGTTTGCGAAACGGGCTTCGAGGATGAAGGCGCGCGAGTTGGGATCGATGCTTTGATTGATGGCCGAAACCTTGCCGGTGAAGTCGCGATCGGGATAGGCTGAGACGCGCGCGAGCACGGTCATGCCGACTTTCGCGCGAGACGCCCGCTGCTCCGGCGTGAGGAGCTGCAGTTTCAAAGTGCCGATGCGGACGATGGTGGCGATTTTGGCGGTGAGCGCGACATACTCCCCCGCGGCCACGGGACGCGCTGTAATGTAGCCATCGAACGGAGCGCGAATGGTGGTGTCCGATACGGCTTTTTCGGCCTGGGCGAGCTGCGCCCTCATGCTGGCGAGCGAGGCCTGGGAACTGGAAACAATCTGGTAGCTCTGGCGCGCGGCGTTCAGTGCGCCCTCATATTGCTGTTTGGCGGCGTTGGCCTGCGCTTCCGCGGTCTCCTGCTGCGTGTGGGCTTTCTCATAGGCGCTCTTTGAAACGTCGCCGGTGTTGACCAGATTGGCGTAGCGCTGCGAATCGGCTGTGGCCATTTTGGCCTGGGCTTGCGCGGATTCATAGTTGGCGCGCGCGGCGGCGGCTTCCGGGACCTGATTGGGGTCGAAGGCGCCAGTACCTAAGCCGATTCGCGATTGCGCCTGGCGGACCGCGGCGCCGGCTTCCTCCAGCTGGGCCTGGGCTTGTTGCAGCTTTAATTGGGCATCGCGATGGTCGAGTTCGCAGATCACCTGGCCCTGTTGGACAAAAGCGCCGACGTCCACCGGCGTGGCCAGCACACGGCCGGCGACCGGCGGGGCGATGTCCGAAGATTCATCGGCAACGAACGAACCGGTTTCCTCGAAGCTGGCAGGCACGTTGCGGACTTGCGCCTGCACCTCGGTAATGCGGATGGGCTGGGGAGGGGCGGCGCTCGCCGTGCTGGCGTCGGGTTTTGATCCGCAGCCGGCGAGCAGAGCTGCGATGCAAACGGCAGCGATGGCTTTCATTGAGTTTTCTCCGTGCGGATGCCGGCCATCATGATGTGGGTGAAGGTTTCGATGGCTTCCTCTTCGGAAAATCCGGCATCTTTGTACTGACAGAGGTGGGTGTGAGTGGCGTACTGCTGGGCCATGCCTGCGATTGCGGCAAGGATCGCGTTGGGGTTGAGGTTGCACAGCACTCCTTCGCGCTGGCGGCGCGCGATGTAGTCGCGGAGCATGTCCCGGATGGGGTGCGCGAACTGCTCGTGGTACATGGCGGCGAGTTCGTGCCCTTCGAGCGCGGCATACAGGAGAACCCGCTCAAACTTGGAATCTTCCCGGATTACATGAATAATCTTGGCGATGAGGCTGCGGATCAAGCCTTCGTCGTCATTTTGATCCATGTGGGTTTTGATGCCGACAAGCCATTCGTTGCCGCCGGGATGGAGCCTGCGGTGGTCGAGGATGGCGGTGTAGAGCTGTGTCTTGGTGGCAAAGTGCCGGAAGATGATGGCTTCGGTGACACCGGCGGTCGCGGCGATTTCCTTCGTGGTGGCGCCGCTGAAGCCGCGTTTTGAGAATACGTCGATGGCGACTTCGATCAACTGGCGGCGTCGTTCATCGGCGGGGAGCCGCGCGGACGCTTCAAAAGGGTGGTGAGTCGGGGCCAAATCACAGTGTAAGTAAATACTTACTTACCGTCAAGGGCATTCTTAGTGCCCGTCGCCGTCACCGTCTACGTCGCCTGCTCTGGCCTTCGCGCTCAAGGTCACGGAATCGGTGGCCTGTTCCTGGGGCGCAGGTTTCACCTGCGCGCGGGGCGCGGCCTCCTGGCGAAGATCGACGGTTGTCGGACTGGTACTCACTGGGTTAATCATTTTAATAGCACCTCGTAAGCTCTATCGGAATCTCGCGGGAAGGTTCTAGTGGTTAATTTTTTGAGCTAAAGCTTTGTTGCCGAACCGACGATCCAGGCCACAGATGATTTCTCTTCGAAAGTCGATTGCAATTGACGTCGATTCGCGCGAGGTGCTGGAGGCGGCGGTACCGGCTTACCTGGCTGTTCTCGAAAATCTGCAGCGGTATGCTCCTCCGTTCGAGGAAACCTTTGTCGAGCGCTTTCAACAGAGCCTGAAGACGATTTCCCAGGAACTCCAGCTTGAGTTTACGCCTAAGCTGCTGCAACAGAGCGCGGTTCAGATCGCCAAGGAGTTGAAAACGGCGTGGGACTGCGGTCGTGAAGCGGTGTTCAAGTGGCGCGACGACTCGCGTTCGCTGCTGCGCGTCCTCTCGGAATCGGCGGCCACGCTGGAGGTCAAAGACTGCCGGTCCCATGCGATCTTCCAGGATTTTGCAAAGAAGATGGATCGGCTGTCCCAGTCGAGCGACCTGAATGAGATCCGCGGCACGCTGCGTTCGGAGCTTGCGGTTCTCAAATCCTCGATCGGAGAGGTGCTGAACGAGAGCAAAGCCATCACGGAAGGAATGCGCGAAACGGTTCGGCGCGCCGAGGCCCGGTTCGATCGGGTGGAGGCGATTGCCTTCACCGACGCGCTAACGGGTCTGGCGAACCGGCGTCAGGCGGAAGCCATTATGGACGCGCGGTTCAAGGTCCGCACCGTGTGGTGTGTCATGTTGTTCGACATTGACCGATTCAAATCGGTCAACGATGGGTATGGTCACGCATGCGGGGATGCCGTTTTGAAGTCCGTGGCGGGCACGCTGCGATCCGCGGTCCGCTCGACCGACGTGGTTTGCCGCTGGGCTGGGGACGAATTTCTGGCCATTCTGGAGTGCGATCTTCTGGGGGCGCTCGCGATTGGCGAGAACATCGCCACGCAGTGGGGAACTCGAAAGATAGAATTCGCCGGCGAAGTGGCGGAGGTGCATGTCACGGCGTCCTGGGGCGTGTGCCAGTACCTGCTGGGCGAAGGTCTGGAGCGGTTCGTGGCGCGGGCGGATGCGGAGATGTATCAGCAGAAGGGCCGCCGGACGCATAAGAACTAACGGCGGGAACTTACGGATGGAAGGGCCAATTTGCCGTCGTGGAATATCCCCCGTCGACCGCGATGATCTGCCCGGTAATGTAGGCCGAACCGGGACCGGCAAGGAAAACAGCCAGAGGAGCGACATCTTCCGGCGTGCCGGGGCTGGGGTTCGCTTGCGAACCTTGCAGCCACTTCAGCATCTCCGGCGACTGCCACATGGCCCGGTTCAGGTCTGTAATGATGAACCCCGGCGCAATGCAATTCACCTGAATGTTGTAACGTCCCCATTCCGCGGCCAGCGCGCGGGTGAGTTGCATAACTGCGCCTTTGGTCATGGCGTAAACCGCCATGTAGGAGAGGCCGCGTATCGACGCCAAACTGCCGATTGAAATGATTTTACCGCCGGCGCCTCGCTCGATCATCCGCGCGCCGACAAGCTGGGTCAGATGGGCGATTCCGTGGAGATTGGTCTGCATAATGTCCGCATACTCCTGTTCGGTGTAGCGTTCAAAGGGCTTACGGATATTGATGCCGGCGACATTCACGAGAATATCCACGGCGCCGGCCTGCTCGGCGCAGGCGTGAATGGAATCGGCCGATGTCACGTCCAGCTCGAGTGCGGCGCCGTTCAACTCCGTGGCGATCGCTTGCAGGTTGGCGAGAGAACGCGCGGCCACGATGGTGTGAGCGCCGGCCTCGGCCATGGCGCGTGCGATCGCCAGGCCAATTCCACGGCTGGCGCCCGCCACTAAGACAGTTTTCCCTTTGAGCGTGTTGAGCATGTCGAAAACTATAACGCAGCTACCTGATTCGAAACCTGGCGAACACGTTCACACCGGCTGGCCGCGATCCATAAAACGGCTTCAAGACGGAGGGCAGGGAATAGAGGGAGCCGTTCACGCCGATGCCAGCCTCTATATTTTTGAACGTCCCTACATCGCGCGTATATCCCGCGGTGTATGCCCCGATACGAAAAATGTCGGAAGTCAGCGGCACATCCAGCTCATCCTTGTCGACAAGTTCGGCGCGGCCGGTCAGGAAGTTCTTCTTCGAAACAGGAATCACCGACTCCAATAAGTAGGAATTCAGATTGTGTTGCGTCAGAATGTCGTGATTGCGGCCCCAGATCAGGCTGCTTGCCCACGAATTTCCGCGCAATGCGCGCACATATTCCACCGAAGCCGTGGAGCGCACCACGTCACCCGGGGTCTGCCTTTCCGGACGGGCAAGCCGGCCCATCGAAACCTGCGCGGTCCAGTGCTTCGAGGGCGTCACTGAAAAACGGCTGGACCAGGAATTCACCGGACCCCAATTCACGTGCCATCGGTTCTCGTCGGGTTCGGTGCCGTAGAAACCGCTCGCCTCCAGCCGGAATATCCGGTAACTCAGGGCCGCGGTAATCACGTCGTCGGCGATGTGCGTGGAATCCTGCCAATGGTGGCCGAGCGGGGCTTGTGGAATCTCCGATGCGGAGGTGCGGTGGGGATAAGCGACCGGACCGAGGGCCGGGTCGCCAACCGGCGCATAGTAGATCTGCCAGACGGAGTGCGGGCCCAGAGTGTGGGCATAGTCCACGCTCACGCTCATCAGGAAATCATGGGGATGCTGGGCGTCCACCAGCGGCTTTCCATAGGCGGTTTCGCCGGTCTGGAATAGTAGCGGGTAGCTTCGGTTGGTGATGGTCGCCGGCTCCAGGCTAAGCATGGTTTCGAACTGAATGGCCCCGCCGAAGAGCGCATGCTCCGCCATCCCCATAGCCCAGTTCGTCGAGTAGAGCTTGTCATGTCCGCGCGGCGCGGTCTGCTGTGTATCCACGATAAATGCCTGGCCCATCCACATCATGGTCCAGGCGCCTTCCGTTCGAGTGCCCATGGGCATCGCGCCTGGGCTCCCGCTGAGGTTCCCGCTGGGGTTCACGCTGGTTCCCGACGCCTGATTCATCAGAACCGCGGCCGCGGCGTCGGTTTGCATTTCGGGCATTTGCATGCCGGGCATGCTTTCCTGCGCGCACAGCGGCCCACACAACAACAACAGAGCCCAGAAGACCTTCATGGCATGGGAGTCGCTTGCTTCAAGCTTGCTTCAATTTAGCAGCGTCCGAATCTCGCGCTCCAGCGACGGCAGATCCACCACGCCAAGATGGAACGCGGCGATTCTCCCCGAGCCGTCGATCAGCAAGGTCTCGGGCATGGCTTCCACGCCGTAGACTTTCGCGAGCCGCGCACTACCGATCACCACCGGGTAATTCATTTTCCAGGCCTGGAAAAACGGCGTGACCGAATGGAATCCGTCGTCATCCATCGCAACGCCGATCACCCGGAAACCGCGATCCTTGTATTCGCTCTGCAACCCCATAAAGCCGGGGATCTCCATTTTGCATCCTCCGCACCATGTGGCCCAGAAGTTCAACAGCACCACGTTGTGGCGATAGCTGGAAAGCCGGATCACAGCGCCGGTGGAATCCGGCAAGGCAAAATCGGGCGCAGGTTGGCGGTCTTTCAATACACGGTCGGCGGCTGAGACTCCGCGAAACTCCATCAAAGCGGCCATGCAAAGGCATGCCGCCACTGCCGCCGCCGCCAGCATCGATCGCCGAGTGAGGGCGCTCGCGCGCGAGTTCCGTTCCTGAAGATCGCGGAGCGCCCGGCCCGGGTCCGGCTGCCACTCCGCGTCGGGATTCAACGCGTCCAAAGCGGCGTCCACGTTCATTTGACTATTCATTGTTTCCATAGAGTTTGATGTATCTCCCGCGAAAGGCCTCTTGCGCGCGGCTGAGGAGCGTTCCTATCGAAGCGGCATTCCGATGCTGCGCCGCCGCCAATTCTTCGTAGCTCAGCCCATGGTTCCGCAGCAGCAATAACTCCGCCTGGCGCGGCGCCATGGAGGCAAGCACCCGGCGAACGCGCTCTTGCTCCTCGTTTGCGGAGTGAATTTCCTCGGGGTCGGGGTTGCGGTTGCGCCGGACGAATCCCAGCAGGCGTTCATAATGCGTTCTGCGGCTGCGTTGCCGCAACTCGTCTAGCCCCCTGCGCAACGCCGCGCGGTAAAGCCAGGCTTCGGTGACTTCGCGTTGCAGTGATGGATTGCGCCAGATTTTGAGAAAGATTTCGACCGCCAGTTCCTCGGCGCGCGCGTGGTCCCGCACCACTCGCGCGACGGCGCGCGCCACACCCGGATAGTGAGAAAGAAAGAGCGATTCGAAATCGATTACCGACGGTTTCTGAGACTCACGGGCCTCGGGCTCACAAGCTAGAGTGTCCACAAACTACTAACGCCGCTCAACCGAAAATCGTGACATGTTGTGAGCTCTATTGATTTGCGATCGTCAGGCCCTGGACTCCAGGCACCGGGTCTTCTGGCAATTGAACATTGAGTTGATTCACACCCACCGGGTAGCGAGCCGCCCCGCTGAAGAGCACGGTGCAGGCAATGCCGCTGGATTTGCCTGAATCTTAATAGTGAACTGGCGACTAGAAGGCTCCTACCAGCCTAATTCGCGATCGATATGCGCATCGCGGGCAGCGCGGTGGACGTAATCCATGGCCGCATCGATATGCTTGAAAGCGCCGTCACGCCAGCCCCTCGCCGCCGCGTTGTCTTCTTCCGCGCCCAGGTCTTTGCGCGCCCTCTCCAATAACCGCATCAGATTTCGAAAACGCCCGATCCGGTCGGGGTGCTCGTCGGGGTGCGAACGGCCTTCGACATCTTTGGCGTCCGCCCAGGCGGCGCGATTCAGTTCGCGGATGGCGCCCTGGATTTCGCCGTCGGCGGCGCGCAGGTTCGACTGAACGTTCGGCTCCATGGGCCCGCGCAAAAGAGACCGGGCCTCTAGCAGGTCGCCGCGAGCGTGAAGATAGTGAGGGTGATGGCCAGGAGTATCGGCCGAAACGGTTCCGGGAGCCAGGAACAGGGCACCGCCGGCCACGATCAGAAGTGCATTGAGAAATCGCATGTGTCTATTCTCTAACACTGGTGTGTCGAATGCTTACTAACGTACTAGAAAGATCGGAATGCGATTGAAACGAAAGGGACTCTTGTACTACACTGAGCTAGGACTAGAGACGTCACCTTTCGGTTTTTCCTCTGAGGAGGGGATTTTTTGAATTTCTTGAACTGGCGAAGCCCCGTGGTTCTGGCATTCGCATTTTGCGCTTCGTTTGCGCACGCGGGATCGATTCCGGACACTTACACATCGTCCGGCACTCTGGAGTTGATGTCCGGCACGGACTATTTTGGGTGGTCGGGCCAGTCGATCTCCATCAGTTCAACAGTTTCCAACATGACCCCCACCTCGGCGGTCAGCCTTGCTAACGGCGGGGTACAGGACGTTTACAACGCCATTATCAACATCACCGGGTTTCAGGCGAATCAGGCGGGAACGATGACGCTCACGTGGTATCCGGGAGCGGGCGGTTCGGATTCGGTGTCGGTGGCGATGACCTATTCCAACTTCGGATTAACCACCACGGTGACCGAGACAATGAACAATGTCAACATGCCCAACGCTAGCCCGGCTGCGCTCTTGAATACTGTTCTGTCGTCGCCGTTTGACCAAGTGACAGTCACCTCCAACTGGGGCGAAAACGTCACCTTTGGTGTGGAAGGCAGCATGGCTGCCACCGGCGAGGTGAACCATATCGCCCAGGCGCCCGAACCGGCAACGTGGGCGTTGATGGTTTTCGGGATCGGGTTTCTCGGTTTCTTCACTCTGCGTCGTCGCTGCGCCTAACAGGACCGGCGCGGCTTAAATCCGCTTGCAGAATCACCCTCCGGGGCCGAGCCGGCTTTCAAGGTTTAACTGGTTGCGCGTCGCGCACCGGATACGCGACGCCAGTCTTCAAACCCTCCCAAATGACGCGATTGAAATCTTCCGCATTCACGCGATCTTCGCCGCTGAAATCAAACCCGGTGGTTTTCTCGGCCCAGTAACTGGCGTCGCGCGCTTCGTGGACTTCCCCGGCGATGGTTCGCGGAACCGGCAGTTTCGTTTTCAATAACACCGCTGATGGTGTCGCTGAGAAATTCCACTCCCGCTGCTTCAAATCGAATACGGCGGACATTGGTTGCTGCGAGGCCGTATTCAGATTCAGATGCTTCAGCCCCAGTACGTCTTCGATGGTCCGCACCATGCTCACCGTTGTGTAGTAAGTGGAAACAACGGCTCCCTGCTTCACATACGGGCCGGCTACATAGCCGGTGGATCGGTGCGCGTCCACGTGATCCGGCCCGTCCTGTGCGTCGTCTTCAAGAATGAAGATCAGGGTGCTGTACTTGAACCGGCTATGCGCCACCTTGTCAATTAGACGCGCCACGGCATAGTCGTTATCGGCCTGCTGCCGTTCCGGCGTATTCACCCCGTCGAGCGCTTTCCCGAAATCGCCCATATGATCTTCCTGGAGTTGAACAATCTCAAAGTTCGGAAGTTTTCCGGAGGCGGCATAGCGGTCAAACTCCCGCTCCCACTCCCGCTCACGATAGAAATCGGGGTAAGAGGGATCGAAGCCGCGAAAATAAGGATCGCCGAACTTGAGCAACTCGGGATTCGCCGGCACCGAGAGTACCACCTTGTCTTTGAAGGGCTCGCGCGAAAGTTTGACCTTGATGGCCGTGTCGCTCATGCATCCGTATTCACGAAACGTCAAACCTGCGCGCAACACGGCATCCCAGAGATAACCCTTCCCAGCGGGAGTACCCAGAGGGCCATCGGGCTCCGCCACATTCACTGCGCCGGGCAATAAGTCATCGTCATCCGGCGATTCCGGATTCGCTCTGCGCCGCTCGGCGGTGGTCGCAATGCCCACGTTAATATCGCGGTTCGGACCTTCGTACTCATATTGAGTGCCCCGGCCGGCATAGTTCACCGGCACGGCCTTCGTGCCGAAATCGGATTCGCGCCCTGCCGTACTCCACGGCCAGCCATTACCGCTGACCTCGCCCGAATCGAAGAAGTTATCCAGATCGACAAAGTCTCGCGCCAGCTTATGAAAGTTCGGAGTGATGGCTTTGCCGAACTCAGTGAGTGAAGGGTCACCGTTGCCTTTCCCCAGGTCACCCAGAACCTGATCGTAAGTGCGATTCTCCTTGATGATATAGATCACGTGCTGGATACGCTGGTGTATCCGGCGCATGATGGCGGCGTTTGATTCGCTCTCGCGGGCGAAAAAGGAATCGTTGGCGGCCACGGTTTGCGTCAGGCTATCGAGCACCTTGCCTTCCGGTACGGGCATAGAAAGTAACCCGGCCTTCTCCAACTGATAGACGTACTGATTCTTCGCATTGACGCGGTCGTCGGGACCCGGCGCCGTGCCGCTCTGGTTCACCACAGTTACTTTGCTCGCCGGGTTCG
>Ga0302140_10003459_pt1 | contig 20305 bp, 17 predicted proteins | sample I_Bog_E1_1_FD_202095 | JGI IMG/M metagenome (GOLD analysis project Ga0302140, IMG submission 202095) | Peat permafrost microbial communities from Stordalen Mire near Abisko, Sweden - I_Bog_E1_1 | ecosystem: Environmental > Terrestrial > Soil > Wetlands > Peat | place: Sweden: Abisko, Stordalen... | reverse complement strand
ACATTTTGATAAAACCCTATCAAAATGATAGGTTCACATTGCAATTTTTTCAATCCTTCCTCCTGATAATTGCAATCAATACATTGATTGTCAACCAATTTTAATAAATCCGAAAATTTATGGCACCGTCTTGGCATGTAGCGGGAAGCAACGAAATGAAGAAAGCAAAACTGATCAGCATCATTTAATAAAATGACCAGGAGCAATTTTGTTAACTTTTGATATTCAGAGCTTTATATAAGGTTAGCAAAAATATCGTCAAAAATGAAAAAGCACGAAGTAAAGTATAACAGGAAAGAAATCATCGTTATCGCCTTCGTTTGGCTTTTTGTCCTTTCGATGATATACGTCGTTTATTTAAAAATGCGCTTGCTGTAACCCGATCAATTGAATCAATCAAACCGTTAAATAAAAACAAAAAAACAAAATCAAAAAAAATGGACGTCACCCTCACCATCGCCTATGTAGTATGCTTCATTGTCATATTCTGGCTTTTTTTCAAAACAGTTAATTACTTCGAAAAAATCTAAAACCATGGTAGCATTATTCATTGTATCAATCGCAGTATTTATCTATATGGTTTACGTGCTGCTGAAACCCGAAAAATTTTAATCACAATCTTTTAATCAAACAACATCATGAATACTGAAATTACAGGCGTCATCTTTATGTACATAGCAATGGTTTTGCTGGCCATCCCGCTGGGCAGATACATTGCAAAAGTATTTAAGGGGGAAAAGACCTGGCTCGACTTTATGGCGCCGCTTGAGAGGCTTATTTACAAATTAAGCGGCATCGACCCTGCGCGGGAAATGAACTGGAAACAACATTTAAAGGCATTGTTAACGATCAGCGTCGTTTGGCTGTTTTACGCTTTTTTCTGCTTGATATTCCAGGGGCATTTACCCTTAAATCCCGATCATAACCCTGGCCAAACGCCCGATCTGGCTTTTAACACCGCATTAAGCTTTTTAACAAACACCAACATGCAGGATTACTCGGGCGAAAGCGGGGTAACCTACTATACACAAATATTTGTGTTGATGTTTTTTCAGTTTGCCAGTGCGGCAGCAGGTATTGCTGCCATGATGGTGGTAGTTAAAGCCATGAAGGATAAGGTTACCGATAAATTGGGCAACTTCTGGGATTATTTAGTAAAATCTATCACCAGGATTTTATTGCCTTTGAGTTTTGTGTTAGCTATTATTTTAGCCTTTAACGGCACACCAACCAGTTACAAAGGGAAGGACACCATAATAGACTTACAGGGTGATACTGTGCATGTTTCGCGCGGGCCGGCAGCAGCCATGATCGCCATAAAACAAATGGGCACCAATGGCGGCGGCTGGTTTGGTACAAACTCTGCGCACCCGCTCGAAAACCCGAACTATTTGACAGATATGGTCGAAAATATCAGTATCATTCTTATTCCGATCGCCCTGGTGTTTGCATTAGGCTATTATTTGAATAAAAAGAAGCTGGCCTGGATGATCTTTGGCGTGATGACCGTCGGATTTTTGACGATGGTCATTCCGTCAATCCTGTCTGAAATGAACGGCAACCCGGCTATAGCCCATTTAGGCATAAGCCAGCCCGGCGGCTCAATGGAAGGCAAGGAGGTGCGCTTTGGCCCTGCCGCTTCGGCTTACTGGGGTATTACCACTACCGTAACTTCTAACGGCTCCTGTAACGCTATGCACGACAGTATGATGCCTATATCAGGCATCGGACAAATGTTTGATATGATGATCAACGCCTTTTACGGCGGGGTTGGCGTAGGCTATCTTAATTTCTACATATTTATTATCATCGCTGTATTTATATCAGGGTTGATGGTTGGGCGGACACCCGAATTTTTGGGCCGCAAAATTGAGGCCCGTGAGATGAAGATCGCTTCGCTGATTGCCTTACTGCATCCCTTCCTGATATTGGTGGGCACATCGCTGGCATCGTGGATACTGGTTAATTATCCAAATATAAAATGGGCAACCAAGCCATCGGCCTGGTTAAATAACCCTGCCTACCACGGCTTTTCAGAGATGCTGTACCAGTTTTCATCCGCTTCGGCCAATAACGGTTCGGGCTACGGGGGACTTACCGCCAACAACATTTTTTGGAATGTCAGCACCGGTGTGGTCATCTTCCTTGCGCGGTATTTACCCATCATTGGCCCTGTAGCCATTGCCGGGATACTGGCCAATAAAAAATTCATCCCCGAATCGGCGGGAACGCTTAAAACCGATACGGCCACTTTCGGGGTGATGGTATTGGCAGTTATCATTATTATCGCCGCTTTGTCATTCTTCCCTGCATTGACCTTAGGGCCGATTGCTGAACATTTTTCATCCAAATAATTTAAAAAGAAATCATCATGAGATCTGATAAAAATATATTATTCCAGCGCGACCAGGTAAAAGAGGCATTCGGCCAATCTTTTGTCAAGCTGAACCCGCGCATATTGTTCCGTAACCCGGTGATGTTCACTGTGGAGATCGGCGCAGTTGTAATGCTTGTAGTTACCATCTTCTCGCTGTTCAATAAGGACCAGGGCAGCTTCGGCTATAACTTTACTGTATTCATCATCCTGTATTTAACCGTGCAGTTTGCCACATTTGCAGAAGCGATAGCCGAAGCACGCGGTAAAGCACAGGCCGAAAGCCTGCGTAAAACCCGTGCGGAAACGCCTGCCCGGGTGCTGGTGGACGGAAAAGAAACGATGGTGATGTCGTCGCACTTAAAAAAAGGAGATGTATTTGTCTGCGAAGCAGGCGATAATATCCCCACCGACGGCGAGATCATTGAAGGTATCGCTTCTATCGATGAGTCGGCCATAACAGGCGAATCTGCGCCGGTGATCCGCGAATCGGGTGGCGATAAGTCGTCTGTAACCGGCGGTACAAAGGTATTGTCGGACAAGATAAAGGTTATTGTAACTACCCAGCCGGGCGAAAGCTTCCTGGATAAAATGATTGCATTGGTTGAAGGCGCATCCCGCCAAAAAACACCGAACGAGATCGCTTTAACCATCCTGTTGGCTGGTTTTACCCTAATATTTGTGATCGTTTGCGTAACGCTGAAACCATTCGGCGATTATGCCAATACGCCCATCACTATTGCGGCATTTATCTCTTTGTTTGTTTGTTTAATTCCCACAACTATCGGTAGCCTTTTATCGGCTATCGGTATTGCCGGGATGGACAGAGCTTTGCGCGCCAACGTGATCACCAAATCAGGCAAGGCGGTTGAAACCGCCGGTGACCTGGATACGTTGCTGCTGGACAAAACAGGTACCATCACCATCGGTAACCGCAAGGCAACCAATTTTTACCCGGCAGCAGGCACAAACGAACTGGATTTTGTTACTGCCTGTGTGCTAAGCTCATTGGCTGACGAAACACCCGAGGGTAAATCCATCGTGGAGCTGGGTGAAACCGGCGCAACAAAAGTTTCGGTAAAAGTGCCTGCAAACTCAACCTTCATCAAGTTTACGGCCGAAACCCGCTCAAGCGGTTTGGATACCCCGGATGGCCTGCGGATTCGTAAAGGCGCGTTTGATTCCATCCGTAATATTGCGCTGAAAGCTGGGAATACATTCCCGTCTGATGTGGAAGAAAACGTGAGAGTGATCTCGTCAAATGGTGGTACGCCGCTGGTGGTAGCTCAAAACGAAAAGATCATGGGCGTAATTGAGCTTCAGGACATTATCAAAACCGGTATTTCCGAACGTTTTGAGCGCCTGCGCAAAATGGGTGTAAAAACCGTAATGGTTACCGGCGATAATCCGCTCACCGCCAAATTTATTGCTAACAAGGCCGGTGTGGACGATTTTATTGCCGAGGCAAAGCCCGAAGATAAAATGAACTACATTAAAAATGAGCAGCTGGGCGGTAAGCTGGTAGCCATGATGGGCGACGGTACAAACGATGCCCCTGCACTGGCGCAGGCCGATGTGGGCGTGGCCATGAACAGCGGGACCCAGGCAGCCAAAGAAGCCGGCAATATGGTTGACCTGGACAACGACCCGACCAAACTGATCGAAATCGTGGAGATCGGTAAACAACTGCTGATGACCCGAGGTACGCTCACCACCTTTTCCATTGCGAATGACGTGGCCAAGTATTTTGCCATTGTTCCGGCGCTGTTTATGGTGTCAATCCCGGCTTTAAAGTCCCTTAACATTATGGACCTGCACAGCCCGCAATCGGCTATATTATCGGCGGTGATATTTAATGCCCTTATTATTCCGATGCTTATCCCTCTGGCATTGCGCGGCGTTGAATACAAGCCGATAGGGGCAAGCGCTTTATTGCGCCGCAACCTGCTGATTTATGGCCTGGGTGGTATACTCGTTCCGTTCATCGGCATCAAATTAATCGATTTGATTGTAGGGATAATGATATAATATAACTAACGACTAAGGCGATGCGGCCTGCGCGATTCCCCTTGAAAGGGGGCAGGGTGTGTCCTTAGCAGATAGATCACAGAACATTAAAAACTCAAAAAGATGAAAGCTTACATTTGGCCATCATTAAAAATTACCTTAATACTGCTGGTACTGCTATCGGGTTTATACCCGCTGGCAATAGCAGGCATCGGAAAATTTACACCGGGACACGGCGACGGCGAAACCGTTATGTACAAAGGGCGCGTAGTTGGTTATGCCAACATCGGCCAGAAATTTACACTGGACAAATATTTCTGGTCGCGCCCTTCGGCAGCCAATTACCAGGCTGACGCGAGCGCCGGCTCAAACAAAGGTCCATCCAACCCTGATTACCTCAAGGGCGTTGAAAAATTGATAGACACTTTTATGGTACACAACCCGGGGGTAAAGCGCTCGGATATTCCTGCTGAACTGGTTACAGCATCCGGCAGCGGGCTGGACCCGGATCTTTCACCCGCAGGGGCTAAAATACAGGTGGCACGTATCGCCAAAGTGAGGGGTATTTCCGTTGATGTGATCAATAAATTGGTTGATGACCATACAGAAAAACCCGTGCTTGGCCTGTTTGGCCCGGCTAAGGTGAATGTTTTAAAATTGAATGTGGCGCTTGACGAACTAAAATAACAGCGGCTATGTACTTAACCTGGCTCCGGGATGGTATCCCGGGGCCAGGTAATGGTTGTTTTAAATTTTAATTACAAATAAAACTTAATTATCGATAAAAAGAATACACAATCGTTTAAATCCCTGGCGGTCCACAGGACTCCTGTAAAAGGAAAAGTTTAAAGGGACCATATACCTAAAAGAATAATTTAACAAGTACTAAAATGAAAAAAATTCTACTGGCAACAGTGGCCCTGGCCATTATTTGCCTAAAAGTTGAGGCCCAAACTGCGAATAGCGCAGTTGTTAAGATGATGAAAGCAGACACCGGAAAAATGAAGGCGGATTCCATCCGAAAAGCAGATTCCATTAAAAAAGCTATGGACACGGCGACACCCTTAGGCTATGCAGACTTTAGCTGGCTTAACGGCAACAATCGCCAGTCGTCGAAATTATTAGACAACGCATACTTTACCGGTGATTTTACTTTCGATATGAACTATAGCCAGTCCAGCAATCACCCGAACGATGATTTGGTAACCGGGTCAACTGCCCTGGCACGCGACAACGAGGTTGACGTATCAATGGTGGCCATTGGCGGCGATTTCCACTATGACAATGTGCGCGGGCGTATCATGACCCAATTTGGTACACGCGCTACCATTGTGCCGCGAAACGATTACAGCGGATACAAAGGGTTATATGACCTGCCCGATGCTTATCGTTACTTAAGCGAAGCTTATGGTGGTTATCATTTCGATATATGGCACGGTATCAACGTCGACATGGGTATTTTCATGTCGTATATTGGTTTGTTTTCCTATAATAATTTCGAAAACTGGGCCTATCAGCCATCTTATACTTCTGATAATACGCCTTGGTTTTTTAACGGTGTCAGGATACAGATGTTCCCGTCAGTAAAAACAAAAGTCGAATTGTGGATAATAAACGGATGGCAATCTTATGGCACTTTTAATAAAATGCCGGGCTTTGGCGGTGCATATGTAACCCAGCCCAACCAACGTACTAAGATCATATCCAACAACTATTTCGGAACAGACGTTGCCGGCGCACCGGGTGTGAAAAGGTATCATACAGACAACTCATTTCAATATTTATATCATGATGCGATTGATACAAAAGGCCCGGGCGTTAAGCGTTTGGCATTCTCTGTCACCGCCGACTTTGGCGTTCAGAATGGCACCGCTCCGGGAGGGGTTGTATACTCGCCCTTTGGCAAAAATGCGTCCAACTTCATGAGCGCTATGGCATACAACAGGATGCAGTTTGGCGATGGCGCTAAATGGGGATGGACCATCGGCGGCGGGGTGATGTCGAACCCAAGCCGTTATTTGGCATTAGTGCCCCCGGGGCTTGCTACCGACTCGTTTTTAGCCGCGTCAACGCCCGGTTCAAAAATGGCCGGTTGGGATGCCTCTACGTCTTTTGACTATGAACCCAATCAATTCTTAACCCTTCGTTTAGAATTTGTGCACCGCTTTATGAATATCCCATATTTTAACGGACCAGGCGGCGTTACCACAGGGCCGGGTGGTAATGGTTATCAAACTAATCCATCCACTACTTACAACCCCAACTCGTATATTCCAAATCCGCCAACCATCGTAAACGCGCAGGGACAAACTGTCGCTAATCCGAACTTTATTCCGTTTGACCTGGTAAATGCGGAAAGCAGGGTTATAGTTGCTTTGATAGTTAGATTTTAAGAAAAGGGGAACGTTAGGTTACGACCGGCCGGAGACGGCCGCTCGTGAATAATCAGATTTCATTTACTAAAATGAGAAACACCTATCAATTTGATAATAAAAACCAATGCCTGGCACAGCTCGCCTATAGCTTAATCCCTATCAATCAATGGGTTTTGGCTTAAACCAACAATTTGGCATGCTGATGGCAACAGGTACAATAAAAAATAAATTTAATAATTACTGCAATGAAAAAGTTTAGCTTACCAATGATCATAGTTATCATCATGACATTTGGCTTTACTCAAAAATCAAATGCCCAAAAACAATCGAAAGGATTGTATTTAACAGATAACGACTACGCAAACCATAAATTAAGTTACACAGGCGACGCCATTTCTATCCATGAATTTTTGGGAGGCGGCAATGTAACTGTGATCAGCAACGGCCAAAAACAAGAATTTGAAAAAAGCAAAATATTCGGCTATAAGGATGATGACGGCAAGGACTACAGATTTTATGACAATCGGTCATATCAAATTGTTGACGCCACAGAATTCTTTCTTTATAGTTACGATAAACTAATTCAGCAGGGCAAGGGCCCGAAACCAACGAAGGTTTATTATTTCAGCAAAAATTCGGGCACAGAAGTACTGGCGCTCACACCTGAAAATATCGCCATTGCTTTCCCTGATAATGCAAAGTTCAGGTATTTGGTCGAAGTAGCTTATAAATCAGCTATGAACCTGGATGCTTATGATAATTTGACACACCAGTACGAGATAAAAGAGATGTACACTGCCAGTCTGAAATAAGCTGCGATTGCGATATCAAAGAAAAGCGTGGATTATTTACTGTAATTACTTGTTGTTTGTTAATTATAGTTTGGTTTGATTGACCTCCGCGCGGTAAAAGGGGGCGGTTGCGCCCCCTTTATTGTTTATAAAGGTTCAAAAAGTTGTAAAGGTTGTAATGGGTGGTAAAAGGTTGAAAAAAGCGCCTTGTTATTCATCTTAACCTTTACAACCTTTACAACTTATACAACCCGTTCCAACTTTATACAAATGATCGACGAAAACAATAAAGAGCAATCGGTAGGACATTTCCTTGATCTGATCAAACGGTCAAGACGGGGAAAGTTTAAGATCTATATCGGTATGAGCGCCGGTGTGGGTAAAACCTACCGTATGCTAAAGGAAGCGCGCTCGCTGCAGCGAAATGGCATTGATGTAAAAATTGGCTACGTAGAAACGCATACGCGCAAAGAAACCGAGGCGTTGGTGGAAGGCCTGTCTGTTATTCCGCGGCGAAAGCTTTTCTATAAAGGAAAGGAGCTGGAAGAGATGGACCTGAATGCCATTATTAACCTGCATCCCGAAGTGGTGGTGGTTGATGAATTGGCCCACACCAACATTGAGGGCAGCAAAAACGAAAAACGGTGGCAGGACGTGATGGATATTTTAAACGCGGGGATCAACGTCATAAGCGCGGTGAATATACAGCACATCGAAAGCCTTAATGAAGAAGTGGTTGGCATAACAGGGACCGCGATAAATGAGCGTATCCCGGATAAGGTTTTGCAGATGGCCGATGAAGTGGTGAATATCGACCTTACTGCCGACGAACTAGTTGAGCGGCTGAAAGAAGGTAAAATATACGACATGGCCAAAGTGCCCACAGCATTGGGTAACTTTTTTCAAACCGAAAGGATATTGCAGCTTCGGGAACTGGCCCTGCGCGAAGTGGCCAACCAGGTGGAGCGCAAAATATACAGCGAAGTGCCCAAAAGCATCAAAGTGCGGGATGAGATATTCCTGGCCTGTATCAGCACCAATGACGAATCGGCCAAAGTGATCATCCGTAAAAGCGCGAGGCTGGCCGCCTACTATCACTCAAAATGGTATGTGCTGTATGTGCAAACTTCCAACGAAAGCAGCGATAAGATCAACCTGGCCTCGCAGCGGCACCTCATTAACAACATGAAACTGGCCACCCAGCTGGGTGGCGAGGTTTTAAAGATTAAGAGCAATAACATCTCGCGCACCATTTGGGAGACTGCCGAAAAGTATGAAATAACCACCATTTGCCTGGGTAAACCGCACTTTAAGTTTTACCAGCTGGTAATGAAGACCGCTGTTTTTACGCAGCTGCTAAGTAAAATGTCTAAAACGCATATTGATATTGTAATACTGTCATGACCATAAAAAATAAACTCCGGATCGGGATAAGCTTTTTGTTTCTGTTGGCGCTGGTGTGCTGCGGCTTATCCATTTATTACGTTAACCGGCTCTCGGGCGACGAAAGAAATATTCTGAAGGATAACTATTTATCCGTACGCTATACCAAAAACATCTGTACGGCTGTAGATGCGTCCGTCGGCCCGTTAAGCGGTGCCCAGATCAAAGTGATCGAAGAAAATCTTTCGGGCGAGGAGCACGATATAACCGAACGCGGCGAAGGTGCGCTTACCGTAATGCTGCGCCTGAAATTCGAGGCGCTTAAAAAGCTCACTACACCATCCACAGCAGCAGATTCGCTGCATGCAGACGTTAGAAAACTATCGTACGGCATTATGCAGCTAAACATGACGGCTATTGAACATAAATATGCGGCGGCTATTGCCACGGGCAATCATGCTACGGTAATAATGGCTTTTGTCGGGTCATTCCTGTTCCTGGTGGCGTTTAGCTTTGTAGTGAATTTCCCGGGGTATATCGCCAACCCGATCAATCAGCTTACCGAAAGCATTAAAGAGGTGGCTAACCGAAACTACCAGAAACAACTCGACTTTAAATCAAACGATGAATTTGGCGAGCTGGGCCAGGCGTTCAACCTGATGACCACCAAATTGAATGAGTACGAGAACAGCAACCTGGCAAGCATACTTTTTGAAAAAGAACGGATAGAAACGGTTATCAATTCGATGCACGATGCAATTTTGGGTTTGGATGAAAAGTCATTCATCATATTTGCAAACCAGGTAGCATGTACACTACTCGGCCTGCCTAAAGAATCCCTGACCGGGAGATATGCCCCCGATATCGCGCTCGAAAACGACCTGCTCCGCAACCTGCTGGTGAATGACCAGGGTAAAATGAAGATCTACGCCGATAACCGCGAAAGCTATTTCACCAAGGAAGTTTGGCCGGTGATCAGCAAGGATAAAGTAATTGGCCAGGTGATCACGCTGCGCAACATTACCGAATTCCAGCAACTGGATGACGCGAAGACAAATTTTATTGCGACCATATCGCATGAGCTGAAAACGCCCATCTCTTCTATAAAAATGAGCCTCAAATTACTCGAAGACGAACGGATAGGCGAGGTAAACGCCGAACAGCGCCAATTGCTGGAAAACATTGATGAAGATGCGCGACGGTTATTGCAGATCACCGGTGAGCTACTGGATATGGCACAGGTTGAGACCGGCAAGCTGCAGCTCAATTTTGGCAGCACCCACCCCCGGAACATCGTGGATTACGCCGTTAAAGCCCTGAAAACAACCGCCGAGCAAAAACACGTAACGATAAATGTCGACTGTGACGAAGACCTGCCTGATGTGCAGGCCGACCTGGATAAAACCACCTGGGTTTTGATCAACCTGCTGTCAAATGCCATTAAATACAGCCATGAAAAATCAACTGTGGATTTGGTGGTGAAAATTTACCAGGCCGATGAGATCGAATTCTCCGTGCAGGACCACGGCCGCGGCATCGACCAGAAATATTTATCACGCATCTTCGACCGTTACTTTAAAGTGCCCGGCGCCACTACTGAACAAACCGGCACCGGCCTTGGCCTGGCCATCGCCAAAGATTTTATCGAAGCGCAAGCCGGGAAGATAGGCGTGGAAAGCGAGATCGGCGGAGGCAGCCGGTTTTATTTTACACTGAAAAGGATAGGTAATGCTGCGGAGGTGAAAGGCGAAAGGCAAAAGGTGAAAGGAGAAGCATAAATTTGTTCTGATTGCTTCATCCAGCATTAATTCGGGAGCGGGAATGAAAATTTGTATTGTAGCGCTACACGTGCTACACTCCGCTACAAAACGCTACACGGCTGATAATTAACAATTTAAGTACTGACAACATTTTGACACTGACAAAATGTTGTCAGTGCTTTTTTGTTTCCGGGCAAATTTTTTGTGTATCTCCGGCGAGTCTCCGGCAAACACTTAATTTTACCGCCATGAAAGTGCTGCCCTTTACCATTCCCGTGCCACATGACCATACCATCATTGTACAGGAAGAAGTATTGCCGCACTTTTACACCTACCTGCACCCCCATGCTGAAGTGCAGATCACCTGGATACAAAAAGGAGAAGGCACCTTACTGGCCGGTAATAGCATGCACCCTTTTCATGCCGGTGAGATTTACCTGCTCGGCGCTAATTTGCCCCATCTTTTCAAAAGCGACCCCGCTTATTTTCAGCCTGATGCCGGTTTAGAAGTTAAAACCGTAACCATATTCTTTAACCCATCAGGCAAACTGCAGGCTTTGTTTAACTTGCCGGAGATGAAGGCGCTGAACGCGTTCGTCGCCCAATGGCAGAATGGTTTTAAAGTTCCGGAGATAAGCTATCCGGAGATTTCCCGCCGGATGGCAGCCCTGCAACAGGCTGACGGTGCTGAGCAATTGGGTTTGTTTATTGGCCTGGTAAATACCCTTAGCCTCGATACCGGTTTAATGCCGCTATCCAGCGGAACTTATGCTTACGCCATGACCGATCCCGAAGGCATGCGCATTGCAGCGGTTTATAACTATATCATGCAAAATTATGCCGGCAACCTCCGCCTCGAAGCAGTTGCCGCGCAGGCCCATTTAACACCCACCGCCTTTTGCCGCTATTTTAAAAAACATACCCGCCACACTTTTGTGCATTTTGTAAATAAAATAAGAGTTAATGAGGCCTGTCGGCACCTATCCGGAGGCAGCCAAAACAGCATAGCCGCCGTAGCCTACAGCTGCGGTTTTAACAGCATTACTAATTTTAACTACATTTTCAAAAGCATTACCGGGATGTCGCCGAGGGAATATATGGCGGGGTATGGGGAGATGGTGGGGAGATAAATAGTTAATTTACGATAATGAAAGGAAAAAAAACATTTACGATCTCACAGCGTGAGGAAATAAAAAGACTAATCGCTAAAAAAGCTGTTGCAACGACTATAGAGCAAAAACTAATTAGGAACGAGATTCGCAAATTGGGCTTTTATTTTTCAGATTTTAGTAATGAAAAACAAGGCTATACAGTCGCTGACTTCGAAAATCTAATTAATTCAAGTCAGATTCAAATCATATCGAATGATTCAACAAGCCCTCAAAATACTATACCTACGTTAAAGCCCATTAAGAAACTGCCAATTTTAAATTCGAAGAACAAGCGAGATAATTTGCTTTTAATTCTTGAAAAAATCAAACCCAATCGATTTGATCCCATAATTGATGCAGACGTCATTATTCCTGATAATCCAGGTAACTATATCATATGTTTAAAGCCTACAGCAAACTTTCCAATATCTTCTGTTTATCCTGTGTTTGCAACTTTTCATGGCTTTAGAGTTATATATACAGGCATTGCTGGAACGAGTTTGAAACTAAGGGATTATCGACAACATTTCAAAGGCAATAACGCAGGTCGTTCGACATTGCGCAAAAGCCTCGGCGTATTGTTCGCTTATAAACAAATTCCGAGGGATAAAGGTAAAGCATCAAAACAAACGAAGTTTTGTAGTTATGACGAAGCGCGGTTAACCGAATGGATGTGTTCTAATTTGATCATTTTTTTGTCCCAACATCGGACTTTGCAGTAATTGAACTAGAACTTATAAATCATTTTAATCCCCCGTTAAATTTGAAGAATAACTATAATGGGATTAATTCTGACTTCAGAGACATGTTATCACGCTTGAGAAGAAGTAACGCATAACACACGCTCCTCCCAGCGTCCCGCTGACATTCAATAAATAGTCTACACGCGACTTTACCGGGTCGCGCCGTTATGATCAATACTGATAGGCGGATTGACACCCCTTCTAGTGCTGATATAATTGGTGACATCGTTTATTTTCGGTAAATTAGCTATGTGGAAAATCAATACGACAAGGGGCTTGATTTTATTATCGATAAGTTCACAAATTCTATTGAAAATACTTTAACAAGCGAAGTATTCGATACAGAAGTTGTCAGATTGAGTTTTGTGGATGCCAAGCAAATAAAAAAATCAAATTGGCAGTTTAACTGGCATAAGGAATTAATGGATAATACCAAAGAGGTTTATAAACTAACCACTGTGAACAACCCCACAATAATTCAAGGGCTTTTGAGTATAGAAGATAAACATGACCATATTTTTATGCACCTGATTGAAAGTGCAAAATTCAATAAAGGGAAAGGCAAAGCATATTTCGGTGTTCCGGGAAATCTCATCGCCTATGCTTGCAAAATTTCTTTCGACAAAGGTCACGAAGGCTTTCTCGCTTTTGATGCCAAATCAGCCTTAATCAAACATTACGAGGAAACGCTGCATGCTACACACTTTCGCGGATTAAGAATGTTTATCGAAACAAATGCAGCTTTACGGCTTATTTCAAAATATTTTAGAACTTAAAAAATGGGAATGATCAAAGAACCCAGAGAGGTCGATTTATCAACCAAATCGGAACCATGGACAGAGCAAGAGCTTGCTGACTTTAGAAAAATAATGCAGGGAATTAAATCCAAAAATGCTAAACGCAAGCAAAGAATGGTATCTGGCAACAACAAAAGGCAATCTGTGCGATAAACAGCAACATGAGCGATTTATTTATTTGCTATAGGCTTCACCAACAACCCCATGCTAAAAAATTATTTCAAAATTGCCCTGCGCAATTTAAAAACCAATAAAGGTTACACTTTGCTCAACCTGTTTGGCTTGGTGACCGGGTTAACCTGTTGTTTGGTATTGTTTCAGTATGTAGCATATCAAAAAAGCTTTGATGCCTTTAACAGCAATGCCGGCCAGATTGCCCGCCTGCGGATGGATTTGCACGACCAGGGGACACTTACCATGCAATCGGCTACCGTGTTTCCGGGCGTGGCGCCACTGATGAAAAATGATTTTCCCGAGGTAAAAAATTACTGCCGGCTGGTGAGCGCACGGGTAAGCTGGTGGGGTGTTGAGCCGGCGCAGGTGAATATTGTTTTATCCAACGACGATAAAAACGTAAAAGCTATCGAAAACACTGGCTTTTATGCCGATCCTTCTTTTCTGCAAATGTTTACCGTTCCTTTTTTAATGGGCGATACTGCTAATGCGCTGGACGGCCCCAATACGATGGTGATATCCGAAGATATGGCCGCCAAATATTTTGCCGGCGCCGATCCATTGGGCAAGCTGATGACGGTACATGAGGGCGGGCAAATATATCACTACCAAATAACCGGCGTATTTAAAAACTATCCGAAAAACTCCCATCTCAGCTTTGATTATTTAATTTCCTATAAAACGTTTATCAGCCTTATCCGAACTTTGGGTAAGGGACGGGAGGCGAATCCCGATATGGCTTTAGGCTGGTACGATTTTTATGATTACCTGCAGTTGCAGCCCGGTACGGACCTTAAGGCATTGGAAGCCAAATTCCCCGATTTTTGTTTGCGCCATCACATCAATGAGCAAAGGCAAATAGCCAAAAACCGGACCGACTTTTACCTCCAGCCGCTTACAGATATTCACCTTTACTCGCATCTTAATGAAGAGGCCGAAGTAAATGGCGATGGTAAGTCGGTGTCGTTCCTGTTCCTGGTAGCGTTTATTATTATTGCCATTGCCTGGGTAAATTATACCAACCTGGCAACAGCCCGGTCGCTGGAGCGGGCGCGCGAAGTTGGCGTGCGTAAATTGCTCGGAGCGTTGCGGGCACACCTTATTTTCCAGTTTTTGATCGAAAGCCTTTTGCTAAACCTGGCCTCGCTGCTTATTGCCCTGGTGCTGGCAGTGGTGCTGTCGCCCATTTATCACCGGCTGCTGGCCGGCGACATGAATTTTGGTTTCCATTTACCCGCCACGTATACGCTGGGCTTTACGGCGCTTTTTTTAGCGGGCACCTTCCTTTCAGGTGTTTACCCGGCTTTTGTGCTTTCCGGTTATCACCCCATTACCGTATTAAAAGGCGCATTTAAAAACAGCGGCAAAGGCCAGTTTTTGCGCAAGGGGTTAATTATCGGGCAGTTTGCCACCTCGGTTGTGCTCATCGTAGGCACCATCGTCGTTTTTCAGCAGGTGAGTTTTATGCGCAACCAACAACTTGGCGCCAATATCGACCGTACGCTGGTGCTCAACGGCCCCGTATCCGTGCCCGATACCATTTACCGCGAGACCTATAAGTCGTTTAAGGACGAGCTGCTGCAGATCGGCGGCGTAAAAAGCATGACCGCATCCACAAGCGTATTGGGTAAGGAAATTTATTACACCAACGGCGCTATGCTGCTGCATTCACTAACCCACCAGTACTATACTTTTGCCTTTCTGTACACGGATTACGACTTTGTGCCCGGGTACGACATCAAAATACTGGCTGGCCGCAACTTCTCCGCCAAATTCGCTACAGATAGCAGCGCTGTGCTGCTCAATGAAGCAGCGACAAAGCTATTTGGCATAAGCAGCCCGGAGGCGGCGCTTAAAGAATCCATCATTTACGATGGCGCGCCGTATAAGGTGGTCGGCGTACTGGCCGATTTCCACCAGCTGGGTTTAAATACCGCAGTAAATCCCATGGTTTTTGTTTTAAGACCGCAAGCCAACAATTTTTATTCTATCAAGCTTAATTCGGCCAATACCCCACAAACTGTTGCCGCAGTGGAAAAGATATGGAATGAACACTTCCCCGCCGACCCTTTCAGCTTCTTCTTCCTCAATGAAGCATTCGACCAGCAATACAAAGCCGATGTGCAATTTGGCAAAGTATTCGGCATTTTTTCTTTCCTGGCCATTTGTATCGCCTGTTTTGGCCTGCTCAGCCTTTCGGCCTACAACGTGATACAGCGTACTAAGGAGATCGGCATCCGCAAGGTGCTGGGCGCCAGCGTAAGCGGCATATTTATGATGCTGAGCCGCGAAATGGTTATGCTGGTCGCCATCGGCATTCTGGTAGCAATACCCGTCGCCTGGTTTGTGATGCACCTGTGGCTGCAGGATTTTGCCTACCGCATCCCCATCCAATGGTGGGTCTTCGCCCTGGCCGGCATCGCGGCATTGCTCATTGCTTTGCTAACCGTAAGCTACCAGGCCATAAAAGCGGCGCTGGCCAACCCGGTGAAGAGTTTGAGGACAGAATAGGGATCGGTGTCCCGCTTTATTCTGTCCTTTTGCTTACGAATTTAGACTTTTGACTTGAGGCTTAGAACTTACTTCCGCGGTATCCTGTAATAGTAAATCGGGGTATAAACGCCTTCGCTGCAAGTATAATAGCCCGTCCCGTCGGGCGTAAACCCAATACCCTCGCCTTGCTTTTCTTCCGTGTAGGGCAATAGCTGCCAGCGCCGCTGAACGGTTTTCCATATCGGTTCGTTATTTTGGCGCTTCCAGTAATAAACTTTATTGTAGCTTTTTATTAAAACCTGCTGGCCGTCTTTTGAAATGTCCCCGGCGGTTATCCATTTAAATAGTTTAATGCCAGGAAAAAATACCCTGCAGCGTTTGGTCAGCATTACGGTATCGTTTGTTTTGTAGATCAGCGGCGTAGTATACACGGTTACCGTATCCTGTCTTTTTGAAACGATATAAAGCAGTTTTTCAATAGGATCAACCATCAAGGTTTCGGCGTCTTTGGGCCCATCCGGGTATTTTAAATGTATCGGGTAAGCGGTTGTATGTGTAATCGTATCCTTTGCCCAGGTTTTTTGCTCTTCCATCCGGTAAACGGTCAGGTATTTACGAATAGCAAAATTATCGCCGATATCGCCTAAATAAACATAACTTTTTCCTTTAGCGGGGCCCGGGCCAACGGCAATGTCTTCACAGTCATGCACGCCGTATTGCTCTTTTGGGTCGCCTTTAAAGTAAACAGTGGCTTTTACTTCGCCGGTTGGTAAAATGGCAAAAAAGCGGCTGATGTCGCCGCTGTCATTGTGAATGTAATATAAATCAGGATTGATACCCGATGCGGCTATGCCCGATATTTCGTCCATCGACTTAAGCCGCAGGTAACCAACGATATTGCTGTCTTTGTTTGCCTCCCTGTGGTGCGCATAGGCACACAAAAACGCTACAAAAACAACAGCTACCAACAGCTTTATTTTACCGGAGCGGCTCATTCTTTAAGTCCGAAAAGTCAGTAATGTCCGAAAGTCCGAAAGAAGAAGCAACTCGTTACAACCCTTCCAACTCACCAACAACTCATTCCACCTCAACCGCTTCCATCTCTACCACCAATTCCGCATCTGGCTTGGAGACATCGGTAAGGGCCACTTTGCCGCGTTCGTTTCTGACGATACGGTTATAAAGCGATATCTCCTTTTCAAACAGGAATCGGAAGAACAATTTGGTCCACGATTTATGATAATACAGGGTTTCGTAGTATTCCGGTGCAGCCTTTTTCAATTGAGGCAGTTTGTTCCATGGAATTGACGGAAAATCGTGGTGTTCGTTATGGTAGCCAACGTTAAAAGCAACAGTGTTTAACGGGCCATAATAACTGTATGTTTCCTGCTCGGAGTCGAAGGTTAAGTAGTGCTCTTGTACCCAGCGGGCCCCCACAGGGTGTAAGCCAATAGAAAACCAAAAGCTAAGAAAAAGGAAGCCTAAACCATGCCAGCCGGTAAAGTACCACACGGCAGTGTTAAATACAATTTGTACAGCGATATTGAGGATCAACATACCGTCGAACAGGTTTAGCTCTTTCATCCGCGACACGCGGGTGCCCTGGAATATAGGGAACATCAACAGCCAGAATAATTTGCCGATAAAGTAGTTGTCGATAAGTTTTGCTTCCCACTTGTTCGGCAGGTCCGCGTCAAGTTCGTGGATGCCCTGGAAGGAGTGATGTTTAATATGATATTTTTCGAACGATGCATACCCGGGCATTACATGCGGAAGGTTCGCAAAAAAACCCGCAAACCTGTTTGCAGCACGGCTTTTAAACAACAAATTATGCACACATTCATGTATCATCACAAATAATGCATGGTTTGCAAAGGCCCCGTATAAATAGGCAACAGCAAAAATAAGCCACCAGGATTGGTCGCGAAGCAGCCAGGTTAACCCGATCATCGATCCTACCAGTCCGACAATGATCAGCATGGTAAAAGGGTTCTTTCCGATCAGGTCCCTTGTTTCGGGAAATTGATTTAATATTTGTTTGGTGCGCAGACGGTGCGGCTCCGAGGCTTCGGAGTGAATAAAATCAGTTCTTCTTGTCATTAGGGTAACTGGGGCATCAGGGCGTAAATATAGTAATATGCAGCGAAAATATTATTTCAACTTAAAATTTAACGTAAAATTAAGGTTAATGTTTTTAACTTTAATTTAATCTTGCGCTTTTAATCTTTCACACTCGTGAAGGAGATCGATTAAATATTACCGGCGGCATATTTCCTGCAAATGGTTTTAAAGCGATCTCCCGGATGCCTGCGAACCATTATTGCATTTTGTAAACCAGCACTCTGAAACTATTTGGTAATACTTTGCGCGTTCCGGGTTCAAAATCAGCAACGCTCAGGTAAATTCTGTGGGTGCGGGTATCAAGCGCCATAGTTTTTGCCCTTACCGGTGTTTTTAGCGTTTGAACTACACTATACTCGTCGGCAGATTGCTGTTTGATAATAGTTGTGGTTACATCGCCGCATGAGCAAAAAATGAGCTTGGTTTGCGGGTCATAGCAAACTGCATCAACGCCGCCGCCGATGGGAAGGGTGGTGATAACTTTACCCGAAGATGCATCTACCACGCTCATGCCTTTATTTTGGCGGCACACACTGAACAGACGATTGTCGGCCTTATCCAGGGCGATACCTGTCGGGCCTCCACAAGGAGCCAGCGGATAGTTATTGATAACTTTTAAAGTCTTCGTATCGATCACATTTAAGCTGCTTTTATCTTCCAGGTTATTGTAGATCTTGCCATCCCCGTCGGCAACTGCAAACTCCGGCGCTCCGCCCAGTTCCACTGATCCAACCTGCTTAAGGGTATTAGGATCAATTACCGATGCACTGTTGCTGTCACCATTAAAGCAAAAAACCTGGTCTGAATATGGATCATAAATGATACCGTCTGGCCCGGCATTTGTAACTGCTATGGTTGCTATGGTTTTAAGTGTGGTAAGGTCAAACGCAACAACTGCTGTGGCCCTGCCGTCGCTGATAAAACCGCGGTTACTTTTATGCGCAATGGCTATACCATGAATGCCTTTCAGGTCGCTGATCACGCCAACCTGTTGTTCGGTTTTAAGGTCGACAACATTTACCATGGTTCCGTGCGAAACGTATAAACGGTCATTGGGCATGCCGATGGAAACATAATCGTACCCGGCATCGCCGGTTAAAGTGATAGTCTTATCCAATACATACGTTTGAGCGTGAAGGGAAGTGGCCCCTAAAGTTGCGCACACCATCAATAGAAATATCTTTTTCATAATTGGTTATTGTTTTTGCTAAATGTCAGCATCGATTCTGGATAAAAATTGATTATAGGCACGAATGTTCACGAATGAGGGCGAATTTTCACAAATAGAAAATCAACAAAAATGTTCACGAACAATAACAAATTCCACCAACGAAGACAAATGGTCAAAAGTAATGCAAGAACGATCAAGCCCCGGCTACATAATTTTAATAATAATGAAATTTTTTCCGACCATTCAATTCGTGTAATTCGTCCTCATTCGTGAAAATTCGTGTCCATATTTGTATTCTCATGAAATTTTCCTGATTTGTAAAATATCCGCATCATACTCGGCAAAACAATCAGCAGCAGCGGCAGCGCCACCACAAAACCGCCGATAACCGCAATGGCTAAGGGCTGGTGCAGCTGGGCGCCCGCCCCAATACCCAGGGCAAGCGGCATCAGGGCGATAATTGCGCCTAATGCGGTCATTAATTTCGGCCTTAGGCGCGTAGAAATTGAGAAGACAATCGCTTCGTCAATACTGTTATCCGCGTTGTTGCTCAAATTTTCCAACGCACGTTGTTTAAACTGCAAAAACGTAAAAATGGCGTTTTCGCCAATAATGCCCACAATCATGATCACGCCGGTATAGCTGCCAACATTGAGCGGAGTATTGGTTATCCACAATGCGAGCAAGCTTCCCGCTATGCCCAGCACGGCCACCACCAAAATCAAAAATGCGATACGGAACTGTTTATAAAGAAACAGGATTACCGAAAAAACCAGCAAACTCGAGGTAATCAGGATGATCAACAGTTCTTTGAATGATTGCTGCTGCTCGGCAAAATCCCCGCCATATTCAATGTGATAACCCAGGGGCACGCTCACTTTACTTAAGATCGCACCTTGAATGTTTTTCATCAGCGTTCCCAGGTCTACCCCCTGCCGGCGTGCGCTGACAACCCCCATCGCCTG
>Ga0302140_10003454_pt1 | contig 20320 bp, 15 predicted proteins | sample I_Bog_E1_1_FD_202095 | JGI IMG/M metagenome (GOLD analysis project Ga0302140, IMG submission 202095) | Peat permafrost microbial communities from Stordalen Mire near Abisko, Sweden - I_Bog_E1_1 | ecosystem: Environmental > Terrestrial > Soil > Wetlands > Peat | place: Sweden: Abisko, Stordalen... | reverse complement strand
CGCTCTTGTCGTTCAGGAACAGGCCAGACATATCGTCGGGAAGGCTACACGCCGCGACCCAAACCCCCTGTCCGCCAATAAGGCTGGTGATATTTCCAACCGGCGCATTTCCAAGGCCCAAGCGGCGGCGCTCTTCCCGCGCTACGATATCGCCCTGGCGAACTGCCTCACTGGGAGACCCAATCCGTGAATTGCAATTCGGGAGACTCTCCTCAAACTCTCCACCCAATATCCGGCGCAATGCAGCGCCTTCGTGGCAAAGATCGCGCACGTCTTCAATTGCTTGCGTAATCTCTTCGGAAATACTGGCCTTCTGCAACGCACGCAACAGTACCACTGAAGCATCTTCGGAAAATTCGGGGCTCAGGAGCGAGGCCGGGGCGATGTGATAGAGGTCCGCCAATCGGGTCAATTCGAGCGTGGAAACCTCCCGGTTGCCTGACTCAATATTGGTGACGGCGGTACGCGGAAGATTCATGGCCTCGGCAACTTGCTGTTGACTCAAGCCGCGCCGCTCACGAGCGGCGCGCAGGTTGTTGCCAAGCTGGACCGCATCAAACATATTAACCCCTCCATATTCTGTAACATGCAGTGAGCTCCAACGCAGCCAAGAACCGACTGACCGCGCAACCAGAAGACGATCTCTCCTTAGAATATGACACACATTGGCAATTTTATCCACAGGTGTCCGATTTCTAGTTCATCTCGAAGATCGAACATGATGTGTAAGTTTTGTCCGGAGAGTGAACATTCCCAAAGGCAAACGGGCGGCGTATCTCGCACAGATCGATCACCAGATCGAACGGTTTGCCGAGCGTTCCCGAACCGTCTGCACTCTGCGGACGATCAGGTATACACCGTCCTGGATGTACGTCCATCTCCCTTCGTGGGAAACCTATGACATCCCCGACCCCAATCCCTTGACGTTAGAGTCCCGCTTGGGAGCATTCCCCCTACTCGGCCGCCGCGGGCAGATCGCTGACTCGGCCACTGCCTCCACCGCGACCGGCCTCACCGATTACGCTCCCTAAGAACTCTATTCGTTCTGCAGGCTCTCTCCCTGCCTGCAGAGAACGACCTGACAGAGTTAACCTAAATATCAGATCATTACGGTGTCTTTTTATGTGGGATGCAGTGCCGCGGTTGTCTGCGGCGGCGGTAGATGCTCTCAATCTCGACGCGGTGGCTCCTCTCGCCACGCTCACCTAGCAACACCAACAAAACTTGGATCGTCACCGCACCCGCCACAGATTTTTGGAAGCACAGGAGTCATCGAAATGAACAAAACATATCGGTTGAATGAGAAAGACACGGAGGTTCTTGCAGCCATTGGCCACCTGCTGAAGAGATTGGCCGCATCCGAGAGTATCCGCCCTGCGCAGTTGGTCACCATCGCCAAGGTGCAGCACGTTCTCACTCGCCTTCCCCGTGTCACCGAGGGAGTCTGCGCAACCATCGAAATCTCGCACCGAATCAATCAGGAAGGTTGCAGCAGCTCATCCATCTGGCATTTCTTTGCGGGCGACGGTCAGCTGGCACTTTCGTGTGGAGGATCAGAGTACACAGAAAGCGTGGGTAGCGACTCATTCACAACCATGACATGGGAAGCGCAGCCGGGAGAGCAGACCGATTACGACGGCAGTTGGGATGATTCCTGGATGGAGCGAGAGTGCGAAGGCTATTCCGATTCGGCTTCATGTGGCAATAGCTTCGAAGATTGCGAAATCTCAATCGATGACGATGATAATCCGTTTCTCTTTGAGAGCGAGGAAGCAGATGGTGACGATGACGCCACATCGGACAACCTTGCAGAGGAATAGATTTGATCGTGCAGTTCAAAATCGAGGAGACGCGAATGGCAGATCACCATACCGGATGATCGAATGCGACAAAACTCTGATCCAGATCCGTGCCGATTCATCTCCTCAGCCTATTGCTCACGGCGGTCACTCCGCACAGATGCTTGGATCCTCCGAAGACTCCGCATCACCACCGAGACTGAGCCGGTATCCTCCTTCGTTATCATCTTCCTCATCATCAAATTCGCTGCCTTCCTTTGTTGCCGCGAATGCTTCCCGCTCTCGTTTGTCCCTGCGAACGGTCAGCAGTTGCGTACCAATGGTGTGCTTCGGCACGAAGCAGTAGTTATAGAACGCCTCGAACAGCGCGACGTTCGGAACCCTCTTTTGTTCCAAGAGACCGCGCAGATGATGCGTGTAAAGTGCGCGGAATGCCTCTGGCGTGATGATGTGCGTAAGTCGCTTGCCGGCGAGTTTCGCGGTTGCCTCCAGCCAGCCCGCTTCGATCCAGGCGTGGATTTCGGACTTTCTCACGTGAAGGGTCCGCGCCAGCGCCTCGACCGAAAAGCAGTCGCAGCGAATTTCTTTGACCTTCAAGTCGTGCCTGCGCAATTTGCAACGAATGGCATTCGGGCTGCGACCAAGAATGCTGGCGGTCTCCTCTACCGAATGCGAGGCCAGTTGCTCGCGTAGTGACTCGATTTCTTCTTCGGTCCAGCGCCGGTGCTCATCTCTACTGTTCAAACCAGCCTGGAGTACAAATCGCCAGCACGCCTCCCTGGACCGGCCGGTTTGCCTTTGCAATCGGCGAACCAGTTGGTCGAGTTTATGGCCTGAAAGCACACGGGCCTGGATTGCCAAAGCTGTGGCATCTGGGCCCCAAACATCAGACGACCTCGGTCTGTGTTCAGCAGTCATGGGGACACCTCGGCAGTGGGGAGATGCAGAGAAACCCCTATCCCTATTGATCTTTCCTAAAGCGAACAGCGAGATGCGGAGTCATGCTCCGCCTTATCATATTTCTCCTTGAGTCAGATTGATTGCAGGCAACACTTACATGGATTCGCCGCGCCACCGCAGTCGCAGTTAGCTTGGCAAGTCTCTATCTCCAACGGACAGCTATCGTCTCGTGTTCGCGAACGTACCGCGGCGAACCTCATCGATTCCTACTTGAAATGCGCCTCCTGTTGTGGCAGAATCTGGATCATGCTTCACCGTGGCTCAACAGCGAAGCGACGTCTTGATTGCTACGGGACGTTCTGTCGCATCTTTCCCTGTAACTACTAAAGGCACTTTCGTCGGGTGTTTGGGGCAGGCACGTGAAGTTTTTTTGCTACCGTAACAATCTGGCGCCGGTCCAAACATCTCAAGATGTGTAGTGGTTATCCCCCTGTGTGACGGACGCTCTCATATGCAGCCACAAGGCAGCAACTGGAAAGAGCCAACATGGAGCTGGGCACATTCGACAGGAAGCCAGGCTTCAAATGAAAAACTGGAGGCCGCTGCAAAGACAGCATGGCCTTTTGCGATCCGTTGCGCCTGGACGTATCTCTACGATCTCACTGCAGCTTATGACCTCATGGATCACGCGGTAGAAAATGCGGCGAGCTACATCCTCCGGCACGCTGAGTGCCCGGAGATGAAGTTGACGGCGCGCATCAAGAGCGTCATTAAACGCTTTGCGCAGCAGCAATCCGCAAAGCGGCGTCTGGAGATTCCGTATGGGTCGTTGATCGATATGGAAAAGTTGTATATTGGTCAACCGGAGGCAGAGCAGAGGGTCTATGGGAGAGAGTTGTTGGAGCGGTTCTCACCCGTCGCCCAGTCGATTGTAAAATGGCGCGCTCTGGGGTATTCGTGGCGGAAGATCGCTGAGGATCTAGAAATGGACCACACCGCCGTTCGGCGAGCCTATATCCGGGAGATGGAGTCGTTGCTCCATGATCTCTCCCAGCCTGGAGAATTGTCTCAATGTTGATGAAATTGCGTTGGTTCTCTCGTGCGGAAGATCGCCTTGATGCATGGGTCACAAGGCAACATCAGGAACGTGTCCTCGACGGGAGAACTGCGCCTGTCGGTGCCTGTCCTGATGAAGCGTTCTTGGAAAGCGTCGCCCAACAATCCAAACAGATCGCCCTGTCGGATCCGAGAGTGGATCATGCAGCGAATTGTCCTGTCTGCATGAGAAGACTGCTCGAACTGCGGTCCCAACATCAGTCGCGCCGGCGAAGGCTGGTGTTCACGGCCGCCGTTGGCTGTTGTCTTTTGATTGTCGCCGCATTCGCCGTAGTGTCGTGGCACGGAACGAACACGCCCCATCCGACCGACAATATGGCTGCAATTCCTGAGACCGTAGACCTATCGGATGCCGGGACGCTTCGGGGTTCTCAACCCAACTCAGCCGAACTCAGTCCGTTGGAATCGGTGTCGTTGCCGGCCGCTTTGGTCAAGGTGACGATCATCCTTCCCCGCTTCAGCAGAGCTGGTCAATACACGGTAGCTGTCACGCGCGATCAGACGGTCAATGACCCACTGGCCCACGGTAACGCAACCTCAATCGGTAGTGGCGACCGGGAAGAGGTCTCGGTTGATCTAGACTTGCGGAAGTCCAGACCGGGTTCCTATTTTCTTTCGACGACCCACGAGCAGGATCAGGCGTCGTATTACTACCCTCTTCAAATCAAGTAGTAGAGCGGCGGACGTGATCCTGGAAATGCGCATTGGGCTGTTACCAACAGATGACAGCTTTAATTTCTGGATTGGATTCGTTTAGGCTATCTGGACTCAAGAATATGCTTGTGCCCGTTCCTGCGCTGAATTGACCATGAAAAGGCTGCCATACTTGCGGCAAGGAGGCTGCTTGTATGCGCAGAAAAAAGTCAAAGCCCAACTATCGGAAGATCGTTCTCCGCCTGCCGGATCTCGACCACGCAAAAGCATCCGTTCTCAACAGTCTGAGCTCTCCACAATCACGACGCAACTATCGCTTTGCGATGGACCAGTTTATCGCCTGGTACTGCTCGGAGCCACGCTTGGCGCTTAATCGCACCGTTGTGCTCAGATTTCGACTCTATTTGGAGAGCCTTGGATTGGCAGCCGCAACTATCAACCAGAGGCTCGCTGCCGTGCGGCGCCTTGCATATGAAGCGGCAGACTCCGGTCTGCTGAGTCCTGAATTGGCGGCTGGCATCCGGCGTGTGAAGGGCGTCAAACACCTGGGCCAGCGATCTGGAAACTGGTTGAACATAGATCAAGCCCAATTACTCGTCGACAAATCTAACGGCGATGGGCTTAGAAACAAGCGAGATTTTGCGATGATTTCCATTCTTCTTGGCTGTGGATTGAGACGAGCGGAACTCGCAGCCTTAAACATCGACGACATTCAGATTCGTCAGGGACATTGGGCAATCGTCGATTTGGTTGGAAAAGGCGGCCATGTCCGAACGGTCCAGATGCCGGCATGGGTAAAGGATTCAGTGGACCAATGGCTAGCCACTGCGGAACTGAAGCTCGGCCGTATATTCCGCGCGGTGAGCCGACACGGATCGTGCTGGGGTCGAGGAATTTCCGAGAACGTTGTCTGGTACGTTGTGCGCGAATGCGCAAAGCGTCTGGGCCTTGAGCACATTGCGCCGCACGATCTCCGTCGCACTTGCGCCAAGCTGTGCCACTCAAATGGTGGGGAACTTGAGCAAATTCAGTTTCTGCTGGGCCATGCATCTGTTTTAACTACGGAGCGCTATCTCGGTTCCAAACAGAATCTGGAAAAGCCAGTCAATGACCGATTCGGACCGCTGTATAAACGCGAGACTCCGAGAGCACAAGAACCTGATATTGCCAGATAAGATCAGAGTATTGGCATTCAGTCCCCATCCATTGATATTCTGTCCGTTCTGCGCAGAATTTCAATGGATAGGTACTAAAATCGGCCCTCAACTTCAACCGGGACGCCGCGGTGCTAGTGTAGTGCGTCACACGGATAGGCGTTTATTTCGTACGGCTTGAGCACGGGTGACTTTTTCGAGGATGTCGTTCGCCTTGGCGGTCCAGATGAAGGGCTTTGGGTTGTCGTTGTGGCGGTCGATGTAGTCGCCGATGGCCACGATGAGGTGTTCAAGATATTGAAAGACTCCACGCCGGATGCGATTTTCGGTCAGGTCGCGGAGGAAGCGCTCGATCATGTTCAGCCACGATGCCGAAGTGGGCGTAAAATGCACGTGGAAGTGCTTGTGGCGAGCCATCCAGCGTTGCACACGTTCGTGTTTGTGGGTCGCATAGTTGTCGCAGATGATGTGGATCTGCTTTTCGCTCGCCACGGTCTGATCGGTCAGGCGCAGAAACTTCAGCCATTCGTGATGACGGTGGCGCTGCTGGCATAGGTGGTAGACCTCGCCGGTGTCGGTATTAAGCGCGGCAAACAACGTGGTTGTTCTGTTGCGTTTGTAGTCGTGGGTCGTGGTGGCACCGCGACCCTTCTTCATGGGCAGTCCGGACTGGGTGCGGTCCAGCGCCTGAATTTGACTCTTCTCGTCGACCGACAGGACCAGCGCGTGCTCGGGCGGGTTGAGAAATATGCCGACAACGTCCTCCAGTTTGGCGGCGAAATCCGGATCGTTGCTGACCTTGAAGCTTTCTATACGATGCGGTTTCGGTCCGTGGGTGTGCCAAATGCGCCGCACACTGGCCTCGTTGATGTCCGCCGCGCGAGCCATGGTGCGCGTGGACCAGTGGCGTTGGGATCGCTCGCAATCATTGCGCTCATTCTGACTGCATTTGGGATCATGCTCGGCATCGTAAAACCCGCCGATGCCATGAAGCGCGTGGGTGCCATCCTGGGCGTCGTTATCATGTTGTCTCTGGTTTTCGACATTCTCACGGGCATTTGCTCGGCTATGGCACTTTGGCAGATCGCCCTGGCTGCGCTTGTACTTGGCATCTGGCAGTGTCGGCGACCACGGTAGCCGCTGTATTGGAAATAATTGTGAAAAGTCGATTATGATCCGCGATTTCCACAAAATACTTCTTGACACACAGCCGGGTTGTTCCTGTAAACACAAGAGAGTGGTTATTTTGGTCACGTGATGTTGACGAGAAAGTTGCGGTACATGACGGTTTCTAGTACTACGGTAACATCACCCCCCCCCCCCCCGAAGTAACGCATCACGCCTTTGTGCTGTCACTGCGAGCCGTGCGACCCGGTGGGGTGGGGTTGGCAAGAGGGTTGCGCAGTGAAGTGGAAGTGATCGTCTCAAGGCGCATCCCTTTCAAGATTACTGGGCTTCAGTGAAGTAGCGAACAGCCGCTGTAGGCAGCGTGTGTTTGTTGCGGTCTGCATGAATGAACGAACACCGTGAATATCCGCATAGAGCAAATTGGCTTGCAAGCCCGCGAGGAAAAGCGATGAATGACGATGGATCGAAGCAGAAACTACTCACACGCAGTACATCCTTGGCGCATATATCTTTCGCAGCCATACTCGTGTGCATATTGTTCGTTACACCACACGCTGCCTATACGGCCGCGCCCACGATCAGCCGTCTCTCGCCGACCTCCGGCTTTTTAAACTCTTCGCTTATCATCACTGGATTGGAGCAAAGCAAATGAATAGCTCCTTCGATATTCTGTCGCAGAAATCGAATCTCGGTTTTCTAACGAGCATTCTCGCCGCCGTAAAAACATACTTTACATTGGCTGTGTTGCTTACGCTGCTAGGAAGCGTAGTTCAGCAGAAGGCGTGCGCGCAAAGTTCCAGCGTTGGAGGTGGAACACTCAACTGGAGCGTGTCATCATCGACCAGCGGCTGTAGCCAATATGGTGCAACGGTAACTGTATACACCTATACCAATTTTTCTTTTACTAGCTCTTCTGGCGTTGTAACGCCGTTCTCTGGTGCATCGGCATCCTACTACCAATGGAATGGCAGTTGTGTTCCTAGCGAACCGCAGGGAGCCATGCCATCATCAATTACCTTAAATGGATCGACATTTACTATAACTTTTTATCTCTCCAACGGAGGCGGTTCTGCAACGTATGCAAATAATCAAATCACGCCGACGCTGAGCGTGGTGTCATCGGGCACACCGTCCACCTTCGGTGGGGCAGTAACTTTTACGGCAACCATTTCAAGCGGACCGACCGGAACGCTGACATTTTACGACAGTGGTACGTCGATTGGCACCGGCACAATCAGCGGCACAACCGCGACACTCACCACGAGCACTTTGACAGCAGGCACCCACTCCATCACCGCTGGCTGGGCAGGCAACACGAATTATCTTTCTGTAACGTCGACTGCAATAATCCAGACGGTCAATAAGGCGACGTTGACGATCACCGCCTCCAGCCCGACGGTGGCTTTCGGCGCGCCGGTTCCAACGATCCTGCCAGGTTACAGCGGCTTCGTCAATGGCCAGACCAGCACGGTGCTAACGACGCAGCCAACCTGTACCACAAGCTATACGACAACCAGCGCTCCAGGTTCTTCGCCTTCGACAAGTTGCTCCGGCGCGGTAGCCGCCAACTATTCCATCAGCTACGTCAACGGCGTGGTAACGGTGAACAAGGCCACACCTGTGGTCACGGTCTGGTCGACTGCATCGCCGATTACGTATGGCCAGACTCTGGCATCCTCTACGCTGACCGGCGGTACTGCCTCCGTGCCTGGAACCTTCTCCTGGACCACGCCAACCATATCTCCCAGTTTGGGTACTGCGTCGCAGAGTGTCACGTTCACGCCCTCCGTCCCGGCCGACTATAACTCGGTGACCGGCACGGTAAGCGTGACAGTGAACGTGGCCACGCCGACTCTGACCTTTACCGCTGTCCCCGCGAAGTCCTATGGCGCGGCTCCCTTCCAAGTGACCGCGTCGTCAGCTTCGACCGGCGCAGTCACCTACTCGTTAACCAGCGGACAGACCAGTTCGGGAACCGTCACCAGCTCCGGCATGGTGACTGTAACCGGCGCGGGCACGGTCTATTTGACCGCCAACCAGGCGGCCAGCGGGAACTATGGCGCAGCGACGACGACGACTAGCTTCGTGGTCAACCCGGCCACGCCAACCGTGACGGTGACCTCGACCTCGGGCACATATGGAACACCGCTGACGCTGACGGCTACATCTACATATCTGAACAACGGAGTAGCCACCGCGACGGGCCAGGCCGTGGGCTATGCACTGGTCTCCGGACCGGCAACGCTGTCGAACGGCGTTCTGACCTTCACGGGTGCCGGTTCGGTGGTGGTGACGGCCAGCGTATCGGCGACGGGGAACTTCGGTGCGGCCACATCGCCGCAGACAACTATCACGGTTAGCAAGGCCACGCCATCAGTGTCCGCATGGCCGACTGCATCGCCGATTACGTATGGCCAGACGCTGGCATCCTCTACGCTGACCGGCGGCACGGCCTCCGTAGCGGGCAACTTCGCGTGGACCACGCCAACCACATCTCCCAATGCGGGTACTGCGTCGCAAAGTGTGACCTTTGCGCCTTCCGTCCCGGCCAACTACAACTCGCTGACCGGCTCGGTAAGCGTGACGGTGAACGTGGCCATACCGACCGTAACTGTGACCTCGACATCGGGGACATATGGAACACCGCTGACGCTGACGGCTACATCTACATATCTGAACAACGGAGTAGCCACCGCGACGGGCCAGGCCGTGGGCTATGCACTGGTCTCCGGACCGGCAACGCTGTCGAACGGTGTACTGACCTTTACGGGTACAGGTTCTGTGGTGGTGACGGCGAGCGTTTCGGCAACGGGAAACTTTGGAGCAGCTGCATCACCGCAAACAACTGTCACGGTGAACAAAGCGCCATTGACCGTGACGGCCAACAATGCGACTCGTGTCTATGGCGCGTCCAACCCGGCATTTACTGCAAATTACAGCGGCTTCGTCAACGGAGATACCTCCAGCGTAATTACCGGAGTGCCCAGCCTATCTACTACGGCAACTATAACCTCGGCGGTGGGAACCTATCCAATCACAGCGGCTGGAACACTTTCAGCAGCTAACTATTCCTTTGTTTTTGTCAATGGCACACTGACTATAGCCCAAAATCTCATTGCGTTGCCTACCGCCGGAAATATCAGCAGAGTTGTGGGAGGGGGGACCGTTTGCGCTGGCAAGACAGACAGCATGGGTGATGGTTGCCTAGCGACCAGTTCCACCTTGGTTTATCCAGAAGGTGTAGCGGTTGATTCAGCGGGTAATCTATACATTGCAGATACGAATAACAATCGCATCCGGATGGTATCAGCTTCGACCGGAAGCATCACTACTGTGGCAGGCAACGGCACGCAGGGTTATACAGGTGACGGCAGCGCGGCCATCAGCGCAACACTTTATCATCCTTATGGCATCGCTCTGGACTCGTCGGGCAACCTGTATATCGCGGATTTCGGCAACGGTGTGATCCGCAAGGTGACGTCCCCGATCACGACTGGCACGATCAGTACTGTGGCCGGTAATGGAACCGAGGGCTTTGCGGGCGACGGCGGGCTGGCGACCGCGAGCACTGTCGAGTTGAATGCCCCCGAAGGTGTTGCTGTTGATTCATCCGGTAACATCTATATTGCGGACGCGGGCAACACGCGGGTTCGCATGGTGAATGCTACGACGCACAACATTTCCACCATAGCCGGTACTGGCGTATTGGGTTATTCGGGCGATAACGGCGCAGCAGGGAGCGCCGTGAACGCCAAGTTGTATCAGCCATCGTCGCTTGCATTTGACTCGTCCGGCAACCTCTATGTCGCCGATCCGGGTAACAATCGTGTTCGCAAGATCACGACTCCAAGCAATCCGGCGACGAGTATTATCACCACAGTGATCGGGAACGGCACCAATGGCTACTCCGGCGACGGCGGTCTGGCGACAAGCGCAAATTTATATTATGCGACCGCCATTGCTGTAGATAGTTCGAACAATATTTATGTTCTCTCCGGCAGAACCAGCGGCGCGACCAATCCGGCCAACTGTGGCCTGCGCAAAGTGGTTGCGGCGACGGGCAACATTTATACAGTGGGCGGCAATGGAAGCTGCGGATACTCCGGCGACGGTGGAATGGCCACCAGCGCCCAATTGAATCCGAGCTATTCTGTAGGCGTCGCAGTCGATCAACTCGGTGATCTGTATATTGCAGATGAAGGCAACCAGCGCATTCGCGCGATCGGCGCAAGCAGCAATCTGACCCCGACTATCACATGGCCTGTACCTGCGGCAATCACCTATGGAACGGCGCTGAGCGCAACGCAACTGAACGCGGTTGCCAGTGCGAACGGAGGTCCAGCAACGACATGCGTTTACACGCCGGCATTGGGCACTGTGCTGGCTGCTGGGACTCAGACCCTTTCCGTGATTTGCACTCCAACCGGGACTACCGTATACAGTCCGGCTACAGCTGCCGTCTCGCTTACTGTGAGCAAAGCTCCACTGACAGTGACAGCCAACAATGCCAGCCGCGTATACGGTGTGGCCAATCCGGCGTTCACAGCTAGCTATAGCGGTTTTGTCAACGGGGATACATCCAGTGTTGTAAGCGGAACTCCAAGCCTGACGACTACGGCTACGACTACTTCTGCGGTGGGACCTTATCCGATCACCGCGGCGGCTGGAACACTTGCGGCGGCTAACTATACCTTTACCTATGTCAGCGGAACGCTGACAATCACTGCTGCTGCACCGACAATCACCTGGGCGACTCCAGCGGCAATCAGCTATGGTACGGCACTGAGCGCAACCCAGTTGGATGCAACAGCCAGCGTGGCGGGAACATTTGTTTATAGCCCCGTGACGGGCACGGTCCTCGCGGCTGGCCCACAAACGTTGTCAGTTACCTTCACGCCCACCAATACAACCGATTACAACACCGCTACTGGCCGCGTGACGCTGACGGTGAACAAGGTTACGCCGACTATCACCTGGGCAACACCAGCAGCCATCACTTACGGCACAGCGCTGAGCGCGACGCAGTTGGATGCATCAGCCAGTGTGGCAGGCACCTTCGTCTACAGTCCAGCGTCGGGCACCGTGCTCGCCGCTGGATCACAAACGCTCTCAGTGACCTTCACACCCACCAACACGACGGACTATGCTACAGCAACAGGCTCAACAACTTTGACGGTCAACAAGACCACGCCGCCGATCACTTGGGCCACGCCTGCCGCCATCACCTATGGCACGGCGTTGAGCGCGACGCAACTGGACGCGACGGCCAGCGTGGCAGGCACCTTCGTCTACAGTCCGGCATTAGGCACGGTGCTCACCACCGGATCGCAAACGCTCTCAGTAACCTTCACCCCCACGAACACAACGGACTATGTTACTGCAACAGGCTCAATAACTTTGACAGTTAACAAAGCGACACCGACGATTGCTCTGAGCACAAGTGCGACCGGAAAGGTTGCCTATGGATCGGCTGTTACACTTACCGCCGCGCTTACACCAAGTATCGCTACCGGAAGTGTTACCTTTACAAGCGGGTCAACAACTCTTGGCACTGGTACCATCGCGAATGGCGTTGCAAGCATAACGACAAAAGCTCTACCGGCCGGCTCCAATACCATCACAGCGGCATATGGCGGGGACATCTATGATAACCCGGCGAACTCGTTGGTGCAGTCCCAGGTCAGTCCAGCGGTGTTGACGATAACCCCGAATAATCAGGTGATGCCAGTCGGCGGCCCCATTCCTAATCTCAACGACCACAATCCAAACGACCCCGGTGTGCCTATGTTCATGTGGGATGGATTCCAAGGCGAGGATAACCCCGAAACCGTAACAAACTACCTCGGTGACGGCACCGGCGGCGAACCGTTACTAACCACAACAGCCACAACGTCGTCTCCGGTAGGCACGTACCCTATTACTGCCTCGCAGGGAAGTCTTGTAGTTACCAATAGTAACTACTCATTATCTATACAGTTCGGTCAAGGTGTGATGACCGTTGAGAATGCCGCCACCAATACGATTACCATGGACCCACCTCAACCACAATATGGGCAAAATGTAACGATTAACGTAACAGTTTCGAGCACAAATGGGGGCGCCAACATTCCCAGTGGAAATGTCGACTTCGAAGCTGACAATTCATACGGCTCTTTTGGCGTGCCGAAACAGCTCGACGCAAGCGGTAACGCCAATTGGCAACCAACCGGGACGCCGTGGGCGCCGGGTGATTACACCATCACAGTGGCCTACGAAGGGGATTCGAACTTCACGCCTGCAACGAAGAGTGTCACCTTGACAATCGTTCAGGCACAAACCGTTACAACACTGTCTTCCCCCAGTAGTTGTCCGATCTCGGTCACCGACGGACAACCGAATAGTTATATCTTCAGTGTTGCGCCGGAATTACCGAATGCGCCGTTAAGCTACATGGCAGCGCCTACGGGAAATGTCATCCTATATGATACGCCATATTCCGGGACAACTCAGCAATACACTGGAACCCTGAGTTCATCGAGTTCAGCGCCCGCCAATGTAACCTTTCCTTCTGTGGCCCTATCGGGGTCTGGAACGCACTTCCTGAAGGCTAGTTATCAAGCTATTGATAACAACGGCTTGGTAGATCAAAACTATGAAGGGAGCACCTCAAATGAATGCTCAATCACTGTCCCTGTCGTTGCTACTAGCCTGAGTGCATATGACACATCAAATGGCGGGACAAATAGCGCTATTTGGAGTCAATCGACCGGCACACCGAAAATCACTTTCAACGCCACTCTGACCACTAATTCTGAAACTTCGAGTGCGATGAAATCTGTGAGTTCAAATGTAACAAAATCACCAACGCCTATGGACTCTTCCAACGGTACTGCGCCGGTTCCGACGGGAACAATTTCGCTTTCAGACACTATTGGCAACGATATAAGCAGTTGCACCATTAATACGGATGGAAGCTGTACGTTTTCCTTTTTTGTCGATGATCTTACACTCCCCAACGACGCGCAGAACAACATCGACTTCGTGATGGTTGCAACCTATTCCGGCGACAGCAACTACGACTCGGCCACATTCGATTTTAGCCAGACTGTTGATTGTGAAACATACCAACAGTCCGACGATCCAACCTATGACTATCAAGATACGTTTGATTCCAGTGGCAACTATTGGTACGACATTTGGCAGGAATACCAAGAAACCACGACTTATAACTGCCTGGATGATCAGATCGATCAAACAGACCCAGAGATACGTGAAGGAACTCAAGCTTGTAATGTAATATCTGTTTCAACCGCTTGCGACTGCGACTATGGCGCGGTGGTAGAGCAGGACGAATACGGATGCGTTCACGGAGACTACTGGAACAATGAGTACTATAACGGATACTCTTGTTCCTGTGATTGAATATTGCGCGCGTTCACAGTAAAGCAAACTGTTTGGTTTCCGGTTTATGTCGGAACGTGGATGTACGGAGGGATGCAGAATGAAATCGGCGTCAATTGGGATTGAGTTGGTCGGTGTCGCGATGGCTGTTTCTGTCTTGTTTGCAGGCGCACAAGCACCGGCCACTGGGCAGAGTGGTATGTATCAGGGCAGCCCCAAGGCAGGGCAACAAGGGCAGTTGGGGAGTGCGCTTCATCAGAGAGCAATGGCCTCCGGAGGCAAGCTCAGTGAGGCGAAAGATGCCGATTCCGCCGATCTTGCCGGGGATTTGCCTTCGCTGGCGGCGCGCAGCGACGAGGTTCTTTTGGTGCATTCCCTGACTGCCTACGGTGGGGTTTCGACCTCGGGAGATGGTGTGCAAACCCAATATGATGTTCAGATTCTGCGCAGTTGGAAGGGAACGCACAAAGCTGGTGACGTGGTGAGAGTCTCCGTCTCTGCTGGCGGGCTACTTTTCCCTGACGGAGTACAAGCCGGAATGCGTGTGAATGGTTTTTCGCGCCTTCGGGATGGAGGGCGCTACATCCTATTCCTGCACTCTTCAACCGCAGGAGGGCAAAGCTCCCCAACCTTCACACTGGTTGGGAGCGGCGTGCAGGGCGCGTTTCTTCTCGACAACGAGAAGGTAATGCCGGTCTATGGATTGGGCGCTCTTTCGAAGGCGTATTCTAAGTATGATGTGTCCGCATTCCTCGCGGAATTGAACGGGTTGATTCCTGAGCAACGCTAATCTGAAACAAGGCAAGATGCCGAGGAGAGTTTATGAAAATCATAACGCGTAACTTGGTGGAAGCGATTTTGATTGCGGTCGTTACGGCCGGGTTGGGGTTTGCGCAGGAAGCGGCCTTGTCTCCCGTTCCCGATAAGCGTGTAAAAGACATCAGAACCGTGCAAACGCCGCAAGTGATCCAAGCAAGCCCGTTATGTCAGCAGGTAAGGGAAATCGGCCATCATGTTCGACATATCCACGAAGCGGCCCCGGAGACTTTCGAATCGGATCTAGCCAGCCTTATGGAGAAGAGCGATGAAGTAGTTCTGGTCGGTTTTTCGCCAACTTCAACGACAGCGATCACTCCCTCAGGGGAAGACTTGGCGAACTACTCCGATGTAACGGTTTTGCGCACATGGAAGGGGGCGCATAAAGTTGGCGATACCCTCACATTTGGTATGCCGATGGGGAATTTCCTTTGCTCACTGAAGCCGCAAACAAGTTGGGGTGAATCTGATCTGAGTTTGCAAACAAGGGCTGGCGGACTCGATTGGAAGGATAGTTATGGACCACAAATCTTGTTCTTGCGTTGGTCTAAGACCGATGAGACACAGTTCATCCCAAGCTTCCGGCTGACGGCAGGCGATGGCATACAGGGAATGTTCGTCATTCGTTTTTCTCCAACCTTGGGGGGCGATAGCAGGTACTGCAATGGCGTTCTCGACGGTAGCGTGGAAAAGTGCAACGCATTTCTGGAAAATGGTCAGTTTTCAGTCTCAGTTCCTTACCGTCTCGATCCGCTGTTTAAGAAGTATAACGGAATGCCTCTTTCGAATTTTCTGAAAGAAGTGCAGGCCACGGCAGATTCGTTAGGCTATGCTGCTTCATCCGCCGTTACGAAGTGAAACCGAAAAACGCCGTCGTTGCAGATTACACGGAGAAGCAGAATCAGATGCGCATCTACATACAGCATGGATACCGAAATCTGAAAACAGCATTGGTCGGCTGGCGTGTGCTGGCAATGGCTGCGGCAGTGCTGTTTTGTGCGCTTATGGCTTATGCTCAAACCGCTCCAGCCTGCGCCCCTCTTGATGCTTCTGTACGATCTCGCGTGTTACAGGTGGCTGCAAGAACTATGGGCATTGAGCCAATCCTCCCAGTGATCGACCGCGAAGCGCTATTACCGGGAACGTGCTATTGGCAACTGTTCGTGACATTGCCTCACAATCACGGCCATGCAACATTGTACCTTTCGCCAGACCATCGTTTCGTGTCTACTCAACTCTGGGATCTGACTTCCGATTTCAATAAGGAAGATGCTCAGACGAACGATCAGTTGCACGCCGAGGCGGAGGTGGATCATCCACCCAGTCGCGGTCCCGAGGGCGCGCCGGTGACAGTAGTGCTTTTCTCGGATTTCCAGTGTCCGTACTGCGCCTCCTTCTCCCAGATGGTCGAACAATATCAAAAGGACAATCCCGGCAAGATACGCCTGATCTTCCGCAACAATCCTCTGCCAATGCACAAGTGGGCCAAGGATGCTGCCCGTGCCGGAATCTGCGTGGCTCGGCAAGCCCCTGATGCCTTCTGGCAATTTCAAGAGTTTCTGTTCTTGAAGCAGAAGGAAACAACTGCGGATAATCTCCAAGAACGTGTCAAGGAGTTCTTGCAAACGGTCCCTGGGGTTTCCACGGACAAATACCTTGAGTGTATGTCTGGTCCCTATCCAGAGACCCGTTTGAACAGAGATGTAGACGAAGCAACCACTTACCATATTCACTCCACTCCGACGCTGTTCATCAACGGGCGAAGGCATGGCGGATTCGGCAGTATAGAAGAGTTTTCCGGGCTGGTAGACGCTAGTATCCATGCAACGACAGCAACCCCGCAAGGAGGAAATAAATGATGCAATGGACAAAATCCTGGTTTAGCTTGCTGGCAATGGCTCTCTGCCTCTGCGCTGGAGTTATGGCCATCACCCCGCCTATTTACGCTCAGGCTGCGGGGCCGTCCTTTGATTGGCTCACAGTAGAAATGTTGAAGGACTCGGGTGTGCATTTACCTAGTTATCTGGACTCCGTGCCGGCTCAAATGGCGTACCAGACCAAGGTGCCACTCCATCAGGAAATCACAGTCAAATGGTCCGCAGATGCTGGTGGGCAGCTGTCTGCGGGTATTGGCTTCGTTTTGGCAAAGCGTTGGCAGCACATGAAGAACAGCGCCAGCGTAAACAATCTGAAACCCACAGATCAGGCAATACTGGTGATAGCGACGACGTTAGAAGGTGAAGTTCGAGCGCTCGTCCTTTGCGCAGACACTCGCGCCGCAACCTCTCAACTAGATATCCAACTGCCTCAAGATGGGCAGATCAGCAGACTCATCTTCTTTAGTGTCGCTTCTGGTCCTAGCTTGGAGCGTATTGGTCAGGTTGAACTGGGACCGCCTGACGGAGTTCTCCATAGTGCATCGAAAATCAATACTTCTTCTGTAGCGCACTAGCGGATGTGCGGCATCTGCATTTCTACAGGCTAAGACTCAAACCAAAGGCTCGTCCCTACCGCGACCTTTTGACCCACGACAGCCGCCCATTGTTTCCAAGGGCTTACATGGGGCAAATATCAGGTCCAAATTCAAAGCCCCTGGTTATTGCGCCAGTTCCTCAAAACTCGCCCGATTCCATCGGGCGAGTTGATAATGGCGGACTGTAGGCAACTGGGATCAAGACAATGTCGATATTTGTTGCAGGAATTTTGGGCAAGAACATCGTGCATCCTCCAGATATATAGAGAGTTACACAAGGTTATTAATTCTGGAATGACGCCAAATCGCCAAGTCACTCAGCGAACACTCCGGTGGGCAATCTGGATCGAGAGTGAAGCCGATCGAGTCCTCAGTATCTAACAGGCTACGCTGATGTTGAGAGCTGCGAAGGCGTTGACCGGGTGATCAACTCGCTCGCTCTCTTTGTTTATCGCTGACAGATTCGATAGCGAATTGAAGTTGACTGTCCTTGTTGGCTAGTGCTGCCCGCCAAGCAAATTCAACCAATTCGTCCGGCTCGATGGGCATTCCTTCAAGTACCATGCCGTTCCATGTGTGGTAGGCGCCAGTCGGAAGAGCCAACCGGAATCCATGGCCCACTTTGACGGAGGTGGCAGAAAGCAACTTCCCGGCAGTCTTCTCACCGATGATATTGGCCAGACTGTTCTCTCGCGCGAACGCGACAATCATTTCGGCTGCACTCGCGGTATGGCGGTTCACGAGGAGCGTCACCCGTCCGTGGAACTCCTTGCGGCCCAGCCCTTCAGTCTCAAGGACGATGGGCGTCTTGGCCAGCATGGTCGGCGCGAACTTCAATGCGAGCATCCAGAGCGCCTTCTTGGAAGCGGGAATGGCATGGAATCGCCGAAATCGCTGCTTCTCCGAATCAAGATTGGGAGTGACGCGCTTTCTGTCTAAGGCGAATCCGACGGGAATTCTGTCGGGCGTGAGTAGGCTCATGACACGAAGGGCTCCGATTCCTCCTCCGGTATTCCCGCGAAGGTCGATGATGAGGCTGTCGATCTTTCCTAGCCCCTCGACGGCGCGGGAGATTTCGTTGGCCACCTCGACGCCGATCAGCCCAGGGAACATGGCAACCTTCAGGTAGCCAAGTCCGTCTTCGAGATGGCGCGCCTCAACCAGCGTCGGCTCGACAAAGTGGAGTTTCTTCCCCTTGGGTCGCGCCACATTGACCGCGACCGCGCGCCGTTGATCGTCTCTGCCGATAATCTCCAGAATGGTCTGCTTGCCCATCGCGAAGACAGGATGCTCCGGCGGGGAAATCTCGCGGCCATCTACGCTGAGAAGAATGTCCCCTGGCTTGATTCCGGCGTTCGATGCAGCGCCGCCTGAATGGACATCCTGAAATATCCATTGCTTTCCGAAGGTCGTCTCATCAGCGAGGTACGTTGCGCTCAGCGCGGCCCGGCTGGAAGCTCTGCGGGCGCTGCCGTGAAAGAAACCCAGATGCGAGGTGTGCAACTCTGCCAACAAATCAGTCATGGCCTGCTCAAAGCCATCTGGCGTACTGGCTGCTTCAATCAATGGCCGGTGGTGATCGACAGCGGCGCGCCAATCGTCATTCAACTTTTCAGGTTTATAGAAACGCTTCTCCAGGGCGGTCAGTACCTTGTCTAGGATCGCGCGGCGTTCGCTAGTGGAAAGCTGTGGAGGCGCTGTCGTGGCAGAATGATCCACCGTCATCTGGAACTCCTTGAAATGAGATTGACCGTTGGCGCTGGAAAGAGTCTGCCGCGAGGATTGCCGGCGAGCACGAAGCCCGCCCAGTAGTACGGCGGCAATCCAGAGTTCAGCATTTCAAGCTGAGCTTCCCGCAACGCAACGGCCTTCTCCTCCCGCAGGCCGAGGTGGCCATAGAAGGTGGTCATCAGGTGCGCGGTCGCGTGATCTTCAAGTTCCCAGAGGGTTGACACGACACTCTGAGATCCAGCCTCAATGAATGCATTGACGATACTGGCGACGCCCTCTTCGCCGACAGGCCCGACTCCGGTGTTGCAAGCGGAGAGCGTGACGAGATTGGCGTTGAGATGTAGATTTCTGATCTCGCGTATCTGGAGTAGGCCGTCATCCGTGGACTGCGGCTGTGGAGCGAAGACGAGAGCGGAGCGATCTGGGATCTCAGGATCGACATATCCATGAAGAGCCAGGTGGATGACGCTGAATTGGCTGAGAGGAAGCTGCTTGAAGTTCGTCTCTGTCGCATTGGCTCCCAGAAGAATCGTGCCAGGCTCTGGCAGGTCGGCAGCAATCGTTTCGACCTCATGGCGGCTTTCTGGAAGCGCAACAAGCTCGCTCCTTTCAGGACCGGAGACCGCTCGATGGATGCTTGTAAGCAGTGTGTGCGGCGGCGAATCGGTAGTCCATGCCGCCACCCCGACGTACGGCAGGCTTGTCGATTCAGTCTGCTGTGCTCGGTGCTCCAGCATGTGAAGCACGGTTCCTGACGGGACTACGGAGACAAGGTGCGAGGCTAGGACGTATTGGCCGTTGTCGGCCAGAGCAGCGAATGGAAGCAGGTGAAGCTTTCCATCTGGGACCACAATCAATGCCTGCTTTTCTTTGAATTCTGGAATGCCGCCCAGAAGTCCATTGAAAAGCTGTTGAGCAAGCAGCAGGTCCATCTTCTGCTTCACAATCTCTGAACGATACTGGGTTGCCGCCTGCTCCAATTCATCACGGGACGCCAACGTGTATCTGCGGACTGTGGTAGCCGTCAATGCGAGTGCGTAGGAGTGCGGGTTGTCCAGAACATATTCGAGCAAAAGTTCCGATGGACGGAGTTCGCGCTGGAGTTGGCGAAGATCGACTGGCTCCGGTGCTTTGTCCTTCGCAGTTGAATCCGTATCGAGCTGTAGTTC
>Ga0302140_10003451_pt1 | contig 20330 bp, 16 predicted proteins | sample I_Bog_E1_1_FD_202095 | JGI IMG/M metagenome (GOLD analysis project Ga0302140, IMG submission 202095) | Peat permafrost microbial communities from Stordalen Mire near Abisko, Sweden - I_Bog_E1_1 | ecosystem: Environmental > Terrestrial > Soil > Wetlands > Peat | place: Sweden: Abisko, Stordalen... | reverse complement strand
CGACACGTGGAATTGGGATGGCAGCACCTGGGTACAACAAGCTCCCGCGGTTAGCCCATCCGCGCGAACGGCTGCGCCGATGGCCTACGATTCCAGCCTCGGCGAAGTCGTAGTCTTCGGCGGGACCTCCGGTCCTCCGAACGCTCTGAACGATACCTGGGGATGGAATGGCAAGACGTGGGAAGAGCTAAGCCTCGCGACCGAGCCCAGCGCACGGTACGTTTCCAGTGTGGACTTCGATTCCACAACGGATGGGCTGGTTCTGTTTTGGCGGGGAGTTGGACGGCGACGTAGTTACGAACAACACGTGGCTCTTGATCCCCGTCGCGGTTCCTTAGAACCATTCCCCATGCATGAACTTCTGGGCGGCATTTAGCGTATTGAACGATTGATGCGAATTCTGCTGTTCTCGGGTAAAGGCGGCGTGGGGAAAACCAGCGTGGCCGCGGCCACCGGTCTGGAACTGGCGCGGCGCGGCCACCGCACCCTCGTGATGAGCGTCGACCCGGCGCATAGCCTCGGCGATTCCTTCGATATGGAATCCACGCTTTTTGAGCGCCGCACCAGCGAACCTTACGTCATCAACGATCACCTGTCCATTCAGGAGGTCAACATCCAGCATGAGATCCACCGCCACTGGCGCGAGATTTCGGCTTACACCATTTCCATCCTGAGAAACACCGGGATTCGCGATGTGGAGGCCCAGGAACTTGCCATCATCCCCGGCATGGAAGAGCTGAGCGCGATGATGTACGTCAATGAATACAGGCGCGAAAACCGTTTTGACGTCATTGTGCTGGATTGCGCGCCCACCGCCGAATCGCTGCGCTTCGTCAGCATGCCGGCCACGCTCGATTGGTACATGAAGCACGTGTTCCCCATGCAGCGCGGGCTATTGAAGGCGTTCCGCCCCCTGGCCAAGCACGTCTCGCCGGTGGAACTGCCCAAGGACAGCTACTTCACCAACGTGCAGGAGCTTTTCGCCAAACTCGAAGGGATTGGCGAGGTTCTGGAAAACCCACGGATCACGAGCGTTCGCCTGGTGACGAACGCGGAGAAGATGGTGCTGCGAGAGACGCAGCGAGCCTATGTCTATTTCTCGCTCCATGGCCTCACGGTGGATCAGATCATCGTGAATCGGGTGATTCCGGACGCCGTCACCGACGAATTTTTTCGCGAGTGGCGCGCGTCACAGCAGCAGATTCTGTCGGAAATCGAGGCTTATTTCGCGCCCGTTCCGGTGAGCCGCATCCCGCTGTTCACGCGCGAAGTGGTGGGTGCGAGCCGTCTGGATACGCTGGCGGCCGTGCTCTATCCGTCCGAGGCCGACCCGGCCGCGGTGACCCGGCTGACCGCTCCTTACGAGTTCCGAAAAGTCAATTCGCATTATGAAGTGATTCTGCACCTTCCCTTTGTGGGTAAAGGAGACGTAAAATTGTTTAAGAAGGGCGACGAACTGGTGGTCGAGATCGGAACGCTGAGACGGCATGTGGGACTTCCCACTTCGATGATGAATCTGTCACCGGGCCGTGCGCGCGTCGAGAACCGGCAACTGATTGTCGAATTAGTCGAATAAGAAGGAGTCATCCATGGACGAACAGAATGAGAGCACGAAGAGCGATTGCTTTTGCCACGGCGCCGGACCGCGATTCACGCACAAAGCGCGCGAGTTCGACCCCAGCAAGACCGGTGAGCACTTCCGTTCCGCCGCGGTCGAAGTGCTGAAGGGCTTCCGGACAATTCTCGACACCGGCATCGACTACCTGTCGCGCAGCGGCGCGCGCGGGACCACGGTAAACGTGGAATAGCCACCGCTGGTACCGGGCCCACCGCAACGGACCGGGTCCCCCGCCTATACTGGTTCTTTACGCCTTCATTGACCCATGGGTTTTCAGATTCAGCCGCTCCGCGAATTTCTTGTCCGTCCCGCTATCCCGCAGGCGCTAGCTCGCATGCCGGAGCTTGCTTATAACATTGTGTGGAGTTGGGAGCCTGCGATCCGGGCTCTGTTCCGCCGCCTCGATCCGGGAGTCTGGAAGGAAGCCGGCTATAACCCGGTGGTGATGATGGGGCGGGTTTCCCAGGCCACACTGGAGCGCGCCGCTTCCGATCCGCGTTATCTCAACCAATACCAACTGGCCTGTGCCCGGTATGACGCGCACATGAAGCGGCAGCCCGAAAACAAGGGCCGCAAGCTGATTGCCTACTTCTCGGCAGAATATGGCCTCACGGAGTGCATCCCCATCTATTCGGGCGGCCTCGGCGTTTTGTCAGGCGATCATTTGAAGTCTTCGAGCGACCTCGATGTGCCTCTGGTGGGCGTGGGCTTGCTTTATCAGCACGGCTACTTCCGCCAGTTCCTGAACGCGGATGGCTGGCAGCAGGAGCGCATTCCCGCCAGCGATTTCTACACGCTCCCCATTCTGCCCGCCATGGACGCCGCAAGTAAGGAGATTCGCGTTTCGGTGGACATGCCCACCGGTCCGGTGCAGATCAAGATCTGGCTTTTGAACGTGAGCCGCGTGCAACTCGTTCTGCTCGATACCAACGTTCCCGAGAACACGCGAGCGGAAGACCGGGCCATCACCGATCAACTCTACGGTGGCGATAACGACACGCGCATCCGGCAGGAGATTGTTCTCGGCATTGGCGGGCTGCGCGCCTTGAAAGCACTCGGCCTGGCGCCGACGGTTTATCACATGAACGAAGGACACTCCGCGTTCCTGGCCCTGGAACGGATTCGCGGTCTGATGAAGAACTTCGCGCTTTCGTTTGAGGAGGCGCTCGAAGCATCACGGTCCAACAATGTATTCACCACGCACACGCCGGTGCCCGCGGGAATCGATCTGTTCGACCCCGGCCTGGTTTACCACTATTTCGAGAAGTTTTGCGCGGATTCAAACATCAGCTTCGACAAGCTGATGTCGCTGGGGCGCAAGAATCCGGACGATCGATCCGAGCAGTTGTCGATGGCGATTCTGGCCATCAACACATCGGCATATCGTAACGCGGTCAGCAGCCTGCACCGGGAAGTTTCGCAATTCATGTGGTCGAGCCTGTGGCCCGAACTGCCCACGTGGGAGACCCCGATCACCTCGGTCACCAACGGGGTGCATCTGCCGAGCTGGCTGAATGGCGATCTGGCGGATCTGTTCGATCAATACCTGCCGCCGGGCTGGCGGGACTGGACCGAAGATCCGCTGGTGTGGCAGCAGGTGAAGGAAATCCCCGACGAGGAACTTGCAGAAGCGCACCGCCGCCGCAAACGGCGTCTGATTGCCTTCATTCGCGAGCGCCAGATGGAATCCGCAGCGCGGCGCAAAGCCGCCGCGACAGAGATCAAGAACGCATCCGACGTTCTGGACCCGAATGCGCTCACCATTGGATTCGCGCGCCGCTTCGCCACCTACAAGCGTGCGACTCTTCTGTTTCGCGATGTGGCGCGCTTGAAGAAGATTCTGCTGGACCGCGAGAAGCCGGTGCAGATTGTGATCGCCGGCAAAGCTCACCCGAAGGACGCGCCGGGGAAAGAATTCATTCGCCAGATTTCGCAATATTCGCGCGATCCCGAACTTTGGAAACATGTCGTGTTCCTGGAGGACTACGACATGAAGGTGGGGCGCGAGATGATCCAAGGCGTCGATATGTGGCTCAATACGCCCCGGCGCGGAGAGGAAGCCTGCGGAACCAGCGGCATGAAAGCGGCCATGAACGGAGTGCTGAACTTCAGCATTCTCGATGGGTGGTTCGATGAGATTTACGAAGCGTCCGGCGGGTGGGCGATTGGCGATCGCGAGCCGTATTCGGAAGACCAGGACGGGCTGCACGCCAGCGCCATTTACTATCTGCTGGAGAACGAGATCGTTCCCATGTTCTATGACCGGCGCACGGCCGTTCCTTCGGAATGGATCCGGCGGACCAAGCAATCCATCATCTCCATCGCGCCGCAGTTCGATGCGCGCCGCATGGTGACGGAGTACGACCGGGAACTCTACTCGCCCGCGCACGCCGCGGCGATTGAGTTGCGCAGCAACAACTTCGAGCGAGCCCGCCAGCGGACGGCGTGGGCGAAGAAGATCAATGCGGTTTGGGACCGCGTGCGGTTCGTCGAGACCGGACCTACGCCCACTGAGCCGCTCACCAGCGGCAAGACGGTGCCGATCCTGGCGAAGATCGATCTGGCTGGGCTGAACCCGGATGATGTCCGCGTGGAGGTGGTATGGGGCCATGTGGGTTCGAACGGTACCTTGGAGCACACGGAAGTAACGGTGCTGAAGGCCATGGAGCAGAATGGAACCGCGACCACTTACAAGAAGGATCTGGCGCCGAGACAGACCGGGCGGTTGGGTTATGCGTTACGGATTAGTCCGAATCATTTTGACGATCCGTTGACCAGGCCGGTGCCCAGTTTGATCAAGTGGGGATAGGTGCGAACACTGGACGAGGCGCAAATCAAGGCGAAATTGCTGGAGCATCAACCGGCACTCAATCGGTCTGGAATCCTGCACCTGCGCCTGTTCGGCTCAAAAGCGCGCGGCGACGATACGCCGGAGTCCGATGTAGATCTGATGGCGGATTTTGACCGCGAAAAGCGCCTGACGCTCTTTGACGTCGCGGGTCTTGAAGTAGAGCTTGGCGAGATCCTGAAGACTCGCGTGGAATTGTGCGACCGGCAAATGCTGAAAGAACCCGTGAAGGCTCGGGCAGACCGGGAATCTGTCCTTGTCTTTTAGACCGCCCCCGCTCTCCCTGCGCGATATTGCCGACGCAATTTCCTTGATCGAAGAGTTTACGTTGGGAATGGATTTCGAAACCTTCCGGGAAGACCCAAAGACGATTGCCGCCGTGGAACGAAAGCTACTCGTCGTCAGCGAAGCCGCGATCCGTATGGGGGAGCGGGCGGTCCTTCTCTGCCCAGATCAGCCTTGGCCCAAAATCAGAGCGACGGGGAACTTCTTGCGCCACGCATACGAACGGGTCGATCTTGAGACGGTCTGGAGGACAGTCACGGACGATCTACCCCGGCTTAAGGCGGCTGTACTCCGCGCGCTGGCTATACTGGAAGGGGCACCGACAACTTCCCCACGCGCTACCTAGTGAACGATGCTTGCGCATCTCAAACAGGCCAAAAGGCCCATAGAAAGGGCGCATGGGCTCGACCTTTGGGAGCGGGAAAACTCTAGCTATAACTAGACGCCTAGACAGTCCGGCAGCCCGAATCGACCTGACCACACCGCGAACCCGCAAACTATTCGGCCGGCGGCCCGGTATAGCTTTTGCTGGTAGGCTCAAGGTTAGTTCGCCACGTACAATTGATGCGTCCGATTCATGCTTTGATGGCCCGCAAAGCGGCGCCTCAGCACCGCCAACCCTAATACTTAGGCACGCGCGGATCCACCTTCTCACTCCACGCCAAAATCCCGCCGCGCATATTGGCCACGTTCTTATAGCCGTTCTGCCGCAGAATCTCCACCGCTCTCGCGCTTCTCCCGCCGCTCTTGCAATGCACCACAATCTCCGCGTCCGGATCGATTTCATTCAGCCGTTTGGCAACTTCGCCCAACGGAATCAGTTTCGCCGTCGGGATGCAGGCAATCTGATATTCATGCGGTTCGCGCACATCGATCAGAAGGAAATCGTCGCCGCGATCGATCTTCTGTTTCACTTCCGTAACGTCTAATTCGCCCCGAGTAGTCACTTGTTGAGGAATACCACAGAACTGCTGGTAGTCGATCAGCTTCCTGATGGTGGGGTGGTCGCCGCACACGGGGCACTCCGGATCGCGCCGCACTTTGTACTCGCGGAACCGCATCTCCAGCGCGTCGTAGCGCACCAGGCGCCCCACGAGAGATTCACCAATTCCCATGATCAGTTTCACGGTCTCGGTGGCCTGGATCACGCCAATCATACCCGGCAGAATTCCAAGCACGCCGCCTTCGGCGCAACTCGGGACGAGTCCCGGCGGCGGCGGCTCGGGATACGAGCAGCGGTAGCACGGTCCGCCTGGATACGCGAACACCGTGGCCTGTCCCTCAAAACGGAAGATGGACCCGTAGACGTTCGGCTTGCCCAGCAGCACGCAGGCATCGTTCACCAGGTAGCGCGTGGGGAAGTTGTCGGTACCGTCGACAATGATGTCGTAATCGCGCAAAATGTCGAGCGCGTTTTCACTGGTGAGCGCCACTTCGTGCAGATCGAGCTTCACGTTGGGATTGATGTCGCGCATGCGATCGGCCGCGGAATCCAGCTTGCGCCGGCCTACGTCCTTCGTGCCGTGGATGATCTGCCGGTGCAGGTTGGTGTGATCCACCACATCGAAATCCACCAGGCCGATGCGCCCGATTCCCGCCGCGGCCAGATACAGGCCCAGCGGCGCGCCCAAACCGCCTGCACCCACTAACAACACGCTCGCATTCTTCAGCTTCAACTGACCTTCAACGCCCACCTCCGGCATGATCAGGTGCCGGCTGTAGCGCAGAATCTCCTCCTGGGTCAGTTCGGTCGCCAGTTGTGGTTCCGCGACCAACGTCGAACCGCCGGCGATGGAGGGAACGATGGTCAGCGTATCCGCGTCCTTTACCGCGGTCTTGTCTTTCTCCAGGTAGCGGATGTCCTCGTCGTTCACGTAGACGTTCACGTAGCTGCGTAGCGCGCCCGCATCGCTGTAGAGCTGTTTTCTCAGGTCGGCGTAACGCGTCGTGAGGGCGGAAAGAACCTCGCCCACGGTGGCGCCGGGCATCGAAACCTCGCTCTGCTTTTCGGTGTACTGCCTTAACGGCGTTGGAATCAGGATTTTGGCCATGTCATTTCTTCCTTCTCGGCCTTGGTTTGCTCAGCGTCCGGCAGCCAGCTATTGGCATTGCGAAAACGGCCTTGGTAGACCGCGAGGACAACGAAAGAATACCAGGGGCACGAGTTCTTTAAGTCTGTTTCAGAGAAGTACGCATCGCAATCGGGGTGCGAATGATAGATGCCGATCACGTCCAGCCCGCGCGTGCGCGCTTCGCGTTCGGCGCGAATCAGGTCTTCCGGCGCCAGTTCGTAGCGGGCGCGGTGCGAGCCTTGGGCCACGTTTTCCAGAGGAACGGCCACCCGAACCAGCTTCAGTTCGTCCACCGCGCCCAGCATGACGCCGCAGCACTCGTCGGGGTAGGTTGCCTCGGCGTGGGCCAGCATGTCGCGCCAGGGTTGCTCGTCAATATGAATCACTGTATTTTAGTTTGAATCTTCATCATCCCAGAAGGATTCACTCAGGTACTTGTCGGCCCCATCGCAGAGCACCGTGACGATGACCCCGACGCGGCCCTCGGTGGAAAGTTCACGGGCGATCTGTAGCGCGCCACACACGTTGGCTCCGGCGGAGATGCCGACCAGCAGACCTTCTTCCCGCGCCAGCCGCTTCACCATCCGGTGGGCGTCTTCAGTCTCCAGCCAGATGTTGCGGGAGGCGAGCGACGGATCATAGATGCCGGGAACGATCGCGGTCGGCATGTGCTTCAGACCTTCAAGTCCGTGGAAACCCGACGCTGGCTGCCCGGAAACGCACTCCACCGACGGCTTCTCGTGCTTCAGGTAACGGGCCGTTCCCATGAACGTGCCGCTGGTTCCCAGGGAGGCGAAAAAGTGGGTGATGCGTCCGCCCGTCTGCTGCAGGATTTCCGGTCCCGTGGTGTCGAAATGGGCCCGCCAATTGTCGGGGTTGTTGTATTGATCGGGGTAGAAATAGAGATCCGGGCTGGCCTGGTAGATTTCCCGGCACCTGCGGATGGCGCCGTCTGAGCCCTCTCCAGGGTCGGTGAAAACAATTTCCGCTCCGTAGGCCTTGAGGATTCGCTTGCGCTCCGGAGAGGCGTTGCGGGGCAGGCAGAGCTTCACCTGGTAGCCTTTGGCGGCGGCGATCATGGCGTAGGCGATGCCGGTGTTGCCGCTGGTGGAATCAAGGATGACCTTCCCCGGAGTCAGACGGCCGGAACGCTCGCCTTCCGAAATCATGCGCGACGCCGGCCGGTCCTTCACCGAACCGCCGGGGTTGAAGCACTCCGCCTTGGCGTAGATCTCGACGCCAGGAACCTCGCGGGCGACGTGCTCCAAACGAACAAGCGGCGTATTTCCAACAAAAGAAAGGATGTTATTGGCTTGCATGCGAACGAAGACTCATTATAGCTTTTTAGATCGAGATAGGGGTGATGCTGGAAAGGTCAGGGATAATACAGAAAAGTATCAGGGTTTTGATGTATTTCGAGTAACAGAATGGTATAACAAACCCTGCGCTCTCTGTGCGCAAACTTCAGTACTAGAAAAGGTCTCGGAGAAATCATGAAGAAAGCTCTAACGATGTTCGCAGTAGTCGCAATCGCGGCAGTTGCAAGCGTAAGCGCAAGCGCAGCCGTCAATCACCCCATCGGCGTTGCCGTAAAAGGTCCAATCGTCGCCACACCTACCGGCAATGGCGGCCCGTTCGGCCTCACGATCACCAGCGTTTCGGTAGGAACCAGCGGCGCCACTCCGTGCTACAACTGCGCGGGCGAAGGTTACGTTGACCTCCCGTGGTTGCAAGATGTCATTCCGGCAGGCTCCGCGATGACTTCGACGGTTCAGATGCAGGATTTTGGATACACCGGCGCGCCGGCCGTATTCTACTCCGTCATGCAGAACGGCAAAGTCATTTCGCAGACTGAGGTTGTATTCCCCTTCACGCTGTCTCCTGGTGAAGAGGCCCTGGCTTATTTCCCCGATACCGCTCCCGCAACAACCGGTCAGACAGAGATTATCGCGACCGTTTACAGCGGACAGACGCTGGTCGCCACGTCGGTCTATTACATCAGCATTGACTAAATCATGAACCCTGGGCCGGATGAACGCGCCGCGTAAGCGTCTACTCATCCGGCCTGGGGCCATTGGCGATTTTGTCGTTTCCCTCCCCGCACTTCAGCATCTAAAAGCCCCCTACACAGAAATATGGTGCGCCGAACAGAACGTGCCTCTGGCCCGTTTTGCGGATCGCGCTCTTTCGATCGGCAGTTCCGGGCTGGACCGGATCGGCGTGCTGCCTGCCGAAGATGTCTTCGAACGCCTGCGCGGCTTCGATGAGATTTGTAGCTGGTATGGCGCGGCGAATCCGGATTTTCGCGGGTCCGTCTCCCACCTGCCGTTTCGATTCTTTGAATCCGTTCCACCCGCGGGCAGCGGACGGAATGCCACTGAATTCTTCTGCGGACAAGTGGGCGCGCCGGATGGGTTTCCCTCTTTCGACACTGGTCCGCACGCGCGTCAGGACTTCGTGATCCTGCATCCTTTTGCGTCGAGCCCGGCAAAAAGATGGCCCATGGACTGCTTTCGAGCGCTGGCCGCGCTGTGCGGACCGGTTGCATGGTGCGCCGGCCCGGACGAGCCTTTGGACGACGCCCGCCGGATCGGGAATCTTTTCGAGCTCGCCCGCTGGATTGGCGGCGCACGCGCCTACGTGGGGAACGATTCCGGCATCACGCACCTGGCGGCGGCAGTGGGAACGCCGGTGGTGGCGCTGTTCGGCCCGAGCGACCCGGTGGTCTGGGCGCCGCGGGGGCCTCACGTTCGGGTGATTTCCGGGACTTCCCTCCACTCTATTTCGCCCGAACAGGTGTTTGCGGCCGTCGCTTCTCTGGTATAACGGAGACGAATGGCGGCGGTTCTCCAGCCCGGCTTGGATGTTTGGGATCTGCGGCGTTTGTCCGGCGGGGACCTGGATGCGCTCCTGCAGGAAGAGATTGCCTACTGGCGGGACGAACTCGATTGGGACTTTGAACGCTCCGCTGCCCTGGTGCGGAAGTACGCCGACATGCGCGCGCTGCATGGTGCGGCGCTGGTGACGAATTCCGCCGTGGTGGGCTATGGCTATTCGGTTCTCGAAGAGCAGAAGGGCGTCATCGGAGATCTTTACATCCGCAAGCCCTACCGGACGGTAGAGAACGAGTACCGTCTGCTGTCGCATGTGCTGGAGGAACTGGCGTCGACGCCCTATGTGCGGCGGGTGGAAAGCCAACTGATCCTGTTTGGAAACCGCGAACGGAAGCTGCCCCGTCCGGCGCAACTGCAGACATTTGAACGCGAGTTTCTGAAAGTCGATCTGGCGGATCTGGACCGCCTGGCGCCGGCGCGGATCGCGGGAATCTCTCTCGAAGCGTGGACCACGCACCGGCAGGAGGAAGCCGCGCAGTTGATCGCCGGCGCCTATGCGGGCCACGTGGACGCCTTGATCAACGATCAGTACCGGTCCGTGGAAGGGGCGAGGCGCTTTCTGTTCAACATCGTGCAGTATCCCGGCTGCGGCAATTTCCTGCCCGAGGCCTCGCTGGCGGCGTTCGAAAAAGAGAGCGGGCGGATGTGGGGCATCTGCCTGGCGAGTGTGGTGGGTCCGGAAGTGGGGCATATTACGCAAATCTGCCTGGCGCGAGACGCGCGCGGGCGAGCCCTGGGATACGAGATGATGCGCCAGAGCCTTCTGCTGATGCGCCTGCACGGATGCGCATCAGCGACGTTGACGGTGACGGGCGCCAACGGCGAAGCGATTGAGCTGTACCGCAGGATGGGGTTTTATCCGATGCGGCGGTTCCCGGCGTTTGTTTGGGAAGGGTTTTAGGAGCGTTGCGTCTGCCGATTTCGCCAGCCTGGTTGATCTCGCCAGCGTTCTGTACGGCGGATTTGTCGTGGTACGCGTTAAAGTGAGAATGATGGGACTGACGTTCGAGGCCATTTACGAGAACGGAGTGCTCAGGCCGCTTGAAAGCCTGGCGCTTCCCAACTTGCAACATGTGCTCGTGACCATCTCCGGCGCTCCTGCGAACCGAAGAACGCGACCGAGGAGCACGCCCGTCCCCATTGATAAGCCGCATATGGTCCCGCACGCGCAGGCCCCCGCGATTGCCCAACCGCGCGCGGCATGGCGCTGGTCTTCACGGTAGGGTTCCTCGGGCGTGCGCTTAGAGCCGCACCACGCCTCCGCCGGACTGTGGTCAGGGTCTGCGCAAACACGCCGGCAACTACCAGGGGAGTATTGGAAAAGTGAAGGAAGCGCTCATCGGCAATCATGAGCAACCTGGGGATAAGTAGCCGGTGGCCCCAGTAAGTTGCCCATAAATAACCGATCCCGTATTTGCCCTCGCGGAAGAGGCGAATCTCCTCCATCATGGCGAGTTCGTCGATCCGGATCGCACTTGTCATGGAGTAATGAAGGAACCAGAACATCCGCCCGATCAGCCAGAAGGTGTAAGCCGCATAAGCCAAGGCTGCCGCGAGCGCGGTGCGCCCGAAGGCTTTCACAGCTGCGGCGCTGTTATACTCGGGCGAATCGTGCTCGTTCCGTGCCTCACCCGATGAATACGAGTATAGATTGGCCAAACCGGGTTCTCGCTTCTGTCGCGCTTGGGTTGCTGTGTCTTCAGGTAGCGCTGCCCTGGACCGCGCATCTCTTTATAACTCAGGACGGGCCTTCCCATGTGTATGGAAGTGTCGTGACATGGGACTTACTCACCCATCCGCATTCGAAGTATGAAACCGTCTACCGTTTGCAGCATGAGTTAATCCCAAACTCGGCCACCACGCTGATTTTGAGAGCGTTCGTCGCCTTGGCAGGCACGGCGCACGCGGAACAGTTGCTCGTCAGCTTCGTATTTGTCTTCCACTTCTTTGCATTCGCTTACGTGTTCCGCCAAGGCTGCCACTGGTCGCCGCTGGCCAACGCCTTGATCCAGACATACTTCCTCACCAGGGGTTACTACAACTTCCAGTTAGGCATGAGCGCCTGTCTGGTTTTAATCAGTTACGGCATCACACAGATCGAGAACCGGACTCAACGCGGAACCATCGTGCTGACTTTGGGTTCCGCCGCGCTCTATCTTACTTCTCTTCTTCCTCTTTTGATTGCGGTGATCACGCTGGTGGCCATTGTTTGCTGGACGTCCAGGTTCAACATGAGGAAACTGTTATGGCTGCTGGCCGCGCTCAGTCCCGGCATTCTGTTGACGCTGCTTTATGCGGCGCTGTCTTTCCCCATGCGCATTCCGGCGAGCTCCGGATTCAATTGGCGCTTGTTTCCGGCTTATCTGTTCCAAATGTCGGCGGGGATGAGCGGGATCGCGGGGTGGGTGTACGCGGCGCTGGGTCTCTCATTCGCCATGGCTCTGTGCTTCATGACGGCGGCGCGGTGGAAGGGTGTCCGCGGAGGGCTCGCCATTGCCGCGTTGCTGCTCGCGCTGCTGGCCGTTGTTGGTCCGGATCAGGGATTTGGAGGCGGCGAAGTGAAACTGCGATTGATCTGGGCGGCGTTTCTATTCGCGGGTGTGCTGATTTCGAACGTTCCGCTGCCCCGCTTTCTTTGGATCGCGATCAACGCCGGGTCTGCGGCGCTGGTGATCTTTGGACTGCTTCAGGCGCGCGATTTCAACAATCGGGCCAATGTTCTGGCCGAGACTTATCTCTCGGCGCTGGACCAGATTCCGCGCGGTTCTACGCTCGTCCGTTTGGAATATCCGATGCAAACCGGCATTCCAACGGATCTGTTGTTTATTCCGCTGCTTCATACCGATTCCTATGCCGCCGCCGGGAGCCAGTCGATTGTGTTGAGCGATTATGAAGCCGGCAGCCGGGCGTTTCCCGAGGGGTTTCAACCCATCTTTACCGATTCGCAGCAGTGGCTGTTGCAGCTTGTGGAAGCGGCTTATGTAATTCCTCCGCGAGATATCGCGCAATTGGTTCGGACTTTGCCGGTGCCGGTCGATTATTATGTGGTCCTGGGAGAGGACTCGACGATTCCGGGCGCTCGAAGTCAGATGCCTGACGCGATATCGATTCTGGAGGCTTCAGGAAAGAAACGGGTTATTAGTGTGGGGAGTCCCGTATTAGTGCGGGTTTATCATTGACTATCATTGACGACCTCTACCGTTACCGGGTCGGACTCTAGTTCTCCCGATACTAGCGACACTCGGGCTTCGCCTGGTTTGAGTGACGCGGGTAAGATTGCGTTGACTTGCCTGAGGCCTTCGGTGTCCGGGCAGGAGATGAAGATTGCTGGTAGGTAAACTCCGTTTATGGCTATTTTGACTAAGTCGTCATTTAGCCCGGCTGCCCAGATGGAGATGCAGCCGCTGTGGATGCGGGAGAGTTCCCAGGTTTTGCCATCTGTTACGGAGTGGATCTTCGGCTTCGCCGTCTGCGGCAGTCCAAGTGCCTGCCCCACCCTTGCACGGTTGCTTTCGGCGCTGTTGCGGACATGCAGGGAGACTTCGGTTTCGCCTGGAAATAGTTTGCAGTTGACGTGCCAGCCATCGGCGTCGGTTTGAGAGACGTGTACCGGCCTTGACCCATACGGCCCGATCCGCGGGAAGACGTTGTCGCAGTTGAGTTCCTTCTGCTCCGAACGAAACCAGATGGAAATATAGCCGTCCGCGCTGGGTGACACCCCCACCAGGAACGGCGCCGGGCTTGCCGGCTGAGTCGCGGGCCACTGACGATGGCAAGTTACATGCGCCCGGTTCTGGATCACGCTTTCGAGTTCCGTTCGGGCGAAACCGGCCGTGCGGCAGAAAGCCAGAAGGCAGGAAGTGTTGGGACCTACCCAGTTATCGAACTGTCCTCCCAGTTCCGTGGTCTCGTAAAACTCCATCACGGGCGGCGCGGCCGGGTCTTCGCCGTCATCGGAGACGTGCGATTCGATGAACGCCATATCGGTCGCCAGGTTGCACACGTTCTCAAGAGCCAGCAGCGGGTGTTTCGTATGGTAGAGAACGCCGAAGAAAAGAACGATATCGAAGGTTCCGAACTCCGCCGGAGTCAGTTTGCAAATATCGGCGACATGATGCTCCACTTTCGAGCCGAGTAGCTCCCTGGCTATTTCGAAGTTCTTGTGTTTGTGCGAATCGACGGCCACCACTTGCGCGCCGCGGCGCTCCATCTCAAAGCTGAACCATCCATCCCACGCGCCGATGTCGAGGACGCGTTTGCCCGTCAGATCTTCCGGGACCGGGAATTGCGCCAGCCGGAAGCGCAAGTGCTCCAGGCTCTGCAACCCCTTGATGACTTGCCCGTCTTTGAGCTCGATGCTGTGGTACCAGCCAAGCTGTTGAAGCTGCGAGATCCGCTTGCGAATCAGCTCGGTGAACTCCGCGTCTCTAGCTGGCATGCGCCCTTTCCACCTCGATGCCGATGGGAGCGAAGCGGCGCTGGCCCAGCAGCAGATCCACCTGATTGGGCCCTTCGCGCGTTCCGGGGGGCATGTGGAAATCGAACTCATAGCGCTCATGCAGGGGGTTCACGCAGAAATAGGAGATCTCCGCCTCCTTCCCAGAAACGCGGATGCGGAGCCGCTCCGGTTCTTTCACTTCTTCCATGACAAGCCGGGCTGCGCCGCTCTCAACCCGGTTGGCCGCCAGCAGGTTCACGGCGTCGGTGAGCGAGCAGACGTGCGGAAACCGAGGACCGGGCGGGATGATGCGCGCGAGTTGCTCGCGGAAAACCGGCTGGCCGTTGAGGTAAAGATCCACTGGAACCATACCGGTGCGCGTCCCCGGCGGAATGATGATATTGAGATGGCGCAGGCGGTTGATGGGTCCGCTGACGTAGCAGCAGTAAGCCTCCACGCCATCGACGTAGGCGGTCAGAGTGAGTAGGTCGGCGTCTTCCGGCAGATGCGCCATCCAGATGGATGCCGCGCCGAAGCGGCCGCTCGCGGGGATAACGGGTTCGCCGGTGTAGGCGTTGCGGATGCGGATGAGCTGCGGGGAGGGCAGGCTGAATGCCGGCCCCACCTTCCGCATCGTCACCCACATGTATTGGGTTTCCTTGTCGTTGAGTTGCAGGAGCAGGACTCCCGCGCCGCGCGCGAACGCGACGATCTCTTCGGCGCTGATACGCACTCCATTCCAGGTGGATTGCAGATGGCCGCGGTCGGGCAAGGCGTTGATCTGGAACACGAACAGGCCGCCGGGCTGGAGCGCGCGCACGGCTTCGGCGAGGTAGTTCATCACCACTTCGCGGCTGGGGATGTGCTGAAAAACGGCGTAGGAATAAATGAACCCGAGGCTGTCATTGGGGAAGCTCGCAAGCGCCGCGCCGGTGGCCGGGTGCAAATGGATATTAGTGACGCCCCGCAGATTCCGCTCCGCCCGGCGCAGCATTTCATCCGACACGTCGATGCCGTGGATTTCGCGGAAATGGCCGCTCAGCGGACGCAGCAGCCGTCCGGGTCCGCAGCCTATTTCGAGCGCGGCGGCATCCCTCCAGAACGCCGCCGGCTTGCGTTTGAGTTCCGTCTCGAAGGCGCGGACCTGATCCGCGCCGGAAGAGAAGAACTCTTCCACGGACTGGTTCTTGCGGCCGAACGCAACGTAGTAGTTAGCGTCCTCCTCGGCGCGCCGGTTCCAGTCCGCGCGCATGTGCGAGAGAACCGCGTCTTCAGGCATAGAGGTATTCTAGCGGCCTGAATCGACCCGGCCGTCATCCTACATGAGGTCTTTGTATTCGCGCTCCGGCATGGCGGGGATTTTCTCGCCATCCTTGCGGTTCAGTTCGTCCGCCATGATGACCGCCTCGGCCAGGTCGCGCATGGGGCGGCGCAGACGGCGGCTTTCGTTGCGCAGGCGCAGATAAGCTTCCTCTTCCGTCAGATGATGCTTGTACTGCAGAATGCCTTTGGCCCGCTCCACGAGTTTGCGGGTTTCGAGCGTTCTCTTCATCTCGACGGTTTCCGACATCAGGCGCGCATTCTCGATGGCGCTGGCGGCCTGCCCGGCCACCACCTTCACGAATCCGATTTCCTCGTCGCTGAAAACGCGCCGGTCACGCGTATAGATGTTGATGGTGCCGATGACTTTATCGCGCGCGGTGAGGGGCACCGAGAGCAGCGAAGCCAGCCCCGTCTTCCTCGCCAGTTCCGGATAGCGGTACTGCTTCTCTTCCTTCACGTCGAGCACCACGATGTGCTGGCCTTCGTGCACCACGCGGCCGATGAGCGAATCTTCCACTTTGAGCGGCATTTTGTGGAGGTAGTCCGGTGAGGAGCAGCGGGCCGCGCTGATGGTGAGTTCGCGCTTTTCTTCGTCCACCAGCATGATGGAGCAAACTGGCGAATCGAGCGTCTCCGCCACCATTTCCGAGATGGTTTGCAGAATGCGGTCGAGGTAGCTCTCGGCGCTGATGGTCTTGGCAACAGCGGCGAGCGTTTCAAGGCGGCGAACGGAGTTTTGCGATTGTTCGGCCAGGCGCGATTTCGCGAGCGTACCGCCCATTTGTTCGCCGATGAAAGTAACCAGAGCCACTTCGTCGCTGGTGTGAGGATGTCCTTTGCGGTGATGGACGTTGATGACGCCCGTCAGTTCGCCATCGGCGATGAGAGGCACGGAAAGAAACGCTTCGTAGGTGTCCTCCTGTAGGCCGGGAAACGCTTTGAACCGGGTATCCGCAGAGGCGCGATACGGCAAGGCCACGACCGACTGGTGCTGCGCCACCCAACCCGTGATGCCTTCACCCATGCGGAGGCTCAGGCGCCCGATTTCGTCCGTATGCGGCAGGTGGGAGGCGCGCAGAACGATCTCTTCGCTGGCCGGGTCCACCAGGTAGACCAGGCAGGCGTCGGCGTCGGTGACGGTTAGAATCATATCCACCAGCTCACGGAGGATCTTTTCCAGCTCGAGGCCGGAACTGACAATATTGCTGATGCGGTGTAGGAGCGCGACTTGGCTGCCCATGGTTTCACTGTACGTTTGAACTTCCATCATTGTATAGGTCCCCATCCGCGAAGTCACTTGTGCGGATTCCCTGAGTTTAGATAACGGCTGCGGCACGCGTCCAATCGAAATTTTGAATTTCAGGGATGATGCAATTTTTTGAACCAAGGTAAGTGATTGATTAGATTTGTGTTGCTTCTGTTGGTCCGAAAGACCGTATTGAAGAGGCCGCCAAAACGATGTGCGGAAAGGTCCACTGGGGCGTTGGCCGTTTTGCTCCGGGTTGAATGAGTTTGCGCCGGATTCGCTGGGTGAAGCATCCCACGGAGTGATGGAAAAACCAGCCCTCCCGGAACATGAGATTCTCGATCTGCTGAAGCGGCGTTGGAGTCCGCGCGCTTTCTCGGACAAACCCGTGCCTGAACCAATCCTGAGCCGCATGTTTGAAGCGGCGCGTTGGGCGGCCTCAAGCTATAACGAGCAGCCCTGGACGTACATTTTGGGCGTAAAGGCGGAGGACACGGCGGAGTTCGACCGTATCGCCAGCACGCTTTACCCGCCGAACGCGTGGGCCAAGTCTGCGCCGGTGATCGCGTTATCGGTGGCGAAGTTGAAGTTTTCGCATGACGGATCGCCGAATCGCGTGGCGATTCACGACGTGGGGGCAGCCAGCGCGAGCCTGACGCTTCAAGCGTTAGCCGAGGACGTCTTCGTTCACCAGATGGGCGGGTTTGATCCGAAGAAAGCCAAAGAGCTCTTTGGAATTCCGGACGATTACGAGGCCGTAGCGGCGCTGGCGATTGGTTATCCGGGCGATCCGGAGACCCTCCCGGAGGCGTTGCGGGCGAGAGAAGAAGCGCAACGCACGCGGAAAAAGATCGAGGAGTTTGTGTTTCGGGGGAAGTGGGGCGGCGGGAGGTTCTAAGGCAGAGCGGGCTGGCCCGGAGTGAGCCAGCCCGCTGGGGTGAAGCAGTTACTGCAGAGCAACGTCCTGGCCAGATGTGAGGATGCTGTTCGCCAGACCAACGTCCAGTCCCGGCGCGGTGAAGGTGCCAACGGGGTTGTAGAGCCCAAGGAGCACTGCCGCTCCAGGTAGATTCAATCCACCGACGCTCACCGAGGCGCTTGCGGGGAGGGCCTCGAGAAGCCACGAGGGAATGGTGTAGGTGCCGGCGGAAGCCGGCTGCAGGCATGTGATTGTCGCTGAATTGTAGTTCGCCGGGTTTGATCCGGGGATCTCATAGGAAGAGCCCACGGAGATCAGCATGTAGCCAGTCGATCCAGCGTTCTGCCAGTTCACCTGAATGGGATTGGCTCGGCTCGCGGTCGCCGAGGAAACGGAAAATTGCGGACTGCTCCAGGTGAAGGCGGTCGAAGTAACGTTTGGAATTCCAGGAACAGTGATGCTGGCCGAAAAAGCTTGTACGTCGGCGCCGCCGGTTCCAGACACCGTGTACGTTCCGGGCGCCAGGAAGTTTAGCATCGGGTACGTGCCGATCTTCAGCGGGCTGCTACCGAGCTTTACATCGTAAAATCCCGACCCAGCCGAAGGAATCGAAGTGGTTGGCGCGCCGTTCCCGGAGACGCTCAGGCTGCTTCCCGCGTCGAGTCCCGGAAGAGGCAGGCCCGCCGCGCTCGGGACGCAGGTATAGGTGTTCGAGCAGGTCGCGATTTCGCACGAGCCGTAAGACGAGAGGGACAGGAAATCGGGATTTGTGAGAACTGTCCCTCCTGTGAATTTGTAGAAGTGCGCCTCCGCGTCGTCTTCGGTCTCCGGTATGGGAAGCCCGAGGTTCAGCGCCAGCCGCGTCAGAAGAATCGACCCGACATTCAAAGTGCCGGTAGCCGCCTGGTTGATCTGCGCGGACGTCAAACCATAAGGATCGCTGCACGTGGTTCCATTCGCGTTGATCGCGATCGAAGCGCTATTGCTGACAACGGACCCGATGCGAATGATCAGCGGAATAAAGCAGCCCGTAGGCGCATTCGAGGGAAGCGTGAAATTAATCTGATCTTCTGCCACGTTCGTGGAGCGCCCTGCATACAGCACGTCCGTGGGGTACTCCGTCCCGGCGAGGTACAAGTGGAAATCGAGGTTGTCCGCAGTGCGAAGATCTGTACCGACGCCGCCCGCGAGACCCGTGCTGGTTTCATCCACGTCGCCAACCGCGGGACCAAGACCCGTGCCGTAGATGATCAGTGTGTCACCGGGCTTAGCCGTGGCAGTGAGGCTGTTCAAGGAGCTGTTGTTGGTGTAGTCCTGGACGATGGCCGGGCCGGTTCCGCTGGCGTTCAGGGTGAAGAATCCGAAATTACTTTGGACCACAGTGAAGGCAAACGCGGTGCTGGTGCCGCCCGTATAGGTGACCGTCATCGTCGCGGGGCCCACCGGGGTTGCCGACGGGAGGACGCCATTAATCTGTCCGCCGCTGACGAAGTAGAGGAGAGGTCCCGGCGTCACGGCGTTGCCGCCGGCCGTCAATGTCAGGGAAACTCCGGACAACGTTGTCTGGAAAGCGCCGCTGTTGAACGCGCCCGCCGCGGGGCCCATGTTGGTCCCGAAAATGGCGAAGAATCCGCCCTCCGGAATGGCCGAATTGGGAATGCCCGGGGGGCTATAAGTGGCCGCGTGGACAATGGCTCCGATGGTCGGCGTTTGCGCGGAAGCGCTGGAGGCGGCGAACGTCGCCACAGAAAGAGCGGCGCAGCAATAAAGTACGGATGTTTTCATGGAAAGTCCTTAAAAGATTATATGAAACGGTCGCTCAGGAATAGTTTAGCGGCTCTTCGATGTTCCGATAGAAACAGTAGCGAACGCAATTCCCAGAACAGCGAGTCCTGCCAGTCCGCCCAGAAGCGCATTGTGCGAGGCCGGCGGAATGGTCACAATCTCAGTGATGATGCGGAAATCGGTGGGGGCGGCGTTGGTGACAATCTCGCTCATATCCACGCTGTTGGTCGGGCTCGTCGTGCTGAACGGAACCAGTTCGATGGTGTCCTTACCGGTGGGCGCGAAATGCAGGCCGATGCTGAGCTGGTTGGTGTCGTACTTGGTGGTCGGCGCACCGACAATGGGGCTGGTTTCTTCAATGGTGGCGGTTTGAACGATGATCCCCAATATCACTTCTTCCTGCGAGAAACTGATGAATTGCGTGGGGAATTTCACTTTCGCGTCAGTGATATCCGCATGCACGTACCAGGAATTGATCTTGGTGCCGGCGGGAACCAGTGTCCCGTTGAGTTGCGTCTTCGAAGTGTAAGTGACGTTCGGCGTGGAGGCATCGAGTGGCAGGGGCTTCGCGAGGATGAGTCCGTTCTGCTCCTGAAACAGAATGATGAAGTTGTTATTGGTAAATTGGCCTGGCAAAACAGTGGCGGGAGGTTTTGGAATGTCGCCCACCTGGTATGAGGTGCCCACCAGCGTCGCGTGCGCCGGAACGGTCAGTGCGAGGGCCGCGAGGCCGAGAAGGAGAGAATTCGACTTTTTCATTCGTTTATCCACGATGATCTTTTATAACATTCGCGGGCGAAGCGTTGAGCAAAGAATTGTAGGAGCTGGGCCGGATTGACGCTGAAACCAAAGTACTTCGTACTGGTTTGGGCTTTGGCTGCGTGCGCGGGCGCACACGGCCA
>Ga0302140_10003448_pt1 | contig 20337 bp, 16 predicted proteins | sample I_Bog_E1_1_FD_202095 | JGI IMG/M metagenome (GOLD analysis project Ga0302140, IMG submission 202095) | Peat permafrost microbial communities from Stordalen Mire near Abisko, Sweden - I_Bog_E1_1 | ecosystem: Environmental > Terrestrial > Soil > Wetlands > Peat | place: Sweden: Abisko, Stordalen... | reverse complement strand
ACCTGCTATGGGGCACAACGCCAATCCGCTGTCCCAAGGTCAATACGACTGAAGCTCTCGTGGATGTCGCGGAAAGTCTCTTGGAACAGGGTGGCTATGTGCGGCCTCGCGAGGTGATCGCCATCGTAGCCGGTACCCGCACCAAGTCCGGTTCGACAAACTTCCTGCGCCTGCATGTGATGGGCGAACACAACCTTGAAGGTGTGCGGTTCTTCGCTCCTCGCGAAGAGGAGGAGGTTCCCGCACTTATTCCTGAGGTGCCCAGAACCAAGCGGCCGGCGCCGAAGTCGGTCAAGACCACGCCAAAGAAAAAATAACCGAAAATCAACCTCGCAGCAAAAACGCCACTCCGAAAATGGGAGTGGCATTTTTGTTGGGGTGATCGGATGCTTGTGCAGTCTTATCGCGCCGAATTGGGAGCCACGTGGCGGTCTTCGAGAATCAATTGGATTGCTGCGCTCAAGCTCTCATGGCATTCTTTCACGTCGCGGCCCTGGCCGTTTGCGCCCGGAATCTCAGGAGACCAGGCAACAAACCATTCGCCATCGCGCTTGATTACCGCTGTAAATTCGTTCAGCATGGGGAGAGTATAGACTACCTTGGCATTGAGGATTGAGGCGAGATCAAACCTTGTTCCCCCTCGTCTCATTCCTGCACCAAGTCCCCGTTATTTTGCTGCTAACTGGCGGAGAACGTATTGCAAAATGCCGCCGTGTTCGAAGTACTCGATCTCCTGCGGCGTATCGATGCGAACCTTGGCGTCGAATTCCTTCACGCCTCCGTCGGCTGCGATAGCTTTCACTGTGAGCGTCCGGCCGCCTTCAAATTTGCTGGTTAGCAGCGTGGTGAGGCCGGCGAAATCGTAGACCTCCTCGCCTGTGAGGCCAAGCGACTCGACATTTTCGCTTTCAGCGAATTGCAGCGGCAGAATGCCCATGCCGACAAGGTTCGACCGATGAATGCGTTCGAAGCTTTCGGCAATTACAGCTTTCACGCCGAGCAGATTCGGACCCTTCGCTGCCCAGTCGCGCGAGGAACCCGACCCGTATTCCTTGCCAGCCAGAATCACCAGCGGCACACCGCGCTCGGCATATTTCACGCTCGCATCGAAGATGGACATTCCTTCGCCCTCGGGAAGCAGGCGCGTTACTCCCCCTTCGGTGCCGGGGGCGAGCTTGTTCCTGAGCCGCACGTTCGCAAATGTCCCGCGGACCATGACTTCGTGATTGCCGCGACGCGAGCCGTAGCTGTTGAAGTCCGCCGGCTTGACTCCGTGTTCGGCAAGATATTTTCCCGCCGGACCGTTGGCCTTGATATTGCCCGCCGGCGAAATGTGGTCGGTGGTGACCGAATCTCCAAGCACAGCCAGCACGCGCGCACTAAGAATGTCCGTGATCGGCGCCGGCGTTTTCGTGATGCCGTCGAAATACGGCGCTTTGCGAATGTAGGTCGAGTCCGGCTCCCACTGGTAGACGTCGCCGGTGGGGAAGCTGAGCCCCTGCCAGTTTGCGTCGCCTGAGCTCACGGTGGCGTATTCGCGGCGGAAGCTCTCGCTGCTTAAGCCCTTTTCAATGGCTGCGGCGACTTCGGCCTGGGTGGGCCAGATGTCCTTGAGATAGACCGGCTGGCCGGCATCGTCAACACCTAGAGGATCCGTATCGAAGTTGTGGCCGATCTTGCCGGCCAGAGCATACGCCACCACCAACGGAGGGCTCATCAGATAATTTGCGCGCACATCAACGTTGACGCGGCCTTCGAAATTGCGGTTGCCGCTCAAGACTGAGACCGCGACCAAACCATGTTCATCAATGCTTTTCGACACATCGGTAGGCAGAGGGCCTGAGTTGCCGATGCAAGTAGTGCAGCCATAGCCTACAACGTTGAAGCGCAGCTTTTCGAGGTAAGGAAGAAGTCCCGCTTTGGTGTAGTAGTCGGTGACAACGCGGGAGCCGGGGGCCAACGAAGTCTTCACCCACGGCGGAACGGTTAGACCCTTTTCAACCGCCTTCTTCGCCAGAATTCCTGCGGCGACCATGACAGAGGGGTTGGAGGTATTGGTGCAGCTGGTGATGGCTGCAATGACTACGGAACCATGGTCGAGATAGGTATCCGGGTCGACGCCGAAGCGCTCCTTGACGGTGGTAGTGAGGTGGACCGGAACCTTTTCCGCAACACCAGTATCAGTGACATTTCCGCGCTGCCATGCGGCGGCGGTTCGCGTTCCGAGAGGCTTGGCTGTGGGCGAAAGCAGGCCGGGAAGTTGCTGCGCGAAGCTGGCTGCCGCATCCTTGAGCAGCACACGGTCTTGCGGACGCTTCGGTCCGGCAACACTGGGTTCGACGGTGGCTAAATCGAGCGCGAGGGTCTGGGTATAGACAGCTTCCGGCGAGTTGCTGGTGTGGAAGAGATCCTGCTCCTTGTAATAGGCCTCAACCAGCGCGATCTGTTCTTCACTACGGCCGGTGAGGCGGAGGTAGCGCAGCGTTTCCGCGTCCACTGGGAAGATGCCGCAGGTCGCGCCGTACTCTGGAGCCATGTTGCTGATGGTGGCACGATCGGCTAGCGGGAGCTCGGCGATGCCGGGGCCATAAAACTCGACGAACTTGCCAACGACTCCCAGCTTGCGAAGTGCTTGCGTCACGGTGAGCACCAGGTCGGTGGCTGTCGCGCCCTCGCGCAGCTTGCCGGTCAGTTTGAATCCGACGACCTGCGGGACAAGCATGGATACCGCCTGGCCGAGCATGGCAGCCTCAGCCTCGATCCCGCCAACACCCCAGCCGAGAACCCCGAGCCCATTGATCATCGTGGTATGGGAATCAGTCCCGACAAGCGTGTCAGGATAGGCGACCAGTGCGCCATCGATTTCAGTCGTGAAAACGACACGAGCCAGGTATTCGAGATTGACCTGGTGGCAGATACCCATCCCCGGCGGAACAGCGCTGAAGTTCCTGAACGCCGTTTGCCCCCACTTCAAAAATGCGTACCGCTCGCGGTTTCTTTGGAACTCCAACAAGGTATTGGCGTCAAAAGCTCCAGAGGTCCCAAACTCATCCACTTGAACTGAGTGATCAATGACCAACTCTGCCGGGACCAGCGGGTTGACACGCTCCGGATCGCCGCCCAGAGTCTTGATCGCGTCGCGCATGGCGCCGAGGTCGACGACCGCGGGGACGCCGGTAAAATCCTGCATGAGCACGCGGGCCGGCATGTAGGCAATCTCGCGGCTGGGCTCGGATTTTGCGTTCCAGTTGGCGAGGAATTCGATGTCGCCGGCAGTGACGTTGACGCCATCCTCGCGACGAAGCAGGTTTTCGAGCAGAATCTTCAGGCTGAAAGGGAGACGGCTCAGGTCAAATCCGCGCGCCGTCAGGGCTGGAAGCCGGTAAATCGTATAAGAATTTTTGCCGGAGGTCAGAGTCGCTCGGCTGTCAAAGCTGTTCATCTTGAGAGGCCTTTCTATCCACGCACAGGCGGATGGACGAGTGCATATTTATTCGGAAGCACCAGTTCGCGGAGATTCCGTAGGACGCCGCGTATACTGGCCGCAGCAATCCTGAAAAACTTTCTTGCGGGATATAGCTTACTCAGCGGGATGGGCGCCGTCCACGGTCGTGGCGGCCGCGACGAAATCGCCTGATGATCGGGGTAGATGAAACTCGAACTGCGGATCGGCTGAACATGGCTGACAGGAGAATTCTAGCGCGTCGCACTCGCACTTGAAAATGGCAATGCGCTCGGCTGCGGGAGGTCGAGCAAGTGGTGGAGCTAGCCTGCCGCGAATATGCAAACAAGCAGAACCGATAAGCCGCAGACTCTCACAAACGTCATCATGGGCCCAGTATTAGGTACAGGGGAAGGGTTGTATAGTGTCGATGCCGATACCCGGAATCTGATTGATTACGCATATCCCGGTATTGAGCCGCAATACCACTCAAGTGGGAGAACCACGATTGCCCTCTAATTTCAGAGACTTTCTTGACAGAATCTGCGCAAAAATAGGAGTTTGGTCATGGCACGCATCGCGAATTTCAAGGGAATCCGAGTGCATCTGCGCATTGCACAAATATTGATTGCTGTTTCGATGCTGGCTTGTCTCAACCTGCCCAGTTTGAGCGCACAAAGCCAGATGAATTCGAGTGCCACAATCGCTTCATCCGCCGCGACTGCCGTACAGCCTGTCATTTGGCCAACCGTAGACGGCACCGTTGTTCTACCCAATTTTCGATTTGGCACCGGAGAGACGCTTCCGGAGTTGAAGCTGCATTACCTAACCCTGGGCGCGCCCCACCGCAACGCCGCCGGGCACGTGGATAACGCGGTACTCCTGCTGCATGGCACGGGAGGGAATGCGCATTCGCTGATGAATCCGCTATTCTCGGATGTGCTTTTTGGTCCCGGCTCGCTGCTCGACATTACAAAATACTTTCTCATTCTGCCGGATGATATCGGACAGGGCGACAGTTCCAAGCCTTCCGACGGCTTGCATATGCGTTTTCCCGCCTACGACTATGACGATATGGTGCGCAGCCAGCGGATGATGCTGGACGAGATGAAGATCGATCATCTGCGGCTGATTTTGGGAACTTCGATGGGCTGCATGGAATCGTTTGTGTGGGGCGAGACGTACCCTGGATTTGCCGATGCTCTGGCGCCGTTCGCATGCCTGCCCGTGCAACTTGCAGGTCGCAACCGCATGATGCGCTACATGGCTATTCAGGCCATCGAGCAGGACCCGGCCTGGATGGGCGGCGAATACAAGGAAGAGCCTGGGCAGGGACTTCGGACTGCGGACGAGATGATCATGATCATGGGCTCCGCTCCCCTGGTCATGCAGAAGCAGGCGCCCACGCGCGAGTTGGCGGAGAAGTATGTGGACGACTACCTGAAACGCGCATCCTCCGTGGACGCTAATAACTTCATTTATTACGTCAATGCCAGCCGGAATTATGACCCAAGCCCGCATCTTGCGAAGATTACCGCGCCCGTTCTTTGGATCAACTCGGCTGATGACTTCATCAACCCGCCGGAGCTCGGCATTGCGGAGAAGATGGTGAATCGCATGCCGCACGCGCGCTTCATTCTGATTCCAATTTCGGATGCTACCCGAGGGCATGGGACGCACACCGTCGCCTCAGTCTGGAAGGGCTACCTCAGCGAATTCCTTAAGGAGACGGAGCCGAAGCCTTAGCTGAATCCCGAACTTCAAGCTGCGATACCGCATTCAGCCTGCTTCTATACTGGAGTAGTGATGTCTTCCCCAAGCGAGGAAATTGCGGATTCCGGCTATTGGATTGGCTTCCAGGACCTGTCCCACCGTTTTTATGCCTGGCTGCTGCGTCGCATGCCTACAGAGCGACAGAGACTGCTATTTGTCACCATCCTGGCAGGCGGGCTCTGCGGCCTGGCTGCGGTAGCATTTCACTCCAGCATCCTGGGCCTCGAAACGCTGCTGATCAACCGCGCCAATGCTGCTCCGGGATACAGTTGGATCTGGTGGACGATTGTTTCCCCCGCAATCGGCGGGCTTGTCGCCGGAGTTGGCCTCACCTACTTTGCCCCGGCTGCGGCAGGTAGCGGCATTCCGCAGGTCAAGGTCGCTTACACTTTGCGGGCTGGCTACGTCACGGTTCGCGAGACGATTGGCAAATTCATAATTTGCGCCATTCAAATCGGTTCCGGAGCGTCGCTCGGACTTGAGGGGCCGACGGTCCAGGTATGCGCCGGCGTGAGCAGCATGCTGGCCCGGTTGGCAAGACTCAGCCCCAAAAATACGCGGCGCATGGCATCTGTCGGCATGGCTGCCGGCATCGCCGCTGCTTTTAACGCGCCCATCGCCGCTGTCACCTTCACGCTTGAGGAACTGATTGGCGACCTGGACCAGAGCATGCTTTCCGGCGTCATCGTGGCCGCCGCGCTTGCAGCGGTTGTTGAGCATTCCATCCTCGGCTCCAATCCTGTGTTCCACGTACAAGGCAATTACACGCTGGGAAAGGCTTCGTCGCTGATCTGGTATGCGCTGCTGGGGATTCTGGCTGCCATTGTTTCGGTGGCATTCACGGATTCTCTGCTTGGATTGCGCGCCTGGTTTCGGCAGCTCAAGTCTGTTCCCAAGTGGGTGCAGCCTGCCATTGGCGGCGCGGCAACGGGTGGCCTGGCCGTCGTCGCGTTCCTGTTCTTTCACTTGAACGGCATTGCCGGCGACCCATACAAGACGCTCACGCTGGCTCTCACCGGGAAAATGACAGTGACCGCCATGGCGGTCTTCTGTCTGCTCAAGCTGGCTTCAACGGTCTGCTCGTATTCAAGCGGTGGATCGGGCGGGATTTTCGCCCCTGCGCTCTTCATGGGAGCGATGCTGGGCGGTGCGGTCGGTTACATGGACGTAACCGTGTTCCACCACTCGTCGGACTCGATCGGCGCGTTCGCGGTGGTGGGCATGGGCGCGGTGTTTGCGGGAATCGTACGCGCACCAATGACTTCAGTGCTCATTATTTTCGAGATGACTGGAGGCTATGGGCTCGTTTTGCCTTTAATGATCGCCAACATGAGCGCGTTCGCCCTGGCACGGCATTGGCGGCGCGTCGCGGTCTACGAGGCTCTCCTTGAGCAGGATGGCATCCACTTGGAACATGGGCCGCGGCCACTTGACCCGCCTGAGGACGGGCCCGTGGTGCACGCCAGCGCGGATGCGTAGGGCCCCTTTGGTATTCACTTCCTTCTTCGGGAATCCGCCTTTCTGGAACAGGTCTCCTTGGTATGACTTCTTCATACTCGAGCTATTCTTTCCATCAGGAGCTTCGCACTATGCCAACAACCTGGTGCCAAAAAAGAACGGTCAGCCTTCCAACAGAACAAGCCAGCTACATTGACAAGTTGGTGGATTCTGGCGCCTATGCCTCCGCCAGCGAGGTGGTTCGGGCCGGATTGCGGGCCCTTGAAGAGCGGGATGCGGTCGTCGAGCGCTGGCTGCGCGAGGAGGTTCTGGCCGCCTACGATGCCCTCGAAGCCGACCCGGGCCGGACCATTCCTGCCAATGGAGTTTTTGCTGCCATTCGCGCAAGAAGCCAAGGGCGAAATGAACGGACAGCGTGAGCAAACCGGTCTATTTCACCCCAGAAGCGCAGGACGACTCTTCGGCCTTTTCGATTACATTGCCAGCCATGACGGGTCAACCCGAGCGTTGCGATACATCGAGCGCATTGAAAAGACTTGTAATAGCCTTCAGACCCTCCCTGAACGAGGCACCCGCCGAGATGATTTGCGCCCGGGACTTCGCGTTAGGGGATTTGAGCACCGTGTTCTAATTGCTTTCCAGGTCGATAAGGAATCGGTTGCGATTCTTAGCATTCTGTACGGCGGTCGCAGTGCGGAGCTCGCGTTTCCAACGCAGAAAGCCTGACCACCTGGACTCGCAATTCCTATTTCCCCGGTTGCATGTTGTAAAGGAAAAAGGCGCGCATCTCTAAATATGGCCCATGAAAATCTCTGGGCAACGGGGGATAGTTTGACCCCGTGAGCGCGCCCCAGGCCGCCCGATCCAACGCGGTATCGCCGGAGCGCCCTTCCAGTAGCAGGCTGCCATCCATAAGACGGCCATTGGGAAGCACTTTGAAGCGGATAGCCACCATACCGGACTTCAGCAGCGGCGGATTCACTTCGTCCGGAATAAGCGGGTCCCATGTGTTCTGGGTCTCGTGATGCCAACGCTGCATCCAGGCGCGAAAATCGACGCCTTGCGTGTCGGACAGAATCTCGGGCTCTCCAGTGCCGGCCCCGGGATGGCGAGCGAGACCGCTGCCTCCCAGGTTCCCGACATTCCCCGATCCGGGATTGCGCGCGGCATTCTTCATGGCTTCGCGCAACTGGTCGGCCGGGTTTTCGGAATTCATAGCAAAGTTTGGACGAGCCGGTACTGCTGCCGGACGGGGCGCTTCCAGCTGCGACTGCGTCTGCTGAATGGGTGGAATCGGTGCCAGGGCCGGGGGTTGTACTGCAGCTGGCGGAGGCGGCTGTGGTGTGGGTGTTGGCGGCGGGGGCGTGGCTTTCCTCAGAGCTTCCAAGGTTTGCTTGTCGATTGTTGGCTGTTTTACCGGCGCAGGCAGAGGCGTCTTTTGAACTGGAGACTTGGGCCGCACAATCGGTGAGTCCAGGTAAGTCCAATCTTTGTGGTCGTTCTTGGCGACCGAGGGCTCGATGATTCGCGGTTGGAAGACATATTTAGGAAGTAGAGCAAGGGCCAGTATGACAAGCGCATGGAGCAGGATCGCCCAAAGTACGCCTTCGCGCAGCCGAGCCCAGCGGCGCTCGTCCTCGAGCTCGCTGATCATCTCCAGCAGTTCGTGCGTGTCGTAGTCTACCCAGCGCGAACCGCGAACGACGGGCAATACGGGCTCGTCACGATCCAGAACTGGCTCGGGATCCCTTTTGGGCTCGTTCTCGTTCACTTTATTTGGCAATTCGCTGATGGGCATTCGCTTCTGGGGAATTTCGATGGGCGCACACGCAGCCCAGATCCCTCATCAATCCTTCCTATCTATTCTCTCATTACCTTCATTCACGTGCCCAACCGCCATGTAGTGAATCACCCCGTACAATGGTACCTGATGATTAGTTCCTGATACTTAAGACGGATTAGAGGACGGAAGGGGACCCTGTTTGAAGTCGTTTCTTGCTCGAATGATGGCCAAAATGAACCTTGTGCTGTTGCCGTTCCTGGCCAAATTCGGCATTTGGGGCATTGGGGCACTGGCTCTGCTCGATTCCTCCAGCATTCCCGTTCCCATGGACGCATTCCTGGCCTTCTCCGTTTGGCACGACAAGAGCCGTTTTATTTTCTACTGCATTGCGGGCGCTGTAGGTTCTGCGATCGGCGGGCTCTTGCCCTACGGTCTCGGCCGCGCCGGCGGCGAGCTTTTCCTGCTCAAACACGTAAATCGTGACCGCTTCGAGAAGATGCGTAAACGGTTCGAAAAGCAGGAGTTCCTGGCCATGACGATTCCCTCCATGCTTCCGCCTCCGACGCCATGGAAGGCGTTTGTATTTGCCGCAGGGGTCTTCGAGATGCGAATCATCCCATTCATGCTGGCCGTGTTTTGCGGCAGAATGGTTCGCTGGCTGGCGCTCTCGCTGCTGGTGCTTAAACTGGGGCCGGGTGCGGTGGATATTGTGGCGCACCATGCGCTGCCAGTCGTCGGCATCGCCGGGTTGCTGGCTGTGGGCGGGTTTGCCTGGTGGTGGTTCAGCAAGAAACGGACTGGAAAGCAGTTGGATAGCTAGACACTTTGGGAATCATTCAGTCCAAAAGCTTTTCGATGCTTGCCAAATCGAAATGGCAAGCACTTCCCGGAAGATCGAATACTGTGGGAGACAGCGGTGCCAGCCTTCCCTCGCTGTAACGGAAATGTCTCCCGTTCGGGTCGAGGAGCAGAATCGTTTTGATGCCCATCCGCTCATAATCGGCAAGTTTGGTCATCATGCGCGTTACCGTATCTTCTGGCGACAGAATCTCAAATACGGCAATGGGAGGGTGAGTAATCACTTGTTCAACTGGCAAGTTGCGGTCGAGAATCGTGACATCCGGAACGCGAAAATTGCCCGTCGAAACCTGCACTCGCAACTCAGGGCGCACTCGAATTCCCCACTCCTTCGCATGCTGTGCAAACCAAAGCTCAATCGCATGCTGCCAGGAAGAGTGCTCGAATTCGCCCATTGGCCTTGCCTCGATTACGCCGTCTACATACTCCGCATCGGGCTCGAAGGAGCTATTCAGATAGACTTCGACGGGGACATGCTCAATCTGCGCCGTGGCTGCCATAGCTCCTCCTCGCACGAGAATTCGACCGCAATCTTTTTGGAATCCCTCAGTTGCTGGCCCCCTATTCTTGCGACCTTTTCTGTCGCGAGGGTGGGAAAGCACTGTCGCTGAAGTTACTTTGCCAGCGCGGTCTGTTCAGGCGCTGTGTTGAACTTGCGCACCAGCACCGGGACTCCAAAGGCCACTCCCGCAACGAGCGCTGTCGAGATCAGGTCGTTGCGATAGAACGGCAGGGCTGCGACGAAGCAGGTTCCCAATCCGCTGAGCGTATTCGGATACATTCCACTGCCGGCCCAGACTGCGTAATTCGAGAGCAGAAAGAACGAGGTCGGTCCCAGGAGCGCTCCAGCACCAAAGCGGACCCAGGTTGTTTTGGCCTTCAGCAGAATCTGGCCGAGAACCATCGCCGCCACGTACCAGGTCCAAGTCGGGATGTAGCCCTCCCAGCGGAAGCTGTAGTGGTAGACATTGACGGTCAAGAAGTAGTCGGTAGCCATGAGCACCGCTAGCGGAGCAACCATTTCACGCCACGAGCGCCGTGCGCCAAAGAACAGCAGCATGGCCCCGACGGCCGTAAAGTTGAACCACTCGGGATGGGGCGTAGCCGCAAGAGCCAGTCGGCTCACTACAGCAATCAGGAGAAACAGGTAAGCGGGCATGAAAACCTCAATCTATTCGATTTTCCGGAGGGACTCCCGGAGTTGGGGAACTGGGATTCGGGTTGAAGTCCTTCAATCATTCTCGGGGGCATTTGCGGGCGGGTCAACCTTTACCGTTTGATTGGGCTAACAAATATTTCGACAGCAGGAAAAAGCTGCGAGGCAAACTGTAAATGCGGCTCCCGCAGACACCAGGACCGCGCGACGAATGCTCTGCCTGTTTCCAGAAGTAGGCAGCTCATCGAACCGTTATTTCCGCTAAATTGCCGAAGAAAATGCTTCTTTTGGTAGGTTTTGCACCGTTTTCTGACATTTGACCTTTCGTAACTCCTTTGTTATCTTAGGGTGCAAAGGGTACCCCTTCGTTAAGTGCTTTGTTATCAACGAAAGTGCATAAAGGGGGGGGTATATGTGCTAAGTGCTTGCCAGGTACCCACGTGGATGCCAGTTAGGCGCCACTCTTTGTTGCTCCATTTCGATTGTGCGCCAAAAGGACGAATTAATCTGCAAAACGCGGTTGAAGTTGGCGCCGTGCCTTTTTTAATTCGGCGTGGATCCTCTGCAAACCTTTCGCTTGCATTCAGTGTACTACGTGTTATAGTACACGTATGGTTCCCTTCCGAGTTACGTTCCGTGCCGGCGTCTCGCTCTTCGAGCAGGTCGTCTACGCGGCGATCAAGGCCATGGTCTCCGGCCAGTTACGCCCTGGGGACCCTTTTCCCTCCGTTCGTGCCTTGAGCAAGGAACTCAAGATCAATCCCAATACGGCTCACAAAATTGTTGCTCACCTGATCAATGAGGGACTGTTGGAAACTCGTCCCGGCATCGGCACAGTGGTCGCCGTTATCCCCGATTCTACGCGGAAGGAACGCACCGAGCTCCTGGGCCACGAGATTGAGGAACTGGTGGTGGAAGCCAAGCGCCTGGGAATTGAACTTGCGGAGATGCTCGACTCGATCACCGCTCACTGGAAGCACCTCAGCGGCGAGGAGCCAACCAGTGCAGACCCGTCCGCGGCCAAGCCAACCGATGGAGGTAGCGAGGAACGATGAACGCCCCAATCTCTACGCAGAGTCTCTCCAAGAAATTCGGCCGCACCGTGGCCGTCGACAACATCAGCATGGCCGTGCCTGAGGGCTCCATTTATGCGCTGGTCGGCGCGAATGGGGCAGGAAAGACAACGCTCATCAAGCTCCTCATGAATATCCTGCGGCCAAACGCGGGCAGCGCCGAGGTGCTCGGCATCAACGCCAGCCAGCTCGCGGGAGCAGCGTTCAACCGCATCGGCTATGTTTCCGAGAACCAGGAATTGCCGGACGGAATGACGGTGGTCGGAATGCTCGATTATTTTCGGCCCTTTTATCCGACATGGGATCGCGAACTTGAGCAGCAGCTTGTGCGGCAGTTCGATTTACCGCTCAAGCGCAGCCTGAAGCAACTGTCGCGCGGCATGAAAATGAAGGCCGCATTCGCAAGCTCACTGGCCTATCGTCCGTCTCTCATCATTCTGGACGAACCGTTTTCAGGGCTCGACCCGCTGGTGCGCGATGAGCTGATCGAGGGCCTCATTGAACGTGCGCCGGAGACAACGATATTTCTTTCGTCGCACGATTTGGCGGAGATTGAGAGCTTCTCAAGCCATGTTGGGTACCTGCAAAATGGACGGCTGCTTTTTTCTGAAGAAATGGCGACCTTGAGCAATCGGTTTCGCGACGTATCGATCACGCTGAGCGATCCGACGCCGCTGCCTGCGGATCTTCCTGGCACGTGGCTGGAGCCGCAGACTGCGGATTGCGTTCTGAGGTTTGTTCAAAGCGACTACTCAGAGGATGCTCCGCGCGAACTTGCCGTGCGATTCCCATCAGCACGCGACATCGCATTCGAACCCATGACTCTGCGGCAGATCTTTCTGGCCATCGCAAAATCCGGCCGCGGCTCGCAAATCTCCAGCGCTCATCGGGGCATTGCCAAGGAGAAGGACGCATGACACAGACACTGCATATTTTCTTGAAGGACTTGCGCCGGTCCTGGGCGGAGATGTTCGTCTCGGTGGCCGTTACCGCGGCTCTCGTTGGCATCTGGATCGGTCTGCACGGGAGCGTCAACAATATTCAAGATTTTCACACCCAGATATTCACATCTCTTTCGGTTCTGCTGATGGTGCTTGTGCCGGCTGGCTGGTGGATCGTGATCACGCGCGTCATTCACGCGGAACGACTGGTGGGTGATACGCAGTTCTGGATCACGCGGCCTTATGTGTGGAACAGGCTGCTTTCTGCGAAGCTGCTTTTCATGCTCGCGTTTTTGTGCGTGCCATTCTTCATTGCGCAATGCATCATCCTGGCTGGGGCAGGGTTTGAACCGCACCTCTATGTTCCGGGGCTGCTTTATAACCTTCTGCTTTTGACGGGAACCGTTATTTTGCCGCTCGCTGCGATTGCAACGGTCACCTCGAATTTTGCGCGCATGACTCTAACTCTGCTCGGAATTTTCCTGGGGTTTATTGCTGTTGTCGCTCTGTCCTCGGTCAATCCGGTCTTCCGCGACGATCCATTGGCCAGCCATTTGATAAACCGGTTGTGTTTCATTCTGGCGACATTGGCTTTCTCAACGGCGATCGTGTTGCAGTACGCCTTGCGCAGGGTGTGGCTTTCCCGCGGCTTGCTGCTTGCACTACCGGTTCTGCTCTACGCGGTCTCCTTTCTTGCCTCCAGATATAGCCAGGCCAACATGGACCGCGTCTATTCGATCGGGCCAACAGGGGCGGCCGTTCGCTTCTCCTACATTCCAATGACGTGGAACGAAGGCACATCCTCGAGTGGCATGGCTGGCCCCATGGTTCCCGTCCAAGTCACTCTTTCCGTGGCCGGCGTGGCGGAAGGGGAAGCTTACCTCGTCGATTCTGTTCGCGGCGAGGTCATCGCTCCCAACGGGGCACACTGGACTTCTCCATGGCAGTCTCTCAGCGCGGACCCGCTCGTGCCAGGCAGGGACAGTATCGGGACGCAATTTGGCATGCCCCTGGACGTCTATAACAAGTTCAAATCTTTGCCGCTCCATGTGCACTTGATCCTCGCGCTCACCCAGGCGCATGCCGGCAAGGCAAGCAGCATTCCGATGCAGATGGAGCGGTTTGCCGTTCCTGCGTTTGGCGTCTGCGCCCCGCAAACAGGATGGGCGCCGGTCTTCGGGCAGGTGACGGGTATCGGCTGCGACTCCGCATTGCGCGAGCCTCAACTCACCTATATCAGCACGCGCTGGTCAGACGCGCCTTGCTCCGCCGCGCCCACCGGACCGGATGAAGGCGTGCTGGGCACCGGATGGGCAGGTTCGCTGGACCGGGAGCCCGCCCAGATGGGCATTTCGCCGATTGTCGATACGCATATCGACCTCTCCAACAACCAGATGGAAAATGGTACGAAAGAAATGCGGTCCCTTTGCGCCGGGACGCTCATTACCTTTACGCAGTATTCCTTGGTGGGGCGGACGCAAACAAGTGTCGATGTGGACGGCTTTTATCTTCCCAAGGTTTCAATCGAGGGAAACAGGATCACCTACTCAACCACGACGACGACCACTATGAACGGGAAATCCTCTTCTGCAGTGAAGGAAACGACCACTACAAAATAACCTGGCAAGATGTGCGGGTGGGAGCGGCACTATTTCTGCTCCCGACCGTTCATGACTTCGCCGGCGTCTTCGAGGCCGTCGACGATATACACAGCCCCGCCAAGCGGGCTGCGGCCGGTGGCTCGGCCTGTACCCAAATAGGAATAGTTGAAGCGAAGGTCGGTGAATTCGATCGTCGTCCACTGCCGGTTGGCGGGAAGTTGCGGAGGGGCTAATCCGGGGACGGGCTCCTGGCCTACATCGCGCACCACGGCCCAGGTTCCCCAGTCCAGGTAAACCTGGCCCAGCGGCGTCTGTTTGGCCGCTTCAACGGCTGCGGTCGCGGGCGGCTTGAACATGACGTCGCGCTGCGGGTCGCTGTCGATCTCTCCGGAGCGGGTGTTGACCTCGGCTGTTTGATAAGAGTCGGCTGTCTCCAGAATCACGTGCCATCGAAATGGATTGACTGGGTATGGTTCCGCTGCCATGCGCTTGACCGGCGCAGTCGTGACTTGCGCGTTTTCGACAAGCGCCAGGGCGTGCGCATGCTCCGACCAGCGCCAACCCCAGACAATCACCATGCCGACGAGCGCGAATATGGCCCAGCCGCATCCGCGAAACGGCTTGCTCCGAGCGCCGATTTCTCCGCCAATCAATCCAAGCAGGGCGGGGACAATCACCGCCGACAGCAGCAGCGCCCAAATGATCGGTTCGGCGATAAATACGAAGCTGCCCGCATACCAGCGCGGATTGAACGGAAAAAACGGCCGCAGACCATAGTTATTTGTCCAGTCTAGGAACAGGTGGCTCAGAGCGGCTATGAGAGCAGTGAGGTAAAGCCAGCCCCAGTGAACGTCTTTCGGCTGGAGCCTTCGCGGGATCGGCGCGTCAGGATCGATGGCCAACGCAGCGAGCTTGCGTTTGCGGCGTCCGTCCCACCAGAGATGGAGCAGCGCCACCAGGCCTACGATCACTGCAGCCACCACTGGCGCGCCCAAAAAAGTGTGCGAAATGCCGCGGTGGTGCTTCAGCTCCTCAACGGGTCCGCGCAGGCCCCAGAACACGTCCATGTCGGCGGCTTCTGCTGCCAAAACCGCGGCCAGCGTGGCGTAGGCTGTCTTGCGATTCAACCCGGCTCTGCCAATGCAGGCCCCGGTTAGAAAATGTGTAACAGGTTCCATAAAGGCTCGCAACCATAGTACCTTGCGCGTCTCCTATAATTCAGGCCATGGGCGAATCTAAGCACCCTGACTCCTCTCCGGCAATGCGCGCGGAAGAATTGCGCGCTGAGCTCCGCCGTCACGAACACCTTTATTACGTCATGGACGCGCCGGTGATTTCCGACGCCGAGTATGACACGCTGATGAACGAGCTGAAGCGCCTGGAAGCTGCGCATCCTGAGTTGCTGACTCTGGACTCACCGACACAGCGCGTGGGTGGCAAACCGGCTGAGGGATTTCAGAAGGTAAAGCATTCGCGCCCCATGCTCTCGCTGGACAACGCGTATACACAGGAGGAACTGGCTGATTGGGATCGGCGGGTGCGGGAACTGGCCGGGAAACTGCCCGTGGAGTTTACCGCGGAGCTGAAGCTCGACGGCTTGAGCGTGGCGTTGCAATACGGTCCGGCTGAGGATGGCGGCGCGCGGCTCATGACGGGAGTGACGCGTGGCGATGGGCAGATTGGCGAAGATGTGACGTCGAACATCCGTACCATTCGCAGCATTCCGCTGAGCGTGTCGGCAGAAACATTGAAGAAGGCAGGCCTGCCGCCGGGATTTGAGGTGCGGGGCGAGGCGGTGATGCCGATTGCGGCTTTTGCGCGCATGAACGAGGATCGGGAACGCGAGGGGCTGCCGCCGGCGGTCAATCCGAGGAATGCGGCGGCGGGAACGTTGCGTACGCTGGATTCATCGATTGTGGCGAGGCGGCGTCTGGATCTCTATGCTTATTTTCTGCTTGTGGAGGGCGAATATTGGCCACAGGGGCAGCGGGCAACCCTGGATACGCTGACTACGCTGGGATTCCGAGTGAACCCACACCGCTCGATGGCCGACTCGGTGGCGGCGATGGCGCGCTACGTCGAGAAAGCTGAGGAGGAACGTGCCAGGCTGGGATACGAGATTGATGGTGTGGTGTTCAAGGTGGACTCGCACGCGACACAACTCCGGCTGGGCTACACGGGGCGCGCACCGCGCTGGGCGCTGGCGTACAAGTTCACCGCAAAGGGAGCGGTCACACAGCTGAACGACATCACCATTACGGTAGGGCGCACGGGCAAGCTCACGCCAACCGCTGAACTGACGCCGGTGTTCATTGGCGGCGTGACGGTGAGCCGCGCTACGCTGCACAACGCGGATTTTATTGAGCGCATGGGCCTGTTGATCGGCGACTGGGTGAATGTAGAACGCGGCGGCGACGTGATTCCGAAGGTGGCCGGCGTGGTTGAAGACGCCGAGCATCCGCGCGGGACGCGAAAATTTGTTTATCCGACGCACTGTCCGGAGTGCGGCAATCTTGTGGTGCGGCAGGAAGGGGAAGCGGATTGGCGTTGTGTGAACGCGGACTGTCCGGCGCTGCTCCGGGAGACGCTGCTGCACTTTGGCGGACGCGGGGTGATGAACATTGAGGGGCTGGGCGAAGCCGCGGTGGCGCAGCTGATGGAGCGGGGCCTGGTGCGGAAGGTTGCCGATCTCTACAAGCTGACTGAAGAGCAGTTGGTGGGACTGGAGCGGTTTGCGGAGAAATCGGCACGGACGCTGCTGGAGGAGATTGAACGCTCGAAGAAGGCGGGACTGGCGCGCGTAATCATGGGGCTCGGGATTCGCTTTGTAGGCGAGCGCACGGCGGAGTTGCTGGCGGAGGAGTTTGGATCGATCGACGCCTTGATCGCAGCGAGCGCGGAGGAACTGGAACGCGTGGAGGAAGTAGGTCCGCGGATTTCGGGAGCCATCGCCGAGTTTTTTACCAGACCGGCGAATCTGGAATTGGTGCAGGACTTGAAAGATGCCGGCGTCGACATGACCGCGGAAAAGAAGCTGCGCTCGACGCAACTGGAGGGGCTGACCTTTGTGCTCACGGGCACGCTGCCCACACTCACCCGCGACGAAGCCAAGCGGCGTATCGAGGCTGCCGGTGGCAAAACCGCTGGGTCGGTGAGCAAGAAGACAAGTTACGTTGTGGCCGGCGAAGAGGCTGGCTCAAAGCTTGACAAGGCGATTGAGCTTAAGGTGGCGGTGATCGATGAGGCAGGATTGCTGAGGCTTCTTGAATCTCAGTTGCCCGAAGCATAAGCGACGACTCATCGCAGTCACGAGCCTGAACGGCGCCGTGCGCTGGTACCTGGCAGGCGTTCGACGGAGTGAAGCTCACGTTCCCGCTCGCGATCCCAGGCTTCAGCGCGCCAATTTCGTGAGGTATAGCGAGGCGGCTCATCCGGAACCCCCAACGGCTCAACCGGCAGCCTCGCCGGCGTGGGAACCAGTTCAGGCGAAGGCCTGGCAGGCGGGCGATTTGGCAAGGCAGGCGGCAAGGGAGTTGTTGGCACAATCAGGCGCGCAGATGATTCTACGTCCTCATACACGATCTCGGAGGTGAGGCTGGCATCGGTTGCTGTGGAGTGATGCTGCGCTACAACATCCTCCACGGAGCCCGCAGGGACGCGCAGGGTAAGTGTTCTGGCCATGAATTCATCCACCAGCTTGTGAAGGCAGGTCTGCCCGCACAGATGCTTCATCCCAGGACGCAGGCGGTTGCGTGAATTCCATCCACTTACACGCAGTTCCCCGCCCTGCTCAGAGCAAACAAACCAATGGTTTGTTTGCTTTTTCTCTGTTGCGCAGATGTCGCACGATATGGCCTGCCGGATCACTCGATTTCCCCCAGTCCGCAAAGTCTTTCAGCGGATTCAATTCGTCCTGCACGTTCAACTCCGTTTATCTGCGGTGGCCGGAATCGGACGCAGCAGGGCGGACGGGCAACTTCATTTGGAAACACTTGGGAATCGCCTTCTTTCATTTCATCGTGTCTTGGAGGGAATGGATGAGAAGGAAAGGAGAAGAATCTGAGCAAGATTCAAATCTGAACGGGGGAAAATGGAATGTCCTGAAATGGGATAAGCCGACGGCCATTCACGAAAAAGACGTGCGAGTGTGGAGACTCCCACCCTTATCCCGATAAAGCTCTGAAAAGGATGGGGATACCCAATTTATTATTGACGCAACCCGTTTAACGATTTGCTACGGGCGAGGCGCGAAGTATCCCTTTTTGGCGCGAACCTGATAGCGACGGTCTTTGCAATATAAATAGATAGTTCGGAAGGAGCCGTCGGTTTTGAAGTCGGCTGGGGTGTAGTTGAGGGAGTATTGACTGCGCAGTTCCTCTTCGATGTTTTTAAAGCTGTTTGACATCTCCTCTACCGAAGGGGGGAAGAACACGGCGCCGCCTGTGGCCTCGGACATCTGGGTCAGGACGGCATCGCCTTTGCCGCGGCTTGGCGTCCAGTTGGTGCTGATCGCGTAGATGATGGTCTCGGCGCGCTGACACTCCTTGATGGCTTCGTCGGGATGGACGCGGCTCTGGTTGTCGTCGCCGTCGGAGATGAGCACCATTGCCTTTCGAACCGGTTCGCGGTCGCGCGCACCTTCAAGGAGCTTGTCGCGACACGCGGTGTAGACGGCGTCGAACAGAGCCGTACCGCCGCCAGGGCGCAGGCGATTCACGCCGGTCTCGAGCGCATCAATGTTGTTGGTCCAGTCCTGCGTCACTGTGGGCGTTACATCAAAGCCCATAATGAATGCGCGGTCGCTGCGGGACTTGAGAATCTGCAACAGAAACTCAGTGGCGGATTGCTGCTCGAATTGGAACCTGGAACGGATCGAAGTGCTGGCGTCGATCACGATACCAACGCGTAACGGCAGATTGATCTGCTGGCGAAAGTAGTTCACCTTTGCGGGGGCCTTCTGGTCGTCGAGCAGGGCAAAATCGCTTTGCTGCAGGTTGGGAATGTAGTGGCCGTGCTTGTCGGTAACGGTGAAGATGAGGTTGACTTCATCAACGCCGAGATGAATGACGGGAGCGGTCTCATCCGGCTGCGCTTGACCAGCCGGTGTAGGCGTCTGCGAAGGGGTCGGGGACGAGGTCTGCGCGGCCGGTGTCTGGGCAGGTGGGGCGGCGGGCGGAGTTGCAGGCTGCTGCGCTTCAGCCGCGGTGCATGAAATTGCCGCCGCCAGCACAAGACCGATCATATTTCTGTTCATAGCTTCCTCATTTTAGCAATCGTCCCCACCATGCCGTATAGACCACTAAAGGGGTACCTCGTTAGCCATTGGCGGCCCGTGGAGCGTCTGCATCAAGGCTGGCCAGAAAGCTCTCCAACTCGATAGGTAGAGGCGCCTCCAGTTGCAACAGCTTGCCTGATTTGGGATGCGGAAATTCGAGCTTCGCGGCATGAAGAAAATTCCTGCCCAGCCGGAGCCGTTCTGGGTCCGCCTTGCGCCGTGCCGCCTTGGATTGAGCGGCCTGTGCGGCTACTTGGTCGGTAAGCTGGCCTGCTCCGCCGTAAAGCGTGTCTCCCACAACTGGATGGCCGATCGAAGCCATGTGTACGCGGATTTGATGGGTACGGCCGGTCTCAATGCGCACACGCACCAGGGTGAACTTGCCGAAGCGAGTCGCAAAATGCTTGACGACTTCGTAGTGAGTGACGGCGGAGCGCGCGTTGTCCTGCGGCTGCGTGGTCATGCGCGTACGCCGCACCGGATCGCGGCCGACGGATGCGTTGATAGTGCCGCGCGCTCGCTCGACAGTTCCCTGCACCAGCGCGATGTAGGTCTTCTTGATCTGGCGACTGGAAAACATCTCACCAAGTGCGGCGTGGGCACGATCGTTCTTGGCCACGACGATCAGGCCGCTGGTGTCCTTGTCGAGACGATGGACAATGCCGGGGCGCAGTTCCCCGCCAGTCGATGAAAGCTTCTTGAAGCGGTAAAGCAGCGCGTTGACCAGGGTTCCTTTGCTGCGTGCGTCCTCGTTCTGACCCGAACCAGCATGCACCATCATTCCGGCCGGCTTGTTTACTACGGCCAGGTCGGCATCTTCGAAAACCACGTCGAGGGGAATGTCTTCGGCAGTGGCTTTGAGGGGCGCAGGGCGAGGCTCGCCGGTGACGGAGATGTGCTCGCCACCGCGCAGTTTCATTGAAGCCTTTTCGCGCTCGCCGTTGACCAGCACATCGCCCTGGTCCATCAGCATTTGT
>Ga0302140_10003443_pt1 | contig 20350 bp, 14 predicted proteins | sample I_Bog_E1_1_FD_202095 | JGI IMG/M metagenome (GOLD analysis project Ga0302140, IMG submission 202095) | Peat permafrost microbial communities from Stordalen Mire near Abisko, Sweden - I_Bog_E1_1 | ecosystem: Environmental > Terrestrial > Soil > Wetlands > Peat | place: Sweden: Abisko, Stordalen... | reverse complement strand
TGATAAACAAAAGGGTTCAAATTGTCATACTCCGGCCGGTCGATGCGGCGGCTGTACGAAAAGGTGATCTCGTTTTTATCGTTGATGGTATGATCGACAAACAGGCTGGGGAAGAGGTTGAGGTAACGCCTGGGAATGTCCTGCACCACATTGGCCGAATCGCCCACGGCGGATGAGCTGGTATATTCGGCCCGCAAGCCCGCCTGCACCGAGTAGTTTTTGAAATCCTGGTTAAAGTTTACGTAGCCCGCGTCTATCTTCTCGTCATAAACAAAATGGTTGTTATCTATATAAGGCGTAGATAGCGACTCGGTTTGCTGCAGGTCGTTATCCGTTTTTACATCGCTAAATTTCAAACCCGACTCAAACTTCAGCGATTTGGTGAGCGGTTTGGTATAATCCACCTTCCCGGTGCGGATGTCGATATCGGAGGGGGTGATGTTGCCCAAAAATGCTTCGGGGTGCTGCAGGCTGCCATCCGGCAAAAAAAAGTCGGTGGTATAGCCGGCAACCGAGCTGTTGCCGAATTTGGAGTAGTCGAGGTCGGCGCTCAGTTCCTGGCCTGCGGTATCTATTTTCCAGTCGTCGTTCAAATTAAAAGCGATGTTATGGTAGGTCTGGTGGATGAGCGACACCGTGTGCAGGGAAGAGTCCACCTCAGTAAAACTCTGGCCGATATAAGTGCGGGTGTCGTTATTATCATCCTCGCCGTTAAAATAGCCGCTCACCAAAACGCCGATGGTGTTTTTTGACGAGAGGTCGTAATCGGCGCCCAGGCGGTAACTGTTGTTATTGTCGATCTCCGGAATGTTGGTTGACTGGTTAAACCAGGTTTTTTGACCGGTGCTGTCGGTAATCACGCGCATCAGGCCGATATCCTGGAAATGCTTGTTATCGTTATGGCTGAAGGTGCCGAAAATGTTAAGGTTGCCTTCCTTGTGGTTCAGGTTCAGCGTTTCGTTATCCTTGCCGTATTTGCCATAGCCGGCGCCGAGCGTTACGCTGCCGTTGGTGCCCGCCTGTTTGTTCTTTTTTAGCTTGATATTGATAATGCCCGAGTTGCCCGCTGCATCGTATTTTGCCGAAGGGTTGGTAATGATCTCGATGGTGGCAATGGTGTTGCCATCTGTCGACCGCAGCAAAGTGGCCAGCTGCGCCGCCGACAGGTAAGTAAGCTTATCATTGATCATCACGGTGACACCCTGTTTGCCTTTCAGGCTGATGTTATCATCCTTGTCCACCGACACGCCGGGCGCGCGCTCCAAAATATCCATGGCCGAATTGCCTGCCGCAAGTACGCTGTTCTCCACGTTCATTACCGTGCGGTCAACCTTGTGTTCAATCAGGGGTTTTGATGCGGTTATATTTACGGCGCCTAATGTATTGCTGGCCTGCTGCATTTTGATAACCGGTACCGTAAAGTTGAGCGATCCGGCCACGAGTGTGAAGACATTGCTGATCGCTTTTGCGTAGCCAACTTCGGTAGCCTTTACAACATAGGCGCCGGGGGTGATGTGCTCGAAATTGTAGGAACCCGTTTCGTTGCTCAAAGTGCCCTTTACTACGGTTGAGTCCTGCGCTTTTAGCAGGCTTACGGTGGCGTAATCCATGGGTTTGCCGGTTTCGTCCTTTACAATGCCGGAAACCGTGCCGCTGGTGTTGGTCTGTGCGAATGACATTGCCGCCGGCAGTATAATGAGCAATAACAATACTATTTTGATGATAATGGGTTTCATATTATATTTTTTGAAGCAAATGAAGGAAGCCCGGTTCACCCGGTAAATTATTTTTGACCACCGGGCTTTTTTGACTGACCACTGAACATTCGCTGTATCTATCCTTTTAAAATTTTGCAAAACAATCCCCGTAAAGAATTTTCCATTCTTTTTAAGTGATCGGCGTATTTATGTTGATTTCCGGCCGATGACCGGCTTAGTGTTTTATAGGTATTGAGTTAGTGTATATTATATAGGTGTAGTTTTTGCCCTCCGTTTAATTTTTATCGTTAATTTTTGGCAATAGCAACCCAGTTGGGGTATCGCCCCATTCTGATGGATTTGGCACCTTTACCAGGTGCCTTACTAAGCCGTTTTGTTAAATTGTATTACTGTGTATAAGATGCAAAAAGGGAGGCCAAGGTTACATTATATTTAAACTTTTTAGCACAGGGAAGAGTTTTTCGGCGATTTGCTTTAGGAACGAACCGCCGCTTGTATCCATAGCACAAGTAGTGATGACCGAATGCTTTTCGGCCCGGGCGGCGTTCAGAATGGTGTTTCCGTCGGATTTTTTATAGGTCAAACCGGCTAAACAAATTAACAAAAGCCCGCCGGCAAGCAGCAGGCTTTTGTATGCGGTTAGTGTTTTCATTATTCTGCTTTTTTGGCGCTGTCGGCTTTTACTTTAACCGAGTCTTTCTTAGCGGTAACGATAGTATCAATTTTGCACTGCAGGCCGCTGTCGGTCATGGTAAACACTGCCGGCTCGTTGTCCTGCCGTTTATCTTCCTGGTTGCAATCGTACAGGTTGATATCGCGCACATAGTTATCCAGTTTCCGGTCAACAACAACTTTGGCGTTCATGGGTACTTTTAGAGTAAGTTCAACATATTCGTTGCGCCATGGCGTATGCGGTGTTTTGCGCAGGGAGTAGTCGAACTTGAGTACCGAATCCTGCTGCGCAAATACATAGCTGGTATTACGCGCGTTCAGCAGCGCGTCGTCATAATCATAGCCCCTTGCGCTGTACGTTTCTTCGAGCACCGGGTAAGTCACGTCGCCTTTTTCGATATGTATTTCAAAGCTGTTTGGCTCGTTATGAAAACCATTATAGTCATCATCAATTACCACCATGTTTTTAAAATGATCTTTAATATCAAGGCGCAGGCTGTCCTCATGCGAAAAATATTTGATGTTATTGAGCTTTAAATAATAGGTGTTGTTTTTGGTGGCCTTTAAGTTGACCGTTTCGGTAAAGCTGGCCGACTCCCTAAAGTTTTCCGATATCCGGACAGAATAGTAAATGAGCATGCCCAGCGCGCAGATCCATAATACCAGGAAAACCGTGCCGGTTGACTTGCCAATGTTCCCTACATTGAATATTCCCTTTAGGGTGACCATGATGATACTGAGCAGCGGAACGAGAGCGACAATAAATGCGCAGATATAAACATTATTGGCATTGTGGTCGGCGATGATGCTCATGGGAAAAAAATTGGTGGGATGATCGCCCGAAAAACCAATAAACGTTATCAGCAGAACAATAGCAGCGATAGAAAATCCAAGGCAAGCCAGCAGGATAAACACCCCGACGATCTTTACAAATACCCTGCCTGCACCGGCAAGGAATATACCAAAGTGATGAAAAAAGTCGCCGGTAAAATCACGGGCCTTGTATACAAACGGCCGGGCTTCGTGACCAAAGTTGTTCAGGTTTTGGCGCATGGCGTTCATTTCTTCTTCAAAGTTCTTTTTAAAGCCCTGCAGGTTTTGTTTTTCGCCGCGCATGGCCATCCTGTCGGCACGGCTTACGGCTTTCGGGATCACTACCCACAATATAATGTATACCAGCAGGCCGGTCCCGGCGAAAGCGGTAAATATTACAAAGGCCAGCCGCACCCAAACCGGGTTAAAATCAAAGTAGTTGGCAATGCCTGCGCAAACGCCGGCCACCAGACGGTCATCCGGGTCGCGGAACAGCCTTCGCGACGCAGCACCCGGCGCACCAAATGGGTTTTGGTCGGTTTTTTCTTCTTCGTCCGCAGTTTCAAAATCAGCTACAGTGCCCATTTGCGCAATTACGGCGTTAACATCCTGCTCAATGATGACCTGTTTGTTGTCCCTTGTCAAAATTTCGGTAAACATTTCGGCAATGCGGTTCTCGATATCGGTTGTGATCTCGAGGCTGTCGGCGGAGTTTGAAAAATGACGTTTTACATCCGTCATATAATTTTTTAGTATTTCGTAGGCATCCTCTTCGATGTGGAACACGATGCCGTTTATGTTGATGATAATTGTTTTGTTCATGATTTCTTTATTTTGTCATTGGTCATTAGTAATTGGTCATTGGTCATTGGATTTTGGCAAACTGCCAACCGCCACTGCCAACTGCTACTTTTTTCTCTCCCCGATGGCAGTCTGCACGGCAAATGCAAGTTCTTCCCAGGTTTTATCCAGTTGATCGAGTACGTTCCGGCCTTCGTCTGAGAGCACGTAATACTTTCTTGGCGGCCCCGAGGTCGATTCAACCCAGTTGTAAGTAAGCAGTCCGTTGTTTTTTAACCGTGTTAATAAAGGGTATAAAGTGCCCTCAACAACAAGCAGTTGGGCCTTTTTCAGCTCGGCTATTATATCCGAAGCATAGGTCTCGCCCTTTGCTATAATGGAAAGTATGCAATACTCCAGTATTCCTTTCCGCATTTGGGTTTGTGTGTTTTCAACAATCATACTGCAAAGATATATGTTTTAAATTGTATTATGCAATGCATAGTACTATATTTTTTATGCTTTGTTTCCCAAAGTGTTAAAATTTTAACTTTTTTTAACTTTTTTAACAATTAATTTGTGTTTTTGGTAAGGGAACACTACTTTTATCACTAATTAACTATTAACTGATCTTATTATTAACAAACATGAAAAAACTTCTACTAGTAAGTTTGTGCTTTCTGATGTTATGCATTACACAGGTATTCGCACAAAACCGTACAGTTACTGGTACGGTTACGGCCAAAGATGATGGCCTACCCATTCCGGGAGTGACAGTAAAAATAAAAGGAACTAACTCCGGCGTTCAAACCGGCACTAATGGTAAGTTTACCATCAGCGTGCCGCAGGGTGGCACGCTGGTTTTTACCTTTGTTGGTTACACCGCGCAGGAGCGCGCGGTGGGTACCAGTACCAGCCTGAATATTGTACTCGAACCAGAGAGCAAGCAGTTGGGCGAAGTTGTGGTAACCGGCGCATTGGGTATAAAAACCCAGGCAAAGGAGCTGGGTTACGCTACTGCCACGGTTAGTAACACCCTGCTTAACGAAGGTAAGGCCACTAATGCCGCATCCGGCCTTGAAGGCAAGGTTTCCGGCCTTCAAATTAATACCACCGACAACGGTGTGGATCCCAATACCCGCATTATTTTGCGCGGTAACAGGTCAATCACCGGTAACAACGAAGCCTTATTGGTTGTTGACGGTGTGCCAATCGACGATGACAGCTACTTAAACACCATTAACCCGGAAGACATCTCGGATGTTAACATCCTTAAAGGTGCGGTTGCTGCAGCCATTTATGGCTCAAAAGCTTCCAACGGCGTTATGGTGATCACCACTAAAAAGGGTACTAAGGGCAAAACATCCATTACAATTAGTAATACCACCGAAATCCAGGCGGTATCGTACATGCCTGCACTGCAAACCGAATTCGGCCCTTACGGTGGTGAGCCTAATTACACTACCCCCGATGGTTTTTCCGAAGCTGTGCCGTTTGAAAACCAAAACTACGGCCCTCCGTTTAACGGCGCTATCATTCCCCTGGCTTTGTCTCCGATATTTGCTGCCGATGGCGTTACCGTTACGGGTTACGACACTTTGTACAACAAGTATTCAGCAATCCCGAATAACAGGAGGGATTTCTTTCAAAATGTGCTGACAAACCAAATAAACGTTGGGCTTGACGCCGGCGACGAAAACGGCACCATTCACGTAGGTTTCCAGGATGCGGATATTAACGGCGTTACGCCGAACGATGCTTACCGCAGGGATAACTTCCGTATTGGCGGTACTCGCAATATCGGAAAATTCAGCATTGAATATAACGCTTCTTATGATCAAAGTACCGTAAGCACTTATGGACCCAGCTATAACCAAACAAGCGGTGGGTTAACCGGCGATGCTTTGTACTTTGAAGTATTGAACGTTGGCGCGAACATTCCGTTGACCAGCTTCAGTAATCCTAACGGCATGTGGAGCAATATCAACTCCTATTATAATGCCTACGCTACCAACCCTTACTGGACGGTAACTAATTCGCGCGAAAATACCAGGAACTACGACTGGCTGGCAAATATGAACCTGGCGTATAAAATAACCCCCTGGCTGAATATATCAGACAGAATAGGTATGACAGAGCGGACCACTACCAACAAGGACACCAGGCCGCAGGTAAATTTTGCGCCCTGGGCAATTGCCGACCCCTGGCATGCTGGTAACATACCATCGAGCGAGCAATATGTTTATGCCGCTGAATCTGATTACTCGTTCCTTGAACAGCGTTTAAATAACGACCTGCTCCTGGCTTTCGATAAAAAATTCGGCGCAATTAAAGTGAATGCAGTAGCGGGTACAAACCTTGCTCAAAACTACCAGACCTATATCGGCCTTGGCAGCAATGAACTACAGTTCCCCGGCGATTTTAACGTAGGTAGCGGTTTGGGTATCCCAAATTATTACCAGGACAATTTTGCTCAAAGGGAAGCTGCTATTTATGAAGAAGTTACTTTAGGCTTCAACGATTATTTGTTTTTACATGCAACCAACCGCGACGAATGGAACTCTGTGCTTGACCCTGCCCATAACCACTATCAATATCCGGGAGCTGACCTATCGTTCGTATTTACCGATGCTTTCGGAGCCCTGAAGGATAAAAGCTTCCTGTCATACGGAAAGGTTCATGCCGGTATTACACAGGTTGCCAATATTAACCTTGGCGGCGGTGTAAACCCATACGGTGCTTATTCGCTCCAGAACGTGTTTGTAAACTCCTCTGGTTTCCCCTTCGGTACCCTGGGTGGATATTCACTTAGCACTACCAACAATAACCCCAATATTAAACCGGAGCAAACAACTGAATATGAAGTTGGCGCCGAGTTGGGTTTCTGGAACAACCGTATCAATTTAAAATTTACCGATTATCATAGTAACTCCAGGAATGAAAGTTTAACGCAGGTGGTTTCTACCGCAACAGGCTACCAACAGCAATTAAGCAATGCCGGTTTGGTTACCAACGACGGACAGGAAGTTGACCTGACCGTTCAGGCGGTTAAAACACGCGACTGGAACTGGAACGTGGGCATCAACTATGCGCATTACGCAAACGATGTTGTCTCATTGGGCCAGGGACAAACTTCCCTGTCGTTAGGAAACAATATATATGCCATCGTAGGCCATCCTTACCCGGTTATCCAGGTAAATGACTTTGCAAGGGACCCGCAGGGTAAAGTAATTGTTGACCCGGTTTCGGGCCTTCCAAGTCAAAACCCTAACCTCACCACATATGGTAACACCAACCCAACGCATATTTTAGGGGTTACCAGCTCATTAAGCTACAAAGCGTTCACCTTGTCGTTTGTGATCGATTACCGCGGCGGTAACGAAGTATACAACCAACAAGCCGCGACTGAAGCGTTTACAGGTGTTTCACAACAGTCTGCGCAAAACGGCCGTCAAAGGTTTATTTTCCCAAATTCAGTAATACCTAACGGCAGCGGCGGTTACATACCAAATACATCGGTTGCTACCAACCAGGGTGGCGACGTTGAAGGCAGCGGTTTCTGGCCGGATATTTTCTCGAACAACATCAACAGTCTTTTTGTTGATGATGCATCGTTTATCAAACTAAGGGAAGCAAACCTGATGTACCAGATACCCGCAAACTTTTTGCAAAGAAATGTTTCGTTTATTAAAAAAGCATCGCTTAGCTTGCTTGGCCGTAACCTGTTAATGTGGAGGCCAAAATCAAATCAATGGACCGACCCTGAGTTTAGCGACGCTGGATCAGGTAATGCTATTGGTTCAACATCGGTAGGCGAAACGCCGCCAACAAGATTTTATGGCGCTAACTTAACCGTAACTTTTTAACGTTATCAGTTTAATTTTAACAACAAGGATCATGAAAAAAATAACGATATTACTTTTAACAGCCGCGGCAATGGCCTCGGGCTGTAAGAGATTTACCGATATCAACCAAAACCCTAACCAGCCCACCAGCGTTACGCCGAATGTTGTGCTTTCAGCCGCATTGGTTTCGTCAGGAGGCAGCTTGAATACATTTTTTAATGTAAATGAGTGGATGGGCTATTGGTCGCGAAGCGGTAACTACATTGCCGTTCAGTCAACAGAGCAATACGAACTAAATACAGGGTATGCCGACGGCGATTTTCAAAACCTGTATTTAACTTTGAGCAAGTACAATTACATCGAGCAAACTGCTTTGGCAAGCCCTTCAACACTGGCATTTTATGCAGGTGTGGCTAAAACCATGAAGGCGCTGCATTTTGCCAACCTGGTTGACGGGTTTGGCAATGTGCCCTATTCGCAGGCTTTTAACATCCTCAAATATCCGACACCGGCTTATGACGATGCGCAGACCATTTATAACAGCCTGATCACACAGCTGGACAGCGCCGTTTACTATTTCGGGCAGGCGACAACCTATTATGGCACCGCCCCGGCCTCGGTAATCAGCACTGACGACAAGTATGACGTGATGTTTGGCCGCGGCCTGGGAACCTCTCCGGCCCTGCGCATGTTTAAATGGACCGTTTTTGCCAATACCGTTAAACTGAAATTGCTAATGACCGAAGCGAACGTTGCATCGTCATCCTATATCTCGGCTGAAATTGCCAAGGCGGTTGCAAACGGCGGCTTTTTGCAGGCAAATGAGATAGCTTCAATCAATCCGGGCTACAGCAGTGCACAACAGGCGCAGCTTAACCCTTTTTACGGGTCATTTTATACGAACGCCGGCGGCCCTACAACAAGCCAGAACTTTTACCGGGCCAATACTTACGCGGTTAACTTTTATAACGCCACGACTGACGTTGTCCGGCCTTACTTAGTGTATGTTCCCCTTTCAAACGGTTCTATCGGCAGTAACTACGACGGCGACCCAGCATCGCTGTCCAACTCGTACACCTCGGCGATAGGCAACCCGGGCGTCGGCGGCGTACTTCAAAGTCCCACACAAGATCAATTGATATTGTCGGATTTCGAGAGCTTATTCCTGCAGGCTGAAGCCATTGCACGGGGTTACAATTTGGGTAACGGCCTTACAGAAGCAACTGCAATACAAGCGGCCGTTGAACAAAACTATATTTACCTTGGCGACAATGCTGCCGATGCCGACACCTACCTGGCGGCAAACACCACTAATCCGAATGTTAACTATGCAGCAAGCGTAGCAGCGCCTGCTACCGGCAATGTGGACCCCACCCCCGGTTTGCAAGCGATCATGACCCAAAAGTGGATCGCATTGAACGGTATTAACTGGTTTGCCGCATGGACCGACTACCGCAGGACTCAGTTCCCGCTGAGCAGCGTTTTAGGCCTTTCGCACGCGCAAACACATGTAAAGAACGCACTGCCTTACCGCGAGCTGTATCCGCAGAGTGAATATGATACGAATGGGAAAAACGTTCCAAGCCTTGCAAATGGAGCCTATACCCCGCTTTTTTGGGATAAATACGAACACTAAAATTACAAGTATTGTTTAAAGCAATTAAAAAACAAGAAGATGAAAAAAAGTTATTTATTTAAAAATATAGGCCGGATAAGCATAGCAATGGGTTTATTTGCTACGATCTCGCTAAGTTCCTGCTTAAAGGACACAAGTCCGGGAACGATCAACTTTGGAACGAGCCCGGCCGTGGTAGGTTTTCAATACTATGGTTTTTCGGCCACGCCCCTTGCCACCAAGGTACATGGCACCGCATCGGATACAACTGATGTGGAAATTACCTTATCGGTTGCTTCTATAACGTTAGGTACCCCGGTAAGTGTTACCGTAGCCCCGGATTTGACGGATGCCACTGCTTACGCAGCCAGCCAAAATGCCGCAACAGCAGGTAGCGCCAATGTGGTGCCGCTAGCTGATTATAGCCTGGCCAATAACGGCGCCATTACTATCCCGGCTGGTCATCAAACCGTACAATTAAAAGTAAGCATTAAAGGAAACCTGCTTGATTTTACCTCGCAGCCAATTATTGCCCTTAAAATAACCGGCGCAAACGGCGCTACGGTTGCAACTAATTTGAATGTAGCTATTTTAGCCGTTACACTGCAGAGTATTTATGAAGGCAGGTACACCGCGACAGGCGGATGGGTAGATAACGACATTGCCGCAGATACTGATGATGGCGTCTATCCCGAAGCTTGCGAGCTGGTAACGCAATCTGCTTTCTCTGTTTATTTTTATGGCCTTGGATTTGGCGAAGGTGCTGAACAGGTGATCAACGGGGGTGCAGGCGCATACGGTTCATGGGATTATGTATTTAACTTCGATCCCGCCGGAACGGATAAGATCATCAGCGTTACCAATTACTACGGACAGGCCTCGGGGCCTCATGCCAGGTCTGGGGTGATCGATCCTACAGGTATTAATGCCGGGTCGGGTACGCCGGGTACAGTCGGTTATAAGATCCAGGTGAAATTCTTTATGTACCAGGGAGATATCGGTATTAACCGCCTATCCTATAACATGACATATACCTATACAGGCCCTATATAGGCTTTAAAAATCATTCAAAATTTACGACCGCCCAGGCTAGCTTGGGCGGTCTTTTTTTGTGCTATTGTAAGGTAATTTTTTTGCCCCCTTCGGGGCGGCTCGTAGATCTAAGTTAGCCTAAAAAATATTTTTCCAAAAATGTGCCTCACCGGGTCGTCATTGCAACGACGTTATCGTTGATTTTTTTGGGTTAACTTAAACTCTGCGAGGGCGCGTGTGGAGACAAAAGGAATTATAGCGTTAAATCATCAAGGCTTTATCATTCATACTAAATTGTTACAATCATTCGGTCTGCAGTCCGTGGCAAACGATTATTTTCGTGGAAAATCCATTTAAATCAGAAGGAAACGATTCGGATTTAGTTGTTCACGGGTAATATCGCGTCAACCCAAACGTTGTTTATAGTCGGTGCAATGAAGTTGCGCCGGGAAAACATAGTTCATTGATGAAGGCGAATGCGGGGATATTTAGCCAACCGGAAAACTAAGCAGCAAACAATTTGGGTGGTTAAAAACCAATAATGAAATGATATATTTGAACAGGTAACTACTGCATTAGCAGTTAATAATAATCGAAATAAACATAAAAATTCATCAATGAAAATACACGCCTTAATCATTGCTTCACTTTTAACTTTAACTTTTGCAGGTGCAAATGCCCAAACCAATGCTACTGTATCAACAACACAGGATGAGAACATTTACATTACCGGAACGGTGCAAACCAAACAGGGCGACCCGCTGCGATACGCATTTGTGCAGGACAAACTGACCAAAAGCGCCGTTTACACTGATTCGTTGGGAAGTTTTACCTTGCAGGTGAATGCAAATTCAAAATTAGGCGTGACCTGTACCGGCTTCAACGACACGCTGATCGACGTCAAAAACAGAACTTCATTTTTGATCCGGTTGAGTTATAAAAATGCCGCAAACGGGCAATCCAATATCCCCGACCCCACCAAGACTACCGACAATATCAACCTGGCAACGCTGCGCGACCAATTGATACTTAACGGGCCTGACGCAGCACAATCGCGTTCGGGTGGAGGAAACACGGGGAAAGGCCTTAATGTAGACATGGCCCAGGGTTCCGTTTTCCCGGTAATACACCAAAAAGAAGCTACCCAGGGATCGAGGTACCTATTAGGCGACTGGGTACACGGGTACGTTGTAAACAGTAAAGACTCGATCATTCAAAACCCCGGATTTTTTTTTAATTACGACAAAATGGGCGGTGGCTTACTTTTAACAAAGGACCAGCATGAGGCTATAGAGATTTACCGGGAAACCATAAAATCATTTACGCTTTTTGATGCCCTGAACCAGCGCTATACCTTTACTACCGTGCCTGAAATTGATAAAAGCCACTATGTGCAGGTGATCTCGTCCGGCAATAATTATAAAATATATAAACTGACCAAAACAAAGTTTGAAGCAGCAAACTATGTGAGCGATGGCGTTGCTTCGTCCGGCAATAACTTCGATTCGTATGTGGATGAAGGCGTCTATTATGTCCTGGATGTTAAAACCAACCAGCTGCAGCCATTGGCACTGAAAAAGAAGGCGTTAAAACAGGTATTTGCAAGCCAGGCAGATAAGCTCAACAAATTTATGGCTGCCAATTCGGGCGATATTGATGATGCTTACCTGGTTGACCTGGGCGATTACATGAATAAGTAAAGGATCGGAATAGCGCCCCGATTTTTTTACGCGGTCCTGGGAAACTGTTTGCAGCGACGCAAAATATTGCGTCTGTACGACAAGAAAATTCTTTTAAATGAGCAAAATTTCCGATTTTTAACCAGTTTCTTATTGTTACCGGGTAACATTTGTCGACTTTATTTGAATTAAACAGGAATAACCAAAATTATTAATATGAAAAAAATCGGCGTACTGGCCTTGTTAATGACAGGTATATTAAGACTTGTATCAGCACAAACCATCAGCATTTCGGGAACAGTGAAAACCCGCGACGGCGATGCCATGTACTTAGCTTTCGTTCAGGATCAACAGCATAAGAACGGTGCTTATACCGATTCGCTGGGCGCCTTTACACTTGTGGTATACCCAAACGCGCAGCTTCATGTCCGCTGTTTCGGGTTTAGGGATACGCTTATCCAAATTGACGGACGCGTAACGTTTTCGATCGTGTTAACCCCTAAGGTTAATATAACGGCCAGCAGGGTGAGGAAAACTGATGACAAAAACAGTGATGACATAAATATGGCTACCCTCCGCGACCAGATCCAGAATGACGACGCACAGGTTTCTATCCAGGTTGCAAGGGACTACCGCGGGATGCAGGGCCCTGTGGTTACTCAAGATCCTAACCCTAATGACCCCAATAGCGCGAAAAACATTGCCGCCGCCGAAGCTGCCGGTGAAGTTTCCGGCCAATACCCAAACGGTTTGGGCCCTCGTAAAACCCCGCTTCCTGCCATCCAGGTTGGCCCTGACATGGCCCAGGGCGCAATTTTCCCGGTATTTCACCACAAAGACGAAACACAGGGAAGCCGGTTTCTTTTTGAAAACTGGGTGCACGGCTATGTTGTGAACGCCAGCGATTCCTTAATTCAAAACCCGGGGATTTATTTTAATTACGATAAAATTGGAGGAAACCTGCTGGTTAGCAGGGACCGCCATGCTGCAATAGAAATAGACAAGGAAAGCGTAAAGTCCTTCACCTTATTTGACCCGCTTAGCCAGCCATACAACTTTACTATGGTGCCCCAGATTGATAAAACTCATTTTGTGCAGGTGATTACATGCGGTGTTAATTATTGCATATACAAATCCATAAAAACAAAGTTCGTTACTGCAGATTATGTGAGTGATGGCGTAGTAGCTACCGGCAACAATTATGATTCGTTCCAGGACGAAGGCACGTATTACGTGCTAACCGTTAAAACACACCAGTTTCAACAGATATCATTAAAAAAGAAGGCGATAAAACAGGTGTTTGCAAGCCAGGTAGATAAGCTTAACAAATTTATGGCTGATAATTCCGGTGATATTGATGACAGTTACCTGGCATCATTAGTGGATTATTTGAATAAGTAAAGGGGGCTAATAGCGACAATTTGAATTGCACCCAACGGGGAAATCGCGGTTAAAATAGTTGTAGGCCCTAAATCGTAAATAGGTGCTTTACCTCTTTCCCGCGAAGCAGAATAGAGGATAGCTGCCATTAAATTTTAAACGTGATTTCCCTGGGGCCCGGCGCTTCAGAAGCACCCGTTTCTTGTTTTTTCGTCGCTAACCACACGATACACGCACCAGGAATCAAAACTCCAGCCATTTGGTTAGCGCCAGGTTGATTTTCATGCCTTCGCGGTATTTATCAAACTGGTCGTTGAGCACCCTTATCGTAATGCCCTTGTATCCTACCACTAACTCCTCGTAGTTCCCTTTAAATAACACTTGTTGTATTTCCCAATCGTTGTCGGTCCAGGTTTTTACCGTCTGTACCCATTGCGGGTAGATGACGATGTGGGCCGCTTTGGTTTTAAGCCCGCAAATTTTGGCTTCCTCGCGGGTTAATACGGTGCAATTGGTAAGCAGCCTGGCGGTGTACAAATGTTTGGGGCTTTGATACATTGACCGGGGATCGCCTGATTCCAAAATTTCACCCGATTTCAGCACCAGCAATTCGTCAGCCATTGACAGCACTTCAGCCGGGTCGTGCGATACGATGATCACCGTTAAACCGGTATCCTTTACAATTTGCCGTATATCCTGCTGCAAACCTTCCCTGAACGAAGTATCCACCTGGTTAAAAGGTTCATCCAGCAACAGTATTTCCGGGTTGACCACGATAGCCCGTGCAATCGCTACCCGCTGTTTTTCGCCCCCGCTCAAAATTACGGCCTGCTTATCGGCAACGCCGGTTAACCTGAGCTGCTGTATTATTTTTTCAGTTTTTTCGTGTTTGGCTTTCAGATTAGTGTGAGGCAGCATTGCGGCGATATTCTCGCGCACTTTGGCAAACACATTCAGGTCGTCGGTTTGCTGGGTAACCATTTTCATGGCATCATGCCCGGGGATCAATTTTTCTTCGGGCCCCCAAACCCGCGCGCCTTTAAACTTTATTTCGCCGCTGTCGGGCGATATCAAGCCATACAATAACTTCAGCAAAGTGCTTTTCCCGCTGCCGCTTTCGCCGATAATGGCGGTGATCTTACCTTGCGCGATGGTAAGGTCAGTCTTTTTCAGCCCGGCTTGCTGCGTTCCGGGGTAAGTTTTGGTTACTGCGGTTGCTTGCAGAAAAGGTATTGCTGACATCGCGGTAAAGATAGTGAAGAGCAAGGCTCATGTGAGTGCTCAAAAATAAAATCGACGGAGTTTACCCTCTTTACCGATTTCGGCAGAGAGGGCCGACAAGCGATTTAGCGCAGTCGGGGTGAGTAAAACAGGAGGACATTGGCGCTAATGCATCGGCGGTTTTTACTCACCCGGTCATCGCTTTGCCCGACCACCCTCTCTCCGGCAAGAGCCGGAAAGGGGGTAACGCCAATTACGTTTTAAATGCGGGGTCTTTTCATATCCTCAAATAGTCCTTTTATGCTGCTCATAAAAGTTTAAATTTGCAGCACATCAAAAAAGTGGACAGAAAACTCATCATCGGCACCCGGGGCAGCGACCTGGCTTTATGGCAGGCGCATTTTGTACAGGACAGCCTGGCGGCAATAAATATTGAAGCGGAATTAAAGATCATCAAAACACAGGGCGACCGCATCCTGCACTTAAGCCTGGACAAACTGGAGGGCAAGGGTTTTTTTACGAAGGAACTGGAAGAGGAGCTTTTGGCCGGGACGATAGACCTTGCCGTACACTCGCATAAGGACCTGCCTACCGAAAACCCGCCGGGATTAATGATCGCGGCAGTTTCCGAACGGGAGGACCCCTCGGAGTTATTGCTGATACTGAAAGACTGTGTTGATGTGCACCAAAAGCTTTCGGTAAAATACGGCGGGATTGTGGGCACATCATCCAACCGCCGTAAAGCGCAATTGCTGGCTTACCGCCCCGACCTGGATATTAAGGACCTGCGCGGGAACGTGCCTACCAGGGTAAATAAGCTGCGTGATGAAAATTACGATGCCATTATGCTTGCCAAAGCAGGCGTTTTTCGGCTGGGCCTTGATTTGAGCGATTTTCATGTGGAAGAACTAAGTCCTGCTGAACTGGTTCCCGCACCTGCACAAGGGGCGTTAGCCATTCAAATAAGAGAAGATGATCAGGAGCTATTTGCTGCCCTGCAGCCCTTGCACCATCCTGAAGTTGCCGAAGAGCTTGCCGTGGAGCGTAAAGTTTTGAAGCTTTTTGGTGGTGGCTGCCACCTGCCGCTGGGTTGTTATTGCCGTAAGGAAGACCAGGTTTACCAGGTATTTACCTCGAAAGCGGATGAAGGAGGGGATTTTCCCGACAGGTTGTTTATTGAAGCAAGCTCCACCGAAGGCCTGGCAGAGAAGATAGTTGCTTACTTTGATGCGGACCGTATCTTCCCTAAAAAAGTTTTTATTTCGAGGGACCTTTCTGAGCAAAGCTATTTCCGAAAGGCATTAGAAAAGCATAATATAGAAGTTGAAGGACGCTCACTGATCCGTACGGTACCCGTCATCAACAAACTGGATAATTTTATTTTCAGAAATGTGGATTGGGTGTTTTTCAGCAGTAAAAATGCCGTTGAATACTTTTTTCAACTCGGGCCGTTATTGCCCAAGAAAGTGAAATTCGGGACGATGGGCAGCGGGTCGGAGGATGCCTTGAGGCGGCATGGATATTTAGTTGACTTTATTGGCGAAGGGATTGACCCGACGGAGGTTGCCGCAGGTTTCGCACTCCTGGCAAACGGAAAAACGGTGATGTTCCCATCTGCAGAAAACTCGGTGCGGAGTATACAACAAGGATTGTCAGCAGATACCAAAGTGATCAACCTTTCGGTTTACGAAACCATTTTGGAAGAAAACCCGGAGCCAAGCGGCGCCGAAATCCTGGTATTTACCAGCCCGTCCAACGTTGAGGCTTATTTTGCCAATAATTTGATCCACCACGATCAGAAAGTGATCGCCATAGGTAAATCAACAGGAAAAAAACTGGAAGAAATACAAGTAAAGTATACATTGCCTTTTTCGCCCGATGAAACCGGGCTGGCCGAAGCAGTTTTCGGCCTGCAATAGAGCGCAAAATTAAAAAAGCTGTCCCTCTTTTTTTCGTCACTCATACGTGACTACCAGTTTGGGGTGTCTCGTTGCGTCGCTGTAATAGCTGGAGCAAAATATTCGGCTGGTATAGGTGGTTTCATTTTGCAGCATTAGCTTAAAGCCATAGTTGGCTCCGCTCTGCACCATTGATTTCATCAAATTGGTTACATCAATATCAAGGTTCAGGAAAGGCTGCGTGGTTGATGGCACGGTTACGCTGTTTTCGGCCAGGCCATTCGGCTGATTAAACCAGTTTACCGTTTGCGGGTTCCATGACGCAGCAATTTGTTGAACAACAATGGCATTGTTGGCGCCGAAATTGGCATCGGTAAGGTTCCCGTTCAGGGGAATGGTATCTGAGTAAAGGTAGAGATGTGCTTTTAAAATTGCAGCACGTGGCGGTATTTGGCCCAGGTTGAACTGAAGCAGTTCGCGCATAGTTACGGGCACGCCGTCCTTCGTCCACGCGCAAAGGGGCTCTTCGATGGAAGTGCCGTTGCTGTAATCACTACTTCCCCATAAATTCACATTAAACTCGGTGGGATTGTTGGCCGGTGAAATGGTAACGGTTGTTGGATTGGCTTTTTTACAGGCAAAAAAAGCCATTGCGCAAAATAAGCCGGCGATGAATAGCAGATAGTTGATTTTCATGATCGTGTATTATAAGGTAAATTGGTAAAAAATCGTTATGTTTAATAGAAAGAGCAAATAAAGTGGATATCACCTAAAACGTTTAAAATCATTTTTAAGACATAAAACCTTTTAGGTGATGATCGTCAATAAATAATTGTTTCTGTTTGATTATTTTTGACGTCCACATTAACCGTGATACTATACACTACGTGGATTTATAAAAAAATGCTACAACGACCAAGAAGAAACCGGAAAAGCGAAGTAATACGCCAGATGGTGCAGGAAGCGCGTGTTAGCGCAGCAAACCTGATATTTCCCTTATTTATAGTAGATGGCACATTTCAAAAAACCGAGGTAAGTTCGATGCCGGGGATATACCGCTATTCCATCGATAATTTACTGCGGGAGATAGAGAGCTGCCTTAAGCTGGGCTTAAACGCTTTTGATTTATTCCCTAATATAGATGAATCGTTAAAAGATAAATTCGCGACGGAAAGCCACCGGGAGCAAAGCCTTTACCTGCGCGCCATCCGCGAGGTGAAAAAGAATTTCCCGGAAGCATGCGTGATCACCGATGTAGCCATGGACCCCTACAGCAGCGACGGGCACGACGGCCTTGTGGAAAATGGTGAAATATTGAACGATGAAACGCTGGAAATTTTGGGCAAAATGGCGCTGGCCCACGCCCAGTGCGGGGCTGATATTGTGGCGCCGTCGGATATGATGGACGGCAGGGTCGGGTATATCCGCAATGTGTTGGACGAAAACAAGTTTACCAATGTCTCGATCATGTCGTACTCGGCAAAATATGCCAGCGCATTTTATGGCCCGTTCAGGGATGCTTTGAATTCGGCGCCAAAGTTTGGCGATAAAAAAACCTACCAGATGAACCCGGCCAACCAGCGCGAAGCATTGATTGAGGCCGACCTGGATGAAGCAGAAGGCGCTGATTTTTTAATGGTAAAACCGGCTTTGCCTTACCTGGACGTAATCAAGTTATTAAAGGATAACACGGAACTGCCTATTGCCGCCTACAATGTGAGCGGTGAGTATGCGATGGTAAAAGCCGCAGTACAGCGCGGCTGGCTGAATGAGCAGCGTGCGGTTACCGAAATATTAACTGGTATCCGTCGCGCCGGGGCCAGCGCGATATTAACCTATCATGCGAAGGAAGCGCTGCTGAACAATTGGATTTAACCGTAGAGGCCAGAGATTAGAGACTAGAGATTAGTTTGGAACTGGCGTTGGGGATGCCGGGCTTTTTTGTAACAAAGGCCAAAAAGTGGTGACAAGGATTTGTCAGTGACAAAATTTTGTCAGTAGTTAAAGTGTTAATTATCAGTTTTGTAGCGTTTTGTAGCAGGGTGTAGCACGTGTAGCGCTACGCTACAAAACCTTAATCAAGACTTACTTGCAAAAGCCTGAATTAAATAAAAGGTGCTTGTTGAGAAAACGATTTTAGACAAAGACAATGTTCGAAGCATTAAAAAAGAAATTGAATACGGGGGAAGCTGAAGCCGGAAGTTCAACCGCGAAGCCGGACATTAGCCGGGAGAAGTCGGCAGAACTATTTGAAAAGGCTAAAACCTATTTCCCGGGTGGCGTAAATTCACCAGTGAGGGCATTTAAGTCGGTTTATGGAACGCCTCTTTTTATTGAAAAAGGCGATGGCTGCCATTTATGGGATGCTGACGGCAACCAGTTTATTGATTTTTGCTGCTCCTGGGGGCCGCTCATCCTGGGGCATAATCATCCCAAAGTTCGGGAAAAGGTAATTGAGGTGATGCAAAACGGCATGTCGTTCGGTGCGCCAACCGCTTTAGAAAATGAACTGGCCGACTTGATCACCAAAAACAATCAGTATATCCAAAAGCTTCGTTTTGTAAGCTCAGGTACCGAGGCGGTGATGTCGGCCATTCGTTTGGCCCGCGGGTTTACTAAAAGAGATAAGGTATTGAAGTTCGAAGGCTGTTACCATGGCCATTCAGATTCACTGTTGGTAAAGGCTGGATCAGGACTCGTCACTTTTGGCGAAACTTCTTCCGCAGGCGTGCCAAAAGCATTCGCGGACGAAACCATCGTTGTGGCGCTGAATGATACAGCGGCGGTTAAGGAGGCTTTTGAAGAGTTTAAAGACCAGATTGCCGTCGTAATTATTGAGCCCATTCCGGCAAACAACGGCTTGCTTTTACAGGAAAAAGAATACCTGCAGTTTTTACGCGATATCTGCACCGAAAACGGCACGCTGCTGCTATTCGACGAGGTGATCTCGGGCTTCAGAATAGGTTTTGAGGGTGCTGCCGGACATTATGGCATTAAGCCGGATATTGTTACCTACGGCAAGATCATCGGTGGCGGCCTTCCGGTAGGCTGTTACGGGGCATCAGAAGAAATAATGAGTATCGTTTCTCCGGATGGCGGCGTTTACCAGGGCGGCACGCTATCAGGCAACCCGGTGGCAATGGCCGCGGGTATTGCACAACTGACGGAACTCCTGAAATCAAACTTTTACCGCGATCTTAACAAAAAAACGGAAGAGTTTACCGAGGCCATACAGCGTTTTGCTACCGCCCGGAATTATAAGTTTAAGGTGTATCGCATTGGGTCGATCTTCTGGTTTGCTTTTACCGACAACGAGGCTATCCGAAGAGCTGACGAGATCGAGTCGGCAAGCATGGAGAAGTTTAAGAAACTGCACCGGGAATTGCTCAACCGGGGCGTTTATCTCGGCCCTTCGGGTTATGAGGTTGGCTTTATCTCATCGGTGCACACCAAAATCGACCTGGAAAAAGCAAAACGTGCTATATTTGAGAGTCTTGAGGTAGTATTTAGAGAAAAGTAAGCAGTTTGCAGTGGGCAGTTTGCAGTAGAAGCCCACTGCAAACTGCCCACAGCAAACTGAAGGAGTTAATATGAGAAGGTCATTTATAATATTCTACGCGTTAATCATCTACGCCCTTACCGAGCTGGCTTGGTGGGGCTACCTGCTGGTAAAGCTGATGCCCAGCAGCCTGGCCAT
>Ga0302140_10003442_pt1 | contig 20351 bp, 16 predicted proteins | sample I_Bog_E1_1_FD_202095 | JGI IMG/M metagenome (GOLD analysis project Ga0302140, IMG submission 202095) | Peat permafrost microbial communities from Stordalen Mire near Abisko, Sweden - I_Bog_E1_1 | ecosystem: Environmental > Terrestrial > Soil > Wetlands > Peat | place: Sweden: Abisko, Stordalen... | reverse complement strand
AACGACACGGAGCGTATTTTTACGGTGGAGGATGGCGCGATCCACGTCTCCGGCAAAGAGTTCGGCGGCCTGATCACGAAACAGGAGTATGCCGATTACTATCTGAGCGCGGAGTTCAAGTGGGGCGAAGGAACTTTCGCGCCACGCGCGGGCAAGGCGCGCGACGCGGGCATCCTTTACGATGTGACCGGACCGATGCAGGTCTGGCCCAGTTCGGTGGAGTTTCAGATTCAGGAAGGCGCGACCGGCGATATTTATTTGTGCAACAGCTTCGCGCTGACCTCGAACGATGGCCGGAGGGTGATTGGTCGCCCGGGGCAGTATGTGGGGATGAACCGGTATGGGAAGGGGCCGTGGAAAGATGAGACGGGGTACCGCGACCCGGAGGGCGATCCCGAGAAACCGCATGGGGAATGGAATCACGTGGAATTAGTGGTGCAGGGCGACCGGGTGAAGTATTATGTCAACGGGAAGCTGGTGAATGAGGCGTCGGAGACGGTGGTGACGAAGGGGAAGATTCTGTTCCAGTCGGAAGGCGCGGAGGTTTTTTATCGCAATATCAGGCTGTACCCATTGCGGTAAATAGCGTTCAGTTCACCGATGGTTTTTCGGCGTAATCTATGACCAGGATTTCCGTGGATTCCGTCGCCGGTATCAGCTTCAACCCGAGTTGTTCCTGCAGCGCGGTGGAGACCGCATCGGCACTGGACGCAAAAATCATCTCGCGGTAACCGAACGTTCCGGCTGCGCCGGTCTTATCGCGCACGTCGCAGTGAAGACGTCCTGAGAGAAGCGTGACCAGAGATGACACGGACATGTTGCCATAATGCATCACGCCGAGGGGTCCCATCCCGATTAATTCGCGGGCGCATAAGTCTCCCCGATTGGCCGGGCAGGGTGCGGCCACTGTGAACTTTGGCCCACCTTCGCCGGCAACCAGATCGAAAGCGGGAAGTTCCTTCGTGTCGCGGTGAAACTTCAGCCGGAAGCGATCGGCTAAGACGGCCTGAAGCATGCGCGGCAACTGATCCACCTGAGGCACGCCCCCGACCTGCGTGCCGATCACAATATCGTACTCCTGCAACTGACCGCGCTCAACCCAGTCGCGGCCTCCAACGATCTGATATTCCTTCAACTGGTAAGCGGTCATGATGAGATCTACGAGACTGCCAGAGACATCGACTCGCTGATCGCTCACACGAACGAAACTCCCGAAAGAGCGAGACATAACACTGTTACGCGGGGACGGGCTGTTAGCGATAGTCACCGTAAACGGCGCGGACTGGCAAAGCGCGGCGCATTGTGCGAGGAGAAACAGTGCGGCCAGCACGCTCCTGGTTTGTTTACTGACCAGACTGCTGTTTGGCATGGATTTCGTCCAGGCGTTTCTTCAGGTAATCCTTATATTCCTGCAGGAGCGCCGGATCTTTCGGACTTCCGTAAATCTCGCTCGACTTGTACTTGCCTTCGTCGAACTTCATGCGCGTCCATTCATCGTGCACATGAAGCGTATCGGCGTTATCCACCACCTGCTGCGCCAGAGCGGGCGGCACGAAATAGACGCCTTCGCGATCGCCCACCACCATGTCACCCGGCATCACCGTCACGTTGCCAATCTTAATCGGAATATTGATGCCTGTCAGCGTCACGTTGGCAATCGCGCTCGGATGTGTCTTGCGAAAATAGGCCGGCATGTCCATTTCCGAATCGCCATCCAGATCGCGGATCGCGCCATCGATCACCATGCCCGCGCTTTTTGTTGTCTTCATCACGTAGTAGAAAAGATTGTCGCCGACCATCGTGCCACCATCCACTTTGCCGAAGAGATCCACCACAAGCACGTCGCCAGGCTGCAGCATATCGAGCGCCACCTGATTGTTCATCTGCGCCGGCAATCCGTTCTTCACTCCCTTCGCACTGTTGTACGTATTGAGATCCGGGCGCGACGGCATGAACTGCACGGTGAACGCGCGGCCCACGAGAGTCTTGCCAGGATGCAGCACTTCGAAGCCATCCGCATACTGATTTGTGTAGCCGCGCCCGGGTCCGCCGCCGTTCCCGACAACGCTCCAGACTTCTTCGGAGGAAATCTCGCGGGCGCGCTTGATGATGGAATCCGGGATCTTCGGCCGGCCATCGGCGAAGCGCTCGAACGGGTTGGCCGCCGTCAGCGCGATCATTTCATCTTTCGACAGGCTGAACAACTGTGCATGTGCCAGCGTGGGAACCACGGCCGCCGCTATGCAGGCGTATGCCGCGAGTGTTGCCATTCGGATGGTTGTCATTTTATGTGCTCCTAGATCCTGCCAAAAGTGGCTACTGCGTCCTGAATCGATTTGTACTTTTCGATGAAAGGAATCATGCGGTGCTCGGTATCGTCGAGTTCCTGCGCCTTCTTCAGAATGTCCGCGGCGTGCGCGCGCGGGGCCACCACAACGCCATCCTCATCGGCAGCAATCATATCACCTGGATTAACCGTAACGCCGGCGCATTTGACCGGGACATTGACGCCCGCGAACCGGTAGTGATTGATGGTGGTGGATGGTACGACGCCGCGGCTGTAGACGGGGAACTGAAGTTTTTCGATGTGCGGAAGATCGCGCACCGAGCCATCGATCACGGCTCCGGCGAGGCCGCGATATTTCATCGCAGTCGCCATGAGTCCGCCGATGCCCGCATAGTCCAGGCCGTCTTCGAGCACCATGACGTAGACCGAACCGGGCGCGGCGTTATCGATGGCGTCGAGCATGCCCTGCGATGCTTTGGAACCTTCGGTGTGTTCCTCTTTCTTCATAAGCACGGTGACGGCGGGGCCGGCAAATTTCGTTTTGAAGACGGGGCGCATGTCGTGCGCGAGATAAGCGCGCTGGCCGTAGAGTTGTTCGATGGCGTCGGAGACGGAGGCGACTTCCACCATTCGAAAACCTTCGGCGAGATCGGTGGTGGGCGGCACTGGTTTGGGCGGCGCTGGTTTGGGCGGCGCTGGTTTAGTTTGCGCGATGAGAATGGCCGTGAGCAGCGCGGCGATCGCGGCAAGACAAAAGATTCGGTTGAGCTTCATTTTGGCCTCGTCATTAGCTTATATACTATCCGGGGTGAGGTTTCGAAACATGAAGACAGCCGAGGGTCCGGGGCGCAGAGATTTTGGCAAGCTGGCGCTGCGTAGTGCTATAGGTGGTGCGCTGGGCGCGGGCGCGTTGCTGACGTCTGTGTCGCGGAGCGAGGCCGCTGTGCACACGAGTCAACCAGGCATCAAGCTCTGCGCGCAGACTGGCGCGAAGCCAACCGACCAGCAGTTGCTCTATCTGCAGCAGATCGGCGTGGAGTATGTGAGCGTGGCGTCGACGCCGGATCTGCGAACGGCCGAAGGTTTCCTGCAAATCAAGAAAGCGTACGCCGATGCGGGAATTACCGTGTGGAACATCGGCAATACCAGCGTCCACAACATGCCGGAGGTCACGCTGAATCTGCCGGGGCGCGATCAGAAGATCGAAGACTACAAGCAGTATCTGCGCAATCTCGGCAAGGCCGGGATTTACTACACCACTTACGCGCACATGGGCAACGGCATCTGGAACAGCGGCCGCGCTACCATTCGCGGATCCGGCGCGCGCGTGTTCGATCTGGCGAGTCCGGATAAGGTGGGCGTGTGGGATGGCGTCACGTTCAAAGAGCCGCTTTCGCACGGGCGCGTGTTCAGCAGGGAAGAGATCTGGGAGAACTACACGTACTTCATTAAGCAGGTTGCGCCGGTGGCGGAGGAAGCCGGCGTGCGGATCGGCATCCATCCGGACGATCCTCCGGTGCCTGTGCTGGCCGGCGTGCCGCGCTGTATCTTCACCACTTTCGATGGCTATAAGCGCGCGATGGAGATTGCGAACAGTCCGAACGTGGGGATTTGTCTGTGCTGCGGGACGTGGCTGGAGGGCGGGCGGCAGATCACCGGCAAAGATCCCGAAGAGATGATTCGCTATTTCGGCGCGGAGAAGATCTGGAAGATTCACTTCCGCAATGTGAGCGCGCCGCTGCCTCGGTTTGTCGAAACCTTCATGGATAACGGCTATTACGACATGTACAAGATCATGAAGGCGCTGCGCGACGTGAACTACGATGGCATCGTGATTCTGGATCATACGCCGGATATGGTGGGCGGCGGGAACGCGCAGACATCTTACGGATTCGCGTATATGAAGGCGCTGCTGAATCGGGCGAATGCGGAGGCCAGGGCGTAAGCGCGGCGTTATTTCAGTGGAATTGTCAACGATCCCACGTGGCCGGTCTTTGAATCGCGCACCACGATGGTGATTTTTGTGGCGCCTGGCATGAGCGGTAATGACATCGGCCAGCTGACGCCCCGGGTATCGAACTGAGCACGGTCGGCGCTCGCGATTTCGAATCGTTTGTTATCGGATACTTTCGAGAGCGTGTTGCCGCTGTCGTTCACTTCGACGAACGTTTCTTCTATCGTGCCGATCCAGCCCGCGGTTTGCGGTTCGAGGGATAGCGTAGCGGGGTCGAGATTCAGGCGGATGGTGGCGGTGCCTTGCGGAGTGCCGGGAGCGGTGTTGAGGCGTGCGGTGATGCCGACTCCTTTCGCGTCGACCTGATCCAACAGTGACGCTTCAAGTTCTCCTTTGCCGCCTTTTTCCGGAGGCAAATCCGTGTCACCCGCATAGTAACCCTGGCGGAAGTAAAGCTGCAATCCTGCACGATCGGCTTTGACCTTGAGCGCATGAAATTTGTTGTCGCGTTCGTTATCGGGCAGATAGAAGCCAAGCGTGTAGGTAGTGCGGGATGCTGCGATTTGCCGGGCCATGATCGCATCGAGATCGTAGCTTTCGTGCCAGCTTTGCCCCCCGGTTCTATCGGCAAGCTCTCCCTGAAACGTGTTGACCGCGACATTCGCTTCGTTGAGCGCATCGATCGTCTTGTCCCATCCTGTCTTCCACATGTCGTGCATAAGCAGCGGGGGCCCCGGCCCGCGAACCAGGAACACGTTCTTGCGGCCAGGGACCAGCGCCAGGTGTTCGGCGAGTGCCTGCAGTGTCAGCCTGGTGCCGCTCGAAGCGTCTTCGGCCAGCATCTCCGTCTCGCGCGCGGGAACCTGATTCGGGTCGCGTCTGGGTGAACCGCTGGCGCCCGGCTTGTCCGGATGAGTTTCGGGCGGAAACCTCATCCCGCGCGGGATATAGCTCTTCAGACGCCGAAGAAGCAGTGCGCGGTCGGTTGTGTAGTCCTGCAGCAACACCAGGCCTTCGTCTTTCGCGGTGACATAGAGGGCGATGCGTTCATCGGGACTCACTTTGCTCATGAGGCTTGTGACCTGCAACTGCGCGTCGGCCGCGGTCTGGAAAGGCGTTCGGTTGGGATCGTGCGCAACGTTGAGTTGATCGAGCACGATCACGGTGGAGTGCCCGGCGAGCCTGGGGGGACCCGGATTGCGATTGGAGATTACATCAGGCGGCAGCGACTTCGACGGCGGCGCGACGGAAGTTTCCGGCTGCCCACGATTGACGCTGAAGATATCGATCGTGCGCGGTTGACCGTCATCCGTCACCGTGAAATCCCCCTTCGACAGATCCGTTACCGGCTTGCCGTGCGAATCCGTCACGACGACGTCGATCTGGACGACGCGCGTGTCGGCGCGGAGTTTGAGCACGTCATCCTGCATCGCGCCAGCGTAGCGCGAGGCGGTCGCGCAGACCGCAATGCAAATCATGAGTGGCGTCTTCATGTTCATTTGTCGAACGTGAGCGTGGAATCGGCTTCGAACTTCCTGTAATCGCGGAAGAAACTTTCGTTCCTGAAGCAAAGATTGCCGTGCCGCTGGCAGGTCAAAAGCTCGGAGCGCGTGGGCAGTAAATACTGAGCGTCCGCGATTTTTACCAGATCGTAGTCGATGGTGGATTCGACGGTATCGCCCGGATAGTTGTCGGGCAGCCCGCGCGCGGATATCGCGATTCTGAGAATCTGGCCGGTGCCTTCGTCGATCCAGACCGCGCCATCGAAAGCCGGCGAAAAGCGCGTATCGTTTTCGCCCCGAAGACTCCAGATCGAATGAGCCCGATCCACTGCGAAGCTGTAGCGGACGGCGCGGCGGTTTCGGATGGGGTCGCGGCCTTTCGCGACAAACTGCGCGGCGCTATCGGGCGAGAAGACTGCAACCAGCGCCGCCGAAAACTCTCCCTGCGACCAGACACCGCGCGAAGGCAGTGCCGCCACGGGCTTGCCGTTCAGAACGATATTGGAGTACACCTCCCTGCCCTTTTCGGAAGCGACAGTGCCGCCGATGGTGTCGAGCTTTTGCCAGTCCGGAATCGCATTCTGAGAGAGTTGCTGCTGCAACATAGTCCCAACCGGAAGCCGCATGGCCTGATTGGCCATTACCTGATTGACCATGATTTGGTTGTGGGGGACCTGGTTACGCGTGCCACGGTACCGCGTGGTGGTGCGGTTCACGATGAAATCCGGCATCGACCGGGCAATGGCGAGCGCGCTCCAGCGGGCTGTTTCGACGACAGCGCCGCCATCCGTATTTTGCGGCTGCGCCGGCGCGATCGCCATGTTGGCAGGGGCTGCTGCAAGGGCGAGCGCAGCGGGGTCGATTGAACTCAGCACGGCCTGTTGCCTGGGTTTACTGGAAATCTCCTGTTGCCGCTGCTGCGAGGGCAGGTTCTCCACATGGTCCACTATGAGCATTTCCACGGACTCTTTGCGCTTGTCGAGCCGCACGCCGAGTTCATCGCTCAGTGCCACGGGAAGCGCGGCGACCGATGGAAAACTCAGCGTAACGTCGTATACGCCCGTCAGCCCGGTGCGATCCGCGACGGGCGTGCCGACCACGGTCGTCAGGTATTGCGCCAGCACCGCCATGGTTATTTTGCTGCCCGAATAGTGTCCCCGGATAGGATTGGTGTGTTCCACGCCAGGCGTCGTCTCCCGAAATTTGATGCCGCCGTTCTCAACCGACATTGCGTAGACCGGCAGAATCCGGCTCTCTTTGTGCACGGCGAGACGAAACCTCTCCGCCAGCGTCTTCTGCATCATGGCCTGGATCCCGGCCTGGTAACTTTCCGCATCGGTCGCGAACTCCGGAAACTTCGCGACCAGATCGAATCGTGTCTGCCGGAGCCAGGCGGGCGCGACGATCTGGTAATCCTCCACTCCGTACGCGCGCTGAATCAACTGCCTGAGACCGGTGTTTAATGCGCTGAGCGTGACAGCATCGCTGTGGAAAGCGGGTCTGGTGGCGTTGGCGCCCTGAGCGGCGAGCCTCACCGACACCCGATCGAACTGCTGACCAATAGCCGCGCCACTCAGGATAAATGTCAATGCGATGGCGCGGGAGCTTTTCATCGAATGGCTCTCATTTGGACCTCTAGAGGAGCGGAACGGTCAACGAGCCGACATGTCCCGAAGCCCGATCGCGCAGAACAATCGTAATCTTTTTCGCCCCCGGAATCAACGGCAGCGAAAACGGCCACGCCACACCCGCGCTGTCGAAATGCGCGCGACCGGCGGCAGGCACCGCGAACTCTTTCGTATCGGAAACCTTCGCCAGCGTCTCGCCGTTCTCATTCACTTCCAAAAACATTTCTTCGATCCCGCCGATCCAGCCCGAACCGTGCGCGGAATCCTGTTGCGCGAGCGACAGCGTGGCGGGATCCAGATTCAGATAGATATCGAGCGTGCCTTGCGGGCTGCCTGGCTTAGGCTCCACTCGGGCAGTCATCCCGACACCGGTCGCGTTCGTCTGATTCATGAGCACGGACTCCAGATCTCCGCTATGCACGCTCGGAACAGCGCCGTCTGGCAGTTCACTGTTGCCCGCATAATAGCCCTGGCGATAGAAAAGCTGCAGCCCGGAACGCGCCACGCGGACATGGAGCGCATGAAATTTGTCGTCGCGCTCACTGTCGCCGAGATAGAAGCCAAGCGTGTAGCTTGCGCGCGAGACCGCAATACCGTCGGCCATCGCGGTATCCAGATCGTTGCGTCCGAAGTACGCTTTGCCGCCGGTTGCATCGGCCACCGTCTGCATGGTCAGCAGCGTGCCCGTGTTGGGATTCGAACCACGAAACAAGCCGCGCGAATCCACGGTGTTCACCTGCACGTTGGCTTCATTGAGTTCGGTGAACGTCTTATCCCAGGCCGGCTGTTGCGCCGCGCGCAGCAGATAAGGAGGAAAGCCCTGCGTAATCCAGAAAACGCTCTTGCGCCCCCGCACCAGCGCCAGGTGTTCGGCCAGATCCTTGAGTGTGAGCTGGACGCGCATGGAATTTTCGTCCCACTTGGCGATCTTCTCCTGCAGCGTAGGCGGCGGAATGGTGTTGGCGAGTCCAGGCGGATGCGATTGATCAGTGCCACTGGCAAATGCGTTAGCCTGCGCGAGCGTGTCGCCGACAGGGCTCGGATCCCCGCTCTTGTTCGCTTTCGATCCCCGCACAGGCGAAGGAAAGACGCCGCGCGGACTATATTTTCCCAGACTGCGCAAAAGGCTCGCGCGATCCGTGGTGTAATCCTGCAGCAGCACGAGGCCCAGGTTGCGCGAGATCACATAGAGCGCGATTCGCTCATCGGCAGGCACTTTACTCATCAGGCTCAGCACCTGTCTGCGGGCGTATGCCGCATCTTCTATGTAAGCGTTGATCTGATCGAGCACCAGCACCGTCGAATGGCCGGAGACATCGGGCGGCCCCGGATTCCGGTTGGAGAACACATGAGGCGGCAGCAATGGGGCGGAAAAAGAGGATGAAGAAGACGGCGCGGCGGCAACCGATTCACCAGCACGATTGGCATTGAAGGTGGTACTGAAGATATCGATCGTGCGCGCCTTACCCTCATCGCGCACCTCGAAATCCTGCTTCGTCAAACCCTCCACGGGCTTGCCGCTCGAATCCACGACGACTACATCGATCTGCACGACGCGCGTTTCCGCATGCAACGTGGGGAGTGACGAATCCGTGGTCTGCGGCTTCGCCAGTGCCAACAGGAGTAACGGCGCGGCAAGCGCCACGGTCAGAACGGCAGGTGTTGTAGGCACAGCAGAATCATATTAAGATTCCGCGTCGTAGTCAATCAGGCGCGATCCGGGACGGCTAAAGAAATGCCATCGTCTTAACGCCGGAAATATCGAAGCGTTTGCGGCAGCGCACGTTCTTGCAGACCGCCTGGTTATCCACCAGCACCATATAGCTCTGCGCTTTGGCGAACTTGGCACGGTCCCGTTCGTCCGCGCCGCCGGGAAGCCGATCTTTCTTCTTCTGCACGATCCAGTTCAGGTCGTAGGTATCCTGCGTACGGCAGGCCGGGCAGTTCAGCGTGATCGGCTTCGTCGTTCGCGATTCCTGATAGTAGGCGCGTTCGTCCACTAGCGTTTTCCCATTATCGGGCGCTCATCGGAATCCATGGCATACCGTCCGGATTACCTTTGTACTCGGCGCGCGGCCGGATCAGGCGGTTATTGTGGTACTGCTCCAGCACGTGCGCGGTCCAGCCGGACATGCGGCTGACGGCGAACACGGGCGTGAACAGATCCACCGGAATTCCCAGCGAATAATACGTCGAGGCGGAGTAAAAATCCACGTTCGCATTGAGCTTCTTCTCGGCCTTGACCGTCTCTTCCACGCGGCTCGACATGAGGTAGAGCTCTTCGTGGCCGGTGCTCTTGCCCAGATCTTCCGACATTTTGCGAAGGTGCGTGGCGCGCGGATCTTCCGTGCGGTAGACGCGATGCCCAAACCCGGGCATCTTGATTTTCTTCGCGAACATTTCGTGCACGCGCTCCACGGCCTTATCCGAAGAGCCCACTTCGAGCAGCATCTTGATGACTTCTTCGTTGGCCCCGCCATGCAGCGGTCCTTTGAGAGCGCCAATGCCGGAGGTCACGCAGGAATAAATATCGGAAAGCGTCGCGGCGGTGACGCGCGCGGCAAACGTGGAAGCGTTGAGTTCGTGATCGGCGTGCAGCGTTAGCGCGACGTCGAAAACATGCGTCATCACGGCATCGGGCTTGTTGCCGGTCAGGCAATAGAGGAAGTTGGCGGCAAAGCTCAGGCTCGCATCCGGCGCCAGCAGTTCCTTGCCGGTGCGGAGGCGTCCGAAGCCGGCCACGATCATCGAGGTCTGCGACATCAGCTTCGTGGCCTTGCGCTGATTGGCCTCGGGCGACATATCCTTCGCTTCCGGATCGTACAGGCTGAGCATGGACACGGCGGTCCGGAGCACATCCATCGGCGAAGCTTTCAGGTTCGCCTTCAGAAAGTCGACCACCTGCGCGGGCAGTCCATAGTTGGCGAACAACTGCGCCTTCAGGCCGTCGAGTTCCGCCTGTTTCGGAAGGTGCCCTTTCCAAAGCAGCCAGATGACCTCTTCAAACGTAGCGTCCACAGCCAGCGTGTGGATGTTGTATCCGCGGTAGCTGAGAATTCCGGCGTAGCCATCTATGTAACAAATCTCGGATTCGCCGGCGACTACGCCTTCAAGGCCGGCGGCGGGGGTGGGGGTGGGAGTGGTGGTACTCATGGGAGTTTTTCTGTCTATTAGTTTATTGCAGCAGTACTTTTCTCAGCTTGCCGAGCGTGCGGTGCACCATAATCTCGTAGGGAATCTGCTGCGGGCAAATCGGGAAAGGCGCGAAACTGATGGAGTCGCCGCTGCGATCGAGCCAGAGTTGCTCTACGCGATTGGCGTTGACCCGCACCGTCACCATCACGGCGTCGTTGCACTCTTCGCTATCGGTGAGTCCGATAGTGGCCAGATCGGGACCGTTCGGGCCGGGCCCCCAGTCGCGCAGGAATTTTTCGTAGGTGTAATCGCGGCAGGTATCCGCTGCGGTGCAGTTCCAGATGCGGTAAGCTCCCTGCGTATCGCCGCGCTTCAGCGCCGCCACAAACTGCTTGACGACGCCTTCCTGATGGTGATTTAAGAGCAGGTACCAGCTGAGCGTGGCGACCACCACGATCGTCAGCAGGGCCAGGATGGAACGGATGATAATCCGGTTACGCCGCTCTTCGCCAGCGCCGTATTGATCCAGATAACCAGCCATTTTATCCTCCGTCTACTTAGCCGGATTAGCCAGATTGTAAGCCGTTGTGGCGTCCGCGGTCAGATCGTATGTCGGTTTATAGAACAGCGTCTGGGACGCTTCGATAATCATATCGAGCCCCTTGTCGCCGGCCATCTTATTAATGACATCCTGCATCTTCTGCGACATCTTCGCCAGAATCTCCTGACGATCCTTTTCCACATCGGCGTTCATGTCGTCCGCCATGCGCTGCTGGTCGCGCTGCTTGCGTGTCCCCTGCGCCTGCAAATCGGCGGTGGCCTGCGCGTTCAGCTTGCCACTGTTGAGCTGCGTGTCGATCGATTCGAGATCTTTCTGGAGTTTATCCATCTCGTCCTGCCGCGGCTGATATTTTTTCGCCAGATCGGTGGACGCTTTCTTCAGTTCGTCGGTATCGGCAAGGGCCTTCTGCACGTTGATGACGCCGATTTTGACCTGCGCCGAAGCGAAGGAAGAGAACAGCGCAATCGCCAGGCAGAACACGGCCGAACGAATTGCCAGGAAACGAAACATACGGGTGAAGCTCCTCTATAAATGATTAATATTAAAAGGTATCATAGGGTATCCTATGCCACCGGAAGGTCTGGACGCGCCTGGCCGCCCGGCGGTTCCAGCGTACTTTTCGTCTACTAAAAATAAAGTAGACTATAAGGCAACCATGCGCAAGCCCATGAGCACCGGCATTCGCCTTCATTTTTCATTCGCGATCGCAGTGGCCTTTGCGGCTGCCATCGCCCACGCCCAGGATTTTACCGGCCGCATAGCAGACGATTCTTCCGGCGAGCCTGTCGCCTCGGCGGAGCTGAAAATCCACAAGGCCGGAATGCGTGAACTGGTGGCAGATCTCGACACCGATCGCAACGGCCGCTTCACCGGCGCCGCCCTGCCGGCCGGCGATTACACCATCGACGTGCTCAAGCCGAACTTCATGACGGCCACCTTTCCGGTTCACCTGCCGAGCGCCGCCCTGCAAATCAGCCTCCTGCATTTTGCCGTGATGGATGGGCGGGTCACGAACGTGCGCGGCGAGCCGGTAGCCGGCATCGTGAGAGCGCCGTATGGCCAGACCATCGGCGCCACGCGGCTCACTGTCCTCGCGAAGCAGCCGGCCAGCGATGAGTTCCGTGCCATCCGCGACGCCGCCCTCGATGACGATGGCCACTATCGTTTTTTCGATCTGCCCCCCGGCCAGTACGAACTCGGCATGTGGTATTACGGCATTAACGAAGGCTCCGGCATGCAACTCTATCCGGATAACGCCAACCCGCGCGTCTTCACCGTCGCGGGCGGCGAAGTTTATAAGGACCTCAATTTCCTCATCGCGCCCAATCCCGAATACAAGGTCAGCGGCACCGTTGCGCTGCCCGCGCCCGGCCAGAAATTCGCCCTCGCGCTTGGCCTTCCGGATCAGCCGATCCTGCCCGTAGCCATCGCGCTCGCGGCCGACGATGGCAGCTTCCATTTCGATAAGGTTCCCGCCGGCACGTACGATCTGTTCGTCGGCGGACCGACGGGCGGCTACGGCGCTTTCGATTCCATCCTCAACGATAAGACCGAACCGCAGTTCGGACGCATGCGCATACAGGTGGCAGGTTCCGATGTAACAGGTCTCGCCGTTGCCGTCGCGGCCGCGCGATCGATCGGCATCGTCCTGCGCCCTTTTAAGACCACCGAATTTCCCGCCGCCTGTCCGCAAAACGTCACCGTAAATTTTGATTCGCTCGATCCCTGGGGTATTCGCTTCAACATCACCGCGCAGGCCGGTCTGGCGAAAGAGCAAACAGTCCCCAATCTCGCGCCCGGACGTTTTCGGCTGAGCGCCAGCGATCTCGGTACAGGCTGTTATCTTGCGGGCGAAAGCGTGGTAGATCTGAGCAAAAATATTGAGCAGCCCGTCGTCGTACAGGTAGCGGCCGCAGGTTCCATTCGCGGCGTCACACCAAAGCCCGGCGATGCCATTGAACTCATGGATGCCGAAGGCAAGCAATCGCAACTCGCCTTCTCCGACGCGGAAGGGCACTTCAGTTTCAAGACGCTGCATCCTGGCCGTTACCGCATCACATCGCAAAAATCGAAACAGACGAAGGAAATTGAAATCACGGGCGGAACGGAAACTACAATCGACCTCGGAGGTGCGCAATGAAAACCCCGATACTGCTGCTGCTCGCGGCCCTTGCCGCAACAGCGCAGACAACGCCCGTCGCGCCCACCGCCGTCGCCAATGCGTCGATCAGCGGCGTGGTCAGAGACAAGGCCACCGGCACACCTCTCAAAGATTACGTAGTCTCCACTTACGTGAACGCGCTTTGGTCGGACGCCGGCATCACCATGAACTCCGCCACAAAGCAGCTCACCTCCACCACGGATGAACACGGCCAATACCGGCTCACCGATCTGCCAGCCGGCCCCTACCACGTGATGGCGCAGACTCCGCAGGGCGGTGGCCGGTCCTCCATGACCCGCGTCGTAACGCTCGCCGGCCAGGACGTCGAAGGCATCGATTTCAAATTCGTCCAGATGGGCACCATCAACGGCAAGGTTCTCGACGAAAACAAAGAGCCTGTGCCCAACATGTTCGTGACGCTGGTTTCAAAGGAATACTATCTCGGCTCCATCGGATATTACCTGAAATCCAGTGGACGCACCAACGACCAGGGCGAATACAAAATCGCCGGCATAGAAGCCGGCCATCCCTTCTACCTGATGACCGATTTCCTCCGTCAGAATCTTCCGCCGCACGCCGAAACGCCGCTGAATCCGCAAATGCGTCGTCGCATCCCGATGCGCACCTGGTACCTCTCTTCGCCCGACCGCGAAGGCGCGGCCTCCCTCACTCTGCGCCCCGGCGAAATACGTGAAGGCGTCAATATCGAAGTGAAAAAATCGCCCTCGTACTGCATGGCGGGCATCGCAGCCACGCCCAACGGACCCGCCGCACTCAGAGTATCCATCGAAGCGCTGACGCCATCGAGCGGCGTCTCCGGCAGTGGCGGCACGTTCATGGCCACCACCGGAACCACCACCGCGCCCGATGGAGAATTCCGTTTCTGCGACCTCTTCCCCGGCAGCTATCGCGTCACCGTGACGGAGCGCAATCAGAGCCCCGATGCCACCTACGCCATCACCGTCGTCACAATTTCCGATAAGGATCTGACCGATCTCAAATTCCCCACCTCCCCGCGCGTCTCGCTCAACACCGAAGTCATCCTCGACGGCACGCAGCCGACCATACCCATCACGGTGAAACCGAGGCTCGGCCTGGTTCCCTTGCTCCGCACACAAAACCCGGGCGAGAAGCTGAACCTCCAGCCCGATATCCCGGGCACTATGCCCATGACCGGCCTGCTGCTCGATGACTACGGCGTGCGCGCGTCAATCAACTCGCCAGGCCTTTACGTCAAGGATGTGACCTACGCCGGCCGCAGCGTTCGCTTCGAGCCTTTTCATCTGGGCAGCGCAGGCATGGGCTCGGGGCTCCAGATGACGATCGGCCAGGATGGCGGCACCATCGCCGCGAACGTAGCCGATAAGGACGGCAATCCCATCGCCGACACGCTGGTCGTCATCATGCCCGCGAACACGCCCAACGAAGGCGCGCTGGCCGCGCAGATTATTTCCGGCCAGACGGATCAGCGAGGGCAGTACAGGTCGCGCACCCTCGCGCCAGGCAAGTACTTCGTGGTGGCCACGGAAGATTCCTACGATATGACGCCGGAGAGTATCGGCAAGCTCTGGCAATCGCACGCGCGCTATCAGGAAGTAGACCTGAATCCCAAAGCCGCCGCCCAGGTGACGCTACAGCCAACAAACATCCGCTAATTGCGTCCGCACAAACCGGCCGCACAAATCTGGCGAGCCGCCGCCCGTTGACAGCAAACTGAAATCTCTATTTCCCTCATTTCCCTCACCATCAACCACATACAAAAAAATACCCCCGATTCCCCCGCCCCGCCATGCTAATTTCCACTCAGGAGACTACCCCATGGCAACCGCGCGTCAGATAAATGCCAATCGCAAAAACGGGATAGGATATAGGGCGGTTCAAAACTGTACTCCCCCCGTCGTTCGGGGGCATCCGAGCAGAATCTTGCAATACTAACGGATGATGCCTGGACCGACGCGAATTAATCCTGAACAAATTAATTTGGAAGAATTGTGGCGACATATGCCGGGGCAGGTGTCGCTGCCGGATGAAGTCAACAAATTTCCCGAAACCATCAGGGAAAGAGTTCCCGACTGCGATGCAGTCATTATTCGTTTCGTTGAAGAGGCCCTCAGGTGCTACCGCGCTGGTGCATTTCTGGCCTGCGCCTTTATGACCGGTGCGGCCTCCGAGCGCGCGGTCGGCCTTCTGACCGAGGCTTTTGGAGAGGCCATAGCAGACGCAGGCAATCGCACGAAGTATTTTTCCCGGCTGAACAACAAACCGATCTCCAAAAAGTTTGGGGAATTTATGGCGTGCTACAAGGGATGCAAGAGTCGCCCGAACGACGACCTGTCGGGGGATTTGGAAGTGATGATGGGTTCAATGTTCCAGTTTTGTCGGATCACCAGGAATGACGTCGGACACCCGCAGATCGTGCCCGATCTCGACAAGGGTGCGCTATTGGCTAATCTCGCGCACTTCGTCACATACATTGAACGAATCTACTCCTTGATTCACCACTTCGAAAAGACCGGCGTTGTGTTGTGAGCTTTCGTCAGGAAGGTGGCCTTGTCCATGTCCGGGACCGTCATGCCGGGATCGGGGGAGTACGGTTTTAGATCGCCCTATCTCCTATCCCCCAATCGCATAAACGCGAAGAAATCCTGTGGCCCGCGAACCGCCCGTGGCCGCGCCATCTCCTCCCAAAACGCCCTCAAAACCGGCATCGACGCCAAAGCCGAAGTCATCCGCACCGAAAACCGCGCCCATTACGACGCCCTCATCGCCAGCTTCCACGCGCGTTTCCTCCCCGAAACCAACAAGGAACGCCAACTCGTCCACGATCTCATCAGGGCCGAATGGCTCAGTCGCCGAGCCATGGTCGCCGCCGCCAACGTCATCAATCGCGGCCTCGACGAATGCCCCGACCACCACCCCGGCCAGATCTACCTCGAACGCATGGACCAGATCTGCCGCTCCCAGCGGCGCATCAACGTGGCCACCCGCGATTTCGCCCGCGCCTTACGCGAACTCAACGCCATACGGGCCAAAAAAGTGCGCTCCAGGCGCTTACCAGCAAAGGACTTAACCCGAAATCGGCTTCATTCCTCATTTTCGCCTTCCGCCCCCGTTTCCTCTACCCCGCTAAACTGGAATTTCATGCGCATCGCCCTCGGGCAAATCAATACGACCGTCGGCGACATCGCGGGCAACGTCGCCCTCATCACGCGCCTTGCCCACACCGCCGCCGAACGTGGCGCCGAACTCGCCGTTTTCCCCGAACTCTCCATCACCGGCTACCCGCCGCGCGATCTCGTCGAACGTCGCGGCTTCGTCGAACGCTCCGAAGACGGCGTCCAGCGCCTCGCCGAAGCCACGGCCCAACTCCCGCTCGCCATCGTCGCCGGCTACGTTGGCCGGTCGAGTGAAACCACCGGCAAACAAACCACCAACTCGGCCGTCATCGTTCAGGGCGGCCGCGTCCTGCTGCGCCAGACCAAAATGCTCCTGCCCACCTACGATGTTTTCGATGAAGGCCGCAACTTCGTGCCCGGCCGCCATCAATCCATCTGGGCGCTCGGCACCGAAAATCTCGCGCTCACCATCTGCGAAGACTCCTGGAACGACAAGCTCTTCTGGACCCACCGCCTCTACGCGCGCGACCCCGTCGACGAACTCATGCAGCAGGGCGCCAGCCTCCTCATCAGCGTCAATTCCTCGCCGTATCATCTGGGCAAGCGCGAACTGCGCCGCGAAATGTTCCGCTCCATGGTGCGCCGCCATCGCGTCCCCGCCATCGTTGTGAATCAGGTGGGCGGCAACGACCAGGTTGTGTTCGATGGCTCCAGCTTCGCCATGGATGCCGACGGCAACGTCATCGCCTCCGCGTCATCCTTTCGCGAAGACCTCATCATCGCCGATACGGCCGCCCGCACCGGCGATATGCACGCTGATCTGCCGCACGAACCCGAAGCCGTCTACGAAGCTCTCGTGCTCGGCACGCGCGATTACATCCGCAAATGCGGTTTCGCGAAGGTGCTGATCGGCCTCAGTGGAGGCATAGACTCTTCGCTCACCGCCGTCGTCGCGGTTGATGCGGTCGGCCGCGAAAACGTGCGCGGCGTTGCCATGCCCGGCCCGTATTCGTCCGATCACAGCATCCGCGACGCGAAGGAAATGGCGGAGCGTCTCGGCATTCAGTTCGACATCGTTCCCATCACACCCGCCTATAACGAAATGCTGGCCACGCTGGGGCCCGTATTCGAAGGCCGCGCGCCAGACGTTGCGGAAGAAAATATCCAGGCGCGTCTGCGCGGCCTCACGCTGATGTCGCTCTCGAACAAATTCGGCGCGATGGTACTGACTACAGGCAACAAGAGCGAGATCGCGGTGGGCTATTGCACCCTCTACGGCGATATGTGCGGAGGCCTCGCCGTCATCAGCGACGTGCCCAAAACCCTGGTCTACGAACTCTCGCGGATCGCCAACCAGCGGCACGCGGGAGCGATTCCCGAATACGTATTTGAGAAACCGCCCTCGGCCGAACTGCGTCCGGATCAGAAGGACAGCGATTCGCTGCCGCCCTACGACGTGCTGGATGCGATTCTGCGATTGTACGTTGAGGATATGCGAAGCCCCGCGGAAATCGCGGCGGAACTCGGTGTCGCGCTGGACCTGGTTAAGGACGTAGCCCGCAAAGTGGACCGCAACGAATACAAACGCCAGCAGGCCGCACCCGGCCTGAAGGTTACATCCAAAGCCTTCGGAATCGGTCGCCGTTTCCCCATCGCCCAAAAATACTTCGAGGGCCAATGAAAATCTTCCCCGTCGCGTTTCTTCTCGCAGCCGCCGTAGCCACGCCAGGCAACGCCCAATCCATCCCGGTAGGCCAGTTTCCCATCGCTGCCGCCACAACGCCAGACGCCAGGTACATGCTGGTCCTGAACACCGGCGTAACACCAGCCAGCATCAGCGTCATCGACCTCGCGACAGCCAAAGAACTCAACCGCACCCCGGTCCCGGACGCCTGGCTCGGCCTCACCCTCACCAAAGCAGGCGACAAAGTCTACGTCGGTGGCGGCGCGCGCGCCGCCGTCTTCGAATTCAACTTCAAAGCCGGCGCACTCACCCCAGGCCGAACCTTCCCGCTGGTACCGGAAAAAGATCGCACCGCGCAAGACTTCGCAGGCGACGTGAAACTAGCTCCGGACGGCCACCTCCTCTACGTAGCGAACCTCTACCGCGACACCGTGGTAGTCATGAATCCCCAATCCGGCCTGATCCTTTCAAAATTCAAAACCGGACGCCGACCCTACCGCCTTCTCTTCCATCCCTCCGGCAAAACGCTCTACGTTTCCAGCTGGGCCGATGGCACCATAGGCCAATACGATGTGAACTCCGGCCAGCGTCTGACGAATTTTCCCGTAGCGCCGCACCCCATCGACATGGTCTGGGTGGACGGCGGCCTCCCGGAAGGCGCAAATGGAGCCGCCGACAACCAGCCCGAAATCAAAGCACGCATGTTCGTCGCTGCCGCAAACACTAACAGCGTATACGTGTTCGGCGCCAGTGAATCGGGCGATCTGACGAAGCTCGAAGCCATCAACCTCGCGCTCTCTCCCGAGCAACCGCTCGGCATGACGCCATCCGCAGTAGCACTAAGCGCCGATAAGAAACTGATCTACGTAGCCTGCTCCGACGCCAACGCTGTAGCAATGATCGACATCACCGGCGAACGCAACATCATCAAAGGCTTCATCCCCGCCGAAGGCTACCCAACCACCGTTGCCGGCTTGCCCGATAACAAAATTGCAATCCTGAACGGTCATGGCGATTCAGTGCAGTTAATTGATGACAACAGAATCGAAGCGCTGACAAACTTTCCCTATCGCGACGGCATGTCGGATCCGCCCACGCCACCGCCAGGCAATCCGGTTCACGCCGGAGGGCCGATCAAACACGTGATCCTCGTCGTCAGTGGCCCCGACTCTGCCCCTGCAACATCGGGCATTGAAAACGATTACCTGGTCCGAGTGGGCTACCGATTCTCAACCGACGGCGCACCGGACCCCGCCAACACACCACCAGCAGGCTATCTGTGGAACGCAGCATCGCAGGCTGGACTCAAAATGCGCAACTACGGCTTTCAGGTCCACAACCTGGCAAAGCCGAACGCCGATGGAGAGCAGGTCGATCGCGTCTACGATCCCGCGCTCGCTGCCTCCACCGACATGGAGTATCGCGGCCCCGATCCCGCATACCCCGACACCGACCGCGCGAAGGAGTTCGCAACCGAACTCGGCGAATACGATCAGCTCGGAGAAATGCCGCAGCTACTTCTCGTCCGCATTGGCAGTGACCCTGAGTCACGCAAAATAATTGAAGGCGCAGCGAAGAAAAGTCGCTTTTGGAATGAAACGGCGATGTTCGTGGTCGAACCTCTGGGGTACAGCCTTGTCTCCCCGTGGGCCAAAGCCCCCGTTAAACAAGACCTCTTCTCCGCCCTGCGCACCATAGAAATCATCCTCGGCCTACGCCCCATGACCATCTTCGACGCCTCCGCGAAGCCCATGTTCGACGCCTTCGCCAACACGCCCACGCCGGCGCAATAACCATGCCCAGAATCTATCTGTGCTTTCTCTGGCACATGCACCAACCGTTCTACAAAAACCTGGTCACGGGAGAATACCGTCTCCCCTGGACCCGCATGCATGCCCTCAAAGACTACTACGGCATGGTCAAAATTCTCGAAGAATTCCCGCAGATCAAACAGACCTTCAACCTCGTCCCCTCCATGATGGTGCAGGTCGAAGAATACGCGCGCGGCGAAGCCAACGACCCGTTCCTCAACATCGCCCTCAAGCCCGCCGAAGCCCTGACCCGCGACGAACAGGCCTTCATCCTCCGCAATTTCTTCATGGCCAATCCCGGGCGCATGATCTACCGCTATCCCCGCTACGGCGAACTCTTCACCGCGCATCAGGCCGCAGGTGGAAAATCGTCGTTCGCACCGCAGGAATTTCGCGACCTCCAGGTGCTCTCCCAGGTCGCGTGGTTCGACGAAGAATTCCTTGAGCGTGATCAGGAAGTCCGCTACCTGCTCGAAAAGGGCCGCGACTTTTCGCTCGAAGACCAGGCGCT
>Ga0302140_10003441_pt1 | contig 20352 bp, 14 predicted proteins | sample I_Bog_E1_1_FD_202095 | JGI IMG/M metagenome (GOLD analysis project Ga0302140, IMG submission 202095) | Peat permafrost microbial communities from Stordalen Mire near Abisko, Sweden - I_Bog_E1_1 | ecosystem: Environmental > Terrestrial > Soil > Wetlands > Peat | place: Sweden: Abisko, Stordalen... | reverse complement strand
TCAGAGTAAAGGCGTAACGCGAGTATCCTCCCAAAGTCTCGTCGCTGCCTTCTCCGGTAAGAACTACCTTCACGCGTTCGCGAGCCAACTGGGCCACAAAAAATAGCGACACGCTGGACGGCCACACTAGCGGTTCGTCTTCATGCCAGATCAGTTTGGGCAGTGCTCCAAAGAAATCCTGGCGGCTGACGATCACTTCGTGATGAACCGAATTGAGGTGCTGCGCCACGGTGCGGGCGTAGGGCAATTCGCTGTACGTTTGCTCCGCGTATCCCACGGAAAACGTTTCAATGGGGGCGCGCCGTATTTTGGTCATTAGGGCCGCCACGGCGCTGGAGTCCAATCCTCCGCTGAGGAAAACGCCGAGCGGTACGTCACTCATCAAATGGCTGCTCACGGCGCCTTCCAGCAAGCTCCGGTAATTCTCGACGTAATAGTTTTCGCCATGGTCAGACTGAGGTGGCTCGCCGGATGGCAGCGGCAGATCCCAGTATTGCTCGATTCGCAACTCGCCGCGCTCATTGATTTCCAGACGGTGCCCCGGCATCAGTTTGTTTATGCCCTGATAAAACGTGTCGCTGGAAGAGATGGAGCCAAAGGCAAGGTATTCAGGGAGCACGGTGCGATTGAATACGGGATGCACGCCCGCTGCCAGCAAAACTTTAATTTCCGATCCAAAAAAGAAATTGCGCGCAGCGAGTCGATAATAAAGAGGCTTGATACCGAGCCGGTCACGCGCGACGAAGAGAGTGTTTCTCTTTGTATCCCAGATGGCAAAGGCAAACATCCCCTGCAGATGTTGCACGCAGTCCTTGCCGTATTCCTCGTAAAGATGAACGATGGTTTCGGTGTCGCTCTGAGTTTTATAACGATGGCCGCTGCTGACTAAACGCTCGCGTAAAAGCTTGTGATTGTAAATTTCTCCGTTGAAGACGATCCAAATGGAACCATCCTCGTTGCAAATGGGTTGATGGCCGGTTGCAAGGTCGACAATGCTGAGACGGCGCATTCCAAGACCAATCGCCCCTTGAATGAAGAACCCGTCGTCGTCCGGACCACGGTGCGCAATGACGTCACACATCCTCCGCAACACTTCGGAATTGACGTGTGCTTCCGCACCGAACTCCAATATTCCAGCAATTCCACACATGCTTTGATCTCAGCCACCTTGGCCCTGAGCCAGAAAATACTCGCACTCCATGGTACCGCGCCCGGGCAGGCCACGGGCACCAGTAACTTGCTTATCCACGGGCATCTGAATTGTTTCAGGAATGCAGCCTGACTTGAGCGAGGGCGTTGCTATAGTAAAGGATTACAAATCCGCGGCGGCTGACTGCTCTCCCAGCTGTAGTTTTCGGTCGCTTGATTTTCCAAATAAAGGAGCCGGCAGAGTGAGCTTTTCGATTAGTGTATTCGGATTAGGGTACGTAGGCTCCGTGTCTGCCGCGTGCTTCGCCTCCATGGGCCACCATGTGATTGGGGTGGACGTAAATTCGGCCAAAGTGGAGATGATGGCTCACGGCAAATGCCCGATCATCGAAGCTCGGATGAATGAGTTGATCGCCGACGGTCATCGAGCCGGACGGATACACGCCACGGTTGATTCGCTTGCCGCGGTGCTGGAATCGGACGTTTCATTTGTATGCGTTGGTACGCCGAGCTTGCGCAACGGCAAGCTGGACCTAAGCCACATCGAAAAAGTTGCGAAAGAAATTGGTACGGCGCTGCAGCGGAAGAAATCCGGCCACACGATAGTTTTGCGTAGTACGGTCCTGCCGGGAACGACCGAATCGACGGTCCTTGCCATTCTCGAAAAACAGAGCGGCCGCCGCGCCGGTATTGACTTTACGGTGGCTTACAATCCAGAGTTTATGCGCGAGGGCAGCGCCGTCGATGACTTTCTTCGTCCACCGTACACCATCCTAGGGTCCCAGGACCCATCTCATCTGGGTCCGTTGCGCGAACTTTATAAGCAGACCCCGGGTAACATTTATGAAACCTCCATTTCTGTGGCCGAAATGGTGAAGTATCTTTCGAACGCGTTTCATGCGGTCAAAGTAACGTTTGCGAATGAGGTTGGAACTCTGTGCAAGCATCTCGGAGTGGATGCGCAAGCGGTGACTGAAATCTTCGCCTCAGACACGCGCCTAAATATTTCCAAGGCCTACCTCTCGCCCGGTTTTGCTTTTGGCGGTTCGTGCCTGCCCAAGGATGTGAGGGCGCTCACCTACAAAGCCAAAGAACTTGACCTCAAGCTTCCCATGCTGGAGTCGTTATTGCCCAGCAACGCCGAACACATAGAGCGGGCCGTCGAAGCGGTAATGCGTACTAAAAAAAGAAAAATCGCTCAGCTTGGACTAAGTTTCAAAGCCGGCACGGACGATCTTCGCGAGAGTCCTCAAGTGCAACTGGTGAAACGCTTGCTGGGAGAAGGATACGAGGTGAAAGTCTGGGACGAGGATGTAAGTCTCGGACGACTCGCCGGCTCCAATCGGCAATACATCGAGGAAGTGATCCCGCACATCGGATCGTTATTATCTGCGGACCTCGATGACGTTCTCCGCTGGGGTGAGGTCGTGATCATTGGGAATAAGTCCGCCCGGAAGGATGTCTTGTCCCGGTTGCTTGGCCCCGATCAAATCGTAGTCGACCTGGTGAACTTGGATAAAAAGTTTCGTCCGGATGGTACTTCATCCTACGAGGGCATCTGCTGGTAGACGCTGCGCGCTTCCTCGGTGCGTTTAGGTGCGCGAACACACCGCGTCGTTCAATATGCGGCCAAAGCTCTCCGCCACTCGACGCCAGCTATATTTCTCCTCCACCAGAACTCTCGCGGATGTTCCTAAACGTTTGCGCTGGTCAGAATCGCGGAGCAAGGAAATGACGGAGTCTGCAAAAGCCTGGGGTGTGTCGGCCAGCAGAATGTTTTCTCCCGTCTGCACGGGCAAGCCTTCGGCCCCTATCCATGTGGAGACAACTGCCTTGCTCATGGCCATGGCTTCAAAGATTTTCAGCCGGGTTCCGCCACCGATGCGCAGGGGCACAATGCAAACTGCTGCGCGGGCCACGAATGGACGAATATCTTCCACCCATCCCGTGAGTCGCAGGCTTTTTTCTCGATCGGCGAGCGCCTGCAATTTGCGAGACGGATTTCGTCCCACGACTTCCAGAAGCACCTGAGGACATTCCTTTTTAATCAGCGGCAAGATCGCTTCGGCAAAATAAAAGATGGCATCTTCATTCGGCAACCAGTCCATCGAGCCGATGAAAGCCAGAGAGTCTGGGATTTCTTCCACCGTCATCGGTTGGAAATATTCCACGTCGACGCCAGTGGGAATTACTGTTAACTTGTCGGGATCAATGAACGATGTGAAAGCGTCGCGATCCGTTTCAGAAACGGTGAGCACATGGTCGGCAAGCTGCAGATAATGTCGTTCGGCAACTTCCATCTTTCGCCATTCGCGCCGCGAAATAGCTTTCCAGACCGGGTTGGTGGCGACTTCATAGTGGCGCCGCCAGATCGTGGCCTCCACGTTGTGGGTGAAGATCACTTTTACCGTCGGCGAATCCCACGGCACCACCCCGGCGGCAAAAATGAAATCGCACAGAATCACGTCAAACGTCTCTTCCCGCAGCAGTGCATGTAGCTTATGCCTGACCTCTGGACGACAAAATTTGGTAATGCCATACGGTTGTGAAGAAAAAAAGCGCATGCCGTAGCTCAGCATCTCTGCAAAGCTTTTCGGTGCAGGTAGATTCAGCGGAACACAGATCGCCTGATCAAAAATATTATTTAACCCGGGATGACAATCGTTCTTGTGGGCGGCGTAGAAAGAAAAAAAAGTAACCGAGTGGCTTCGTGCCAGTTCGCGAAGAATATTGTAGCTCCGGATTTTTCCCCCCGTATCGGGTGGAACCAGGCCGCCGGCTTTGACCCAAAGTATTTTCATACGAAAGGGCCGCTCTGGCTCTACTCCACCCCTGCGGTGGCCGATCGGATCGCATCAATATCGGCGCCGGGATCTTTGCCGTCTGCGGCTTTGGCTTTGAAAGGGCTGGAGGCTTGCAAGTGGTAGTCGCCGCCGTTTCCGTTGTTGTAGTTGACGAATCGCACGGCTGACGCCGATCCAGGGAAGGAGTTTCCCGACGGCCAGGGCGTTGCTGGTGTCGCAATAACTACGTTCGAAGCGAAAGTCGAATTGCTGAAGCAAGCATTGAAAGTGGTAAGTGGAGAGTTGTGGAAAGCGCAGTTTGCTGGACCGCCGCCCGTCGACCACACCGGGTGTGCACCCGCATTCACAATGCTGTTGGTAAAAATAAAATTCTTGATCGGCGAACTGGTTGCAACCATATCCCCCACCATGAATAACATGGACGGCGGGAAGGCGGTCACGTGATTAATGGTTAGGTTCTGCAGAAGGGGCGCGCCCGGAGTGACTGAGATTTGCGCGAACACACCAGGTCCGCCATATTTGCTGCCATCGATATCGTCAAACTCGAGATCGTGAATGCTGTAGCGTTCGCCATCCTGGGCAGCGCCGGTTCCAGCCAGGGCATTGGCGATCTGCAGTCCGGCGGCGACATGACTGATCGAAGAATAACGGATGGTCACGTCTGTGACCTGGCAAGCTGGGCACAGATTGATCCCGCCTTTCCCGCCTTGGTTTTTTGGAGTTAAAAGGATGGCGAAACCTACTTGCGAGAAGCCACCCCAGGAGTTCTCCATGATGTTGCCCTCGATCAACACTCGCTGCGCATTTTTTAGTTCGAGCAGATTTTTTACGATATACGGATTTCCATCCGCTCCGCCCGCGTATCCGGATTGCCCTCTCATCCAGATCGAAGGCTTGAACATGTGATTGCGCCGTATTTCAATGTCCGCAGGCGCCGTTGTGGCGAAGCCGCCGCCAAAGAGAATGTTCTCCCCCGACGCTTCAAGAAAATCATTCTCAATCTTGTAGGGACCCATCGGCTTATCGCCCAGGCCTCCACCGATAGCTTGTGTATCTCCGCAGGATCCACTTTTGGCGATGCAATGAAAGTCTGTAAAAAAAGAATCGACCACAGCGACGTACCGGCTTGACCCTAGCGCGATACCACGAACGGTCTCCAATTGCGCCGCGCCATGCACCCACAGCCGGTCAAACACCAAATGATGCGCCGCACCGGCGAACTGGATGAGGTCGTAAACCGGATTCGGCGATGCGGCACGCGTGATTTCCAAACCAATCAACCGATAGTGGTTGGCGCCCGCCGCGAATGTAAGAGGGCCGGAGCCGCTCTTGCCATTGAATTCGATCCGCGCCATTACGTTGTTCGAGGAAGCACAGTTAAGCGAAGGCCGGCCGGGCATCGAGGAGACGCCGGCGTAGCAAGGCCTCAGACGATGGTGTTCGGCAGGCAAACTGGAATCAGCTGCGCTCGTGCGGATAATTATCCAATGCGAGTCATCGCAATTCTTGGCTGGTATCACAAAGTTCCCAGTGAAGGTGGAACCTGCCTGCAGCTGAAGAATGTCACCGCACGCGGCACCAGCCAGAATCTGATCGAGGCTTTGCTCAGGACGTACCGTCCATGTCTTTCCCCCGGCGGGAGTATCGCTCAGAGTACTCTTCACGTACTCTCTGGGAAGCTCTGCGGGGCCATCGAAACTTCCGGCGTTCGGGGGCGTCGAAGACCGACCCGAAGCTGTAGCCCACAGGGCAGAAGCCAGAATTAACGAGAGAAAAACTGTTCTTGGCAGAGAGGGGTGTCGGATCCAGATCGCCATGAATGTCTCCTACTGCCTACCCAAACGCACGGGGATTGGACTAGCCGGAAGTTTGTCACGCACGGCGAGTTCGTAGCCAACCCTCGTCATTAAGTCGCCCCAGGCAGTCTCAATCTTCGCGACACACTCTTTGGGGAGAACTTTGCGCCACCCTCCGGATGTGGCAACTCCTATCATGGGGATATCCTGGCGGCGATTTTTCGTTCCGACCCACTCGTTGGCATCCTCTTTTTCCAATTGGCGCATGCGGTCTGCGGAACTGAGCGCAACCACTTCATTCAACCGCGACGGACTGCACTCTACCCCCAGGAACGCCGCGATCTTTCTTAACTCACGCAATGTGTCTTGGATCATGTCTTCGTAGCGGAGCAGCAGAAAATTGGGATCCTTGTGGCGCGTCATGACCCAGCTCGCCACGTTCTCGTACCATGAACCCCAGCCTTCGGAGCCCAGCGTGCCGTTTACAAAATTGTCGACGTACTTTTCAAGGGGTACGTTGTCGTTAAGCTGCCGGTATTTTTTCTGAAAGTTGTAATAAGAAAGCATCACGTCCCGGGGGTCGCGCACGACGTAAATGATTCTCTTGTAGCGGTGATCAAAGTAGTTGTGGGTCTTGATCAAACGCGGACGCGGAGTTCGCTTTAACGCCCGATTCGATTGATTTGATGTATCGGGCGCGAAGCGCTCGATGTTGGAAAGGCGGACCTCGGTTTCCGGATGGAGCAAGGTGGCAACCATGAACCTGGTCCAGAGATTTCCAGATCTGGCATAGGACACCACGAAAGTGTCATCCGGATAAACGCGGAAATTACGACCGGCTTGATCGATGCCGAGCACATATTTGACAACGACTTTTATTCCATAAATCACGGTGGCCCACCCAATCAAAAGCTGGAACGCGCCGCTTGGCAACGGCGCGAACTATTATCTTAATTAAAGTAACAGATGGGTGAGGGCGTTTATGGCAAAGCCGAAGAGAATGGCTCGAGTTTATTCCACTCCCGCGATGTCGGAATCGAGCGTAGCGATATCGGCCCCGAGATCCTTACCGTCCGTGCCTTTTCCTTTGTAAGGACTCGAGGATTGCAGCTGATAATTTCCGCCGTTGCCCCCGTTGTAATTGACGAACTGAACCGTATTGACGGAGGTGGGGAAAAAGTTTCCCGCGGGCCACAGGTTCGGGGGATACGAATAAGGGGTCGCTATGATCGCGTTGCTGGTGAAAGAGTAGGGGCTGAAACAGGCATTGAACGTGGTAAGTGGCTCGTCCGCGTAAGCGCAATTGGTCGACCCACCGCCGGTGGACCAAATGGGAAACGGCCCTGAATTGATGATGCTGTTGGTGAACAGCAAATTTTTCATCTGCGTGCTGGTAGCGACCATGTCCCCGATGAGTGCCAGTGTTGAAGGCGGGAATGCGGTCACGTGGTTGATGGCAACGTTCTGCAACACGGGAGCGCCTGCGCTGACCGAAATTTGCGCAAACTCCCCAGGACCGCTGTATTTGGTACCGTCAATATCATCCACCACAATGTCATGAATACTGTAGCGCTCGCCGTCTAGCGGAGCACCGGTTCCGGACATGGCGTTGGCAATCTGCAGTCCCGCTGCCACATGGCTAATCGAGATGTAGCGGATCGTCACATCGGTCACCTGGCAGGCCGGGCAAAGATTCCCTCCATTACTTCCCCCCTGATTCTTGGGGGTGATGAGGATAGCAAATCCGACCTGAGAAAAACCGCCCCAAGAGTCTTCCATAATGTTGCTATCGAGCAAGACTCTTTGCGCATTTTTTAATTCGAAAAGATTTTTCACAATGAAGGGATTTCCGTTTTTCCCTCCCACGAATCCAGGTTGCCCTTTCATCCAGGTTAAAGGCTTGAAAAAGTGATTGCGGGTGATTTCGATATCCGTGGGCGAGGTGGTTGCGGATCCTCCTCCGAGCAGAATGTTCTCTCCCGAGGATTCGAGGAAGTCGTCCTCAATCTTGTACGGTCCCATCACTTCGCTGCCCAATCCGCCGTTGATGGCCTGCGAATCTGTGCAAGAACCGGTCAAGGATACGCAATGGGCGTCATTCAAATACGAGTCGATGACCGACAGATAAGTGCTGCTTCCCAGATCGACGGCTCGCGTGGTGTCGTCCACAGCCGTACCGTGAATCCAATCCCGATCGAAAATAAGATTGTTGGCCGCGCCGCTCGATTGCATGGACGCCAGGGCATAGACCAGCCCGGTCCCTGCCAGGCGCGTGATTTCGAGACCAACCAGGCGGTAATGGTTCGCGCCTATCGCAAAGACGACCGGCCCGTTTCCGCCAGCGGCCATTACAAGTTTGGCGGTAACATTTTTGGTCGAGGTGCAATTCAACGCGGGACGCCCGGGCAAGGAAGACACTCCCGCGTAGCAGGGCGTGAGCCGGTTGCCTTCGGCGGGCAGCGCAGAATCCGCCGCATTTGTTCGGACAATAATCCAGTGATTATCGTCGCAATTTTTCAAGGGGAATGTGAATGATCCGGTGAACGTTGCGCCCGCTTGCAACTGGATGGTATCCCCGCAGTTGGCCACGTCCAAAGCGGATTGCAAGTCGCCTCCCGCATTGACGTTGGTAACGGTGCCAGGGGCAGGCGTGTTGGCCATCGCGGTCTGAATGTAGACGCGCGGCAACTCCGCCGGCCCATCAAAACCGCTGGCCGATGCCGAAGAAACCGTCAGCGTGGTGGCCTGCGTGGCGCTGTGTCCCGCCGAATCGCCCACCATTGCAACAAAAGAATACGAACCGAGCGAAGAGGTGATTCCTGTTATGACCCCGCTCGAAGTTTGCAATTGAATTCCCGACGGCAATGCTCCGCTGGAAATACTCCACTGGTACGGACTCGTGCCGCCGGTAGCGGAAAGTTCGGCGCTATACGGCAGGCCTGCACTGGCCACACCTAAGGCCGAGTTCGTGATCGCTAAAGCCGCCGCGGGACTCACCGTTGCTGTCGCAGAAGATTGCGCCAGGGGATTGGCCAGGCTCGTAGCCGTAATAATCACTGCTGTATTGCTGGAAACCTTCGGCGCAGTAAATTCTCCACTGCTGGAGATAATGCCCGCGCTGGCCGACCAAGTGACGCCCGTATTGGAGGATCCGCTAATACTAGCGGTGAATCGCTGCTGTGCCTGCGATGGCACATTCGCTGAAGCCGGTAAAACCGTGACCACGGTTCCCGATGTGCTGGCCGCCACCACAATGCGTCCAGAGCCGGAACTGGATAAGGATATCGGGGCTACGAAATTCGAGAGACCCGGAACCGGGGTGGTGGCATTCGCCTGAAGGCTAATTTCCGACACGTTGAGAGTGAAGTTAAAAGTGCCCGCTACCGTGGGCGTACCTGTGATCGAGCCGGTGCTGGAGTTCAGTTTCAATCCAGGGGGCAGACTGCCCTGTGTAATGCTGAAATTGTAAGGACCAAAGCCTCCGCTCACAGAAGGTACTTCGCTGTAGGCAATCCCGACCGTGCCTTGCCCCTGGGGGATTGAAAGCTTGAGTTGTGCCGCTGAGGTTTGTCCCGAACTACCCGCGCCCGCCGAGCCGCAACCGATCGTGATCACGTTCAGCGTGAAGATTAGAAAAACTAACGTAACGATGAGCGTTTCATCGGCGGGTCGGCTTTTGGCCACTCCCAGGTCTTGCTTATTCCACATCGAACATTACCTCTGAGCGGAGTTGAGGGACAAGTGTTCGAGTCCTTACACAGCACTCTAGAGAAATGGACTGGGAAGTGGCAGATCACTTGAGAACACGGCCATTCAGGCCCACTAGTACATGGCATAGGTATCATGAACTTTCGATTAACGGGTTTTAATGCGCCGGCACTGCCCGCTGGCTCAATCAAGATAAGGGTATTCTGAGCGCGATCAGGAAGAATGAATCGACTGCGTGGCTTCGCGGCGCTGCAGCATTTCGGAGTATGTCCACCCCGCAAAGCACGCGAGCAGCAAATCCACGCCAATCCTGAAACGCAAATCCGACCAGTACAAGACAGCTGCGATCGCCGCAAGATTCAGGACAACCAATAGCGCCAGCAGAATGCGCCTGGGTTCGAAGCGCCCGGCCCCCAGCAGAATCCCGATCAATCCCGCCGGAAATATCGCCAGCCAGTAGAGAAGAAGAACAATCTTTTCTTTCGAATGTTGTGCGCCCCGCGGATCGTAGGGCAGCAGTGTCGTCCATAATCTGCGGAATACCAGCTTCGCGTAAGCGCCAGGATTCTCGGATACGAAGCGAAGCGCGATGCTGCGGGAAAGCCGATCGCGGCGAACTGCTATGGGGATGCGCGTCTCGGTCTCTGTGTCGCGCCGCACGGCCTTTTGCCGATCAACCCAGGGGCACGAACCCTCAGCCCAGTAAGGGACGAACACACCCTCGGCTGCGACGCATGGGTTATTTCCTTCCAGAAGGTCTTCCCCAACAATACTGGCGACAGGGACAAAAATCCCAAAGCGCACATAGTTGCGTACGGTCCACGGCATAACCACGGCAACGGTGACGAGTGCAATGGCGGCGTACCCGATCCATGTTTTGCCGGGCCGCGGTTCGGTCAAAAGCACGACGATGCCCATGGCCATCAGCAGGAGCATTCCATTCTCGCGCGTCAACATGCAGAGCCCTATCATGGCCCCGCACAAGATCGCCCACTTCACACTCTGGTCTTGAAACCAAACCAGAAAACTCCATATCGCTCCCGCGAATAAGAAGAAAAAGAGGTCTTCGTTATAGGGTTGAGACGCGGCGTTCACCAGGATGGGATGCACCACGGCGGCCATGCCAGCGAACCATGCCACCCCGGGCCTGCCGAACACTCTTAAGGCGATCAACCCCATAAACCCGCTCAGGAGTCCGCCGAATAAGGCCTGCAGTGGAAAGAATAATTTAAACGTGAATCCGGAAATCGAGAACACGCCGGCCAGAAAGAACTCGTACAGAGGCGCCTTGAATAGCGCCTCCTGTCCGGCGAACCGGACTTCTCTCCCTGCTGCCACCGGGGCAGCGTCTACGGTATAGCCCTTGCCCGACAGTAAAGCTTCGGCGATGAGAACGTGATAAAAAGCATCTGCATCCCATTGATTGATAAAGGCGCGTCCCGAAAGATTTTTTAAGGCGCTACGGTAACGCACCACCCCATAGGCCATCCGCAGCCCAAAACCGAGGATCACAAGAACTACAAAGATACGACTTGGCGATGCGAATCGTTTCACCCGAGCTTTATCCCTTCCTGGTCTTCGTGAAACTCCGTGCCCCTCGTGGCCCAATGGTTTGCTTTGTGCCTTGCCCATTTCAGCCTAAAGTCGATTTGAGGTGGATTTGGCGTTGGCTATCCTGCCAAGGTAGGTATCGGCGAACTTCGAGGGATCCACTTCAGAAAGTTCATATCCTAAAGCCAGCATTAAATCTCCCCACGCCGACTCGATCTCGACCACGGAAGCCCGTGGCAAGGCCGTCTTCCACCCACCCGCCTTCGCACCGCGCACAAAAGGAATGTCGTCCCTTTTTCCCTTCGTGGCCACCCAATCCTGGGCTTGGGATTTTTCCAATTCCCGCATGCGCTCGGCGGAGCTCGCCTCGAGAGCTTGAGCGAGCCTGTCGGATGAAGCTGCGATGCCCATAAAAATAGCAATGGACTGCAAAGTGCGCTCCGGCGCGCGCTTGAGATCTTCGTACCGAACTAGCCGGAAGTTGGGGTTCTTGCCGCGAGTGAAGATCCAGCTTGCCACGTGCTCTCCCCATGTTCCCCAGGAGCTCCACGGAACCGCGCGAACGAAGATGCTGACGTACTGCTCGATGGAGCAGGAGTCGTCGAAATGACGGTACTTCCGGCTGAAATCGTAATAAGAGAGAGCTACGTCGCGCGGATCACGAACAATGTAAATCACTTTTGGATAGCGGGCATCGAAATACTCGTGGCTCTTGATGATGCGCGGTCTCGGCGTCCGCTTCAACGTTCTGCTGGATTGGCTAGCCGTGTCGGGAATCAGGCGTTCGATGTTGGCAAAACTCACTTCCGTTCCGGGGTGCGCCAGATTCGCCATTAGAAATCGTGTCCAGGTGTTGCCGGAGCGGGGAAAGGAAACCAAAAAAGTGTCATCCGGGTAAACCGCGAGATTGCGGCCGGCCAGATCCTTTCCCAGAAGATATTTCAAAACGTATTGAACGCCATAAAGCATCTGTGTTTTTCGCCTGCACTTCTTTGATTCACGTCTAAAGTAAACTGCGAGCCTGCCGCTGACCAGATGTTTCTCGCTTACAACGTCGCGGAGTGAGTTTGGCCTTCCGGCTCGTTCCGCAAAGAAGAAGACCCACCCAGCGATTTCATGTAGAGCCAGCGCGCGAAAGCCGGCACAACCGCGAGAATTGTAATCAGCATGCTTATCTTTGTGCTGCGAAAGAAGCGGTTCGCGGAATGAAGTTTAGCCCGCGCCTCTTCGTACTTGGATTGCATTAGCAATTGTTTTCCGTCGTCGAGTTCCATGGTCGCGGTCCAGCGGTCGCGCATTCGGCTCGCCATCGTCCGCTGATCCCCGTTCAAACCGGGAAGCATAAGAGCTTTTTCGTAAGCTCGAATCCTGCCCTTTCTCATCGACTGGGGCGATCCAGAAAGGCTTCCGGCGCGAACGTGATGACGCGCCAGTATTTCGCTCCAACATTCCATTTTCGCCCCACTGAATGCGATGCGCAGCCACAGATCGAAGTCTTCACAATGCCAGAAGGTCTCATCGAACAGCCCCGCTTTTAAGATGGTTTCCCGGCGTGCTACTGTGCACGACAAAATCACGATCGACTTAAGAGCGAGCAAATTATCAAAAGTCACAGGGTTGCACGACGGCGAAATCTGCATAAACGTTTGCCCGGCCGGGACGCTGTCACCGAAAAGAGTCGCATCCGCGTAGAGGAAGTCCAGTCGCGGGTCGCGCTGCAACGCCCACATCTGGCGCTCAAGGTATTGGTCCAGCCACAAGTCGTCGCTGTCCAGGAACGCGATGAATTCTCCCCTGGCTTGCAGGATTCCGGCATTGCGTGCCGCACTGGGTCCGCGGTTTTCTTGCTTGATGTAAACGATGCGCTCCCAATATGAACCGATCGCCCCTTCGAATGCAGCCGTATCGGGAGATCCATCGTTCACCACGATGACTTCAAAATTTGGATAGCGCTGCGCAAACACCGAATCGAGGGTCCGCCGAATATAAGACGCAGCCTGGTAAGCCGGAATGACGACACTTACGAGCGGCGGCGAATCAGAGGCCATAGGGCATGAATACCAAGTTTACATCGTCAGCATTACGAGGAAGTTGCAAATACGACAGCGTGCCGATTCTATAGGTTCTCTCCGGGCACTTCGAGAAAGGTGGGCTTTACCTGGCCCTCCTTGCCAATACTGACTCCGTCGACCTCCCAGATGCGCCGCTTGGAAAAAGCCCATACCAGGCCCAGACCGTAGGGCGTTAGCGCGATCGCGATTTGCAATCCCACCTGCAAATATGTGTGTGCGAAAAACCAGTGCCGCATGAGCAGAAGAACCGCAACCGTAGGCGCACAGAGCAGTAAGGGAAGGGTATAGGCCTGGCGCAGAAAGGAACCGATTCTTACATTCAATATTCGACAAAGATGGCGAGGCATAAAGAATAACGTGGTGCAAGTCAGGGGAATCGCGGTGCCCAGCGCATCGCCGAAAATGCCGAGAGGCGGGATGAGGACCACGCTGAGGATAATGTTCGCAACCGCTTCCATGCCCGTAACCCAGGCGAAGCTCCGATGACGTGCCATGCCATATAAAATTCGAGAGGAGGCGGCTTGCGCCAGCGCAAAGGTGGAAGGAATTAGCAGCGTAACCATCACTGGATAACAGGCGTTCGGGTAGGCTGGACCCACCCAGGCTGAGATCACGGATTTCCCCAGTATGAGCAACGTCGCAGTGATGGGGAAAACAATGAGGGCGCAGGCACGATTGCCGGCAATAAAAATTCTGCGAAGTTGTTGATGGTCGTCCTTGGCACTGGAGTGGCTCGACATGGGAACAAACATTTGCGCCAGGCTGCTTACCACTTCTCCCGTGTAATCCACCAACCGGTCGCCAATCGAAAAAAAAGTCACCGCCGCCACGGAAAGCAGAGTGGAAACAATCACCTCATCCGTTTTGAAGCGCAGCTTGTAGGCGATCATCAGAATAAAACTGACGCCGCTGTAACGCGCAATCTCGCTAAAGGTTCTGCGGTCCACATAGTTCCAGCCAAAGCGTAAAGTAAGCACGCGCAGGGCGATGACCGCGCGCACCGCCGCTCCTATAAGTGGCAGTGAGATGGTTATGAAAGCGACCATCAAGAGCCCGTAGTGCCAGTGCAGGGCCAAGACGATCAACAGCGCGCGCAGCAGCGTGGCCACCAAATTTGTAAAGTTGACGAAATAAAATCGGTTCAGCCCTTCAAGAATCCCGGTAAAAACCCCCGCGGGAAATCCCAGCGCCACCGCTGCGCCTACCATCAGGAATAACCAGCGGGCGGTGGGCACGAATTCGACTGGCATGCGGAAGAGGCTCTGCAGGTATCCGCTCAGAACCAGGGTCGTAATCATCGCCGCCACGCCAATCGCCGTGTAAACCGCCAACGAGGTGTTGATCAGGCGGGATACGCCATCTGTATCGTTCACCGCGGTGTAGCTGGAAACATAGCGAACGACGGAGGATCGTATGCCCAGGTCAAAGAGCCCGTAATAGCCGGTTACGGAGAAGACCAGTATCCAGGCTCCATAGGCTGTGTTTCCCAGGCGATGCAGAATGAAGGGAGATAAGAATATGCCGACTAGAATGTTTACGCCAAGGCTGAACCAACCGGAGCCGACATTCTTGATGAATTCACGTTTTCGCATTCGTTCTTGAAGGCTGGAAGCCGTGTACGCATCTTATCGCCCCGGCAGCAAATCGGGGCAAAGCTTCTCGTCAATCCGAGTCTTGTGTGCCTCACTCGCGAAATTCAACAGATGAGAAGAAAAGCCAGATTTTCTGAGATGAGGGATTAAGGATTATCCTCTGAGCGCCGTTGAGTCGTTGCCCTGGCCGCTACAGTGGCAATCTCCCGTGTCCGCGCATCCGCGGGCGCAATGGCGGACTCGGTGATGCAATACTTGGCCAGGCAAAACAGCGCACGCACCCCGTCCTTCCACTGAATTTTCTTGCCTTCCTCATAAGTACGTCCCCAATAGCTGATGCCGACTTCGTAGATACGGAGTTTTCGCTTCGCGATTTTTACCGTCACTTCGGGCTCAAAGCCAAAACGTTTCTCCTCCAGAGGAATGGACTGGATGACCTCCCGGCGAAAAACTTTGTAGCAAGTTTCCATGTCGCTGAGGTTGATGTTGGTGAGCGCATTCGACAGCAGAGTCAGAATCCAATTGCCCACGGAATGCCAGAAGTAGAGCACGCGATGGGGACGGGCGGAAAGAAAGCGCGAGCCGTAGACTACGTCCGCGCGCCCTTGCAGCAAGGGTTCCAGCAGAAACGGGTACTCCGCCGGATCGTACTCGAGATCCGCGTCCTGAATAATGACGTAGTCACCAGTGGCTTCGTGAATGCCGCGGTGCAGGGCCGCGCCCTTCCCCATATTCTTGGGCTGAAGAAAGACTCGCATCTGAGGGCGTTCCGCCTGCAACTCCTGTAGAATTTCTCGCGAGCCGTCGGTCGAGCCGTCATCGACGCAAATCAATTCGATCTCCAGAGGAACGGCCAGCACGCGCTCGACCACCTGAACCAGCGTGCCGCGTTCGTTATACACCGGCATCACGACCGAAAGTTTCATTGTCTCTGGAATACTCTGTCTGGAACGTCTGTCTTAAACGTCCGCATTGCATGCGGTTCTTCTCGGAGGTTCTGTTCGAATCGTAGTGTAGAGGAAATGTATATCCCGTCCAAGTGCCATTGTCGGCAAACGATGGAAAAAGACTCCGCCTTTCCGTCTCTGGGGAACATATTTGAGGCCTTCAGCGTATAAGATGTCTGTTGCCGGTTGGTAGGACGCTTTCCTTCGCCTGGCGTATGATTTCTACCAGCGCAAAATGAGGCTTGGTTTATGAAGATACGGTGGTTCATTGTGTTCTTTCCGGTGCTGTCGGTGGTCGTGCTTTCGCTGGCGGTGATGCAGCACAACGCAAAAGCAGCTTCGGGACCAGCTTCGGGACAAGGGACTGCGACCGCCCCTGCGCCAGTCGCTGCGCCGGCTATGCCTGCCAGTGCCGGCGGAATGGCGATTCCCACTACGACTCTGGCCATCAACTCCGACAAACCGATGTCGGAGCGCATCGTGCATTACGAGATTGACGCGAAATACGATGCGGCGAAGCACGCAGTCGATGCCACTGAAGTGCTCACCTATCACAATGTGACTGGACAAGCCCTCGACCATTTTCCCTTTCACCTTTATCAGAATGCCTTCCAGCAAAAGGCGACGTGGGTGAACGAAGCCAAGCTGATGGGCAGCCGTGACACCAGCTATGCCAAATGGGATGACAAAGATTACGGGTCAGAAGACATCAAGAGCATAGAAGTTGTAGGGCAGGGCGATCTCACTTCCAAGCTGCACTTCATCGCTCCCGACGACGGCAATAAGGACGATAAAACCGTGGTCGACTTGCCACTGGCAAAACCGATCATGCCGGGCGAATTCGTTCAATTCAAAATTGCCTTCCTGACAAAGTTTCCGGAGACGCAGGCGCGCTCCGGATGGAAGCGCGACTTTGTCCTTGGCGGACAGTGGTTCCCTAAAGTTGGAGTCTTCTGGCATGGAGCCTGGAACTGCCATCAGTACCACAACACAACGGAGTTCTTCGCGGACTTCGGCGTCTATGACGTCAAACTCACGGTCCCTCAGTTCGAAGTCGTTGGCGCCAGTGGGGTGAAGGTGAGTGAAGCCAACAACGCCGATAACACCAAGACGCTGACCTATCATGGCGACGACATCCACGACTTCGCATGGACCGCCAGCCCGCGCTACAAAGTGAAAGAAGATGGCGTATATCAAGGCCAGATGGGACCCGTCGCCATGCGCGTTCTCATGCAGCCGGCGCACTGGAGCCAGGTCGAACGCCACGAGAAAATCCTGCGCGAATCGCTCGAGCATTTTGAGAACTGGTACGGACCCTATCCTTACAAGACGATTACGCTGGTCGATCCCGAGCCGGGTTCGGCTGCGGGCGGAATGGAATATCCCACATTCATCACGGGCGAGACGAACTGGTTCATGCCAGACGGCATGCACATGCCTGAATTGGTTGTTGAGCACGAGTTCGGCCACCAATACTGGTACGGCATGGTTGCAACCAACGAGTTTGAGGATGCCTGGATGGATGAGGGCATCAACAGCTATACCGAAGTGAAAGTGCTGGATTCGATACTGGGAAAGAAAACTTCCATCATGAGTTTGGCGGGCGCGACCATGGGAGAGCGCGAATTGCAGCGCTTGAGTTACATCGGCGGGCCGGATTACGATGCCATCGCGAAGAACGCCTATGACTATTACAACTCCGGTACGTACGGCGGGATTACCTACGGCAAAACCGCGAGCGTGCTGCTAACGCTCGAGAGCATCATCGGCGAAGATACTATGGCCAAGGCCATGCACGTTTACTTCATGAGGTTTCGCTTCACCCATCCCACGAAGGAAGACTTCCTGAAAACGATTGAAGAGGTTTCCGGAAAAGACCTTCGTTGGTATTTCAATCAGGCGATCTACGGCACCCAGGTGATGGATTACAGAGTAGCCAGGATCGAGTCGCTTCCGACGAACTGGTACGAAGAAGAAAAAAAAGGCGCGAAAAAAGACGACAAAGATACGGTTTACCGCTCTTATGTTTGGTTGCAGCGCAAGGAAGATTTTGTCATGCCCGTAGACGTTGAAATCAACTTCGAAAACGGCGAGAAAATTCGCGAGCATTGGGCTGGCGTGGAACGCTGGGTCAAACTCGGCCCGTACGATAAGAAGACGAAAATTGCGTCGGCGGAAGTTGATCCGGACCACAAAATTCAGATCGACCGCAACGATTTCAATAACAGCTATACGGCGGAGGCGAACGGCAAGCCGGCCCGCAAGGTGGCAAACTACTGGCTGTTTGCGGAGCAGTGGTTGAGCCAGGCGCTGGCCTGGTGGGCAGTGTAGCTGGGTCGCCTGGCGCTTGTTCGTGAAGCGAGAGTGGGAAGGCCACGACTTTAGTCGTGCCGCAGTAAGGTCGAATCAAGAAGGCTTTAGCCGCTGAGGTCCGCCGCTCTTGAACACTTAACGTTTCGATCAGGAACCGAGGAAGAAGGTTATGGCAGAAAATCGAGGATTACTAAGCCGCGCGTGGAACATTGTCGTGGTGCGCAACATCCGGTATATCGTATGGTTTTTCTTGCTGAACCTGACGCTGGCGGAGTATGGCACGGCGGCGTTCCGTAACCAGGCGAAAACGGTGCTGGATCACAGCCTGCAGGCCGACCGCCTGGTACGCGGCTTCGATTTGGGCGTGTTCCTCGAAATGTTTGCGCGGCCAGAGTTTGGTCCGACGTCGGCGTCTTCTATGCCGGCGTTGTATTTCGCGATCCTCTTTTTTGTGGCCACTGCGTTGTTCCTGCCGGGAATTCTGCTGGGCTATGCTTCGACCTACCGTCTGCCGCGTGAGGATTTCTTCCGCGCCTGTGGACGGAATTTGTGGCGCTTCATCCGGCTCATGATCGTTGCCGGCATCGTGATGGCAATGGCCGCGGGAATATTATTCGGCATTCGCGCGCCCTTATTAAAAGCGGCCGACAACAGCACCAACGAAATGCTTTCCTTTTACGTTTCGATGGCAACTTTAGCGGTCATCTTTCTGGTGATGAGCGTCCTTCGCATCTGGTTCGACCTGGCTCAAGCGGATGTGGTGTTGAGCGATCAGCGGGCGGTGCGCAAATCTATCGCCGCGGCCTTTCGGCAAACCTGGCGTGGTTTAGGCGGATTGCTGGGAAGCTACGTGTCTACAACTTTGCTGGCTGCGATCGTATTAGTTGCCGGAATTTACGTCTGGATAAAGTTCATCCCGGCAGAGAGCGTACTAGGGGCGTTTATCGTGAGTCAGCTGACGTTGTTTCTGTTGCTGATTCCGCGCTTCTGGCAGCGCGGCGTCGTGGTCACGTATTACAAGCAGCACATGGTGGAACCGATCACGGTGCAAGCGTTCACGCCCGCGCCGGTCGTTGCTCCAGTGACTGAGCCGGTTCTCGTCGTGCCCGCAGGTCCGCCGGAGACGCAGGCTTCGTAATCGTTCAGCCCAGATTTTTCAGTCCAGATTCTTCAGCCCAGAAACTTACGCCTCTTTGGCATCGAGCAGAGCCTGGATCTTTTCTAGCAGGGCAGCGCCGGCTTCTCCGGCGTCGCGCGTAGAGAATTCGCTGCCCAATTCAATCACCCGCAGCTTGGCGCAAGCCGTCTGAAACGCCTGCTGCGCGGAAGCGGACGCAGGAATATCCGGTCCCAACAGCACCAGATCAAAACGCGTGATGCGCATTAGGATCATCGCATCGCGCAGATGACTGCTGGTGTGCACGTCGTAGCCGGGACGCAGCAACTCGCGCAAATACGCAAGCACGTTGGCATCCGTGTCGAGGCAGAGAACGCTGCGGCCAGTGGGCACGATTGCATCGGTGCGCGCCTTCGGAGCGTAGAAGGCCGCCACCGCCTTCTCTTCGGACTCGTGCGCATCGAACAGTTTCGTCAGATGCGACAGTTCCAAAACTTTGCGGACGTGCTCGGGCACATTGCAAAGCTTGAGATCTCCGTGGGCCTGGCGAACGCTGGTCAGAGTGCGAACTATGGTGCCGAGCCCGCTGCTGTCGATGAACGCGACGTCGCCGAGGTGCAGCACGATGGAGCGGCGGTCGTGCAGAAGCCAGGCAACGTGCGCGCGCAACGCTTCGCTTTCGCCGCCGGAGACGATGCGTCCGTTGCAGGAAACGATGGTGACGCGACCAACTTCACGAGTATCGAGTGAGAGGCGCATAGGTGTTGCGGCGAAGTCCGCCGCGAAATCGCCAAATTATACGCGAGAGCGTTTCCCTCGTCATCAAAGCAAAACAATGGTGATGCCGCGATTGCCGCGGCCCAAGTCGGAGTCCGCCTTCACTTCGGAATTTGCCTGCACAAGCTTCCACGTCACTTCGTCGGACTTGGACCAGTCTTCGCCGAAGATGCAGGCGCGAAGGTGTCCGCTCTCGGCCAACTCCACTAAACGCTTTTGCACGGCGATGCGAATGTCGCCGCCTTGTCCCGTCGAACCGTAGCCGTGAACCAGCTTGAGCAGTTTAGTTTTGTCTTGTCGGGCGAGGACGAGTTCGCGTTCGAGGCGCTGCAGAGCTTCGGAAACCGACGGCATGTCCGATTTGAGGTTGACGGTTTTGATGCTGTGGGCCTCGTTGCCTTCGGGATGATAATAGCGTCGCTACCTACCTTCTTGATGGGAAGATGCTGAATTTCTTCCGCCCCGGAAGTCGATAGGTTTCGAAATCGTCATGGTCGATGGTCAGAATCGTGCTGAGGCGCTCGCG
>Ga0302140_10003438_pt1 | contig 20359 bp, 9 predicted proteins | sample I_Bog_E1_1_FD_202095 | JGI IMG/M metagenome (GOLD analysis project Ga0302140, IMG submission 202095) | Peat permafrost microbial communities from Stordalen Mire near Abisko, Sweden - I_Bog_E1_1 | ecosystem: Environmental > Terrestrial > Soil > Wetlands > Peat | place: Sweden: Abisko, Stordalen... | reverse complement strand
CTAAATCTTCGTGAACAACCGGGTCAGCAGGTATCTCTGCGAGCGCTCGCAGATAAAACGGAATGGCTTCTCGCGCCTTGCCAGTCTCAGTCAACGCAAGGCCCAGATTGGTGAGCGCCATGGCATTTTTCGGGTCCTGATCTACTGCTTTGTGAAAGAGCAGAATGGATTCTTCCTGTTTTCCCAGCCGTTGCTCAGCCATCGCCAATTCAAGCGCGGCGCCATGCAGGTTTGCGTCGAGTTGCAACGCCTTCTCGAGGTGCGGCAACGCTTCGTCATCCTGGCCTGAAGCTGCCAGCACGCGGCCCAACTCATACTGTGCGACAGCGTTTGCGGGAGCGGCTTCAACCGCGCTGGTGAGTTCCAGAAGCGCTGGTGGATATTCCTTTTCGGCGGCGAGGGTGGCTCCCAGATGCATATGCGTTGTGGCGGCCTGTACTCCGGCGGGATTGGACTGCAGGGACTCGCGGAACTCCGTCGCAGCCTCGCGCCAGCGCTGCTGCTGCGCCAGCAGTGCTCCCAGTTTGTCTTCCAGCAGTGCTTTTCTGTTTGGGTCTGTGGTTGTCGAAGAGCTGGAAGCTGCATCAAGCGCGGCACGCAGGTGAATCTCCGCGTCAACCAGGTTCCCGGCAGCGACTGAGGCCTGGGCTGCAGCCTCCTCGGCCACAGAAAGATTTGTCTCCGCAATCGGATCGTCGGGCTTTAGCTTCAGCGCCGTCTGCAGTTCATTGATTGCCTCTGCGGGGCGGCCCATCTGCACGAGGATCGCTCCCAGGGCTACATGCGTTTCTGGTAATTGTGGGGCCAGCTGCGCTGCGGTCGCAAACTGGTTTCGTGCAGCGTCAAGATCGCCGGATTGCATGGCGGCGTATCCAGCTTTGAAGGCGGCGTCTGCGCGCTGCAATGCGTCTGTCGATTGAGGAGAAGCTTGAACACCCGGTATTGCCAGCAAACCTGCTATCCACAAGCAGTGACGAAGCCTAATCCGCATTAGCCCTACTCCTTCGACTGCGGCGGTTTGGGGTCGCCTTTGTGCTGAATAGCTACTGCCAACTTGTACTCCCGATTTGCTTCACTAACCTGCCCCATCGCTCGATATGCCTGCCCGAGAACGGTGTGGGTTACGTAGTTGCCGGGATCCATAGTTACGGCCCTGTTGAGATAGTGGAGAGCCTGGATTGGTTCATTCAGGTTAACCAATGCTTCTCCCAGAAGGATGTAGGGCCCGGTCGCATTGGGTTCGAGCAATATCGCCTTGTTCAAGGCCTGACGTGCCTCTTCGAACTGCCCGTTGCGCACATATGCGTCTCCCAAGCGGTCATACATTTCGCCATTCATGGGATTGAGTTTTCGTTCCGTTTCCAATTCCTTGACGGCCAGCGGAAGGTCCGCTTTAGCCAGGGCGATCTCTCCGAGTAGCTGATGAGTCAAAGGCAAGGAAGGGTTGATCTCAACTGCCTTCTGCGCAAACCTACGTGCTTCGTCTGCGAAGTCTCGTCGCAGAAAAAGCCGTGCCGCAGCCAGATAGGCCTCTGCGGAATCTGGCTGAAATCCAAACTGCGCGGCAAAGGCCCGGCGTGCGTCGTCATAGCGCTTTGCATCCGTGTAGCACAATCCCAATACATATTTTGGATCTGCGTTTGCCCCGGTGACTTCAGTGTCCGCCTTTTCGAGGAGCGGAATCGCCTCGTCTGGCCGGCCAAGCCGATAGAGCGTGATCCCCTGCATTTCCATAGATTCGTGATCAGTACTGTCTTGCTCAACTGCGCGAGCAAACGCAAGGAGAGCCTCGGGTAACATCTCCTTTTGATAAAGGACGATCCCCCGCAAACGTTCTACTCCCTTTTCCTCGGGTTGGACCCTGGAAAGTGTTTCCAGCTCCGAGAGCGCCTGATCGAGCTTGCCTTTCGCGGCAAAAGCCTTGGCGTTCGACAACGACGCAGCCGATACAGGAGCGACTTCCACCTGTTTTGCGGGCTGACTTTGTGCAGGACTAGTCTGGGCAGCCGCATTGAACGCGGCTGCCTGCGCACTCAACAGTCCAAGAACGATCACGATACCGAATGTGTTCAACGCCCGCATCCCATCTCCCCGATCAGTCTATTCCACAAAAAGTGAGTGGGGAGCCGAAGCTCCCCACTCTGTTGCGGTGCCGTTTGTGGTTTAGAAGGTGATCTTCAATGAGAGCTCGAGGTAACGAGGTCCCGGTCCAGGTGCTTCCCCATTGATCGAACCGGCTGAGAGTACATTCGTACTCGGGTTAGCCGGGTTGATATGGTTCACAGCGTTGAAGGCGTCGAAGCGCATCTTGGTTTGTACCTTCTCCCAGATTTGAAAACTCTTCTGCAACGAGAGATCGGTGTTGTAGAAGCCTGGTCCCCAGTAAGTATTGCGTCCGTTGTTTCCTACCTGGTCTAACCCTGCGTCTGTGAAGATTCCACCGCCCAAAGTCTGGGCTTGATAGAACGTCCGCGTTGCAGAGCTGGGGTTGAAGCTCGTCAGGGATGTCTTCAAACGAGCGTTGGTTTTGTTCGGATAGCACGGTGCCGACGAAGGCAGGTCGCTGTACGTCTTGCCGTCTGCCGGATTAACAAAATTACAGTTGATCGACGGGGTCCATGGCAGGCCAGTAGACAGGCTGACAGTACCAGCAAGTTCATACCCACCGATCAGCAGGTCTGTTGCACGATTGGCTCCGGAACCGTACATCTTGCCCTTACCGAACGGCAGGTCATAGCTTCCATAGAGGGTTGCAGCGTTCTGACGAACGTTGCTGTCTCTGCCGTAAGCAATCGACTTGCTCCAGGTAGCGTATTGGCTGTTTGAATCGAAAGCACTGGCCCATTGATAGTTGAATGTTGCAGCCAGTCCCTTCCATTGCTGTTGAGCCAGGGTGACCTGCATGGCCTCGAAGTTCGTGTTCTGATCGTCACCGTAATAATTGATGGCTTGTGACCAGCCACAAGGCCCACCGCAGGCAGCCAGTGCTCCGCCCCAGTACCGCTGCAGATAGTTCTGGTTGGAGGTGGCTCCCGTAACCTCGTTCAATCCATCCACAATGTTGGGGCCGGTCGTAGGAACGGTGGGATCCCAGTGGAGGGACTGACCGTTGATGCTGGATAGGGTTGTCTTGCCGATCTTGAAGCTTCCAGGAAGATTGATGGCCGCTTCATTCGGATTGGTATTGTTGCCGTCCCCGTCGCTCAACGTGTGTGTTCCTTTATTGGCAACGTAGGCAAGTGTCAGAGACAGGGTCGGCGTGAGGGCACGTTGGAAGCTGAGGTTCCATGCGTCCAGTGTCGGGAACTGCAGCGGATTAGGCCGCGCCTTGGAAACGACACTATTGCCGGGGTTTGGAAGCAGTCCATTCGAGGGCACTGCTGGAGGTGTGAAGACAACAGGACCTCCGCCTACGGGAGCAGCAGTAGAAACATTGTTGCAACCTGCATTATCCGCAGCACCACCAAGGCAGAACGCCACGCCGGTAATCGTATCCGCTGTGTTCGTGAGGCTCTGATTTGCCAGAACGGGTAGATTCTGGGTAACGACATGGCCGAAGATCGAACCGAAGACGCCAAGGTCAAAGCTGCGGCCATAGCCACCGCGTATTACCGTTTTCTCGTTCAACTGGTACGCGATACCGATGCGCGGCTCAAACTGTTTCTTCTTGTTTAGCTGCCAACCCATGTCTGATGGAATGCCGCCTATTCCTGCTACATGCAGATAACCGTCGTTCAGATCCAACAGAGAGCCGTTGCCCGGACCGTTGACTGTCTCAGGGAAATACAACTCCCAGCGAACGCCGAGGTTCAGGGTCAGCTTGCTGGTTGCGCGCCAGGTATCCTGCCCGTAGAAGAAGACTCGCTTCTGGAATTCCTTCGCGTTGGTTGAGGTCGATACGTAGCGATTGAAGCTCGTCACGTCGCCAAGAGCCATGGTGGCAAATCCCAAACCGTCAGATCCACCACTCGAGGTCGGTCCGGTTCCGAAGTTCAGGATGCCGGTGCGGTTTGTATCGGAGGGAACGCGCAGATTGCGTCCATACCTTAGGTCCGCTCCGACTTTGATTGCATGATTTCCGAGCGTCTTGGTCCAGTTATTCACGATCTGGAACTGGTCCTCACGCTCGATCAGTGGGCAGTTGCAGCGGCTGACGTTGAGACCGTCGCCGTACAGTGGCTGAACGCTTCCGCCGCTCAATGTAGTCCCGGCAAACTCAGGTAAACCACCAGTGATGGTTGTTCCAAGGTTTAAACCAGGGATACCAAGCGTGGTTGCAGGAGTTGCGGCCTGATCGTTCTTCTGGTCGTTGATGTTGTAGCGCAGATAGCCGAGCCGTAGATCGGTAACCAACTTGGGGTTCAAGACGTAGTCGGCGCCAGCGGCTACGCTGTCGTCCGCGCTGGAGGAAGCACCGCCGTAGCCACTTAGACCCAGTCCAGGTCCGCCAAGTGCTCCGTACATCTGTGGGCCACTCAACACGTTGGTCCAGCGAGAGAAGCGTACAAACGCATTCATCTTCTGGCTCACAGTGTCATCGATGCGTACGGTCCAGAGGTCGCTGTTGAAGAGACCATTGCCGCTTGCCTTCGAGTTGCCGTCCAGGCCTCCGAGCGCGCCGCCCGATTCAGCGTTGATGTAGGGCTGCAAAGCGGTGAGGATGTTCTTGAACTGCGTGGAGACCAGCGCAGCTGGAATCACGTTGCCGGCGAAGGGCACAGGGGTTGCGCCAGAGTTGTTGTAGATCGTGCCTGTCGGAGTAGTCCCCGCCGTGGGATTGTTGTTAACGCCGCCAGGCAGGTTGGCTAGATACTGACTGAAATCGCAACCAGGTCCATAGATCGCCGTAGCTGCACTGGATCCGCCGAGGCAGGTGCTCGTAAGTAATTGCGAGGGCAGCGTCTGAACTTCTGAATACCCGGCCTTCTGTCTCTGACCTTCATAGCTGCCAAAGAAGAACAGCTTGTCGGTGAAAATCTTGCCGCCAAACGAGCCGCCAAACTTATTCTTCAATCCAGATGGAACCTCAGCTTGGGTACCCTGAGAAAAGGGTTCGCGTGCGAGGAATGCATTGCTGGTGCGGAAGTCGTATGCGCTGCCGTGGAATGTGTTCGATCCAGACTTGGTCTGCACGGTCATGACTGCAGCGACAGCCTTGCCCAGCTCAGCATCGAAATTTTGAGTGGTGATCTTCGCCTCCGTAATGGAGTCGATTGAAGGATTGACGACGATGATTCCCAGAATCGGATCTTCGTTATCGGTTCCGTCCAGTTCATACGCGACGCCGCCAAAGGCCTGTCCATCGACTTGAATCTGTCGCGAGGCCTGCGGATTTTCATCGGCGGCATGAGACCAGCCCAGCAACTGGGCACCAGGCAACAGTAGCTGCAGGTTGGTGAAGTTTTGATCGCCAATGGGAAGGTCCGACACCTGCTGCGAATCGAAGACAGTGGAGACGTCCGCGCGATCTGTCTTCAATTCAGGGATAGCATCCGCATTGACTTCGATCGTTTCGGACCCCGCACCTGAAATCTGCAGCGGCACGTCAACGCGAGGAGAAGTATCAGCAAGAACAACAATGCCCTTGCTGATAAATCCCTTGAAGCCCTTCACCTCAACTTTGAGATCGTAGGTGTCGGGTACCAGATGCGAAACAGTGTAATCGCCAGATCCGTTGCTAGTGACAGTCTCGACGGTTCCCTTGGCTTCGTCCGTCACCGTTACAGTGGCGTTGGGTACGACGGCCCCGGTGGTATCCGTCACAGTGCCAAAAATCGATCCATAGACCGATTGGGCACGCGCGGGTGCATTGATGAGCAGACAACCGGTGGCGAGGAGTGCCATTCCGATTGACGCCCGCAAAGTCTTAATCATGCGGTCTCCTGAAATTTTTCAATCCGTTGAGGATTTACTCTGTTTGCTCTGCACGCCTGGATCTGAACGCTCACCTTTGTCAGCACATCGCGACTATCGCTTACCGGGGTTGAAGACCCCTGGCGCTTGCTAGCCTGCGTGGCCGTACGTGAAGCTCACGTGTCGTCCCCACTGCCTGCGAACAATCCTGGCGGGTCTTGCCACAATGGCTAAGCCCACTCTTTGGTTTATTCTCCCAACCACGAATCCTGGTGTTACCTGGATGCGCGGGATGGTTTTTTGCCGAAGTACACTTTCCCACAATTTGCCTAACTGGGAGATGTAAATGATGGACTTCGGAACACCGCCGAACGATAGAGGAAAAATGAGTCAACTGTCAATCCCTATTCCATCAAAAAAAAGCACACCAGCCCAAAAGTAAGTAATGTCAAATGCTGTAAGCGTTTCCAGGAAGCTTCGTTTGAATACTCGACTTAAATAATTCCCCTAAATATCTAAGTTAATCGATTTACTGAAGGATACATCGCATTTCTATCCCTTATTGATCAGGCCGATTGCAGATGGGGATTCCTGCGCTCGACAGTCCCACCAAAGAACATCAAGCATGACAAACTAAGACTTTTATGTACTCTTTGATATATCATTTTGGTAACGATTCCACTAAGTGGCATAGGCCTATTGACCTAGTGAAATTTTGGCATTTTAGCCTAGCTCTGACCTACTCCGTAATGCATAGATCAAGAGTCTGAGTAAATGCCTTTACTTGGGGCTTCCTCGATTTGTAACTAGTTGACTTTCGTTAAAACTCCCGACTAGCTTTTCACGCGGAAACGTTGATTTGCGCGTTCAAAAATCCCGTGAAACCATCCGGCCCGAAAAATGGTGGCGATTGCCTCTCAGCACATGACATTTCACGTAGACAAGAGCAGGAGCTGATTCGTCCTTCTGTCGTTCGTATCAACGTCTCTCGCAACGGTGTTGATCCGATCTGATCTCGCGCGCGAGTGCTTTTGCCTGGGTGTTATCCGGTGAGAACTCCAGGACGCGTTCCAGAGCTGCCAGTGCCGCCGCGGGTTTACCTACTCCGCACTCTACGATCGCCAGATTCATTCCAGCTCGCAATTGAACCGGATCATCCTGAAATGCCATCTGCCAGAGCCGGATCGCACCCGTGAGGTCGTGTTCTTTAGCCTTGAGCAAAGCGAGGTTACCTGCCGCAAAGGCATCGTTCGGGTCCGCGACAAGGGCTGACCCATACTCTCGCGACGCGGATTCGCTCTCTCCTGCTATCTGATTCAGGAAGCCGAGTTGCGCGTGGAGTGCAGAATCGGTCGCGGCAACAGGTGACTTCTCAGCCTCGGTCAATAGTTGCCTTGCACGAAGAAAGGCCTGTCTGTCGCCGGCAGCCGCCATCTGTGCGTAGGCCAGTCCGAGGTCGCGGTTGGATGCGTCTCCGTTGATGCTCACGGCTCCTACCGTCACCAATGGTCCGGTCTTTGCTGGAGGGATATATCCGCCGGATGGGTCGCGTACGATCCGGTGATCAGTTACCTGTTCATGTGCGATGTCGTTGGAAGTCTTCCGCGGCATGTGGCAGGAGGCGCAGTCGGCATTCTCGGGGTGATGATTTTTAACAAACTCCGCACCACTTGCTGTTGCGCTGCCACTGACTCCGTGACATTGCAGGCATTTAGCGCGGTAAAACGCGATCCTCTCATCTTGGTTTAAAGCATCTGTTGTGCTGTGCGGATCGTGACAAGTAGTACAGGTCAACTTGTCGCCCGACCCGCGCTTACAGGCGCTTTGCAGCAGAGCTTCCCATTGACTTGTTGCGCGGCCTCCAGAACCTGCTTCTGCTTGATGCACGAAAAAGCTCGCGTAGTCGAAGATACTGTCGCCTGGTTTAAAGTCCACCAGGCGCTTGCCTTGATGCACGATCGCAGACTGGCCTTCAAGGTGGCAGTTCAGACAAATCGAATCCCGTTGTGCTGGTTGCAGGTCACCCAGCTTGAGCATTGTTTCTCTTCCGCTCGATGCGAGGTGTTTCTCGGGGTTTCCATGGCAAGCTTCACAGGTGATTCCGCCATGAAGAAATGGCACGCCTGCGTATTTGTTCCGTGCCTGCGGCAATGATGGCTGAGCTGCTGACGCGTGACACCGCAGGCACCCTGGATCGACTGGAAGAGCGAGGGGCATTTCCTTGGCATTCAGATAACCAGGGGCCATATCCCAGACTTGCTTTTTCGCATACCAGTTGATAGGAATTTCAAACCAGTAGCCCTGCGTTTCAAACAGGTAAGTGCGACCTCGCTTGCCAGAGCCGAGGAAATACTTCAACTCACGGCGCCCCTTCAGGGCGTGGTCGATTGCGGTAGCGTCGGCCGATCCCGGAACAGCTTCTCGCTCAAACGAGAGAAAAACACCGCTGGAATCCTTTGAAATCCGGTAGGAGACTCCTGATTCGAGGTGTGTAAATTTAGCAGGTAGAAATCCGTCGATGGCGAGACCGCTTGCATTCGCCATTGGGGTATTTTTATAGCGGTTATAGATCTCCTGATGGCACTTTGCACACCGGGCGTCTGGGTTATCGGCAAGGGCAGTGATCGTGGGTGCTGAACTCGCCCTAACCAGCGAGAACTGCCCGTACGCCAGCCAAATGCCCAGGAGCCCGGTCAAAACCACGAAGCAAAGATATCGCCTACGAAACAGAGCACACCCCGCCAGCCATCGCTGCCGTCCTTACCCTATATCGATTGCATTCTCACCGTAAACTGGGCACGCTCAAGTCTTTTTCTTCGCGCCAAATGAGTCGGTCTTCAGGATTTTTCCACCCTCCTGGATGACATATAGCTTATTCACATCCAGATCTTTGAGTGTGTCGATCGCACCCGAGGGCCAGCGGATCTCGAGGACGTCGACCTTCTTTGCCTGATCGAGGCCGAAATGAACGCGGAGATCGTTCTGTGAATAGTAGCTGCCACCCGAACGGACTTCGTCGATCTGCACCATGGGCTTTGGAGCCTTGGGATCAGTCTGTGCCGTCACTATCAGCCGCGCACCGATGCCGGTACGGTTGCTCTTGACGCCGACCGTCCTGATCTTGATCCAGTTGCGATTACGCGTCGTGTCTTCAGTCCAATCGCAGCGCAACAGTTGCGGTCCACTGTTCACGCAGTTCACCACGACATCGATCCTGCCATCGTTATCGTAGTCGCCAAATGCGCAGCCGCGAGCGGCAGCGGGATCGGTAATACCGCTGCCGCCCAGCTTGGTGACTTCTTCAAACTGGCCGTTTCTGAGGTTGCGATACAGGTACTTGTGCTCAGCGTAAGGAGCGTCGATATGGGTGCCGTCAACCTCGGGGTAGACGTGGCCATTGGAGATCAAAATATCCAGCCAGCCATCGTTGTCCATGTCAAGAAACCCTACTCCCCAGCCGAGATAACGCGTGTTGACGCCCAGCCCTGACAAGTAGGTGTGATCCTCAAATGTTCCGTCGCCCAGGTTCATATAGAGCGAGTCTGTATCCCCTGCGAAGTTCGTCTTGACGATGTCGAGCAGGCCGTCGCGATTGAAATCGCCAAGTGCAACTCCCATGCCTGCCTGCGGCTTTCCGTCAGGAGAGTAGGCGATGCCTGCTTCGATCGCTACATCCTTGAAGGTGCCGTCTTTCTGATTCTGGTAGTAGGTTGCAGCAGTGGAATCGTTTGCGACATAGATATCAGGCCAGCCATCGTTATCGATATCGCCGACGGCGACAGAAAGGGCGTACGTTCCGATCGTGTCCCACATGCCTGATTTCTGGCTTACGTCGGTAAACGTTCCGTTGCCGTTGTTGTGGTAGAGCAGATTCTTGCCGCCTTCAAGACCGGGCGGCCCGCACGCCACGGTGATGCCTTTATAGGCGCAGCCGGCATCTTCCGGCAACGGAGCGGTCTTCAAATCGAAGTCAATATAGTTGCCGACGAACAGATCGAGATGCCCGTCCTTGTCGTAATCCAGAAAAGCGCAGCCGGAGTTCCATCGCAGCTTCGACTGCAATAGCCCTGCTTCTTTCGTCACTTCTGTAAATGTGCCGTTACCGTTGTTGCGATAAAGAGCGTTCTGCCCGTAGTAGCTGATGAACAGATCGTTCCATCCGTCGTTGTTGTAGTCGCCGACACAACAACCCTGGCCCCAACCAGAGCGTCCCAGCCCGGACTTGGCGGTCACGTCAGTAAAGGTGCCGTCACGATTGTTTTTGAAGAGGTGGCAGATCGGCTCCTGGCCCTTGGGAAAGCCCTCAAGGCGCCAGCCGTTCACCAGAAAGATGTCAATCCAATCGTCTTGATCGTAATCGAAAAAAGCTACTCCGCAGCCGGTGGTTTCGAGCAGGTATTTGTTCTTGTGTTCGCCGCCGTAGATGGTTTTGGTGGTGAGGCCGGCTTGCTTCGCTACATCCACGAAGCTGAGGCCGAGCGGCGTCCCGGCTATCGGAGAATTGAGCGCGACCGCCTTGGGCTGGGCTTCGTAGGAGGGCCTCTCCATACCCGCAGAAGGCTTTGGCTGCTGCGTAGTCGCCTGCCCAAAGGCCGGACGTGCCAGCTGCAAAACATCTTCCAGGGAAAGCACCAGTGCAGTCCGCGACAGCGATTTCAGAAATCCACGTCTTGACCAGCTCAAATCGAGATCTCCGGTTGCCCACCCCGCGGTAAAGGGGTGCAGAAGCGGGCAGGTCTACGTCCCGAAGTATACGCGTCCGGCATTGGCGTAAGTCCAATGAGAGATAAGTTCCCAGAACAGCAGCCGATCAGTTAAACGCTAGAGGATCCGCGCTGCGTCTTTTGCAAAATAAGTCACGATGAAATCCGCTCCAGCGCGGCGAATCCCGACCAACGACTCCAACATAGCGCGCTCCGGGTCGAGCCACCCTTTCGCAAAGGCTGCCTGAAGCATCGAATACTCTCCCGAAACCTGGTACGCGCCAATGGGCACGTCGTAGCGATCGCGGGCTGTGCGAATGACATCGAGATAAGGCATGGCAGGCTTCATGAGAATCATGTCCGCGCCTTCACCCAGGTCGAGTTCGATCTCTCGCATCGCCTCGCGGGTGTTGGCTCCGTCCATCTGATAGCTACGGCGGTCGCCAAACTGTGGAGCAGAATCCGCAGCCTCGCGAAACGGGCCATAGAAGGCAGAGGCAAATTTGCTTGCGTAGCTGAGGATCGGCGTTTGCTCCAACCCCACATCGTCCAGCGCGCGACGAATCTCCGCCACGCGTCCATCCATCATGTCGCTGGGAGCGACGATATCTGCGCCTGCCCGGGCGAGGCTCGCGGCCGTTCGTCCAAGTACGTCAACTGAAGCGTCGTTCTCAACCTCGAAGCCGTCTTTCGTCTCTTTCACAATGCCGCAATGCCCGTGGCTGGTGTATTCACACAGGCATACATCGGCAATCAGAACCAGGTTCTTCGCGGCAGTCGTGGCTTTCAGAGCTTTAAGCCCGGTCTGAACGATACCCGCATCATCCCAGGCGCCCGTTGCAGATTCGTCCTTCGCTTCTGGGAGACCAAATAACAGCAGACCGCCTATTCCGAGCCGCGCGGCTTCTTCGGCTTCTTTTACCGCTTCATCAACCGACATGTTGAAGACGCCGGGCATGGAGCTGATTTCGCGACGTACTCCTTCGCCGGGACAAAGGAAAAGCGGATAGATCAGCTGCCCCGGCTCAAGCCGAGTCTCACGCACCAACTGCCGAAGCGCCTCTGTGCGCCGCGTTCGCCGCATCCGGATCGAAGGAAAGTCCATACCCTGATTCTATCCGGGTATGGTTTGGCATGTCTCTGCGACCGCCTGTAGGACTATCCGTGCGCCATGGCTTCGTAGCCTGCTGCATTGGACGAATTCAATAACACAACCAGCGTCCAAATGCCCATCGCTGTTCCAAACGGAATATTGAAGAGGGCCAGGAATGCAGCGACGATGGCTACCCACCGTCCCCAGGGAGCTTTTTGCTGTAGACCGACGCCGGCGGCAATTGCCAGCCCCGCGCGGATCAACAAGGCGAGCCAACCGAGCCGGACGAAAAACAGTGGCATACCCAGCCCGTTGAAAAATCCATGCCAATGCGCATGGCCATTTGCCAGGCCAGAGAACGGGCCGTGCATTCCATGTCCGGCCCATCCCCCCAGAAACGCTTCGGCGAAGAACAGTCCTATGACGCCAAAGAAAACTACGAATCCGGCATAGACCAGCCAACCGACCGCCAGCGCATTCACGCGCTTCTCAACGCACGTCAAACTTGGAATCGCAGGGACGACCCCAGCCGGTACTCCGGCCACATTCGTTCTGCCGCAGCGCGGGCAAAATGCCTGTCCCGCAACCAGTGCTTGTCCACAACCACCACAATACATAAGCGCCTCCAGATTTTCCGGCACCGAAATCTATCTGAGAACTCTCTACGCAAGTCGCTTGGCGTGTGTTCCGCATTATTTATCCCGAGCAACGGTTTGGCTGGGCTCTTTTGCCGAAGAAGGCAACAACCGGACCGGGTAAAGCGTCACAATAGGTACCAAGGTTCTGTCTAACCCAGGAGAACTGCCATGCCCAACGCCATCCCCGACATGCCATCCTTTTCGCCTACCGCTGTAATTGGTGCTGCGCTTCCTCGCATTGATGGGCCGCTCAAAACGACAGGCTCGGCGCAATATGCCTCGGACTACCATTTTCCTGGAATGGTTCATGCCGTACCGGTTTGCAGTACGATCGCCAACGGCAAGATTCGGTCACTTGATGTGACACGGGCACAGTCCATGCCCGGTGTTGTGCTCATCCTGCATCACGGCAATATCGCGCCACTCTTCCGCATGGCTCCCGGAGGACACGGCGGGCGGACCAGTGAGGCCCGACCTCCCTTTGAAGATGAAACCGTCTCTTACTGGGGACAATATGTTGCCCTCGTAGTCGCCGAGACATACGAGCAGGCGGTCGCCGGAGCAGCAGCTGTACAGGTGCAATACGACGAGGAAAAACCTAACGTCACAACTGTTCTCAACGACGCCAATCCCACTGTTCACACTGAAAGCAAACGCGGGAATACTGAAACAGCCTTTCCCTCTGCTCCGATCAAAGTGGATGAGACTTACGTCACCCCGGCTGAAACGCACAACCCGATGGAGATGCACGCGACAGTAGCCACATGGGACGGCAAGAGCTTCATTCTCTATGAAACATCTCAGGGCGTGGTGAACCACCAGCATGTGATGGCAGAGACCCTGGGTGTGCCCCGCGAAAATGTTCAAATAATTACGCGTTTTCTCGGGTCGGGTTTCGGCGGCAAGCTGTTTCCCTGGCCGCATTCCGCGCTGGCCGCAGTTACTGCGCGGCAACTCAACCGGCCAGTAAAGCTGGTCGTATCGCGCAAGATGATGTTTACCGACGTTGGCCACCGCCCGCGCACTCAGCAGCAGATGCGTATAGGCGCCACACCGGACGGGAAACTGGTCTCACTTGAGCAGCATTACCGCAACCACACGTCGCTTACCGACGACATTCGCGAAAACTGTGGAGAAGCTACGCCATTTCTCTATAGCGTGCCTAATCTGCAGGTTACTTCCGCTCTGGTTCGCCGCAATGTTGGAACTCCCACTCCGATGCGCGGTCCCGGCGCGGTTCCAGGGCTCTTCGCGCTGGAATCAGCCATGGACGAGTTGGCTATCAAGCTCAACATGGATCCGGTGGAGCTACGCCTCAAGAACGACACGTTGACCGACGAGAGCAGTGGTAAGCCGTTCTCTTCCCGGCACTATAAAGAGTGCCTTCAAACCGGTGCGGAGAAGTTCGGCTGGGCAAAGCGGAACTCGAAAATCGGCTCCATGCGCAAAGGGGACGTGATCCTTGGTTGGGGAGTCGCTGGCGCTTCGTGGGGAGCTTTCCGCGGCGCCGCCCAAACCGTTGTGGCATTGAAAGACGACGGCACTGCCCGCGTCAGCTGTGGCACACAAGACGTAGGCACTGGAACCTATACCGTCTTCGCGCAGGTTGTCAGTGATCGCACCGGTATTCCAGTTAACAAGATCCAAGTGGTCCTCGGAGATAGTTCGCTGGTTCCGGGGCCAACGTCGGGTGGGTCCACGGCGACCGCAACAGTTCTACCGGCAATCGCAGACGCCGCCGATAACGCAGTCAAAGTTGCATTGACCACCGCGGTTAAACCTGCCAGTTCGCCGTTTGCAGGAAAAGATCCCACCACGCTGTCGATGACGGGTGGCAAGGTGCACATCAAGACTCAGCCGCCGGAAACCGGCGTTCCGTACGAATCCTTGCTCAAGATGGCCAATGTTGCCGCGGCAAACGGAGAGGGTCAATCCGGGCCCATGGGAGCAAAAGCGCAGGAATATTCCACCCACTCCTTCGGAGCCCAATTTGTCGAGGTCGAGTGGGATCCGGGCATTGCCCGCCTTCGCGTAAGCCGCGTGGTAACTGTCATTGACGGCGGTCGCATCATCAACCGGATCACTGCGACGAATCAGATCGCGGGAGCCGTGGTGATGGGCGTGGGTATGGGCCTGCTCGAACAAACCATCTACGACCAACGTAACGGGATACCGATCAATGGCAACTTCGCCGATTACCTTGTCTCAACTTGCGCCGATATGCCAAAAATCGACGTAACCTTCCTCGACCATCCCGATCCAGTTCTGGGGGAATATGGTGCGCGCGGAATCGGTGAAATCGGCCTCGCCGGAGTAGCCCCTGCGATCACTGCCGCCGTCTATCACGCCACGGGAGTTCGCGTACGTGAGCTACCCGTACGTATCGAAGATCTGTTGACATCTACGATTACCGTTTAACTACCTGGCTGTAAAAACGATTTGAACCTGATTGTTATGTCGCCAACACAGATCACAGGTCCGCTGCATCGAAAGAGGTAACACCTTTCAATTACTAATGAGTTATCAGTAACACCCTAACAACTTATAAACTCCGGTGCTAACATTCGTGCGATGCGGAGCGCGGCCATGATTCCTGGGATCGTTGGCCTCAGCAGCGTGGCTACTGTTCTGATCGCCCTGTGCGGCTGCTCGCTGGCTAACAGATATTTCCCACCCGACGAACCCTCGCTATCGAATAGCGATGCCATTGACCGTGCGCTAAAGCTTTGTTCGCTATCCCAGGGCGACAATCCATTTCACTTGATCCTGTCTATTTCTCCTCCGCTTCATGGGGCCCGCAACTCCGTGAACATGCGCGCGCAGATTGAGATCTTCTGGTTGAACGGCGTCACCTACCGCACAGTGATTCGTTCAAAAGAGTTCAGCCAGGTCCGCATCGTGAACGGCGCTGTCGTTGAAGAACACGACACCGGTACGTTTTACCCTCGATGGGTTGAGAATTTTGTCGATGCTGTACTGGAACCGTTCCCTCACGCGCAAGTCTTGCGGAAAATCCCAGGACGGGTTCCCGTCGGAAAACTGACGCACGCCTGTATTTCAAGCACTGATCGCATGGGTGCAACACCCGACCCTGTTAATCTAACGCGAATTTGTTTTCAAGATCCCGATCCAAAAATCGCCAGCGGCCTGGATTTTGGACGCTATGTTTCCTTTGATGACTTTGCACCTTTTGGTTCTCAGATGGTGGCCCGGACTCTCGTAAACGAGTTACCCGCTAACACCCTCGTCCGAGGCCAGATTATCCTCCTTGAACGCTTACCTCAATCGGCTTATCCCCTGCTAAGGACTAGAGAGTTCACGCCACTAGCGCGGCAAATCAGGACAACGCGCATGCCCGAGATAAGCGCCCGGCCAGACCAGGATATTTCTTCCATTCGTTCTTCGCTTGGGCTTCCAGAGCGTTCCTCCGAGAGCAATTTTTCTCAGGCGCGACCGAAAGCTGAATTCGGTAAGGACAAGCACTTCGTTCGGATGCAACCAGTAACGCTCGATACCCACAAACCGAGTTCGGAGATGACACAAAGTGCATCCAGGGCGACGATTTACGTCCGCACTGATCGCTCGGGCCAGGTTCGTGAGGCTTATCCAGACAATCTCGATCTCGATGGTCATGAATACGGCGCAGTCGCCCTGGCGCTTACGCTCAAATTCAAGCCGCTGATCGTTAACGGAGTACCGCAACAGATGGAGGCACCCCTGATGTTGCCGGTCGCACCGATAAGAAATCCCTAGGCACACAGCTTGAGACACAGCCAGTTCTCCACACGCTATTTCCCGAACCCGGTACGATAAGGGAAGTATGTCGCTGACTGGTCTCCAACTCGATTCCCATTCTGTTCCGCTGCTCGATCCAATTCCTGAGCCTGTCACGCCCCTTGACGCCAGATCGCTGGAATGGCTGCCATTTCTTTCATTACTGGCAACTTATGCTGCTTCTCGTCCGGGACGTACCTGGATTGAGTCTCTGGTGCCATCCTCTGATCCCGAGTGGATTGAGCGGCAACACCAGCTTGTCGTCGAGTTGCGCAGTCTGCTCACTTCTGCTGTGAGTATTCCGCTGGGTGGACTGTTTGACCCGACTCAACTTGCGGCCAAGTCTCAGATTCCCTCGGCGGCTCTTGAACCGGACGAGTTGCAGTCGATCGCTCGCCTGGCCAATGACGTTGGGGCATGGCAGTCGCTGATGCGCAATCCGCCAGCAAACGCCGTCCACATTATTGCTGGCCTGCAGGAAACAAGCGCCGGGCTCACCACCGATCTGCGACCGCTTGCGGAAGCGATCGACCGCAAATTGTTGCCCGACGGCACTCTTGCGGACGACGCAAGCCCTGAACTGGCGCGTATTCGGAATGATCAGCAGCGGCAGCAGCGCATCATTGAAGAGTCCCTGCGTTCAGCGCTGCGCAAGCTCTCTACCGATGGACACACACAGGACGACCTGATCACGATTCGCGGTGACCGCTTTGTCATTCCTGTCAAAGCAGAGCAGAAACGGCGAGTCTCGGGTGTTGTGCATGGCGCAAGCTCGTCCGGGCAGACCGTGTATGTCGAACCTCTTGAAACCATCGAGCAAAACAATGAGCTCGTGCGCCTGCTCGAAGAGGAGCAAGCCGAGATCCATCGCATCTTTGTCGCTCTCACACGACTTGTAGGCTCACACGCTGAGCAGCTTGTTGCCGGTGCGCGCGTTCTGGCCCTTGTCGATTCGCTGCAAGCCAGGGCACGTTTTGGCATCGACTACGACTGCGTTCGCCCTAGCTTTTACAGCGATGCCGACGGCGCCGTCTTTCGTCTCGAAGCTGCGCGGCATCCCTTGCTTGAAAAGCGTTTGCGAGACTCTGGCGGCGCAATCGTACCTTTTACTCTTCAATTGGAGTCGGCAGCGCGACAGCTGATCATTTCCGGTCCTAATACCGGCGGCAAGACTGTCACGTTGAAAACTACAGCGTTGTTGGCGATCATGGCCCAGGCAGGTATCCCGGTGCCGGCAGTTGCAGCCGCGCAGCCCATCTTTACTGCGTTCCTGGCCGATATCGGAGACGCGCAGTCAATCGAGCAAGCTCTCTCGACATTCTCTGCACACATCACGAATATCGATCGTCTTTCACGACTCGCCACACCATCGGCGTTAGTGCTGCTCGATGAGTTAGGCTCAGCGACGGATCCAGACGAAGGCTCTGCTCTTGCAGTGGCGATCGCTGCATACTTTCTCTCGTCCGGAGCGTGGTCTCTGATCTCCACGCACCATACTTCGCTGAAAGTTTACGCAGCCAACACGCTCGGCGTAATCAACGCCGCGGCAGGCGTGGATGAAATAACGCTTGCCCCGAATTACCAGCTTCGCCTGGGAGTGCCTGGCGCGTCCGCAGGTATTCAAACAGCGCAGCGCCTTGGCCTGAATCCGCAGATCGTTCACGCAGCTCAAGACCGTCTGGGTACACAGCAAGTCGATATAGCCCGCTTTTTGCAGAGCCTGCATGCACAGCTCACTGATCTTGAAGCTGAGCGCAAGGCAGCCCGCGCAGAACAGTACAGCCTTAACCAGGAACGCGCACGGCTGGCGCGAGAGGGCGATGTCGAGCTCAAGAAGCGCACCCGCGAGCTCGAACAAAAGCTGGGATCACTTCTGAAGGATTTCGAATTTCAAATGCGGCAAGCCGTAGCTGCGATCGATGACCGCACCGCACAACTCAAGCTGTCAAAGGAGTCGGAACGCCGCATACAGCGCCTGCGTCGCGATTTTGAAGAGCAGTTCAATTCGACAGTAGTCGCGCATCGATCCGGCGCAGACGAAGGCGATGTCAATGCGCAGCCCCATGTCGTGCGGAATGTCGCGATCGGCGATCAGGTTCGAATCAAAAGTATGAACAAGATCGGCACGATCGCTCGCGAAGTCGAAAAGGATATCTACGAAGTGGCACTCGGCGCACTCAAGATGCGCATTAAGCGCGACGATATTGCTGAGGTCGTAGCACGTGCAGGTAAGCCGGTTGCCAATGAAAAGCCTCTGGATGCAGTCGCAAGGCAAAAGGGTGTTCGCGTAACCGTGACCAGCAGTGGCTCGGACAATATGAAGTCCGAAATCAATCTGATCGGCCACACGGTTGACGAAGCGACGCAGGAACTTGAGAAGTATCTCGATCAGGCATTCCTGGCAGGGTTACCAACCATCCGCGTAATTCACGGCACAGGTATGGGAATTCTGCGGAGAGCCCTGCGTGAGTTCCTGCGCACTCATCCCCATGTTGCGGGCATTCAAGAGCCGACACACCAGGAAGGTGGCGCTGGAGCTACCACTGTTACTCTGCGCCAATAGGCCAACAAGATAACCGCCTATCAATAGCGGCCGTTATTCGTATCCGCCTCACTCCACCCACGGCTGCTGTGCAGGCAGTTTCAATTCACGTCGTGCAAAGAGACGAAACTCCTCGGAGTGCATGGCAACGTGTTCGCACCAGCTATTTCTCACCAGGGTTACACGGCACCAGCGCCTGAACAAGCACAGCCACCACTGTGCTCGAGGAGAGTTCCTGTTAGCCGGGAAAGCCAATGACATCTCTTCATAAACCGTGTACATAAAATCCAGCAAGGAGTTGGCGAACTGCATCGCGTAGTCGCCGCTTCCGGTTGGATTTAGAGGCGGACTCCACTCGATTACTTCGGCCTCTTTCCAGGTTCGCTCATCATTCAGTCGCGCCGCGAGCCCGGCAAGTTCAGGACGGGCTCGCAGTTCACTCAACACAGCCTCATATTGCCGCAGAAGGTCAGGCTGATGGCGGTCCATGTCAGGCGTGGGCGGATACCAGATGGAATGCATCCGGTCGAATAGCCGCCCTATTTGATCGCGCCCCGTCAGTCTGTTTTGCTCAGGAGGCAAAGCTGGCTGAATCGCCGTCATTGCGATGTGGTGACCGAGTCGTCGATAGCTCTCGAACTGTGTCTCAGCAAACCACTGATCTGCCGTCATGTCGTGCGGAAAGACGTCATGCCTCAACTTGTATGCGAGCAAGTCGGCAGGTTCATCTCCGGCAAGAGATGACTTGAGATACACGATCACGCCGGTGTAGTTGTCCGCACCGGATTCGCCCAGGCACTCGCATGGCGTGGAACTGTCTGCTCCAGTTTCTCCGCGCTGGTCTTCCGGCGGAGGATAGCGGATGGTTCCCACAACGCAATGCGCCTTGCTTAAGCCACAATCCGGCTGGATCTGGAGGGGGCGTAGATCCAGATCGATCTCCGCCCCAAAATCAGCGCGGCATTTCGTAATCGCTGACCCAATCCCTTCAAAAATCATATTGGGGTCGGCCTCCGCGTCGCAGACGACTATGTAACTGCATCGGCGCCTTACCAGTTCATACAGGCCCATGTTTTCGAAGTGTCCGCCGTCGCTGAGATTTACGTAGTTCGAAGCATCACTAACCGCGCCGATCAGTTCTTTGAAGAGGTAGGCCAATGCAAACATGGGTGTAGGTCGATTTCCCTCGGCCTGCCATCGCTTTCGCTTCCTTGGATTCGAAATCCACCATCCCAACCTCACGTTAAAAAAGGCCATGAGAAAAGAGAGCGCAGGATTGCTGTTGTATCCCTGGTTAGGATTGAGCGCGGCTCCGGACACGGCTACGGCTGTATCGAGATGAATTCCCTTGCCTCGATACGCATATTCCGGCGTGCGCACGTAGCCGTTGATGCTCACTTGGTTGTTCCGATGTGCGTCGGTCCATGACACGCTATAGCCTGAGTACAAAGGCGTAAATGCGAAGCTCGCTCCTTTGCGCTCCTGCGTGGCAAGATCTTCACCTGTGGTGAGATTCAACGTCGAGCAGAAGATGGGAAATGGTCCATCGTAGCGGCCCTCGCGGTGTTCTGTAAGATTGAAATTATCCGGCAGCAAATCGCTCACTGAAGTTGGGAGCGCGGCCGCTCGGACATTATCAATTTTTAGATTCTGGCGATCATCAAACCCGGTAAAGGGATCAGCTCTTCTATCCGGCACTGTTGCTCCCAGATAGCATCGCGAAAGCCGGTTCCGGTAGAACGACTGCATCGAGAAT
>Ga0302140_10003436_pt1 | contig 20362 bp, 21 predicted proteins | sample I_Bog_E1_1_FD_202095 | JGI IMG/M metagenome (GOLD analysis project Ga0302140, IMG submission 202095) | Peat permafrost microbial communities from Stordalen Mire near Abisko, Sweden - I_Bog_E1_1 | ecosystem: Environmental > Terrestrial > Soil > Wetlands > Peat | place: Sweden: Abisko, Stordalen... | reverse complement strand
CTTTAATTCTATTTTCGAACTCATCATCCTAAAAATATTTCAATGGCTCTTCCAGACTCATTAACGTATCCCAAGCCCCCAGGCCAAGAACGACCTTATCCAAAGCCAACCCAGACCGGAAATGCTCTATTCAAGATACCGAAGTACGACCTGCAAGGTGAGACGGCCTACGAGATATACGGCGATCTTGAATCTGGCAAAATTCCGCTCATCGCTCTGCATGGCGGACCTGGATTCCCACATGGTTACTTGCTCCCTCTGACGCTCTTGCTCACTGATTATGGCATCCCCGTCATTCTGTACGACCAGATCGGTTGCGGAAAAAGCACTCGCTATCCAGACCGGATGGGCGTTGGGGCTTTCTGGACTGCAGAACTGTTCATGGCCGAGCTTGACAATCTCAAGCAGGCACTGGGTATCAAGAATTTTGACCTTCTCGGACACAGTTGGGGTGGCATGCTGGTAGCACAAGTGAGCTTCTCCCGTTCCCATTCAGTCGGCGAGCGTGCTTCGAGCAGGACAGGAGTAGTGACAAGAATTATCAAGCCATAATGCTCGCATCGTTAGCCTGAATCCAGTAGAGTTCGTATGAAGAGCATTGCTCATCAAGTTCTGCGCTGGCTCTAGAATATGGAAAGATTAAGACTAATAATTGGATGATAGTACGCTGCAAGAATTCAGCCAGTGGGATTGCGGAAACTCATCATTAGCAATTGCATGCCTTCAATGAAGGCTTGGGAGAAGTCCGCAAACAAGCTGCGCGCAGCCATGCCAGCTGACATCCAGGAAATCCTCACGAGGTGTGAGAAGGAGGGTAAAACGGAGACCCCAGAGTACGAAATGGCCACGAACGATTTCAACAAGCGCCACTCTTGTCGACTCGACCCTATTCCTGAAGAGCTTGCCGGAACGATACAAGCTTGGATAGAGGACCCCACTGTGGAGATGACTATGTTTGGGCCGAGTGACTTCGATGTCACTGGCTCCTTGAAGAATTGGGGTGTGGACGAGGATCTGAAGATATTGACGCCTGAGGTGGTTCCAGGCGGGATTATGTTGATAAGTGGGTACTTCGATGTAGCGCAGGACGAGGGTATGGTGCCGTTCTTCAAAGAACCATCGGCCAAAGTTAAATGGGTGCGCTTTGGACTCAGCTCACATTGTCCTCACTTGGAGGAGACGGAGAAATATATTCAAGCTGTAGGCAGCTTTCTGGAGGATTGATCAGCAAGATGATCACCACAGTTTGAGATGCCTATAATATGAAATGAAATCGTATGGATCTGAACTACAGACATGTTGCGCTTTTGTTCTCCTAAGTTACCTTCTTATCTCATAGAATTGTGAAATGTGCATCACATGTGAGTTCTGACTCTGGCTGAATATTAGGGTGACTTCAAGCAAGTACTATGTTTGATGTAAAGAACAGCACTTCAGTCCATGGATCTTCACCAGAGCTAATTGGTCTGATCCTCTGATGGTTTTCAGAAGTGGGAACGGAAAATGCAAGAACCAGGACGGAACCGACGTCAAGAACTGCCTACATTTCATAGGAACTCCATTGACACGAGGACCAGGAGACTTTGTTCTTAGATCAACTAACGTCAAGAACTAGCGTTTCAGTTGCTGCCGATTCCACTTGACACATTCTTCAAAGGTTACCCCTGATCCACCAAACACATCCAAGGCACTGCCAATCGTGAGATCGACGCGGCCCTTGCTCAAATTCTTGACATGGCCCAGATCCTGGAGATTTCTTCCACCTCCGGCATATGTGACTGGTATACTACACCACTGAGCAAGTTTTTCTACCAGCTTCTCATCGATACCCTTCTGGAGCCCTTCATTATCCGCAGCATGGATCAGAAACTCGGAGCAGTAGGGTTCTAAAGATTTGATGGATGCTGAAGGACAATCTTAGCAAGAGCTACGAAAGGAAAAAGCGGGAGTACCTACCTTCGTTGACTTCCATGTCCGTGATTGTCTGCCACTTATTCATGGCCACGAACCAAGTATTATCCCTCCTCCGACAACTAAGATCAATGACAAGCTTCTCCTTGTCTCCACCCAGAGCAGCCAGTACAGAATCGAGACGTTCTTGCGAGAACTTGCCAGACGGGAAGAGGAAAGAAGTTATGATGACCTACTACTCCAATCAGCATCCAGTAGCAGGATCATTGCTGCTCCCCAACCTTACCCTTTCAGCACCCCACTCTATCCACTGCTTCGCATTCTTGTCTGTAATTCCTCCACCCACCTGAAGACCTCCTGGCCATTCCGCTAGAGCTTCTTTCGCAGCAGCTTCGTTCCCAGGGCCCAGCATTATGATATGTGCTCCTTCCAGTTCATTGTCTTTGTAAAGCTTCGAGAAATGGCCGGCAGGGAGTGTGGAGACATAGTTCGTTTTCAGGTCTGTCGATGCCGTGGTCAAAGTGCCTCCTACAATCTGCTTCACTTGACCAGAGTGCAGGTCTATGCAAGGTCTGAATTTCGTCATGATGTAGGGATTGAGGAAGAGTTCTTGGATGGAGAGCGTGAACTAGGAGGAAAGCAAAGTGTGACCGCCTTTTTCTGCCGGGAATACTTTCACCGCCTTAGAATACCTGTATTTTTTACAACGTCGAAACTCTCAAGGACAATCTCACAACATGGCTTCGATGTTAGGAAAAAGAAAGCGGCGAGCGCCGAAAACTGCGAGTATTGAGAATAGAGACGTGAGCGACGGGTCAGATGCCTCGGAAATCGACGCGCAAGAGATCTTTCGGCGCCATTTCGAAGCACAATTCAAACCTCTCCCAATCGCCCAGCCAGCCTCGAAGCCTACAGCTGAAGTGTCAGAAGATGAATCAGAGGAAGAATCTGACTGGGTCGGGATCTCGGATAATGAGCAGACCGAGGTGCAAGTAGTGGAGCATGCAGAGGCACAGGCACGAACAGCAGCGATGTCAAAAGAAGAGCTCAAATCATTTATGGTATGTCTTTACTCGCCCATTGAACTCTGCTAATCAAATCCCAGAGCTCGAAACTCCCCAAATCTACTCCGAAAGTCTCTGTTCTACGTGATAAATCGGGAGCATCAATTGAGGACGATGATCCCTCCGAAGCTGCGAATCTCAAGAAAGATCTAGCCTTACAACGACTTCTCGCTGAATCACACCTTCTCGACTCTGCCAAAAGTCCTACAGTCAGTGGAAACAATCGCCACAAAGCTACAGACTTACGGCTGCAGGCACTGGGATCTAAGACTTCGATTTTGAAGCAGGAAAAGATGCCAATGTCACATCGGAAAGGCATTATTGCGAAAAAGACTGAAAAAGAAGAGACGAGGAGGAAAGAAGCAAGAGAGAATGGGATCATTTTGGAGAAAGCCAGGATGAAGAAGAGTAGTGAGGGGAAAAGGGATAGAGGAGTGGGAGGTCCGGGTGTTGGGAAGTTCTCAGGAGGGACGCTGAAATTGAGCAAGAAGGACATATCAGATATTGAGGGTCCAAGAAGAATTTCTGCGGGAAGAGGTGACAGGGGTGGTGGAAGAGGACGAGGGAAACGTGGACGATGAACGGACTAGCACAACTTTGATAAGATATCCCACGCAAACACCATGACCTCCGCATCGTTCTCAGGTGTAAGAGACTCTTTGGTCCTTTAGCCGGACTAGTTCTGATCCAAGGACGTTCGTGGACCACAAGTACGCAAACATCAGAAATTGGGCATCATTCAAACGCGATCATCGCAAACTTCACCGTTTCACGGCACAACACACACGAATCTCCTGCGTCATGCGCCGGAATAATGTCCTCTCCCAATCCTTCAGATCCGAATCTGCTCGTATTTCTTGGTATTGCCATCGACGTCACGTACCTATGTTATTTCGCTGTGATAGCGCGTGTCGATGAAGGCTAGCTCTATTTACTGCCCGCGTCTCTCAACGTCAACCTTCCATTTCTTCTTCCCTTCAATACTCACACCTTCATGCAACTCATTGCTACGCGTCTCTATTATATCTCAATAGGGCTGACACTTCAATTCCGAACTACGTTCTCAAAATCAACCTGGAGCCAGGAAACATCACCAAACCTCGCATTAGCCGTACGTTCTCAATGCCTGCAACCTCGACCTTCAACGATTTGCACTATGCGGTCCAAGCAGCATTTGAATGGACTGACTCTCATGTATGGAACTTTGCGGTCTGGGGTTCTACCAAACTTTCTCAGAATAACAATCTTCATGTCCACAAACTGCTTAACCCGCGAATTACTCCATCGCCAGTCGAGAGGAGGAAAGATCTACTGGCCACAAACACGCACAAGAAGATCTACAACGACTCCGTTCTGGACAAAGGTGCCGTCAGCTCAAGGTACCCGACAAAGACGTCCGAACTACGCGGCTCTGCTATATCCTCGAGCGGAGCAGGTACAATAAGAGGCTATTTCGTATGTCTACGACTTTGGAGACCATTGGGGGCATTTCATTTATCCTAAAGGCGGCGCTGAAGCCACGCAGCAGCCTGTCTGTGTCAAAGGAGCAGGTCATGCCATCGGAGAAGACATTGGTGGCGTACCGGGCTGGAAATCTTTGAAAGAGATGTACAACAAACCTGATCCATTGACGGCTGAAGAGAGGGAAGCAATATGGAGATACGAAAACTAATGTGGCGGGGATCCTTTAGGGTTTCGCGATGGCAGAGTAAAGGTATGGAACAAGGAGGAAGTCGATAAGAGATCGAGGGAGGTAAGAGATGACTCAGATGAGGATGACTAGGGTGATGATTCTGTGGATGATGTATAAAGAAGAGTTGTGTTTATTAGGTTGTCCAGAGAAATGGTGGAGCGTTCTCAGAGGGAGTATGTTGAGCATGAGGAGAGGAGACGACAGTGGATGGAGGAGGAAAGGTTAGGCATCTAAGGTCCTCATTGTACCCCACACAAACTCACGCAAGGATTTCGCATATTGGGGAACATGGGAGTTAAATAAATAACGTCGATTCACATTCACCTATATTCTCACATATGAAGAACTGCCCCCAGTCGCCTCTACTTCGAAAATTTAAGGTTAGAGATGGCGGTAGGTCGCTTTCAAACTATTCTGCGTCCTACGATAGCACTCAAACCATATACAATTCATCAAAAACCCATCGTTCGCGTCAATTCCCGCAACTTCTCAGTTCTGCAGCAAAATGTCCTGGAGGAGCGAGCGAGCGGCCTATGGCAGATCTAGGGAATCTCAACGGCGATGGCGCCAAATTGATGCAACCCAGGCTACGTCGAGAGCCACGGATCGAATGGGCATGAACACGCTTCCTGAGGTAAGTAACTACTATCCCCTTCCTCTCAAGCTTTACCAATACTGACTTTAATCAGAGTGCGCTTGAGAACGAAATCGGAAACCTGGATATCACGAATGTCTCGACTCCACCCGATATGTTCGAAGGTGACCTGAAGATGGAGAACGCAATGCTCAGAAACCGAATTCAGCGCATGGAAAAGGAACATAAGAGTTCGAGGATCAGCGGAAAGACTTCGAGATCAAGGGCGCCTTGAAAGAGAGCAGGATCAAAAGACTTGAGCATCAGCTCGAGAGCCACCAAACAGCCGAAGCCGTCATTTTGGTTCAACAAGAATACCTCGAGGCAGCCAAAGCCGAGTTGGCACAGACAAATAAGGATTGTGCCGACAAAACGGCTCTGATGGAACAAGAAATCGAAACACACAAGCAGGAAAAGCTTGAGCTTGAGGAAAACATTCAGCAGTTGCAAACCGACAAGAAGAAGCTTGAGCGTGACAATGGCAATGTCCTGCCTTTGGTCTTGATTGGGGCTGCTATTCGACGAAGATTCCTCGAAAGGGCTGCAAAAAAGCTTATAGTTGGCACATTCTCGACAGTGAACACTTTCCAAACAAGGATCTGATTGAGCTTGGGAATAACGCAGCTCATCAACCTAATGTTGAAGCTGATCTAGCTCTTTATCAATTTGAAGCTCATACGGGCGAAGAGAGACGAAGCGACGCCAACATTATGGGAGCAATATACGGAAGACAACTCTTCCACCTTGACCTTCAAGTCAATCCATTGGTACTTCGGGCGGAGGAAGAGATGTGTAACCTGATTGCTACGATTAATATCATTCTATCACGGGATGAATGGCTGAGGGATGGAGATACCTTGCGACTGGAATCCCATTTGCCTCAATTACTCGAGATGCACGATAGACGCTGGTCCTTTTTGCGCGATCGAGCAGAAGCTCTGTTTGAAGCAGGACTTAGTGGCAGTTCCGATGAAGCTTATAAGACGTTGGATGCCGACGAACTTGTTCGAGAAAGGTTGATCGATATGAAGACTCTAGTAGACAGTGTTGTGGATATTCTTGGCAGGCGGCGTGGGGCATGAATACTGTCAAATCGTGTATGAAACACATCGGACTAGCTGTAAGATTCCGAATAAGAAATGTAAAGGGATTTCTAGCAAGCTCACAAGGTTTTGTAGACTCACCAACCGTATTTTCAGAATTGAAGCCCGGCCTCTCCACTCAAGAGCTTACTTCTCAAATTGATTCTTCAGAGCAGGTGGCAGCTGAGCGCTTTTGATGGAAGAAGTGTAAGTTCGGTTCACGATACCCTATTCACAGCCACTTTTGCTCTCCAGCCTTGCACGACTTCCTCTTCACATCCACAAACTTGTTCTCAGCCGCTTTTTGAACGGCCTGACCTCATCGACCAAACCAAAAGCCACTCGCTTTCCCGTTTTTGTGTTTCCAATCCTTCCAAATATCCATCTCGCTCTCGCAGCCTCTCTCGAGCGGGACAGTCCCAAATGTGTTCCCTTCGGCGATGATATCCAAGGCTGGATTCCGCGTCGTCGCGACGATGGCTGAGAAAGCGTGACTGTGTGCGACTCCGTTTACGTGGAACGCATAGAGTACGAGCACGGCGCATGGAATCGTGATAAGGAAAGCAATTCCATATGAGAGCAAGAGCGTCAAAGGAGTGTAGATATAGAGATTACGTCTGGAGAGCGCGGTGACTTGTGCTGTGCTTGCGTTTGGGGTTCTACAATCCATTAGACGCATTCGATATACAAGGGAAAAGTACTCACGTTAGATCCGACGATGTCAATAAGCTAATAGTTACGTTTGCAGCGAGGTCTTCGATTGCTCTTAGCAGGCTGCGATTTCGACATGTATAGTCCGGATTATAGAATAGATTGTTGGTGTAATTCTGACTCCATATATTATTCTTGATTCCATCACATGCATCCAGTCCAGTTCGAAGGAGTAAGTTCAAGTCTGTTAAGAAAGGGGGCATGGGAGATGTCCACGGAAGCCACATTGTGAGATTGCCGTTCAACATATTTTGTAGAGCAATGTAGATTGCTAAGTATGAAGGAACTTGGTAATCTACGTCCACTTTTTGAGTTGTGTTCCCATTGGGTACGGAGAGTGTTATTTGTCGTGGTGCAAATACGGGCTCGAAGTCTCTGAGCTCACTATAAGAAACTGTCTGAATCCCAGCAGAGAAATTAAAGTAGCCAGTTCGGGTTCCATTTCCAAGAGTACAAATAAACTGATCATTCGATGTGGTGACCCATAGTTGCAAAGGAAACATTTGACAGGCTGGCGTGTCTTCTGGTTGGTTGGCATTGACTGCAACTGGCTGGCAAATTGAAGGTGTGTAACTCCCAGATTCTCCGAAATTCTCAGGAAGATTCACGTTCCATATACCAGAGCCTAAACTCTGAACGATATTCCCACCAACAAAGTCGAAATTTGAAAGTCCTTCGCCCAGGAGAGGATTAAAAGCACTCATAACCAGACCGTGAAGATGAGGATATCCCGGTACGCCTGAGGGATCTACGGCATTCGAAGTGTGCAGGAGTGAGGTTGTATTGAAAAGCTGTAAAGCAATTGGCAGAGTGGCTTGGGTAACCGTGGCTACGTTGACAGGATCTTGATACAGCATATTACGGTAGTATTCGAAGACTGGAATCTGAGTGGAGTTTGGTGGCTCGCAATGTAAGAATGGCCCCCGAATTTCCATACTATACGAAGAATTGGGTGCAGGAGCTTCAAAATCGAGCACTTTCATCTCCTCTGCACTTTGTGTTACCAGATCTGCAACGTTTGCAGCTGCTGGAAGTCCAGGTATATTGATGTCAACCCATGAGGGTAGATCCCAATTCAGCTGGGGGGTCGACATCTCATATTGTTCCGAAAGTATGTCCGAAGCTACCGTCAATGTCCCAGGTGGAAGGAAAGCAACGAGAGCCATCGCCCTGAGTTGCGTTAGTGCCCATGCATCGCGGTTTTGGGGTGAAGATCTTACCAGCAAGCCAGCGCTAACAGAGCAGCAAGAGGCGCCTGGCCCCAGACTTCCAAATCCAATAAACCCAATACGTCCGATGTCAACGAGTACAAGCTATCCAAGCCTCCAACCGTGAATGATTTGCGTCTCACCACTGTCCAGAAATACTGTTTATATGCTGCCCTGCAAGTAAATGCGAACAAAGTAGCCACCGAAATCGCAAGGACGTTGCCAAAGGCATGGGCAAATTGTTGTCTACCTTGCGTGCCCGTGAGGGTATTGTTGAGTCTGAGGTAGAACATATGGTGTCCAATTGCCAAAAGGAGTCCGAAATTGGCACATAGTGCGATAAATGCAGGTTGTTGTTGCCATTGCACTCCCCAGACAACACACTTTTGTGGCAATTGCCCGTTGTTCAAGGTAAGTTCGCGGAGACTGGTAATCGGCGCCTCTATTGTCTTGGAGCCCTCGTTTAAAGTTTTCTCAGACGTCCAGTTGATATTGGAAGCCAGGCCTTCGTTGCTCTCATTGCTTGGATATGATGGGCATTTGTCGGAGACTTCGGTGCCATTCCAGAATCTCCCTGTCCGTTTGTCCATAATAATGGTCATAGAGAGAAAACTCGATTAAAAGTTAAAAGTTAAAAGTTATGGAAGTTTAAAAGAACAAGAACACGGGATGAAATTCGCACGGGCAGTTGGTGATGGCATCGCGATATTTGAGAGTCCAGTCAGTCCAAGACAGACAATTTCTGCTCCAGTTTCTCTGGTGTCTCAAACTGGCTGCGACTAACATTAACATAACGGAAAGCTCATGTTGTTGTGCGTCAGAAAGCAGATCTTCGCAATATCTAAGTCCTGTGGTCGTCGAGAGCGAGCGAGCGAGTATGATTGGTGGTGTTCATGTCTCGAAAGCTTTAAAACAAGTGCGGTAATGTCTAAGCGTAAGCGTCTGAAATATGTGGTCGTGCTTGCATGAAACTCAATTAGTCAATTGGGTGGATAAGAATGTTGCATGAATGATCGATCCCGCTAGGATTTAGCCGGCAGCCCTCAAGCATACCTATACAGCTGCTGCTGAAAACATGAGCCAAGAGACAGTAAAAGGAATTGCATGGATTAGAGTACTTCTCGAAGGACATCAATGAAACTAGACGGACGCAATCTGTGCGGCAAATCTCTTCACTTCAGGCAATGGTTTGGGCGGATCATTGGTCCATGATATTTCTCGACTAGAAAGATACTTGATGAAAGACTTAAAGGACTTAGTCACACAACAACCCCTGAGACGGAGACGGAGCTTGAAAGCATCTCACGGCTTACAATTATTCCGAAAATTGTGCAAGAGTTGTTATGCAGTTTCTTATTGGCCTTGGAGGAATATTCTTCCAACGTTTCCAACTAGCTAATCATTTTCTAAGTATTCTGCTTCGAAGCTCACAATCACGAGCAAGATGCGCAAGCACGACTCACCGGGTTTAGGATTGTGATAATTACATTATATTAGCACTTGGGCGTATGAGCTAGTGCCTAGAGGTAGAAGAAGGGGATCGTCCTTGGGGAAGAGTATGCTCATAAAGAAATATAACAATAGATACTAGGCGTGCATATATTGAATAATCTTCGGATATGCTGATGAATCATAGGAAACTGCGGCGATGTTTGCTCTTTGAGGTACTTGTTGGCACTCCATTTTGAGTTGAGTTAGCAGAAGTCTCGTCATCTTTCGCATGAATGGATTTTTTGCCTGCTTTTCGAGCAATTTATCGACGCATGATCGATTCTTTTATGATTCACAATTTCGTGTGAAGCAGTCAAGCTCACATCAAGTTCTCACATATTCAAAAACGTTCCTCGTATTTATATAGATCTAGTCTGCTCTGAATTTCTTCTTCTTTCTATACACGAAAACATACATCTTCAAGCACGGAAGTCGACGATGACCATTACCAAAGAACAAGACGAAGCACTCCGCCTCCACAACTTTGGTAAGAAATACTGACCTGCATGTGTCTATCACTAACTGGCCCTGCTTAGCCCGGGCAGAACTCAAGGAAGATGCTCGTCCTCCTCTCCAGTGGGACCCTGGGCTGGCAGCGGAAGCCGAAGCGTACGCGAAAGTCCTTGCTAAACATGATAAGAATCTAGTCCATGCGAAGCAGAACAAGCACGGAGAGAATCTTTTCTGTGGTGTAGGCGATGGTATTCATATCTACGAGTTCAGTCTCGCCATGGCAGTACGAAGCTGGATCGACGAGAGGAAAAACTACAAGGGACAAAGAATCGGGGACAGGTCGCGAGAGGGGCAGATAGGTCACTATACACAGGTAGATAACCCAGTCTCCAGTGCTGCAACAGTGGCTAACGAGAGCGTAAAGATCATTTGGCCGCCATGTACGCACGTGGGAATGGGCAAAGCCATGAGTGCTACCAAGAAATTTTACATCGTTGCTCGGTATAATGCGATGCAAACTTACGGACAAGTGCCTTATAATTTACGGAAAGGAAATATCTTCAAGAATAGAGAATGGCAAGAGCTACAGGGTCATGAGGTCCCTGCAAGAGTCAGACTCGATAGGATGACTATCAAGAAGGGAGAGAAACTTCCACCTAGTTATGTCATTGTTGGAAAGAAAGAGCCTGCGAAAAAGGAGGAGAGAAAGGATGAGAAAAATGATAGGAAAGGCAAGGGGGGTTTATGGGGGCTTATTTGGAGATGAGGGATAGTTGCTTGCAATTGAAAAGGGGCTGGTTTGCATTACTGCCTGGCTTGTATATTGTTTCGATCCTGCTAATAGTAGCTCTTATGGGCGTCCAAATTAGCTTCCAGTCTCTTCCACGTATCTCCGAAATCGAGTGAAATCTTTTTAGCAGATCACGCGTACGCCCTAAGTTCAACCTGATACGCCACCTGATCGAGCTGTGCTATGGGAACATCAACAATAATGAATCGTCTCCCAGTTCGTGAACAGCGTACGATCCAGGATCCAACGAGGCGCCCAAATCCTGCACTTATGGTCATGACAACCATGACACGGACCGCGTCCGACGTCGAATACATATTGATACTGGCAAGAATGACGGTGCCATACGTGAGGAGACCGTAGGAAAATATCGCAGAAACCGCCTGGAGCACGGTACGAGTCGACGTCAACCGCTCAGCTATCAAGATGATGATGGTGCAATCGCATTTGCTACTAAGTCTGCAGCAGCTTTCTCTTGGTCGTGCTCCCATGCGTAACTGGAATAGTCTTGTGTTGATAGCTAGAATTAGGTTGACAACCCCTGAAGTGACTCGGCGACTTTGGCACGATGACTCCGGAATATGAATTCGTCTCGAAGCAAATGAGTAGTTTCGCAGAACCACGCTTAAAATAGCGAGCAGTTGACTTAGTAAAACGTAAATTGGTACGTTTGCTTTTACTGGGCAAGCAAAGACGACAATCCCATAAATGGTAACATCAACCGTTTTGTTCCAAACAGCAGCGACCAATCCAACAAGTGTTGCACCGAAACAATAACCCAAGATCTTTTCGTTCTGAATACTCTGGCGTTTCTGCTTTCCTTCTTTAGAAGTGGCCAAAACTTCAAATACGTGGTCGATGCGATGTTGCACTCGCTGGGCGTTGCCTTCAAATGAAGCTTGATGAGAGGAAGAGCTGTGAAAGTCCAACCGAGTTGAAAACGCCGTTGTTGATGAGAGACATAGCAAGATTGTGAGAATAGGCGAATGGTATGAGAATAGAACGAGCTCCTCGAGGCTGTTGGAAATGAGGCCCATCAGTGTCGGTATGAAGGCGAGAACAGAAGCAGCCGCAGACCATCTGGCTGGGATCTCGCTGGAAACGTTGTCCAGAATACAACTGAAAATGTTGTAACAATAATGAACTTGATCGGGGTACATAGCAACGCATTTTTTTATGACAGGCCGCACAGCCTCGCCGGTCATGCCACCTTTGGCATTGAAGATATTGCCGTTCATAATTGCCTCCGCTTTGGGTAACGCTGATATTTATCAAGGGTTTCAAGATAAGTGGCTATCTCGCGGGTGCAAGTTCCAGCCTTGCAAGGGCTTGAATAGCAGCATTAACATTATATATAGAAACCAAGACACTGGGCGCGGTTTGTAAGCGGCCGTAACATTCGTCTGTCTTGAAACAATATTTCAGTTCACGTAATCAATTGGTTAATGTGCTTTGAATACAGCCCAATTAAATCGTGTTGCGTGTGGTGATCAGCAGTCGCTGGTGCCTAACTCTGCCTTGTATTACCACACCTGCCATTCAAAGACAAAGGCGCTTAAAGCTCCTAAAATTGATAAAGTAAGGTATCTCGCCCCATCGTAGCCATCCCTGTGCTATTACACCAAGCTTTCCAGCTGCAAGAACGATCCTGAAATATGCGTAGGCGAGATCGTTCTCCAATTGAAGTGCCTGAAGCGCTTTAGTTGTCGTTGAATTTGCAATTTAATGCAACTGTAATTGGAAAATAAGTTAAAACTTTATAGTAGTTTATTGTTCAGGTGTTTTTAATATCCCAGGAGGGCTCAAAAATCTCCTGAGACTCCCTTCCTGCTTCGCTTTAGTTGCTCTCAGCTGAGTGTGAGTGTGCAGTTCTCGCCTATAAGAAAGTCCCAGCCATCGCCCAATCGCCCGATTGATGACTGGCGAAAAATACCCCGCCATCCCCAGACTGCAGCTGCCTACAGCCTTGCCTCTTTCCAATTGTTCATCAGTCAATGTCTCCAACAGACATATGCAAGAGAGCTGGATGCTCCATTGCAGGGCATCTGTACATTTTTGAGCTTATCGAATAGGTTGAACGGTCGAATACAATTGTTCAGAAGCCGTGAATTGGCACCAAGTAAGTCGCAACACGGCGCGCTCTATCCGCCTGGCAGAAGCTACAACGAGCCTTGTTCCGGACATGAGTCGCTGGCACGCTGAAGCCTGTCAGAGTCCAGATGTATACGTCGCTGGCAATTCAGTACCTAGTTGCAGAGGTTGTGGTAGCTCTGCAGAATCGATGCTTCAGCGCATGGAACAGAGCCCTTCGAGCCCGCCTTCGGCCCCTCCTCCTGATGAACCTAGCGGACAGCTGAGTCTTACATGGCCACTTGGTGTTCGATATGTCCGAACACAATCTAACGGCCAGACGATTGAAATCGAAAGACCGTCGCCGCAGGATGTTAGCCAACCGTTGCGATCGCCATCCACGTCAACTGGGTCCGGACATCCTAGGACTGGGCTAGCGAGCGCGACGCAGTTGTCTCCTGTTTATGGGGTTACATTAGCTCTAGATGAATTCCGATTGATTTGCCTCGCTGCTGTTGAGGATGAGTCGACATCACATCTACTTCACATGAATCTCGAGGTACATCAAGACCATAATTGCCCAGACTATGAAGCAATCTCCTATACATGGGGTGGCGAGGACAATGATAGCAGCCTGTCAGTAACATTCAACCCTCCAAGATATTCCTGCTGACCCCTAGTAGATGCGATCCGATCTACATTGGCGACTATTGGGATATCCTCCTCCAAACCAAGAACTGTTGGGCCATGCTACAGTACCTGCGTCCAAAGCGGGGCATCAGACTAGTGTGGGTCGATGCAATTTGCATAAACCAGAATGATACCATAGACAGAGGTAACCAAGTGAGCAAAATGGGGCAAATATATTCCCAGTGCTCACAAGTTGTGGTATGGTTGGGCTCGGATCTCGTTCTCCAAACATCGGGCATCTATCCGCGGAGGCATCGACTTTCTGAGCTCGGAGATTCTGTCTCGCCTCGACTTCCGAATCAGAAAGAGGAGCATGGTCCCCTTCAGAAGAATCTTGATATAAGCAAGCTTCTTGAAAGAAGATATTTCAGCAGGGTTTGGGTCATCCAAGAGCTTATCTTAGCACCCCGAGTTATGATGCCCATAGGAGATCTGATATTCTGGGCCGACGCTGCTACACTCACAAATAAAGAAGGAAGGTCGACTTCTCCAATTCGGAAGATTGTTCAGAAAACTAAAGCACCATGGTTCGAACACCTGGCTCGAGGATCGTTGCGGGTAGATGATTTCCCTAAGCTGATGGCTCTTACCTCAAAGTCTCAGGCAACAGATGATCGAGATAGATTATTCGGAGTGCTTGGCCTCTATGAGAAGCAAGAAGGAGAAGTTGCACTTCTACCTGATTACTCTCTGTCGTTCCAACATATATCCATCGGATTTTTTGCCTACTGTATCATCAAACAACGAAAGTTCCAGCTTTTATCTAAAGCAAGAGGAGTCAGTCAAGGACGATCGAGCTTGACATGGATGCCCGAATGGAGATCAGAGAAATCCTGGGATGAGGTATTTGAGGACTTCCACGAAGTTTACGAACAGCCAGAAGTAATATTCGTCAAACCGTTAGCCGAAGGCCTTTTGAAAGTTTTCAAGTATAATCCCCAGGGCGTCCCACCATCAGTTGATTCTCTGGCATATTTGACACGCGAACAACTTATCTATGGGTCAATAAAACAACCTAAGAGCAAGTACAAGCAGTCGGCACATGAGACACGGCCCTGGAATACCAATGCTTTTGTTGACACTGACACCGGTGCCTTGGTACTGGACCTGGTTAGGCTTCTCTCTGTTAAAAGTGTGCCTATATTGGTAGGACCATTGAATCTAGACAGACCATACCCTGCCTTATCCCTGTATGGATTCCAACCAAAAGTCACACCCGAAACAAACCTGTATCATTATATCGCCAGTAACCTTGCACTCGACCAAATCATAGAGCCAAATGATGAAATCTTTATCTTGAATCCAGCAGCACCACTTTCACCCCTTGTATATCTGGTTCTTCGCCCAACTGATAGTGACCGTCATTTTAAGCTCGTCGCCTACAGTTCTTTCCTCTTCCTGGGCACTAGCCAGTCCACCAATACCATGGATTATCTGAAAAGAACCCATGCAATAGGCTTGGGACTTCTCCACGGAACCGTGGCCGAGGACATTGATCGGATTTCAACAGAACTTGGTACCCTTGTCAGTGATACTTATGAACGACGCTATGTTATGCCGTTTACATTGGCAAGAATCTTTCCTGGCTGTTTGAAGGAGCCCAAATTTGGTACAATGAGAATATGGGCGCTCTTACCCCTATTTCTTGCTTCAGCAAGGGAGAGCGAGGAATGCGGGGCGGGTTCGTCAGAACAGCAATATCCAACAACCAGTGTAAAGTATCTCGCCTTTTTCCCCGAAAGTTGGAGACCACGAGCTACCGGTGACTTCATCTACTTTACCTTTGAAGCAGACGAATGGGTGCGTAGATGGTTGGGCTCTTACAGTGATTTCATATCAATCGTGAAAACAGGGTTGGTCTGGGAGTACTTCTCAAGTTGGAAGATTTGGAAAAAGCTTGGTGCAAACCATATCCCGGACGGAAAGACACCCATCCCTGGTATCCCTTTTCGCACTACAGAAGTCACTATCAGGTGCAGAATTGACCAAATACACACCGCAATCCGGACTTTGGCCCCTCATGGACTTTTGGAATTGTACAAGGCCGGGCTGCTTGGGGATAGTGATAGCGATGTAGAAGCCAGACTACGTGCTGGGCCGGTAGAGGAAGACTTTAAGACGCCCAGTCCGTATCGGGATAAGGATGTACAAGAATTTCTCACGCGAAGTGGTTTGGATGGCCGGATATGCCAAGTGCACATTGTGTAATTAAAAAGTGGAACTGTTTATCTTTCTGCATCGTGGTCCAGGTTCTGCCGCACTTAGTCAACCGCTCTTCTATATACACGGGGTTGCGAGATTTATTTGAGTGAAACTTTCTATTTGTCAATTATTCAACACCACAATTGTTTATTTGCCTAGATGATACATAGCCGTAGGTACTCTGGAAACTAGGTATGCGGAAAGGTCCCCTATTGATCGTATTGCCCTTCCGAGCATGTGAGTATCGATCTCCATGTTGCTTAAATCTATTCCAACTTGCCCATCCTATACCTGACACTATATAACTAACTCAATCGAACCATCTCCACAAAAGCTGTTTATGAAGCTCACATAATCTAAACTCCTACGACTGCGGACAGGTAGGACAAAGAAGCATCGCCGCACCCACATACTGAAAATCAAAGCACGTAGTATCCGTAACCGGGACGCCGGTCTGCGTAGGTGGATCGGTGCAATCAGTCGAGTCAGGTCCATAGAAATTCACGTAGCACTCAGCAGGTGTGCAAGCGCCACCAATGAACGCGCCGAAGTTATCGGACAGTGACACATGGGTGAGAACACATGTGTTCAGCGTGAGGATTGTGGGCGTGATGAGAGGATCTGTATCTGAGCAGCCAAAGTCGTAGTTGTACTGCGTGGTGTCGAGCCTGAGGAATGACATGTTAGAAAGAGAAGTCGGATGGGAGGAGAGGATTTATGGGAGGGAGGACGTACGTGGGAGGCGACACTTCAACTGTTGTGGAGGTGACGGTCTCTGTAGAGGTGGGGGTTTCAGCCGTTGTTGTCATGGCTGTGACGCCAATGCATGAGCATGCCGAAGAGTATGCGACACTCCCAGAGCAAGCGGAGGCATAGGCTGGGATATTGGACGGAGCGACGGTCTCTTGACGAGGAATGATCATTCCTCTATCATTGCGTTTTGCCACGAGCGAGGTTACGGTGGCGACTGTGATTGTGGTAGTGCTAATACCGAACTTTAGCAGCGGTTTGTGCTAAATAGGTGAAGTGTACTGTACTTACGTCGCAGCTGGCGTGACGGTAGTTAAGAAGTAGGAGGAACAATCGGCAGTTGCACTTCTCGTCAGGAATGCTGACGCTATGACAGCTAATGGACATCAGCCTGGAACCCATGAATGAGGATCGAAGGGTATTTACCTCTCAAGCAGTTATCATGAGAACAATCTCTGGCCTTCAGCGCCGGAGCAAGATGAGGTACTGCGGCCACTACACCTTGCAGAAGAACTGCACCGTACGTGAATACAAGGGCAGAAAGCATGATGGATGACAGAGTCGATAATATGTTTTCTTAGGAGGTTGAGAAATGAGAGAGGAGCAGTAGAAATTCTAGGACGTGTGAGGAAATCGAATCATGAAGAGAGAGGCATGGATGCGGCCATATATATAGCTTTCCACAAGACGAGAACATAATTCATTCAACGCCTGCCCGACCCTTCCCAGGACGTATGATTAGTTCCGATAATAGGATTTGACATAAAAAAATCATTATCCCGCTGCGATCCCACCCTGAGACGCTTGGGTCAGAGCTGAAGTCACCTGAAAGTTACAAGGCAATAGCGTTTGCAGGCAGCCTCTTCCGATAAACCTCTACAATCGAGGTACATCGAGTCAGAGAATCGCATTAGCAGCTTCAGGCTCGAGCGCCAAGCAGACTTTGTAGATCCAAAAAAGACCCACGTTACGTCCGGAGGCTTTTCGTTGGAGCTGAAAATAAAGAACGAAAAGCATAGTTGGACGTTTTATAAGTCTTAGCTTTTAGTAGATCTCAATACGGAAGAAATTGTAAGCTGCGCATCATAATCAATATGCAGGCTGATGGACTACAGGGAAATACAAACATTTGCGTCTCTTTTCGGCTCTGTTGTTACGCTGTGGCTCGGCTGAACATAACGCACCCCAGTGAGAATTTTACAAGCGATTCTCGCTTGAGCCCCTTTTCACTCGCTTGGCCTTTCTTTCTCTTTACTTTCCCTATAATATATAGGATCAAATACTTTGCTCTTCTATCTCTGCCCTCTTATAGACTTTAATTCTAAACATTACCTACCTTTTGCTTCAAATGCCGAAATTGAAGGTAGACAGAACAAGAAATGGTAAAAGTAAGAATACGTAAGGAGGATTCAAACGAGGTAGTCAAGACTGTAGGAGATATCAGAACAAGTCCTTTTGTGCCAAAAAAAAAACATAACATATCTTGTGAGAATTGCGAGTCCTATAAATCTCACAATCCTAATCTTGCCTTATATCGTGCAGCGTTACAGCTTTTCTCTGCCAAATCTTGAAAGCATCCCTCGTATCCGACATCAGCAGATCGAGATTCGAGCCTGGTCTCCCGCCTCGTATTGCGACCCCTCAGGCCGGCTGGCGACGAAGCACAGCTTGCGCCCATTCTGCGTGCGACGTTGTTGGTTGTGAAGTCACATGACGTTGCCAAAAGGAGAAGCCGCTCGTCATCGTCCTCACTTCATTTCACTTTTAACCCCACACTTGCTTCACGAAATACTCCCTCGAACTCATGAACCAACACTTAGGTTTTCTGGGAGGACCGGCGAAAAGCGTGAGGTGCCAAGATCAATGGGTTTTGTTGCACATCGTACAAGACCTTGATATAAGCCCACGTCCGTGCATATCCTTATATCGGCTTCTGTTGGGCAGAAGAAATGGCGGACACTTCTCACGAGGAACAGCAGCTCCTGCTGCTTGGAGAAAGCCTAATGGAACTTCCACCTTCAATTTAGAACATGATGAAAAGGAAATGTAAAAGTTAAAACAAATTGCTGACCTTGCGAGGGAAGGACCACCGGGACAGGCACGTGAGCATTAAACACGTGATTTATTCCCATGCAAGTCTCAACCAACCACCAAAGCACTCCGGAGACTTCCCCGAATAGCACGAAGACGAGCCAAGACAATTCAAGAAAGGATCTGGAAAGAAACCGAGTATTTCAAGGGACGGGCAAGCCCGACCTCCCACCTCGGGACGGCGATCCGGGCGCCTTGACGTCGTTCAAGCCGGGATAATTCCCGGCTTAGAGAGATCGTCGGCTCTGTGGTGACCTTCCCGTTAACTTCCGAGTTGGCACGCCCAGTCAAAGAGAGTGATTTTCAGGGCGGTGTTTGTGGAGGGTGTGAGGTGTGGGAGCGAGGGAGACTTGATTGGGAGAACGGTACGAATGTGCATGAAGAGGTGGGTTGAGGTTTTGTATTGCTTGTTACTTGTATGGCCTCTGTAAGGCTGTGGAATTGATTGATCAAAGCATCCAGTGCTCCAAAATATCCTCCGGAAATTCTGACGCGTGTATCCTGTTTCCTGTATCCTTTGACTCCAATATTCCCAGTTATCCAACACCCGGATGATACACGTTTCCAGCACGAGTAGGAAAAAGTGCCTGCACCTTCAGACCTGTAGACCCGCTTCCATGTGCTCTAATCCATCATCGCTCTGCGGAGAGGAGAGATAGCATCCATGTACGTCGATGCCTTTGAGGCTCGGGAAAGAGGTTTTGTGGAAAGTCTCGCAAGTGGCGTCTATGTCGTGGGCACAGAGCACGTCCTATGAGGTATTGTGTCTGGTATGCCATCGAGGAAGATGTTGAGGGGCACGAGGCTGAGGATATTCGAGGGATGTCGTTCTTGTCTTCGACTCCACTAGAGATTTGCCGTTGTTCGAGAGCTTACAAGCCCAGCTTGACCATCAGACCTCCAAGACCGTACAAGAACAGGTCCCAGAGCTCATAGGTCTCGTAGAAGATTGTGGAGAATAAGCCGCACATTGTGTCAGAATATTGATGTGGTGTTTCGATGATGTAGTTGTAGTTGTTATGATTGACTTGGTCGTCGAGGATGGGTCTGCTGCATATGAAGTTCGAGATGACGAGATTCACTTACGGATGGAGGAGTCATCGAGGCTCCTCTATATACCTCACCTTTGCACGCGACACGGCTGTGTTCGTAAAAAGCTAAAGCCAAGAGACTGAGGCATTGCTTCCGATCGGTGAGCTTGGCGGGAAGATCACGCAGTCATCTGGTCAGAGGATAGTCGAAGTCAGGCTGTGCTGGGGCTCTGAGCAAATCAGGGTCAGCAGTGAGCTTGTTGCCTGAGATGCACATGAGCTTGGCGTGACGCCCGGCAAGGCGGGGAGTCTTGGCAGTCACGTGTAAAGGCCGCTAGAAGCACTGCCCAGCCAGAAGAAGTTTAGCGCCCAGTGGCAGATTCTCAGCCTTGCGATCACCAAGAAAGCTGTCCTTAACTTCATCCAAGGCTAGGAGAAGAAGCCACCACAGCCCTGCGGAGAACTTTATCGACCATACATTTGCCAACCAA
>Ga0302140_10003435_pt1 | contig 20370 bp, 17 predicted proteins | sample I_Bog_E1_1_FD_202095 | JGI IMG/M metagenome (GOLD analysis project Ga0302140, IMG submission 202095) | Peat permafrost microbial communities from Stordalen Mire near Abisko, Sweden - I_Bog_E1_1 | ecosystem: Environmental > Terrestrial > Soil > Wetlands > Peat | place: Sweden: Abisko, Stordalen... | reverse complement strand
TCCCGCTCGGCATACCTCTTCAAAGTAGCTGTCGATCGTGTGCCCCTCAGGCACCGCAAACTCCGGAAACGGATTGTCCACCTTGTGCAGCTTCAGTTGGCACCGCTCCGCAATCTCCTGCGTCCGCGCCAGCACCCCAGGCGCATCGGGAAAAATCGTCCCCATCTCCTCCGCGCTCTTCACAAAAAACTGGTCGCTGTCGAACCGGAACCGCTCCTTGTCGTGCACCTTCGCGCCGGTCTGCACGCACAGCATCACGTCATGCGCGTGGCTGTCTTCGCCACACAGGTAGTGCGAGTCGTTCGTCAGCACCAGCGGAATCCCCATCTCCCGCTCCATGCGAAACAGCGCTTCGTGGATCTTCTTTTCCTGCTCCAGCCCCTGGTCCTGAATCTCTAAATAGAAATTGTTCTTGCCGAAAATATCCTGGTACTGCTGCGCCACATTCTTCGCCGCGCCATAGCGTTCATCTGCATTCAGCTTCTGATATTTCCCTTCGCCCAGCAGCGACTCGCACAACTCCCCGCTCAGGCACCCCGAGAATCCAATCAGCCCCTCCGCATGTTCCGCCAGGTACTTCTTGCTCACGCGCGGCTTGCGATAAAACCCATGCAGGCTCGCCTCGGAAGTAATCCGGATCAGGTTCCGATAACCCTCTTCGTTTTCCGCGAGCACCAGCAGGTGATTGTTGTCGTCTCCATCCCCCGCCATACGGTCGATCCGATGGTCCTCATTCTGGCAGATATAAAGCTCGCATCCTAGAATCGGCTTGACGCCTGCCTTCTTCGCGGCATCGAAGAAATGCACTGCCCCATAAATATTCCCGTGGTCCGTCATCGCCACAGACTTCTGCCCCAGCGCCCCCACCCGCTCCACCAGCTTGGTAATGTCGCAAGCCCCATCCAGCAGCGAGTACTCCGTATGCAAATGCAAATGCGTAAATTCAGCCATAGATAATCTAAATTCTAGTCTTCACCCCGCCCCCACGCACCCTCCAATCCCCGGTTGAAATCGTGCCCAACTGAGGAAAACCCGACATACGAAGGAGCCCATCCCCAGTGCTACAGTTGTAGATCGTCGATTCTGAAGGGAGCCGGGGGCGGAGTCCCAGAGAAGATGCGGATTTTGTGTGGTCTTTAGGTCTGGGCATCTGTCCTTTTCCTCTGTCAGAGACCATGTACAACCGTATTGCTAGGCCGATTCCCCGCTAGTTCGCAATTGGACCTGAATCCGGTCAGACGCACGACTTTGGCCACAACCGCCCAGAGTCTGTATCGCACATGGCTTTGCGGCATTGACCGTCAAAGGAACTCAATTGCTTAGAGTCAGGAAGCAGCCATATAATCTGTGGAATCTCTGAATAAGCCGATGATTTGAAAGGGCACGACTTTAGTCGTGCCGCAAATCGAGCCAAATGAATGAGGGCTTTAGCCACTGAGGGAAAAAGATGGAAGCCAAGAGACCCAACAAGCGCGCTTCGAAGAGCGCGCCGGGGAAGATCAAGGTTTTCTCCTACGTCGTCGATCATGACAACGGATTCGCGCCCAACCCTTACTTCGGATTCTGCACACTTTGCCGCTGCAAATACAACGAAACAGGCGAGAAAACTAAGGCCCAGAGAGGCCATAAGAATATTGTTGAATTGGCAGAGGTGGGAGATTGGATTATTGGAACTGGAGGTGCGAGCAAACGTAGCGCAGGACATGGAAATCTTGTCTATGCAATGCAGATAGATGAGAAAGTTAATCGCGGTGAAAACTTTTCAGAGCGCAGGTTCGCCGTGAAGAAGCGAACAGATAGAGGTGAATATCAAGAGAAGATGGGAGACAACCTACCTCCCCTAAACGAGTTTGAGCGGGACAATCAATTTGCTCTTATTTCCTGGAACTTTTGGTATTTCGGCTCGAAAGCCATTTGTATTCCCGAGAGCTTTAAATGCGAGAAGCCAAATGGATTCAGACTTGAAAAGAAAGGCCCTGGGTTCCGCTACGTCAAGCCAGAGGATTTCGACCGCTTTTTCGAATGGCTTAAGACGCAGCCCAAGCCCACAGAGCCGTATAAACCGTGTGGACAGGAATTAGACAAAAATGAGGGGAGCAAGACATGCAAGTTGTCCTGCTAAGAGTCGGGATCGACACTGGTTCTGGCGGAATTCACGGGCCGCTCTTCGCCGACGGCTCATTTGAATACATTCCCATTCCCGACAATTTCAAAAGAAAAAGCGTTGACAAGAGAACATACGGAAACGTGCTCGGGAGAAAGGGAAGGAATCTGGTCGATTACTTCCCCGAATCGCGCCGGGAAAAAATGTGCAATCAATCTATTCATTTCGACCCTGAATTTGAGACGTTCACTTACGGCGATCCTACAAGCCCGAAGGCCAGACTGCGGGAGTTGGAAGAAGGAAGTCTCTTGGTCTTTTATGCGGGGCTTAAAGGTTGTGACTTTAATTGCTCGCCCGCTCTTTACATCATCGGATTCTTTGAGGTTGTTCGGGCAGGGAAGGTCAGTTCCTTTACAACAAAAGAAGTGGATGAGATGTTCAAGAACAACTTTCATGTCATGCACAGGGATGTATTCGAAGATCAGAAAGAAAGGCTTGTTTTGGTGAAAGGAAGTCCCAACAGTCGGCTCTTGACCCAAGCGGTCAAGATCAGTTCGTTGGGAAAAGACAACCAAGGCCATTCGCTCCACAGGCTTTCTCCCGAGATGCAGACAGTTTTCGGGGAGTTTGGTGGGAAAACGAGCATTCAGCGAAGTCCGCCACGCTGGGTATCGCCGGAATTCACGGAGCGCGCAGTTCACTTTGTCTTAGCGCTTCGGTGAGATTCGCGTACCGCAGGGTTTCGCCTGTGAGACATGGGATCCCAATCAATAAGTATCCTCCCGCCGCAGCCCTCAATAAAGCAGCGCCCCCTCGCGCCCCGCAACATCGTACCTAAACCGGAACCTCCCCGGAGTGTGACAGCCGTCGCCGCGCCAGCACTTCCCCGATGCATGATGGATGGTCACTTGAAATCAACGGAGGATGGTGCTACGCTTGATCTGTGACTTAAATGTCACACAGAGAGGTGTGGCTCCGAACGCATTTGGAAACCGCACCCAGAGAGATTCTCATTTGTCAGGACGAAGCCGGTCGCGAACCATTCACGGATTGGCTTAACGGCCTCGACGTTCAAACCAGAGCCCGAGTCCGCGTCCGCATTGATCGCCTTGAAGACGGCCTATTTGGCGATGTCAAGCCAGTTGGCGAAGGCGTCTCGGAGTTGAGACTGGATTTCGGCCCCGGCTATCGCGTTTATTTCGGGCAGATAGAACTTCAGATCCATCTGCTCCTCGGCGGCTCGAAGCAAGGCCAGGACGAAAACATCCGCGCCGCGAAGAAGTTTTGGAGGAAACATGACACCGAGAACTAGCTCCTACCGCGAAGCCCTTCTCACATCACTGCTCGACCCCGCCGAAGCCTCCGCCTACCTAAACGCCGCGCTCGAAGACTCCCCCGAAGCCTTCCTCAAGGCTCTCAAAAACGTAGCCCAAGCCCGCACCATGGCCAGCGTTGCAAGAGAGGCCGGCATTCAGCGCGAAACCCTCTATCGCGCCTTCTCCGAACAAGGTAACCCGACCTTCGAGACCCTCTCCTCAGTCCTCGGCGCATTAGGCATGAAGCTTTCCATCACACCAGGCGAATCCGCCACTCGTTGAGTTCCGCCTCAACCCGCCCTCGCTTCGAACTGTTCCCCGCCGCACAGCATCCCCACCCCGAATCGGTTACACTCCCACTCGGTATGCATCCAGAAAAGGACACATCATGGCGATGTTCGAGCTAGAGCAAAAGGTAGTGGTCATCACAGATTTGGGCGTAACCTATGACGCGATTGTTGTCGCGCGAGCCAAAGGTGACGACGGAGGCCGCGGCGCATACAAGGTTACGCTCATCGGCATGGGCGACGACCAAACGGGCCAGTGGCATAAAGCGACCGATGTCTTCCTCCCCGAACTCACCGCTCAGGAAAAAAAGGAAGCCTGGAACGAATTCCTCAACGAATAGCCGCCGGATCCTCAACGATGATCAGCATCATCGCAGTTCTCGCACCGCACAATTCAAGCGCAAAAGCAACGGGGCTCCGAATCTCATTCCGAGATTCGGAGCCCCGCAAGTTTGCTAACTCCGCCAACTCCACTAACATCCGCGCAGTGGATATTAACTCCGCTATCTCGTTACTTAGCCACCAGCGCAGTAAACGGCGCCACATAAGCCATCAGGTAAACAAACACGCCCACCATCGCCGCCAGCACCAGGCTATGCCAGAACACGAACCGGAGAATGGTTCCTTCCTGCCCATAATTCTGCGTAGCCGTCGATGCCACAACAATACTTTGCGCGTCAATCATCTTGCCCATCACGCCGCCGGCCGAGTTAGCCGAGCACATCAGCACCGGTGAAACATTGATCTGTTGCGCTGTCAGCTTCTGCAGGCTACCGAACAACACGTTCGATGAAGTATCCGAACCTGTTGTTGCCGTCCCAACCCAACCAATCAGTGTGCCGAAGAATGGATACAGCGCGCCCGTCCGTGCAAATGCAAGTCCCAGCGTCGCGTCCAGTCCGCAATACCTCGTAACGTAGCCCAGCGCCAGCATCGCCGCAATCGTAATCACCGTGAATCGAATGCTGACCACGGTCTTCACAAACGATGTCGCCAGCGCCTTTGGCCCCAGTCCCATCAGCAGTCCGGCCAATATCGCCGCCAGGAAAATGCCCGTCCCCGTCGCCGCCAGCCAGTTCAGCTTGTAAACTGCCGCCTCAGCCGAAGCCTTCAGCACCACCGGAGGAACGCGCCAAACCATGTTGTGCAACCCCGCCACCGGAATGCTGATTGTTGTAGTATTCAGCACCTTCGATACCTGCGGAATCCCCCATACGAACACCACAAGGCTCAACACAACCCAGGGCAACCACGCCTTCACGGTGGCAGATGAACTGTGGTCAAACCGTTGCCGCACCTTGTTCGTAATGTCCTCGCCCGCCGCGTTCAAAATCCGCTTCGGCTTCCAGAACTTCAGAAACACCACCAGCACCACGATCGTCGAAGTCGCCGCCACAATCGCCACCAGCCACGGCCCCGTATAGGTGGCCATCAGGTACTGTGCCGTTGCAAACGTCACAGCCGCCACCAGGATCGCCGGCCAGATTTCGAGCATCGCCTTGAACCCCGCATACACCCAGATCAGCCAGAACGGAACCAGCAGGCAGAACGGCACCAGGATAATCGCGATCATCTTTGACAACGTGAACACATCGATCCCGGTCACCAGGTTCAGCGTCACAATCGGAATCCCCAACCCGCCAAACGCCACCGGCGCAGTATTCGCAATCAGGCTAAGTCCTGCCGCTTGAATCGGCTTGAACCCGAGGCTGATGAGAATCGCACCGCACACGGCCACTGGCGTTCCAAATCCCGCCGCACCCTCAAAAAAGGCCCCCAGCGCAAACGCAATCAACAGAAGTTGCAGCCGGCCGTCGTCCGTAATGTTCGTCAGGCTCTCCTGCAACGCGGTAAACCGGCCGGTCTTCACCGTCAGTTGGTAAAGGAAAATCACCGGCAAAATAATCCAGCAAATCGGAAACAGGCCGTATCCCGCCCCAAACACCGTGGTGGTCAACGCCAACCGCACTGGCATCTGGTAAACGAAAATTGCAATGGTCAGAGCCGTGAGCAATCCAAACACCGCTGCAATATGCGCCTTCATGTGCAGCAGCGCCATGGCGCCCAGCAACACAAACACGGGCAGCGCCGCAAGAATCGTCGAAAGCCACCAATGTCCTGTCGGGTCATAAGCCTGTGCCCACTTGCCAGTGGCAGGGTTAGTCTTCAGCAGGTATGCAGCGCCCAAAGCAAGCGCAAGAATTCCAAGCAAAATCACCACAACAGACGACGCGGATGCGGGCTTTTGACCCGACGCTGACTTCGCGTGGTTGGTGGAAGGGGTTAGAGTCGTTCCCATAAGACCTCTCAGAGGCAAATTCCTCGGCATTTCCACACCGGGCTCAAAATGACACAATCGTGGCTGACGAGTTCAAGGTCCATACTGTCTGCAAAACAATACAACTCGATGTGACCCAGATCACCCCTTTATTCAACTCCTCACATAACCGTGTGAGCAACATCCCACCCACATATCTCCCCCGTTTAATCGTAAGAAGATGCGAACCAATACGCCCGTTCCTTTACACTCCCTACAAGATTCATCCACCAAGGAGTTCTGAATGTTTGAAGTCGGTCAGCATGTATTGGTTATCCCCGCATCTGGTCCCCCCTATGACGCTACAGTTCTCGCCCGCGCCCTCGGCGACAACGGCCCCGGAGCCTACAAAGTCTCTCTCCACGCCCACGCCCCCGATTCCCACGGCCAGTGGCACAAGGCCTGCGACGTCTTCATTCTGGAGAAATCCGAAGACGAAGATGAAGTGGAAGCCTCCATCGACAGCTTTCTAAGACCGCATCCTGAAGACGAAATCCCGCCGTCGCTATAATCCAGCGCAATCCCTTTACCCGGGCGGAGCACATCCGCCCGCCACTCCCGGATCCACCGGAAACCGCCCCGCATCAAGCGCCGCCCCATCCGTCCATACCCCAGCACCCCTATTGGCCGTATAAACTTGATACGACTAATGCCAACCCTCGCCATCTCCATCGTGATGCCCTGTCTGAACGAGGCGGAAACCCTCGCCGTCTGCATCCGCAAAGCACTTTCCGCCATCGTGGCCGCCGGTGTCCCCGGCGAAGTCGTCATTGCCGACAACGGAAGCACCGACGGCTCCCTCGCCATCGCCGCCGCAGAAGGCGCGCGCATCGTCAACGTCCCCATCCGCGGCTACGGTGCCGCCTTATTCGCCGGATTCGAAGCGGCACACGGCAAGTACATCCTCATGGCCGACGCCGACGATAGCTACGACTTCAGCCACCTGCCCCGCTTTCTTGCCGCGCTCGACGCCGGTGCCGACCTCGTCGTCGGCAATCGATTTCAGGGCGGAATCAAGCCTGGCGCCATGCCCTTTCTCCACCGTTACCTCGGCAACCCTGTCCTCAGTTACCTCGGCCGCCTGCTCTTCCGCATTCCCGTCGGCGATTTCCATTGCGGCATCCGCGCCTTCCGCAAAGACGCCTTTCTCCGCATGAACCTCCGCACCACCGGCATGGAATTCGCCAGCGAAATGATCGTCAAATCGAGCCTCCTCGGCTTGAAAATCACCGAAGTCCCCACCACCCTCTCGCCCGACGGCCGCACCCGCGCTCCCCATCTCCGCACCTGGCGCGACGGATGGCGACACCTGCGCTTCCTTCTCCTCTACAGCCCTCGCTGGCTTTTTCTCTATCCCGGCCTGGCCGCCACGCTCGCGGGATTCCTCGTCACCATCTGGCTGCTCCCCGCCGAGCGCGCCATCGGCTCCGTGCACTTCGACGTCGATACCCTCACATGCGCCATCGGCCTCATGCTCATCGGCGTTCACATCTCCGTCTTTGCGGTAAGCGCCAAGGTCTTCGGCATGCGCGAAGGTTTCCTCCCCGACGATCCCAAATTCCAGCGCCTGTTCCTTTACTTCCAGCTCGAATCCGGCCTCCTCCTCGGAATCTTCTTCCTCCTCGCCGGCTTCATCGCCATGGTCTACGCCGTGGTCGTCTGGCGTCAGGCCAGTTTCGGAAACCTCTCCCCCACCCACATGCTCCGCCTCGTCCTGCCCGCCGCCGCCTCCCTCATGCTCGGCGTCGAGATCGTCTTCTCCAGCTTCTTCCTGAGCCTCCTCGGCATGCGCAACCGCTAAGGAAGCTCTGCGCAAGCCGAGTTTTGAGAGGGTACGGGTTCGCCGGCTGTTGGAAGCACCCGAGTTACTGATTCTTGAATGGGAAGAATGGGCGAGAAAGGCCCCCGTAGCACAAATTAGAGCAAAATCTGGTGCGGGACGGCCACGCGCATGAGCCGAAACTTCTCAATTGGCGACCAACCGACCACTGCTAGCTCGCTCTTGGCCGCTTCGTCGCCTCATCGCGTTGATTTGGCTTTGAAAGATCATATTTCGCCGCCGGTGTTGACGGCTACAATCAAGGAAAATCAGCGTTGGCGGTGAGCACTTGAAAATAACTTGGATATGCGTAGTTGCGTTGCTCGTGCCCTTCTGCGTCGATCTTACCGCTCAAGTGGCCCAAGAGGAAAAGCCATGCGAAGCCAAGTCAGATTGGATATTGAAGGTCCAACGACCGGACTCGGGTTGGGATGTCGGGGTTGTGGATCGAACACACAAACTCAGCACCGGGGGACCTGCCGTGAATGCGGTTTTGGGCTTTGATGAAGTGGTGGTGACCAAGTACGCCCTTCGTCGCAAATACTTCGCCTTCACAGAGGTTGTTTTGTATCCATGCGACCATAGCGTTTCCCTTCGTACCGAGCATCTTCTTCTGAAACAAGCGATGGGCTTTTCGCTTCATGGCAAGACTTTCGCTTTAGCTCTTTTTGGGAACTGTGGTCGGCTGGAGAAACGCACATGGATTGCTGCCGGATGCGACACCTATGTCACCCTGACCGACACTTCCGGTTCAGGTAGATTCGATCTCCTTCGGATCGGGAGGGCTACACCCGAATCGGTCCCACCGTGGGTGACGAAGTAGCTACCTTAAACTTGGGTTCTGGATGGATGACCGCCTACTCGGAAGTGTCGATTGCAAGCACCCCCAATCACCATCCTGGTGATCAGACGCCGCACAAAATCTGCGCAACGATTTTGAAACATTCGCTTCGCGCCTTGATTTGCAGCAGCCACGGATCGCTCGTTTTGAAAGGGCACGACTTCAGTCGTGCCAAAGAAAGTCAACAGATTCAAGGGCTTTAGCCCCCAGAGGGATGGGTTCTTGACGCCCAGAGGAATTGTGCAGAGGACCCTCCGGTATACACTGACCCCAAGCCTATGCGTACTCGTCTCGTTGTCGCCTGCACGTTCCTCGTCCTGATCCCTTTCATGCACGCCCAGACCCCAGCCAAGCCGGCCCCCAAAATGACCCCGAAATCCCCTACGCCCGACCAGGTTCACCAGTCCGCCATCGTTATCGATACCCACGCCGACACTCCACAGCGCTTCGTCGACGAGCATTTCGATCTTGCCGACCCGCTCGGCAATGGCAACCTCAATCTCGACTCCATCCACAAGGGCAACCTCGGCGCAGAGTTCTTCTCCATCTGGGTCGATCCTGTCGCCAATCAGGGTCGCTTCGCCGGTCGTACCTTCGACCTTATCGACTCAGTCAAGCAGCAGGTCGCCAAACATCGTGACCAGATCGTCTTCGTCACCTCGCCTGAAGGCATTGAGCTGGCCCATCGCGAACACAAATTCGCTGCCCTCATGGGCATTGAAGGCGGCCACTCCATTGAGGACTCCATCCCCCTCCTGCGCCAGTACTACGCCCTCGGCGTCCGCTACATGACCCTCACATGGTCCAACTCCAATAACTGGGCCGACAGCTCCGGCGACATCGACAACACCTCCATCCCTCACACCAAGGAAGGCCTCACCGAGTTCGGCAAAGATGTGGTCTATGAGATGAACCGCCTCGGCATGATGATCGACAACTCCCACGTCTCCGACCGCACCTTCTTCCGCACCCTCGTAATCAGCCGCGCGCCCGTCATCGCTTCGCACTCCAGCGCCCGCGCTCTCTGCGACCACCCGCGCAACATGACCGACGACATGCTTCGCGCCGTTGCCAACTCCGGCGGCCCCAACTCCAAGGGTGGCGTCGTCGATGTCAACTTCTATTCCGGCTTCATCTCCCAGCCCTACCGCGACGCCCAGAAAGCCATCGAGCCGGAGATGAACAAGGCCGTAGCCGACCTCAAGGCCAAATACAAAGCCGAAGGCAAGGAAGCCCCGCCTGCCGAGATCGACAAACTGCAGCGTTCCTACGCCGACCGCCTCCCCCGCCCGCCGCTCTCCATGGTCATCGACCACATTGACCACATCGCCAAAGTCGCCGGCATCGATCACGTCGGCCTCGGCTCCGACTTCGACGGCGTTAGCGGACAGCTCCCCGAAGGTCTCGACTCACCCGCAGACCTGCCCAAAATCACAGCCGCCCTCATGGCTCGCGGCTACTCGGCAGAAGACTGCCACAAGATCCTCGGCGGCAACTTACTCCGCGTCTTCCGCGAAGTAGAAGCCGTTTCAAAAGAACTCCAAGCCGAAAACCGCCCCAGGATCACCGACAAGCAACCCTTCGACAAACCGCAGAAATAGAGGTCAGCGGTCTTATGTTAGCGGTAAGATCAGGAGTCAGAGATCGGACTGTGCCCCATTCATCGCGGCTTTTCGCGATGAGTGGGATAGCTCCACCCTATCTACAGCTAGCCCCTTATCGCTTCTATTGACTCTTACGCTTCTTACAACTATGTGTCATCGTGCTTTCAGTATCCTGGGTTCTTCAGCAAGTCTCGAAAGGCTAGCAACTTGTATCCAAACAAGCTCGATCTTGTTTCAGTACGCTCGAAGTCCTCGACGACGTGTTGCATGTTGAGCACTCCGCCAAAACCGCCAAGGCCATACACCGTTTCATCTAAATCAACGTGCCCAAGGGTTTTGAATGGGTTGTTTTCGCGAAGTAGCATCCGATGTTCGAGGAGGATCACGTGTGGACCCAAGACGTAGCCCCGTTTATCGCTGTCCGCTCGAATCAAGTGTCCCCAGTAATTTCCCAACTCGAAAGATTCAAGGTTTGAAAGAGTTTCTGGCCCCATGATCAAGATCGCGTAGTCGCACTTGCCCCTATATTCGAGGACAGAACAAACGACTGCACGATAAACCTTCTCGTCCGTGGCCAGTTCCAGGCAGTCGCCCACCGAGTAGAGTTTGGCCCGAATCGTCGGGTACTTCTTCCGAGGCCTCGGCTTGGGGCGCGGCACGGAAATCTGCAGCAGCAATTTGTTTAGGGCAATCTTTCGAGACCGAGCAAGGGCCGTGTCGCCGGACTGTGCCCATTCTGCGAGGCTTTTGCCGCTTTGAACAAGCTGCGACAGCTCGGCTTGAACCGCCTCAGGGAGCTGCCCAATCTCCCAATAGGCCTTGGCTGATGCCGCGAGATATATCTCTTTGTCCAAGTCTGTAGAGCTTGGCTCATTGTAGGCCGCTATTCGCTTTCGCAGCTCTTCTATTGGAACTCCGGCATCCCAGAGATCGAGAATCTCGTTGTAGACATCGTGGCCGAGGTCGCTTTCGATAATGCCGGGACCGTCAATCGACATGAAAAACTCCGCAAACACGCAGTGTGAGAATACTATTTCCGTCGCGCTATAAGCGTTCCGAGCGAATCACCGCCAAACCGGAAGTTTCCCGTTGTCAGTTGCGAGCCCGCCTTTGCAGATGATTACCCCTCCAAGGCGCATGATGGTCACTGGAGAAAACATGCGCATGCCCTTCATCACAGCCCCCTGCGACTCCCCTTGTCAGGCATGTGCCCGGTCCAAAAAAATTAAATACCCACCCCTCCCCCTTCAAAAAGACATGTTTTATTCGCCAAATATTCGCCCATCAACTTCCCACTAACCCTATTTAAATCATATATTTATCTTCGATATTGAAACAGCGCCGCTGTTATCCATGTGGTAAACAAATACCCCGAAAAACAGAGAGTTTTGGCACGAAATTCGGCCGTTTTTCTCGATTTTGGCAGCAAAACGGGCCTGAATATGAGGCAATTTACAGCCCCAACTTGCTCCAGATCGCATCCACTTTGGCCTTGGTGGCGCGGTCCATCTCGATCATCGCGGGCCATTGACGCTCGAAACCTTCGGCCTTCCATTTGCGGGTCGCGTCAATGCCCATCTTCGATCCGAAGTTCGGCAGACGCGAGGCGTGATCGAGCGAATCAACCGGTCCGAGCGTGAACTGGATGTCGCGCTCGGGGTCAATGTTGTTGGCCACGCGCAGCGTGACTTCGCCAATGTCCTGCACATCGCAATCTTCGTCGACTACGATGATGACCTTGGTGAACATGGCCTGGCCAAGCGACCAGATAGCATTCATCACCTTCCGCGCCTGTCCTGGATAAGACTTCTTGATCGACACCAGCATCAGGTTGTGGAAGACTCCTTCGACAGGAAGGTTGATGTCGATGATCTCGGGAATCGTCATCTTCATCGCAGGGAGGAAGATGCGCTCAACGGCCTTGCCCATCCACGCGTCTTCCATAGGCGGCTTGCCCACGATGGTGGCAGCATAGATGGGGTCCTTGCGGTGTGTGATGCAGGTGAGATGGAAGACAGGGTAATCGTCAGTAAGGGTATAGAAGCCGGTGTGATCGCCAAAGGGACCTTCGCTGCGAAGCTCGCCCAGTTCGACGTAGCCTTCGAGGATGATTTCAGCGTGAGCAGGAACTTCAAGATCGACAGTTTCGCACTTCACAATCTCGACTGACTTGCCGCGCAGAAAGCCGGCGATCATGAACTCTTCGACCTCCGGTGGCGCGGGAACGATGGCGGAAAACGTGGTGGCGGGATCGGTGCCGATAGCTACGGCTACTTCAAGCCGCGAGCCTTTCAGATTGCCCATGGCAACCTGCGGCAGGCCGCCGATGGGGCCGTCAGGAATGGAGACTGCTCCGCCGGCCGATTCCGCCATTGCAGCTACGCGAGCGGTGAGTGGATCGGCATCGGATGCACCTGCGGCGGCATTGCGCAGTGCTTCACGATAATGCTCCGCGGCGACCTTCTGGCGCTGCCAGTGCATGCCGGTGGTCTGGCCGTCGTAAACCTGCATGCGATACATGCCGATGTTGCGTTTGCCGTTGCCACCGCCTTTTCCAGGCGCGCGGGTATGAACGCAAGGCAGAGTGATAAAGCGGCCTCCGTCGTGCGGCCAGCACTTGAGAATCGGGAATTGGTTAAGGTCGAAGTTATCCCGAAGAATCACTTCTTTGCAGCGGGCTTCCTTGGCGCTAACGGTTTTGGGGAAGGCGCTGGTGAGCGCGCCCAACTGCGGCAGCATCTTGAGCTTGTCCAACAAGCCCCCTGCGGGCGGCTTCATATTCATCAGTCCCTTGATGCGGTCAGCGATTTCATCCAGGTGACTAACGCCCAGCGCCATGGCCATGCGCCGTTGGCTGCCGAACTGGTTGATGAAGACCTTGTGGCCGGGGTGCCCCTTGATGTTTTCAAACAGCAACGCCGGCCCGCCCGGCGCGCCCTCTGCAGCCGTCGCAGTTCCCTTCCCTGCACTTGCGCGCGAACCGCTCTTTGAGGCGCGGTCAGTGATCTCCGTGATTTCCAACTCCGGCGAGACTTCTTCGCTGATGCGCTTCAGTTCGCCGTTTTTCTCGAGGGTTTTGATCCAGTCGCGGAGATCGTCGTAAGCCAATGTGTACTCCTGGAATGCTGATCGTTTCCCATTCATACTACGGCTTTTCGACGGTTCATTGCCGGATGGAGACCAGGTTCGAGAAGGGGCTTACTACGGGGACCGGGTCCATCGGGTATCCGAGACGCTTCCACTCGTCAAACCCGCCGCGCAACGGGCGAACCCGGTCGATTCCCAGCTTGTGAAGGGTCATGGCGGTTTTGGCCGCCGTGGCCTCGCTGGGGCAGGTGCAATAGAGCACGATGTCTGTGTCGCGGGAGATCTCGAGATGACGCGCGGCCAATGTATCGGGCGAGAAGTGGTGCGCGCCCGGGAGCGTGAATGGGTCGGAAAGGAGCTCCAGCGGATGACGAAGGTCGACGATATACACGTTCTCTCCCGCATCCAATTGCTTCTTCAACTCTTCCGGCTCCAGGCGCGAAGCAACAAGGTTCCGGAGGACCATGCGGCGGCGATAGACGCGGACGAGGAAGAAGCCAATGATGCCGAGAACGAGGAGCGCGCCGGAAAAGCGCCCCGCCCAGTCGAGAAGACCTATGTTGCGCTTGAGCAGGTCGCCGAAGAATCTTCCCAGTGCCAGAAGGACGGCAAGCCAAAGCGTGGCGCCAATGGCGTCAAAAAAGAGGAACGGCGCAAACGCCATGCCGTTTTGGCCTGCAACCGGAGGTGCAAGAGTGGCCAGGCCGGGAACGAATTTGGCGATCATTAAAGTGACGTTGCGGCGGCGGCCAAAGGAGTCGGTGGTGCGGCGGACGCAGATGGTGGGCTCCAGCGACAATTTGCACAGCAGGCGCAGGACGTGGTGGCCATATTTGCGGCCGACCAGGAACCAGGTGCTGTCAGCGATGAGGGATGCTGCGAGGCCGGCGAGAAGTGCCAGTGGAAAACTGATCTGATGCTCGGCAGACAGCGCTCCGGCGGCCAGCAGCACGGGCGTGGCGGGCAGAGGAATCCCAAGCTGCTCCACCAGGACCCAGGCGAAGAGCAGGACGTAACCGTAGGTGAGCAATATGTGAGTGGGTAGTTCCATGGGAACGATCCTGTTCTTGCCTTGTGAAAGAGAATGGCTCGCGCCGGTTTCCTGCTTTATTGCGCTCGAACCATAAACCTGAGGCGAACTGCTTATGGGATGATGCTGCGACGGTTTTCGCTTCACGCAATCTGAAGCAACACAATCTGACTTCCGTTCATGCCGGTGGATCTTGGCGCCGACAGCTGGAATAGTTGAAGCTTCTCAAGGATTTCGCGGATTGGGATCACTCCCGGGCAGAACCTTAATCTCTCCGGTGAACCGATGGAAGTTGGAGTAGGTGACGATCATTCTCCCTGCGTCTCCGGGGTCGTGAGAAATCATTTTTACCGGTAGCCAGAACGTCTCGTCGCCCAGCTTTTGCGGGCCGTAGTCGATCGAGTAAAAGTAGGCCTCGTTTCCCTGTTTGGAAGCTTTGGCCGAGATGGTTCGCTCCACATGGGTAATTCGCCCGGTAGCGGCATCCACCAGGACTGTCTTTCGCGCGCCGTCCGGAAATTCGTTGCATTGCGGGTCGGAGGTGCCGGGCTTGAGGTCTGCCTCCAGCCGAAGGGTAGCCCCACCATCCAGCGAGTCAAGGTGATAGTCAAAGCAACCCTGGGTGGTGGGCCGGCCAAATCCCACTCCATTGGCGAATCCCCCTTGCATTAAATAGGGCACCTTGAAATGGGGTTTCACAGGCTTGCCATCAACGGTCTTGAAGGCGTGATGCTCAGTAAACGGGTCAGGCTCCGAACGGTCGCGCACCTCGGTAAGCGTGGACTCGATCTTCATCTCCTTGCTGACTTTTGCGTTCTTGACCACCTGGGATGCAATGGACTCGTCGCAAGTGAGGGACGGAAGGGTCGCGCGGTAGTTTTGCGCGTAGGCATAGAGCCTGGGCAGCAGTGTTTCAAGGGAGGGCGGCTGCTGTGCCCCAGCGGACCGAAAGTGCAAGAGAAGGAAGAGAGCGAAGAGAATTTTCATCCCACTGGGGTAGATTATGGCATTTTTCGGGGCCGAAGTTTGAATCGGTTGGATAGGCGGAATGCAGGAAATGCCGGCACTGTCGGAAAACCGCCCAAGGGGCGGCTTTCCGTTGGATCGATGAAGCGGGAGAATCGGACTTACTGAGCGGGATGCGCGGCGCCGGCGGAAGCAGCTTCCTGCTGGCCGTGAGCGGCAAACCAGTTGCGATTCCAGAGGTTCTTGTAGAACTCGCCGGTGAGCTCAGCAGCGCGGGGACCGAACGTGGGGCGGCCGCCTTCAAGGAAGAAGACCGTCACCAGGTTACCTTGGGGCGAATCCGAGAAGGACGCGAACCAGCCGAAGCGAGTTCCATTGTTGGAGCAGGTTCCGGTTTTTCCGAAAACGGGAAACTCGTGAAAATTTGCGCGAAGACGGCGGGCGGTTCCGTATTCCACGGCACCGGCCATGCCGTCCTGCATGTCAGGAACGTAGCGGGCGATGTTGAGGGTCCGCTTGACTTTGGGCTGGAACGCGGCAGCCTCCAGCAGCGACGTGGGATGCTGCAGATAGTAGAGCGTTCCGCCGTTGGCGAGAGCCGCCACATACGCCCCAAGTTGTAGAGGAGTGAGGGAGACGCCTTGCCCGAAGCTGCACATGCGCCCCACACCGCCCTCGGAAGCGGGCAGTTCCTGGTCAGGATAGACGCCGAGTTGCTCGCCCTTGATGTTGTATCCGGCAAGCTCACCAAGGCCGAACTGGTTGGCGTAATGGCGCACACGCTCAAAGCCGAGTTCGCGGCCGAGTTCTTCAAAATAGAGATTGTTGCTGTGGGCCAGCGCGTCGGTCATGTTCATGCGGAAACCGGGCAACTGAACCATGGTGTCGCGCGTTACCAGGCCCTCAGAAAGCGCGGCCATCGCCACGGTGATTTTGATGGTGGAACAAGGCTCCGCGCCCGGCGAAAGGGCCAGTTTCTGGTTGACCATAGCTAGGATGCGGCCGTTGGAAGGATCAATGACGACAGCGGTGCCGTTCATATCTCCCAACGCGTCGATGGCTGCCTGACGAACGATGGGGTCTTCCCCTTCGGTGATATCGTCCGCTCCGATGGCCCCGACCGCAAATGAGCTGGCGGAGAAGCGTTCAAAGGAACCATGATGCCGACCGGTGAGAGCGACGCGGCGTGCATTGGCACGGGTCTGGCCCCTGGCGGTCAGATGAGCCTGCTCACGTGAAGGGGTGGAATGGGCAGCGACCGCGTGCGAGGTACCTGCATGCGTCGCGGCACGGGCGGTCGTGGTCTTGGGGGCTGCGTGGCTGGAGGCGGAGGCGGTGCCGCGAGCTGCTTCATGATGACCAGCGGCGCGATGGGGTTCCGTCAAACGGGACTCTGATGCCTTGGATCGATGCAGCGAATGCGGTGCGTCCAGCGCACCGGCGCGGAAAGCGCCAAAACCGAACGCAATCAAGACCAAACCAGGAACCGACAGGCGGGAAACTTTCATCCAGGCAACACCCTCTCAACAATGGATTTCGTTCCGTGCTCTGCCTATCGGCAGGTATTGCATACTTATCGGCACTTTGCGGCCCGATTCGAATCTGAACGGCGAATGATACTCACTCTAGCCCGGTCTTACTCAACAGCAAGTGATATAAATCACCGTCTGAGTCGACTTCGGAATTTCTTAAGAATGCATCAGAAACCAACAACTTACCATGCAATCCCGAGGCCGTTCGTCTTATTTGTAGAGCTATACAGCACTATACAGCGCTAATATCTCGATTCTCCAGCGAATTCCTTCGGGGTACACTCCCTTGAAACCCTCAAAATCTCAGCCTGCGCATGAAAGCCGGCGTGTCCAAATCGCGCTGGGCTTCTTCAGCAGGTTCCGTAAAGGGCGAAGAGGACGGAGCTGCAGCAGACTTATCGGTTGCCAAGCCAAGAAAACTGGCGGGGGGCGTGGTTGGCACGTATTCGCGCGACGGCTCGGCGTAGGAAGGTTCTGGCGCGACCGGCTCGGGGATCTGCGCCTGGGACGAAACGGCCGGAACCTCAGCTATTGCTGGAGGAGCGTCCACCGCAGCGCGCGTAGCATTCTGCACCGGAGCGGGGGCAACAGCAACAGATGTGGCCGAGGAACCAGATGAAGTGAAGTAGGCACCCGGTTCGTCGTCGGTGAATGTCTCATCCTCTTCTGTTTCTTCGTCCTGGCTCAGGAAACGCGCGGGCATCGGAGCAGGCTCGGACTCGGCAACCGGTTCATGCAGCCACTGGTCGGGCGCGACTAACGGAACCGAAGCTGAAGGCGCGGGAGGTGCAGCAACAGGTGCCGGAGCGGCGGGCGCTGCAGAGGCGGGCGCGGCAGAGGCGGGCGCTGCGGCGACAGGCGCGGGCGAGATGGGGGCCAGCGGTACGGAAACGACTGGCGCCTCTTCCACGCTCAACATGCGCGCACGCCGTTCGGGCATCTGGTCACGGAAGCCGGTGGCGATGACGGTAATCTTGACCTCTTCGCCCATGGATTCATCGAGGACTGCTCCGAAGATGATGTTGGCATCTTCATGCGCGGCAGACTGAATAAGTGACGAAGCAGCATTGACCTCAGAAAGCTTCAGCGAACTGGAGCCAGTGATATTGATGAGGATGCCGCGCGCGCCATCGATTGCGCCGGCCTCAAGCAAGGGCGAAGCCATGGCCGCCTGCGCTGCTTCCACGGCGCGATTTTCACCTGAACGGACGGCAGTTCCCATGACCGCGTGGCCCATGCCGGCCATCGTGGTTTTTACGTCGGCAAAGTCGCGGTTGATGATGCCGGGGATGGTGATGATGTCAGAAATTCCCTGAACGCCTTGGCGCAGCACGTCATCCGCGATGCGGAAACTCTCGAAGAAGCCGGCGTCTTTGGCGACGACGAGCAGCTTCTCGTTTGGAATCACGATCATGGTGTCGACGCTGTCAAGCAGTTCCGCCATGCCGCGCTCGGCCTGCTGCAGGCGCCGCTTGCCTTCAAAGGCGAAGGGCCGAGTGATAACGGCTACGGTGAGAATGCCCATCTCGCTGGCCAGCGAAGCGATGACCGGAGCCGCGCCGGTGCCGGTTCCGCCGCCGAGGCCCGCGGTAACGAAGACCATGTCCGCGCCTTCGAGAGCCTCAATGATTTTTTCCGAATCTTCAAGCGCGGCGCGGCGGCCCACGTCAGGGTTAGCGCCGGCGCCAAGGCCCATGGTGAGCCGAACTCCAAGCTGAAGCTTGACGGGCGCCTGAGATAGCTTGAGCGCCTGCACGTCAGTATTGGCGGCGATAAATTCGACGCCTTCCATGCGGGCTTGGATCATGCGATTGACGGCATTGCCGCCGCCGCCGCCCACGCCGATTACCTTGATGCGGGCGCCTCGTATGGGCTCGTCGTGATATTGAATCCGCATCCCGTTGGCGTCGTTGCTCTGCTGACCCGTCTGATCCATTTTGATTCCGCCCCCATCAACACTATAAAGAAACTAACGCTAAAAACTCGCTGCAAAGATTGAGCGCAGTTTGGAACGCAAACTGTTGCTCTCCGCGGCCCGGGTAACGCGGGCACGATGGGCGTAGAGCAGCATGCCGATCGCGGTGGCGAAACCTGGGTGGACAAGCTCTCCAGGCATGTGCGATAGACGTACAGGCATGCCGGTTCGCGCCGTAACGCGCAACTGGCTTTCCGTCACATCGAGCATACCCGGAAGCATGGCACCACCACCGGTGAGTACGCAACCGGCGCCGAGCGCATCCACCACTCCGCCCTGGCGCAGGCTCTCCTTTACAAAGTAAAGCAATTCACGTGCGCGTGGCTCCAGGATTTCAGCAATCGTGCGCAGCGAAAGCATACGCGGTGTGGGCGCGGCGATTTCAATCTCGGCCAACTGCGGCACAGCGGTGACAACTGCGTGTCCGTAGAGGCGCTTCAGTTCCTCGGCCTGGGCCACGGGCACCTGCAGGCCAACGGCAAGATCGTTGGTGAAGTGCTGGCCACCTATGGGCACCGAAGCGGTATGCGCCACCGCGCCCTCAAAAAAGACGGCGAGGTCGCTGGAATGAGCGCCGATGTCGAGGAGGCAAACGCCCAGTTCACGCTCGTCGGCGGAAAGCGTGGCTTCGGCGGAAGCGATGGATTCCAATACCGCTTCAGACACCTCAAGGCCCGCTCGGTTGGCGCAAGTGACGGTGCTTTGCAGCGCGCTGCCTGAGCAGGTGGCAATGTGCAGATCGACTTTGAGCCGGGTTCCCACCATGCCGACGGGATCGAAGATGCCGGGCTGGTCGTCGAGGATGAATTGGCGTGGAAGCAGGTGCAGGATCTCGCGATCAGCCGGACGCTCAATGGAGCGAGCGCGCTCGACTGCGTTGCGCACGTCTTCGCGTGTAATCTCGCGCATGCGGGTGCCGAGGTCGATTCCGTCGCTGGTGTTGAGGCCGCGAATATGAGGGCCGCCGACACCGACGACGCACTCGTCAATGTTGATGCGGGCCACGCGCTCCGCGCGCTCATTGGCTGCCTTGACCGCTTTGAAGGCCGGACCCAGTTCGGCGATGAGGCCTTTGCGCATGCCGCCCGACTCCACAATGCCGTGGCCGCGATAGCGCAGCGCGCCCTCATTGAGGTCCGCCGCCAGCACGCGAGTCCATGCGCTGCCAATGTCGAGCACGACGATGAGGTTGTCCTGTTTCTGGCTCATGCGGTCACTGGCCTTCCGCCGCAGCTGCGGTCCGGTGGGTTGTGGATGCCGGCTTCTGCTTGCCTGCGTGGAGCGCGGCCCGACGTGCCTCCGTGCGCTTCTTTTTGTCTCGGGCCGCCTTGTCTTTGGCAGTCAGAGCCTTGATAGCGGCGGCCTTGCGGGCTGCGATTGGAGCCTTTGCGACCAGCTTGGTTTCCGCGCTTGCTTTCCTGATGGACGGAGCGTGGCTGGAGTCGGCAGGCTTCGCCGGGGCTGCATCGGCATGCTGGCCGGGCCTCGGTTT
>Ga0302140_10003431_pt1 | contig 20386 bp, 22 predicted proteins | sample I_Bog_E1_1_FD_202095 | JGI IMG/M metagenome (GOLD analysis project Ga0302140, IMG submission 202095) | Peat permafrost microbial communities from Stordalen Mire near Abisko, Sweden - I_Bog_E1_1 | ecosystem: Environmental > Terrestrial > Soil > Wetlands > Peat | place: Sweden: Abisko, Stordalen... | reverse complement strand
TACGAAAATATGATCTTAGAGTATAACTGCCTCACTGCCCAGAATCTACATAGACCATAGCTGAGGATTCTGGAGGACTCAGAAGACCAAGAAGCTCATACATGCTGAGACACCCACCCCAGGTGGTATCACATGCAATTATCAACACGTCGTGATAGAACAATTTGGCCATCAAAGCCACACTTGGAATGCGTTGGCCTTGAATCACACATCGTCCGAGGATGGATTTCGAGGAGGTCATAATTATTTAATGACAACCTAAGGCGCTATGCAAGAGATGTAAGAGTCCACTGTTTGGATTTAGGAGGAATCTCGTATTCATGTTAGCTGCCAACTTGCCTCACGTTTATGACATTCCCCCAGCCTATCTTAGGTTACCTCAACAGCGTTTTAGCTAAGAGACGGAACACTTCCGGTAAAGAAACCAGCATCTCTTTGCCTTGTCAGATTATAAAATGCGACTAAGCAAGAGGGTGAATAGGTTTGCTTAACTGGTGATTGGTGACTATTCCTCCAGGGTGAGATATTTTTATCCAACCCGAGGAAAGTGGTTCGACGGAACGAAACACCCAAGACGATTCCTCGCTTCACTAAGACTTTGGACAGTGGACATGCCTAAGAAGTTACGAATGGAGCAAGACGAGCTGAGAGAAGGCCGTTTTTGGAATGGAGGAAATCTACACATTCTCACCATGGGCAGTGTAGCGCCGTGGTTAGTTTTCCTTTCTCCGCAACATCGGTCCAAGTTCTGGAGCAGCCGACGCATGGAGTGTTCTGATCGAATACCAATCAAACGCCCCATACAATGTTAAACGCTTCCATCGATCCGAAAATTGACAGTACTCGGCGTTATTGTATGTGAGATGGGTGTCAGCATCTAGCGTGGTGCAGTGGCACGATGATGGTTGTGTCCTAGCTATCCCACGTGGCTGTGAAATGTGCCGTCGGCCGCAGCAATACCCCGTGCCCAGCAATGATTTTCAGTTACTTTCTCCCTTTGACGAGATAGTTGGAATTATGCCATAAATTCTAAGTCCAAGCGTGGAGAAATCTGCAGTGGATCATTGGTTAGCAGGACGGCCAACAAGCTAATCGCTGCACGAGCCTTTGGCCGTCTCTTGCAATTTCAGAGCAGCTAAAGAAATGTTCACATCATGAATGTACACCCAAGGAGAGACAAGACTGCTCGTCGTCTTGCAATCCAGTCGGAGAAAACAGATTTTGTGATTCTTGAGAATATGGAAAGATTGAAAGTCAGGCTTCGACCCGCCTCGCCCTTTTTCACAAGCGGGAAGCCGTTAATGACGTGCTCCCAGGACCAATCCAACTGATTGGTGATTCTGTAAGGGTACGAATATCTGTTTGTGCTGCGGCACAGTTGGCGGGATGCAGAGGCGGAGCAGGTAGCTAACGTGGTATGTGCAGGAACATCGAGCATGCTTGGGAATACGAGGAGCAGAATGTGGTCAGTGAATTTTGGTACTCCAATAGCCTCCCTGAAGCCCCTGTCCTGGACCCGGTACCAAATGCTGATGCTGGCTAGGGCTGAGCTCACTCGTACACTGGGGCCTGTTGAGAATTAGCACTGCTTACTCGACGATGAAGTGCTTTGTGGCTTGCACATAACGTTCTCGTCGTGCAGTGCAGCAGCCTCAACGGTAATCGGTAACTCAAAGGGTATACGACCCGCAGATAATGCACACTGAGCCTTCTGAGTGGTCAAATGGATGCCATCCCACGTGTGGGTCAAATAAGGACAACTGGGACGAGGAGACCCATTGCGGGCCGCACCCGTCGATCGCTGTCGCCCTGTGATAACTCCGTGGGAACGCCACATTCTGTAAGTACCGGGGCTAGAATCCTTGTTTACTGGATTCGTCGTCTAAAATTTGGATACTAATCTAAATACCGTAGAGCGATAGGCTTCCAGCTATCGCTAACCCCCACCTCAAGTCCAAGCTCAACTGCAGGGCTGGTGACAAACAGGGGTTTTCCCATCGGGGCCCATTCCGGTACCGGGTGCGCGTTCTACATGCCTATTCAGGACACTCAAAACTCCACCATGAGTCAAGATATGGGGGCTAACTATTGAGGTTAAGCCTTTACTCTTTGTTTTGGTTAGCACCACTTAGGATCCGAGCTGTTGGATACTACTAATTCAAGAGCTTCGGAAACTCGGAAATGTTTCCAATGAGCATTGTACTTGTTTACTGATAGTGTGCTGACGGATGCCATGAGCCCCAGTGGCTTTTCCATGGCTTTGGCGTTGAAGAAGCAAAAATAAGCTTCTAACCGCTGGCATGTGCTTTCCAGGATTAAGTCTCGTAAAGCCAAAAGAGGTATACCGAAGTACTCCGTTCGTACTACTTTGTGTAACGGCCGACCAGAACACTTCAATCGGAAGGCAGCCGACGTTTCTCGGCGTAAGGGGAATGGTTTTCCTGGGTGAGAGCTAGGGTTGTGGTCTCGTCTTCTCACATACGGAGTCTGCATGAAGTTGATTTTAACTTTCATCTCATCATATGAATGGACCATTGGTTCGGATACCTCCTATGCTGCATGGCTGTTGCTTCCACAACGCCGCCGTGCATGGCATCCGCCCAAGGTTCACAATCCGACCCTCTCCGCGGCTTCCGGTGACCTGGAGATGGCTTAGACACATGGTTGCTCATCTGATCTTGATCTCAGCGTCAGCTCGCTACCAAAACACGGCAACCACTCATCCTTTTTTTGATTACGTCCAGCTCCAGCTCACCATACTCCACTGATCAAGACGGCATGCAGGTCCCCTAGATCTATGCACGTGAACCTCTAAACTCCTGGCAACAGTCAAGTATTGGATTGTTATACGAACCACCCCTGGAGTCATATCGGGTGGGGAAACGCACGAGCACATCCTCTGGAGGGAGCTTGTCATCCAAAGAGCAAGCCTCGACTTGTCTTTGAGATCGTGGATATGTGCAAAACACCACTTGAGCGGCAACCTTTCCTATTTCTGCTCGGGTGCAACCCTTCGCTCACTGTACCCATGTACCATTGAACTACCCATGATTCACAAGATTTGCCTTCCACAAGCTTCAACACTAGAAATTGAAGAAGCTAATTTCTCTTGCAGCTATTCCAATGTCTATAACTATCCAACTTCGCCCCTCGTTTGAGCATTCGAGTTCCTATTTTCATCATCGCTCAAGCGACTGAGACATCACATCAATACATCATCGCCGAAAATCGTTCATCATGCTCTTCTTTTCTATCCTTGCTTTGTTCCTGCATTTCCGCAGCTCACTCTGTGATCCGGATCCAAACAATGTCTATCTCGCCGACAAGGTTCTAGCTATCGAGCGGCTCATGCTCTTGCCAGGCACAATAGACTTCCAAGTCGCCACTTGTGAGTACACGAATCTTGGACCTACACCTGGAACGCCCGCATATACAGGAGACCAGACCGCAGCCCAATGGGTACGGACTGTTTTCCACGATTTTATCACGGCAAATGTCACTGCTGGCACTGGGTGAGCAATACCACTACTGTGCTCCTCATATATGTATTTGCTAAGTGGACTCAGTGGACTCGATGCATCTATTGGCTTCGAGTCAACTCGAGCAGAGAACGAGGGGTTTGTTTTTAATGATATAAACTTTATCGACCAAACGATTAAAGGTGTAAGTCTACTTCGACTCCATCTTCATACTTCAATCCTGATTCGCATAGTTCAATCTGTTCTCGAGTGTCCTTATATCCACTGCGGATTTCATTGCGCTAGGAATCACGGAAGCTGTTCTCTCATGTGACCCCAATTCTCCCATGATCCAGCTTCGCGCTGGACGTATGGATGCCACAGTGGCTGGTCCTTATGGCGTTCCCAACGCTACAGACGGTATCAAATCACAACTTGCTGTTTTTGCCAATGCTGGCTTCAGTAAAGCCGAGATGATCACGGCTGTGTAAGTCAAAATCCCCAATGGCATATATTTAGATCTGATACGTCAATTAGAGCTTGCGGCCACACAATTGGAGGAGTTCATACTGGGGACTTTTCCACGATCGGTTTGTTCTCCTGTTCTCGGCTGTATTTACGAGCTAACAAAATCTTCAAGTTGGAAACCAGGCTACAATTGGGTAAGTAAGGCACAAAAGAGCAAGAATTACAGTTCTGAGCTAATATGAATATAGAACAGACAAAGTTGACACTTTTGACGATACCCCATTTGTCTTCGACAACGTCGGTGTCAAGAACTACCTTTCAGGTAAACTCAAAGCAGGTGGACCCTTGGTAACTACCACGGACCTTGTCGCTAGATCTGATCTGGGCATTTTCGAGTCCGATCAAAACGCAACTGTGACAGCTATGGCCGTCAGCCAAACAACTTTTGAAAATGCTTGTTTTCCCATATTTGAAAAGATGATTAACACCGTTCCTGCCACGAATCCGCCCCTTTCCGATCCCATTGGGCCCCGAAAGTTCATCACCATGGACAGTCATCTGGATCTCACCTCGGCTGGCGTCCTGACTTACTCCGGGGTCTTCGGCACATACGGAAAGACTGCTGCGCCTACCACTGTCTCTTACGAGTATGGAACTGCTGGGGGAGGAAATACAGGCCCGAAAACTAGCTCGCCGGGCGGTGAGTGCACCTTCATGCTCGTTCAACACTTGACATTAACTAAGGACAATCACAGTCGTCCAAACTAACATCATAAACTCAAATGCAGGCGTCCCTGGTGGCGCCACCAAGTTTCCATTCTTCGGCACCGTAACCTTCTACAACTTCTCGGATCCCATTTACACCCCAACTACGAACTCACTCATTGTCGAAAGCGGCATCTTCAGCGAGCCAATCAATCTGAACCTCTTCGTCGTCCCGTCATTGAGCTATCAGAACTCAGCTAACAAAGGCGAATATCTTGTCCGCGCGGCCGTAAGCCCACTCCTCTCGTTTTGCAACAACTCCCAGCTAACACTCACCAGATATTAACCTCCCTCTGGTCCCCGTCAGTCACCAAACTGAATGCAACCTTGTACTACCCCACAGGAGTCACTGCCACCGCTTACAACATCGCGTACAAGCAGTGGACTCAGCCTCTGACGTACTTCACAACGCTAGGCTCATACACGATCTTCTCAGGCAATATTACCACACCTACCCCAGAGTTTGTTCCCCAGGGAGGTGATGGTGGAGGCAGCCATATCGATGTCAGCCTCGGCACGACTTTGAGAAGTGTCAAGGCGAATGCTGGTGCGACTCCTGGCAACAATGTTTTCATTCCCTGCAGTGACTTCCCAAGCTGTCCATAGGTTGTGAGATGGTGGAATATGGGGTGTAGCAGAAGTCTGGGTGGTTTTTAGCTTTCGTTTGTATCCGAATTTGAGTTAGGATTGGAGATATAAGAACGGAACTATCGAGACGTTGCTATTTTGCTCGGTGTATGGCCGTCCTTACCTGTAGTCGCCTGCTAAGGGTTAGGTAAAATGGCATGCAGGTATTCTATCGTCTTGGCCTCTTTGCAGTCTTTCAGCATCAACTTCGTCAGTCAGATGACAGCTGGGGGTAATTACATTCTTGCTTTGAGACTTAATATATATCTTGTCTGCTTCATCCACACAAAGTCGATCGAACCACTTGCGGAGGTTGTTGCTGGCAGTGGCATTTTCGCTCAAACCAAGCCTCCATGACGTACGAGCTCGCGCCATTACTCCACGTTCGGGAACCACACATTCACCTCGCAGGCATCGCCAATTAGTTACCCAGTTCTCTTTGCAAATCCAAGAGAGCTCCAGGACAATTTGACCGACTTGCCAGTGGTATTCAGAATTTCATTGTTCAAGGTATCTGGGGACATTGCAATGACTGGAATTTGCCTCGGGCATATGTGTAGTACTTATAAGCAAAGCAATGGGTCGTGCTCTTACCTCTCATCGCTATTCGGCTTGCTTTCACCCCAAAGAACCTCAAAGCAGGTTTCTGTCTTGATTCCTCAGATAATGGATCTTCTAAGTGTCACCCTGGCAATCATTGGGCTCTTGAAGGCAGCAGGTCAGATCTCATCCACATTACAACCGCTTATCAAGAAGGCCACTGAAAGATCCCCGGGCTTGCCAAGAGCCATTTTTGCCTGTTATTGATGCGTGGCGTGATTCCACAGCAGCCCAACCACCATAGCCAGCGTAGCGAGTTTCAAGTACGTCCTGTGGAGTGTCATCGTTCTCAAAATAAACGACCCTGCACTCCAGACTTCGTACACCGCGTAGAGAGTGACTATCGCGGATAGCCCTATTGCTACCTCGATAATCTCCCCTTTTGTAACTTCCAAATTCTGATGTTGAGATACAGAGGTTTGCACATATCGTCGAACAATCGTTGATGCCATGGTTCGCCAAGTCTGCCTAATTCTGCTCCAATGGGTCTGTTTGGTGAGCTTGTTGATATTTGCATGGAGAGACATTGCTGGCCAGTGATCTAGATTTTTATTATTCGAGCCGATCTTGGGTGCATTCAGATTGATCCAGAACTGAGAATCAAGCTCTATAGCACACGTGACGGCAGATCCCTGAGGTTCTTGCGCTGTAATAAGTGGACTGCCCACCTCGTCAGGGTCACCCAGGTCGTCGGTTTCATCCCCGAGGAGGTCAGATAGTGTGATTACCGAAACACCGCACCTTTCCTGCCAGCAGTTCGTCCATGGACATAAAGTTGAGGTTTCCCTGGTTTGTGAGTTGAAATAGCTGACCCTCAGCTTGCAAGTGAAGGTATCCATACTTCCATTCGACAAGGCACATGGCTTGAGCTTTCGATATCCTCTCTCGTCAATATAAGTCACCTCCGGGTCATGGTGGTAGTGAGGCACATCGCAGCTACATGGTTTAACTTGACGTTCCCATCCGTCCGGGAGAGAGGTATGTCCTTTCGAATGGAATGTCGGCACGCAATCAACACAGGGGCAAAGCCATGTTGTTCGTTCCATTGTTTCAATTTCGGTATATCCTGGGAACCACACGCCTTGCCACCGGTAAACATAGGCAGCGCGGGCCACACGGAGAGTTGTTTCGTTCTGAGATCCTACGAGTTCTACCTTTCTCCATCCAGAGGGCAGATCCGGGGAGTGCGCTATAGTTATTAGTAAAATTACAACTGGAATTGCGAGAAGACTCAGTACATACTTTTGATTTCCTCTCGATCATGCTTTAGGAGCTGTTGAAAATCGATATCATGCAGATTCTTCAGTTGGACGCATATCATTGACATGACTCTGTCATCTTCCTCGAGCTCGACAAGCTCTAAAGCTGGCCACCTGCAAGAATACCGTTTTGTTTTTGGACCCACAGCCCGGCGGTGGCTTTGTGAATGAAGCATGGCTGCAAATTGCCAAATTGTCCGTCCCTCGCTTGTCATTGACATGACACTAGCATCGTGATCAAGCAAAACCCGAACATGATCAGCTAGTCCGAGCTCCACTGCATATCTGAGGGGCGTATTGCCAGAATAACCGGTCTCTTCAACATCGTGCCCATGTTTCAGCAACAAGTCAACAACATCATAGCTTTGCAAGTCAATAGCAAGAATCAGTCCAGACCGCGCCCAACCGCCATGCTTGATGTTGGCGACATGGGTGGGAGTTCTTGGTAGCCGTGAGTTGTGGAGAAGGCCTGCCTCGAGCAAAACTCTCACAGTATCAACACAGTTACTGGCGTAAAATTTGGATACCTTCCATGTTCTGTCCGGCTCAGACATGATAGTTGCGTGCGTGAAAATCCGAACCAAACCGTACCATAGCTCAGAAGAAATGTGAATATTCCGTAACGGGCTAACTGCTTCTAAAAGCCGTTGTAAAAGTCGAGGAAAGTGTTTGCTTTGGCGGCGACTTGCTAGAACATCCCGATGGTCATGCCTGCAAAAGTCTATAACAAATTCTAGGGAAGGCTCCGCGCCATAGTCCAGTAGACAAAGAGCGACATCAATGTTTCTTTTTATGGAAGCCCATTCGAAGTAATATGTTGCGCGTCTTCCTAAGTGTAATCCTGAAGCCAAAAGCGGCTCCAACATAGCTGTTGTCCCTCCGCTGCTAAGACTCAACAGAAAGCGATGCCGCAAGCTCTCTTCCGCACTGTTGATTTCTCCCACTTGGCTTTCGAGGCTGACATAATGTTGCAGCATATCCCCAGGAAAAGCTTCAGCCTGACGCTGGAAATTCCTATACACAGCAGGGACTGTGCGGATTATGCTGGCAAGTAACCACTGGTCCCACCGCCGAAAGTCATCCAAAAGGGTAATATCGAAGACTGAGCAGATTTCGACTATGTAAGCATATCCAATTGGGCCCATCAAGATGGTTGCCATGTCAATATGTTTCGGTAGACTGGCACCAGCTGCGAGACAATCGTGACTGAATTCAACAGCCCAGGGGTATTCGTCATCGAACCGGGGGTGGCGTCTTTTAAGTAAAGCCAAATCAGACGGTTCAGAAGAGCTAAGCCACTCCCAGTCAAAATGAAGCGTTGTATCCTCTTCAATATACCATCCAGCCATGTGTGAAAAGATTTCAGAGAGAAATTTCCTGTTCAGAAATGAGTGAACTGGACAACTTCAGGTCCTAGAAGTACTCACCCCGCAACCCCAACTTGAGAGATTGTTATATGACCTTGTCCTAAAGCCTTGGTTAAACACACAGTTGGATCATCCGAATCATTGTATTCGACCACTGCCTTATCTTTCATGCAGTGGTACACAATATTCTACATATCAGAATTATTAATTCAGCTCGAATGCTAGACAATAGATTGCTCTTACCTCAAACATCAGTTGAAAAGCTTCACTTTGGGCCACAAGACTCAATTGGAGATCGAGAGGAAGCTCCTTCAGGTTGGCATCCTCTCTTACAGAAATATCCGTGAGCATGCCTGATGGCACTCGACACCATGATATTTGAGGGAAGGAGTTATATCCAGTCCAGCGATTGATGATTCCTATTTCGACAACCCAGTTGGAGAACCATGGCGGCGGATTGAATCTAAATTTGACTTTTCTTGTCTGCTTCAGGCTTGAAGACTTCTGGTGATAACTTGCTGGAGTGCTACTATAGACACGTCCTTCGACACCTTCAGCTTGTTCAATGCGCAAGGTACCGATGGGAAACTTGTATTCGCGAATAGACCAGTAGACTGGCTGGAACACCAATGTGATCGATCTTCCAACGCTAGCAAGCTCATTTTGTGCAGGAAATGGAACTGGGGAGGCGTGTAAAGCCGGAGCACTTGTCCCAGGAGGCAAAGTTCGTTTCAGCGCCTGAGCGATTGCGTCTTGACTAAGAAGACGGCCAAACTCAGACTTCACTGCTGTTATCATCTCTTCACGGGAAATAGCAAACTCGTGTCTGACTTGTGAAAGTCTAGCCAGGGGTTCTCTGCGTAGTTCCTCCGAGATATCTTTGTGGGCCATGATGACATGATTACCGAGCTCATACGTCTGGGCACTATCTCACAGTCAGCATCTTTTTTTCACAGTATTGTTTAAATGCATAAGGATACAGGTATATGAAAATCTGTCTAAGGACATACTTTTGCATCAAGCTAAGGATAACATTGAGGTCCACCTTATGAGCCAGTAGCTTCTTGCAATGTCCTTCAATAGCATGAGCAGAGAAGAGCTGCCGAATGCGTCGTCGAAGATGCCTCTTGGAATAAGACGAAGCGTTGAATACATTGAAGATCTTGTCAATCTCAATCTTGAACTTTTGCAAGTCCTCGAGCACGTGCTTTGCAGCCTTGTCCCAACATTCGTACAGGTCGCGTGGAATTCCCCCAGTCTCATATCTCTGACCGACGATGAATATGTTTTTCAAAAGCGCTTCGTTCCCTTCGACAATCCTCTTGAGGTCGGAAAGCTCTTCTGGCGCATCTCGGAGGTTATAGTACAGAGTATGCACTGTCTGCGCGGAATCGCTAATGACGGCGATGAGAGCAGCGATGCTCGCTGCGAAGCCGACAAAGGCAACCGTCGCTGATGCTGGATCTAACATGATACAGAATTTCCTACCTTGTGAGTAGTATTGGAGAACTTGCTATATGCAGGATCTTCTGCTTTAAGATGTTTCCAACATCTTTGTTTAGTGGCGCTCTGTGGAGTGGCTGTGTCACAGGCGCTGCGTTTGTGAGGCTCGCTCTCGGACTTGTGTGTTCTGATTGGGCTTCTTGGCTTTTCTCTTCCTCTCAGAACCTAGGGCAATCGTAGGTGGCTTAACACAGCCTCATTCGGTGCCCAACAAGCGGCAGAGAACTCCGGCCAAGTCAAACAGTCATCCAAGCTATTAAAGCAGGAAGCATATGGCCATGCGCAAATTAACAGAGGTCGTCGCAAGCCTTCTGAAAGCCATCCAGCTCCTGTGGTTTGATGTGGACGTTCACTGTACAAGAGCAATACGTTGAACAATTTAGTTGCTGGGCATGACTATCAAATTTCCAATGTACCAAGAATTATGGGACAACGAGATCCGAGGGAACCATTTTTAGTCTAGATGATACGTCCCACGGCCCACAGCTTTGGGAACATTTGTAGAGACTAGTATACGTGCTTGGGAAGTCATGGGAGAGCCGTCACGTGCGGAGTACCGACGCAAGCTCTTACCAACTTTGAAAGTAAGCGATAGGGAGAGATTCATGAGCATCTATGTTCATTGTCATAAGCACACCTAATAAACGTGAGAAATGAGCTCATTATCCCCTCGACTTCATTTCATTCATCATCATCGACAAAATAAATAAGCCCGCAACTTATTGCAAAGAGCGAACCGCCTTAATCACACTCTGCGGATCCAAGCCCTGATGGAAGATCTGCTCGCTCAAGCCACCACATCCCTCCTTGCTGGTGCCAATATACTTATACTTGGGCGCCAAGCCACGCTCCAGAAGCCACGAGCCCAGCTTAGATCCCAGACCAGTCTTCTGGTTCAAGCTCTCAACAACCAGGACGAATGGAGAAGAGCCGAATTTGCGCGTGGCTTCTTCGTCGACGACGTTCAGGGTGCTCTTGTTGACGAGACCGACATCGACGCCCTCGCTGCGGAGACGGTCAACAGCGTCGAGAGCGCGGTAAACCATTTCGCCGTACGCGATAACGTAGCCTGCCTTGCCCTCGCGGATGAACTCGTCCTTGCCGGGGACAAACTCGTAGCCTTCTCCGTGGTAGGGCTCGGTGGAGCCTTCCTTGAGGATCAAGGGAGTCTTGGAGCGAGTTGAGATGATGAGACGGATGCCCTGGTCCCAGAAAACCTTGGCGACTGTCGCACGCATCTGGTTTGCATCGGCGGGGAAGTAAAGACGGGTAGTGTCGCCGTCAATCAGACCGTTATCAGCGAAGAAAGTGTTGAGGCCGAAGTGGCAGGTGTTGTCAGCCATGTCGTCGACACCAGAATGCGAGAAGTGGCAGATGACATTGGCGAAGTTGAGGCGTGCCATGGTGATCTCGGAGATGATCATCTCACAGAAAGCAGAGAAGGTCGAGAAGATACCAACTTTGCCTTTGACGGAGCCGAAGCCTGCTGCGGCGGAGAAATTGCCGCGCTCCATGATGCCGGAGGACAGGAAGACTTCGGGCCGCTTCTTGTGGATTACGCTCAGGCCGGTAGAGCCTTCGAGATCGGAATCGACGACCAGAACTCGGCCCTTGGCTTCTTCCTTTGAGAGCTTCTCCAAGACGGAGACAACGGCTTCACCGAAGATGACACGGTTGGCGAACACTTCTTTTGAAGATCCGCTGTAGAGATAGGCAAGTGAGTTTGGTGTAATAGCCTTGATCTTCGCAGCAGCGTCATTGTAACCGCGATCCTCGAGATACTCAATAGCATTCTTGGCTGGAATGACATCGTGGGCATGAGTGGTGCCTTCAAGCCCCTTGATTCCGGGTGCCATCACTCTCTTTACAATGACAGCAGCTGGTCCATTGTGGGTGACTGCTTCGCAAACGGCAGCATAGAGCTTCTCAATGTCTTCACCAGGAGCTTCAAAGACAGTCAATCCGTGGCCCTTAAGCGTAGAGACGAGTGAATAGCCCTTGAGATACTGTGATGGGTGGCCGGCAATTGTGACATCGTTGTCGTCGATCAGGAGCTTGACGTTCAAGTTCTGGGCAACTGCCATGCGAGCAGCCTCAGCGTCGTCACCTTCTTGTTGAGATCCATCTGAGCCCAACATGAAGAGAGTCTTGCCGGGATGAGCCAAGGCGACTCCATTGACGAAAGACCAAAGGTGACCGAGACGGCCAGAGCTGAACTGGATGCCAGGGGTGAGTCCAAGCTCAGGGTGACCGGGAAGCTTGGAGTTGGCCTCACGGTAGTGGAGAAGATGCTCGAATGGGAGGTGCTTGTGTAGAGCACTCAGGAGATATTGGGTCGCGACTCTGTGTCCGGACTCATCGTAGACGACGGGGAGATACTTCTCAGATGAGTGGTGGAAGAAAGCTTCGAGAATGCAGACTTCTGGGACGGTATCATACGGGCCTCCAGTGTGACCGCTGACACCTCGAGCAGCTCCAGATGAGGTGAAGTAGACGATTGTGTCTCTCAAGAGAGAGATGTTGGATAGGAGATCACTCTTCTGCTCTGCAGAGAGCTTCGGATTTGACGGATCAAGAGCAATGGGCTTGTACTTGGCGAAAACATCGATGCCGAAGTCGGCGGTTGCTGAGGCCATTGTGGATTGTGTTTGTGAAGAGGAGCTGCTCTGACGGGTGGGACTTGAGGCGCTGGACAACAAATTGCTCAATTGAGATGTTGCTCTTGGAGAGAGGAGGTTGCAGAAGTCTGAAACAGCTGATGCGATCTGATGCGAATCGCTGATTAAGGTGTTGAGCAAAAATTTGGCGCTAATGGTGGGCTGGTGGGGTGTCTTGCTCGCTTCGCTTATCTCAATTCTTCCGACGAGCCTTCTTAAATGGCATGACTTTGGCCACTCAAATTTCGCATTTCGCATTGGCTCACTAGCCAATGCGACAACTGAGAATACAAGTCATGGAGGAATAGCCACTGGTGTGTGCAATAGAGCTTGTATGGTACGTCGATAGCTACGCTGTCACGCCGAAGTCACGTGCATATATCGGAGAAGATATGGTCAGGTGATCTTTCGCTTTTCTCAGATACGCAGGGAGAAGTTGAGCGACTTAAGTTTTTCCAGCACTTGCCTTACCATTCCCACCTCAGTCTTATTCTCATTCTTTGTTCTTTGATAAGGAGGCGAACCACTGGTCTCGACCCTTCTCCAGGAGCACCGAACTCACTTCAAGCGCAGACAACTGATCAACCTAGAAAGACTAGCACCGTAGCCGCTTCGACGCAGCAACGCAACGATGTAAAATGTTACTGCTTTGGCCCCTCTGTGTTTCTTATTTTCGCCCTCCTACCCCTGCAGCGGCTATACCCCGGCGAGAGCGGTGGGTCAGATGGATCGAGCAGGATCCGGTTTGGGCGGCTGAACTAGATCTCAAACTCTTACATCTAATCACCAATAAATATATACGGACGTGTGGTTTCGGCTGTAGGAATATTTTTGTGGAGTTCTTCCAGGAAGAAACCTTCAACAAACTTTACACATTTTTGCGTTCGACACCCGCACTGGCAGTCGGGTCGAACGAATACATTGCTTTAGTATACCTATCTATCCATGGTATACAATCGAGAACGAGGTTGCAACTATGGCCTTCCTTATACTCGAAGTCTGATCTGGAATAAAGCCCTCAATATTGTTAATCGCTTCGCTATGCCATCCCTCTTATTGTCAAAGAAACCCACTCTTTCTCCGCGATCGACTTTCTTATACCATTTCGATATCTCATCCAATAATATAATCGTCAATAAGGAGGGGATTCCAATCGCACTGCTTGATTGGGAGTAGATTGCTACAAGACCATTCTCTTTCGGTTGTCCTCTTCCCAAATTCATAATCGATAATACTATCATCAAGATTACATTACAACAACGTCGAGCCTTCAACTTTCTAATACTATGGTCGAAAATCTTCGTCTAAGACAACACTTTCTAGACTTCTTACGGGAACTTCTCTCTCCGCCTATAGCTTTTATCGATAAATCAAATTTCGAAGAGCACGAGCAAACCAGTCAAGATGTCCTCGAGCTTTTGGAAAATTCAAAAACAACTATGTAACTAGCAATGTCTGCGAGGCGACAGTGAAGTTGCTGTACGTAGAGTAATATAAGCCCGATCTTTTCTCTCTTCACCAAGTTGCTAAAGGAACGACTTGTAGTACATTTGGAAATATGACTTCATTTGATCCGGCTAACATTACGTTTCGTACAGGTCTTCAGGCATGGAACTACACGATCACTTCTGGGCTCCTCCAGGAGGAGTCCCATGACCATATATTAAGTCCGACTTTGACCCCCGACTTGACCGGCAAGCCAGCATGATAGACTACCCTGTGTGCAGAGCCATTAGGGTGGAAGTTCTCCCAGTACACCGCCGATCCCGCAATGGGCTTGAAAGTAACACCCTGGTAACCATCCCTCCCGTCCTCGTCACACTCGATGATATCGCACCACCACGTATCGTCAGGCTGGGGTAAATACGGAAAATTGGTTCCACCTCCGGTGCAGTCATCCACCAGGTAGGCCATAAATGTTGTGACTCTGTTCCCCTTAGTCAAAGAGGGGTCCCAGTCATAGTGGTAATTGTAGAATCCATCAACTTTATACCGCTGGATCGTAGGGTGCTCGATAATCGTATGGTTGCCGCGCCAGCCCTGGAACTCCATGGCGCGGTTTTCGATGCGACGGACCACCTCATCTTTGCGGTTCACATGTGCAGACTCGGACATGTGCATGTCAAGATTGACCTGGCTTTCATCGTGGCCGAGGTAGACCTTCGATGGCTGGTATTTACCCTCACTAGTGATGCGCGTAATTGGTTAGCAATAGTCATAAAAGAAAAGTCGTCCACCGAAAAGACATACCTCCGCTGAAGCAGGTGGGCGATTTCCTCGCTATTCAGGAATGACCTAATGAAAATCACGAGTGGATCTCTCGAGAACACCTGAATTTGATATTGCTGCTCGTTGTGGTTCAAGTTTGGACTCCTCAGTGAGCGCATGTCAGTGATGGTTATGGCTTTGCGGAAGGTTTGGGGAACAACTGAAGTCGAAATTTTAATATTAGGGCGATGGCAAAGGAAGGCAAACATGACTCCGACGATAGCTGCAGTGAGATAAAATGTATGCGAGAAGTGGAACCGTGTCATTGAAAACATCTTGGTGTTTCGAAGGCTATTGATGCTTTAGGTCGGGTTTTCCTTCAAAGATTTGGGGCAATTGCAATTTGACTGGGATCCTGTGCTGAGTGGGGGAGGACGCCAAGATATAGCTGGCCGAAAGGCAGTTACGAGGGTTGTTACATATTACCCTCCTCCCCGGCCGAGGTTATTCAATTCGTCAAAGTCTCTCCATTTCTAGTCAGCATGGTCAGATGGCATAAATGAACAGATTGGGCTTGGTCGAATGATGAGAAGACGTGATTTTGGAAGCTGCATGGAAGCTGCATGGAAGCTGCATATGCAATGACACTCCTCTGTCAGACAGAATTGCTGTGCAATCCAAGTGATCAGGGGGCCGTGGGATAGAGCAGGGGCCCGCAGTGTCAGATACGAGAACTTGGTTAGTGGTGGCAGACTTGAGCTTTCGTGTTGAAACGCTTGGCATATCCTGGGGCAAAACCAGCGGTTCCTCAGCGAATATCTCGGAGATGACAGGAAGCTGAAATCTGTTCTAGAGCGAGATACGACCATGGCTTTCAGAAGTATGTACAAGAGGTCACCAGAAGAATGAGGAGATCAGAAGCACGCAGCTTATTGACCATAGCATTTATTACGACCTTTGCATTTGCACTAGGATTAGGGAAACCCCGAAGGACAAAACCTAATCAAGGCCAGCCTCTATTGAGGTGAAATCTATCAGTCCTCGAAAAAGTCCGTGTCGGCATCCTATATAATACTCATCGCCTGAGAATAGTCCCCTCAAAGACTTATTGAGAATTACTTACGGCCTGAATCGTATTTATTAGCACTTTTATCGACTAGTCTAACACGTTTAAGAATAACTCACCGGTTTCTAAACAATGGCCTTAGTATTAACATCTGCATCTAGGACTTATCTGAAAATCCAATTATAGAAAACTTACGTCCTGTACCATAGTAAAACTAGCATTTAGATCTAGTAGTTGTCTTAATTAGGATTAGGAGAACGCACTTGCTACGCCCATATTATAATTAGTACTTTCACTCAGTAATAGTCTCAAGCCGTTTGAGGAATTACTCACAACCTAGAATACGTTCGTAGTATTAGCGTTTGTGTTCATTTGTCTTGTCACGGGCAACTGGGATATACTCACAGGCTAAGTCATAGCCACCACGTTAGTACCTACTTCCAGGAGCAATCTCTCAAGCAATCGGAATGTACTCACGGCCTATTTCATAGCCGTCGCATTAGTACTCATATTACATGATTGTAGTGAACACTGATGAAGGGTGTCTTACATGCTAATGACACCAGCTACGTTAGCAACTACGTCTAGTAGTCATCTTAACATCAGGATTGTGCTTACTGGCTAAATAACATTCGTCAAATCAGTACTTATATCTAACAGCCATGCTAATAACTGGTGCGAAGCGACTCACTCCCTATACCATACCATTCGTATTAGCGCTTGTCTAGTCACTATGAAGAAGCGATGGGGATTTACTTACTTGCTATATTGCACATATCACGTTAGCACCTACAAAGCAGTAGCTGTTCAAGCGCCGGGTGTATTGGCTCACGGGCTAAATCACAGAATTGCGTCAGAAACTTGTATCTAGTCGCTGTTAAGTACAACGAGACGGAGTGCTCACAACCTGTGGTCCATTAGCATAGATTTCGAGTCGAAATATATCAAGACTTACTCTAGCTTCAACTGGAACTGGGACTCTTGCCACATTGGCAGCGGCAATAGCCACGAAGAAGGCAGCGAGAAAGATTTGAAATTGCATGATTTCGTTGTAGTGGAGAACGCGGTGGTGTTAAATTGAAGATACAAGTGCAGAGATTGAAGTGATTTAAAGGTGTCTGAAACGAATTGATGTGAGACAGGAATGGGGATGTCTTCATATACTAGAGGAGCTGGAGTCATCCTCCTAGCTTTCGTCTGGCTTCACCTGACCAGGTATCTTGCCCAATACCTTCGACAGATGCAGAAGCTATCGCACAACAGCTATGTTACCAATCACGCCAGACACGACAAATCTTTACATACCCCTGTACTATCGTTCAGCACCGTCTCATTCTTCTGTTGGCAAGGATCGGCTGCATGAGCGGCTGCAGTGTGCTTGTTTCATAGCCATCACGGTCGAGGATATCGCTTTCCTTTCTGGGCAAGCAACATGTTCGACTTGTGATTGTGGAATAACTTGCCATAAAGGATTGAAATGTTACCCTCCCCCTACCCCGGCTGTAAGTTTTACGTCGTCAGGGTTCATAATAGTGCGTATTAGTGCATGAAGCTTACCTGATGGCTTATCTGACAGATTGACAGCTTGTCTGGCAGCCGCCCATCATGTCCAAGTTTGTCCGCAGCAATGCTCAGTACGATATTGGACATTCATCAGTCCCCGTGATATTTAAACTTGGCCTCGGTGAACGACTAATTTGAATAGTTCGAGTATTTTAAACCACATGCTTCTAGCACCCACTGCCTATCTGAATACTTTTTACTTCTCACTCTTTGAGCCCAGCGAATTCAGAAGACCACAAAAGCCACGCTGAATAGCCTTCCTAGATGGTAATGATATTAATCTCGTGTCTCTCACTTTTTCGCGCATTTCTAACTAAAATGAATCGTAGGGACCTCAGACTCGAAACGCGATTCTGCTCGTGCCTCTTAGCATAATGATACTCAGTGTCTTACGGTGCGGACAATTTGTCTCAGATCACAGCAGCATCTTGAACTGGGCATCTTTCAAAGCTACGGAATCAGTACATCTCGACCCAGTATCCTACAGCTGTGTGCATAGCTACACGATCGAGCTCTTATCAATCGATCCGCTTGTCATATACATCAACAACTTTCTAAGTGAAGAAGAAATAGAGTATCTCCTAGATTTGGCGTAAGTATCTGCTCTGCGAGACCATTCTTCAGCCCTTAACAAAGTGACTGCAGAAACGATGGATTCAAACCGTCCCTCGTAACTTCCGGCTCCGACCTCTCTTTCAACAAGACGGTTCGCCGTTCTCAGACGGCTTTTCTCCCCAAAAAGGACATTGTATGCGAGTGTCTCACCCGACGGATGCAATCCCTTCTCGGCAATGTCCAACACGCAAGGGTAGAAGCCCTGTAGATGGTCAAATACGAGGAAGGGGGTGACCATTTCAGAGTGCATACAGATTGGTTCGAGACGACAACCAACCATACTTCTGCCTCAGCTGGATCGGTCAGGCAGAGCAACCGCTTGGGATCCCTCTTTGTCTACTTGACGGATGACTGCACCCGTGGCGAGACATATTTCCCCGAACTACGGAGTGTGGCAGAGTCGGCAGATGGGAACAAGTTCGCTATACCGGAAGGGGCAGCCGGGTTGCTCGTGAAGCCAAGACGGGGCAATGCCATCTTCTGGAACAATCTCCTCGCAAATGGATCTGGGGACACAAGGGTCGCCCATGCCGGCCTCCAGGTCGAGTCGGGAACCAAGATTGGTCTCAATATCTGGAGCACTTACTTTTTTGACCTTCCCATGGTTGGTGGCAGCTAGTGCGAGAGTGCAGCCAATAGGGCCAGCTATTGGCTACTCAAGGGCCTTTGGGGGAATAACATAGATGGGCTGAGTTTTTCTATAGAAGGTGGGAATAGTATAGTGTTTGCATGACCATAGAATAAACTCCTCTTCCCCTTCAGCGCATACGACTGGAACAAGATCTACTGCAGATACCCACAGTGTCTACCCTGCCTTCAACGCTGAACATATTCTATTGCTTACCAAAACTCCAACCCTAGTGGTACTTAGTCCTAGAGTATATCTTATAATGCCAGCAAATGATTACCCGACAAGAAAACTTTAACCCGCATTGCAGCATGACAGCATAGCATTGTTGGGGTTGCTTTTCAGCTGGAGTTGTATATCTTTTCTGGCATATCAGTTTGCTGGCGAGCGTTATGTCCCTTGCCCGACAAGCTTGTTTCACTGGAGCACCTTCCTCTTACGATCAATGGTTATGTTGTTAAGCTGACCAGCTTTTGATGTACGCTACGGTCAGACCTACCAAGTTCTGTCTTTCAGTTGGAGTTCTGTGCGCCTTCCAATTATTTACTTTGTTTGCCCCATTCGGTTGGATCCTACCGGTGAGATTCACATGAGTGTGCTGACGAGCGTCATCTCGTATCCCGCATGCCGTGTCTAAAGGTTGTTCAGACAGCCTGCCTCAGCAGCCTGTCTCAGGAGGCCATCACATGTTCTTTGTCTATGTATTATATGGCAAGGATAATTATCTGACATAAAATGTGGGGTGTATTTGTAAGCGGCCTTTGTTTGCACCACATCATAGAACCCCATATCGAAGTACCTGCGTCTCTACAGGCCGCCGCTTGCGAAGTAGATGAGTTCGAAAAGCAAGACTCTCCTCGTGTAACGTTGGAGGTTACTTTCACCTCCGCAGATGGCGTTTGAAACTCGAAAACGAGGAGTTTGCACACCTGGAGAACTGTAGCATGTCAAAAGAGGCAACAGCCCATCTTAATTTGTAAGTGTATGAGATGACTAATTGTGCTAAACAACTCGGACTACAACATTCTCGAATAACCCCCAACTCAACAGGGTGGGTAGATGACCTCTAGGAAAGTTTCTACCTCATTTGGGTCCAAACTCGGACCAAACAATAAACCCTTCAATGCCTTCATACAATGCTCAGTGTGGGGTTCCGAGATCGATTCACCATCAACCGCCCAGCCATTCACCAAAGCACGGTTCAGCTTCACGAACATGTAGATGCAATGAGTGGCATGCCAGCGTCTCGTAGTCCAGACAGTTCTGTTTACTGATCCTAACAGGTCTGGCTCGTATGAGTTATACTTTTTTGTTCCCTTCAACCTTGTGTAGAATTCCCATTGACCAACTTCCATGAACTCATCAACTAGTTCGTGATCGATACACCTCGGGGGCAACCAAGCAGTAGCAAGCATATCGAAATGACAACCTCGGGCTCGTGCCTCGTCGGGATTTCTTCCGCACGGCAGTGGATCGAAGTGCTGCGACCAGGAGAGCTGGCCCAACGGATAAGTCTTGTTATCGGCAGTCAGGATCTGATAGTCGAGCTTTGTAGAGGGCGGAACATATGTTCTCCAGAGTGCAAAAATTGCCACAACGAGA